>Ga0187782_10001324_pt1 | contig 17875 bp, 12 predicted proteins | sample 0715_SJ02_MP15_2_FD_132454 | JGI IMG/M metagenome (GOLD analysis project Ga0187782, IMG submission 132454) | Tropical peat soil microbial communities from peatlands in Department of Meta, Colombia - 0715_SJ02_MP15_20_MG | ecosystem: Environmental > Terrestrial > Soil > Wetlands > Peat | place...
AAAAAACAAAGGCGCGAATGATCGGCGTCGGCTCAGCAGGCGCTGCGGTCGGCCAACATGTCAAAGCGAAGGACAGCAGTCCCATTCCCCCGAGTCGGCCGAGCGTCTCCCCTGCCTCGGGCAGCTGGGCGCCCAGGACCAGCCCTGCGAACAACGACGGGCTGAGAATGAGCAGCAGGCTGGTGGCGGCCGCCTCGACGGCGTTGGCGAGAAGGATCGGTTTCATGACCGCCTGCATCGAACTCTGTCCTGCTCAATGGGACACGAAGCGGTCGCCGACCTGCGAGAGTTCGAGCGCCTTGTTGATCTCGCGGCGACGAAAGGGTCCTCTTTCCCGAAGGGCATTTCCGACTCCCCCGATGTTTGGGCGCGCAGCCTTCCTTCGACAACTTTTTGAAGATCGACCTACTCGCTCGACTTGTTGTTCCTTTGCGCCTCCCGCAACCGCTTCTCGTCGGCCGGCGTCAGCTTCGGCCGCTCGGTCACGATCGTCAGCCTGTCGAGCTTGCCCGTGAAGTTGAAAGGCGGTTGGTAGTCGCGGTCGTCAACCGGCGTGCCCGTATCGGCGCCCACGTCGAAGGTCTCGTCCCATTGCAGGATGAGCGGAATCGTGCGCTCCATCTTCTGTGTCGCGACGGTCTTTCCGTCCACTTTCAGCGCGCCGGTTCCGCCCGCTCCAAGACCGCTCATGCTGTCGAACGCGAGGGTGGCGAGTCCAAGCCCCCCGTATTTGAAATCAAACGCCAGCGTATGTTTGCCGGGCGGAAGCGCCACGGCGCCCTCCCAGCGAACTCTTTTCAAGCCGAGGAAATTCCACAAAAAGACCGGCTTGCCTTTCAGCAGGTAGAAGCCCCATCCGCCGAAGCGGCCTCCTTGAGTCGCGAGCACGCCTTCCGCGCCGCCTGGCGGGACCTCGACGTCCGCTGTCATCGTGTAGGATGACGCGATGAGGCTCGGGGCGTCGCCGAGCGGTATCCCCGTCACCTCGCCGGAATAAGTGAATTGCGACCGTCCGGCCGTCAGGCTCGGCCGCGGCGCGACGATTCGCGCGCCCAATGAATTATCGAGCGGGAAGACCTGATACTTGCCGGCTTCCGCCATGAACAGATCTTGCATTTCTTTGAGCTTGGCGGGATCGGCCGCGGCGAGATCGTCCGCCTGCGTCCAGTCCTTCGTCAAATCGTAAAGCTCCCATTTGTAGCCTGTCAGCACCTCGGCGTTGACGACGCCCGCGAGCTTCCACGGCGGATTAACGGGGCGCGTGTTGGCGTACCAGCCGTCGCTATAAATTCCTCGATTGCCGAGCATTTCGAAATATTGGATGTGGTGCGGCGAAGGCGCCTCGGCGTTCGCCTTGTCGAACGTGTAAGCCATGCTCACGCCTTCGATCGGCTTCTGCTCAACGCCGTCGACCCTTGTCGGCGCAGCGACGCCCGTCGCCTCGAGAATCGTCGGGACGATATCGATGACATGATGGAACTGGTTGCGCACGCCGCTGGCGTCCTTGATGCGAGCCGGCCAGGCGATGGCGACCCCCTGCCGCGTTCCGCCGAAATGCGACGCGATCTGCTTGGTCCATTTGAATGGCGTGTCGAACGCCCAGGTCCAGCCGACCGCCATATGCGGATAGGTGCGGTCCGATCCCCAGATCTCGTAGAACTGCTTCAGCTGATCGGCGACTGAAACTTCGACCCCGTTGAACTGGGCGATCTCGTTCGGCGTTCCGTTCGGGCTTCCTTCGGCGCTCGAGCCATTGTCGCCGCTGATGTAGATGATCAGGGTATCGTCGAGCTTGCCTGCGTCTTCGATCGCCTGAATCACGCGCCCGATCTCGTGATCCGTGTAGGCGAGATAGGCGGCGTAGACATCGGCCTGCCGGATGAACAGCTTCTTCTCGTCGGCGGACAGCGATTCCCATTTCTTCAAGAGATCGTCGGGCCAGGGCGTGAGCTTCGCGTCCGCCGGAATGACGCCGAGCCTCTTCTGGTTCTCGAATATCTGGTCGCGCAAAGCGTTCCATCCCTTGTCGAACAGGTGCAGGCCGCTGATCTTCTCGATCCATTCGCGCGTCGGGTGGTGCGGCGCATGCGTTCCGCCCGGGGCATAGTGGATGAAGAAGGGCTTGTCCGGTTCGAGCTCATTCAGCATCTTGATCCGCGCGATCGCCTCGTCGGCCATGGCGGTCGTGAGGTTGAACTGCGAATTGCCGACGTAAGGGTGAATCGGGGTCGTGTCGCGAAACAGGTTTGGCTGCCACTGGCTCGTGTCGCCGCCGATGAAGCCGTAGAAATAGTCGAAGCCTAAGCCGCGCGGCCAATGATCGAACGGTCCCGCCGCGCTCGTCTCGACGACCGGCGTGTTGTGGGCCTTGCCGAACCAGGCCGTCGCATAGCCGTTGTCCTTGAGGATGCGCCCGATGGTCGCCGTCTCCTTGGTGATGATCGAGTCGTATCCTGGAAATCCCGTCGCCAGCTCGGTGATGACCCCTGAGCCCGCCGAATGATGGTTGCGGCCTGTGAGCAGCGCGGCCCGCGTCGGCGAGCACAGCGCCGTGGAATGGAACTGCGTGTAACGCAACCCCATCTTTGCAATTCGGTCGAGCGTCGGCGTCGGGATCACGCCGCCGAAGGTGGAGGGCGCGCCGAAGCCCACGTCGTCGGTCATGATCAACAGCACATTTGGCGCGCTTTTCGGCGGAACGATTGTCGGCGGCCACCAGGTCGTCGACTGGAGCGCGGTGTCCTTGATGACGCCGCCGAATTTCGGCGGGGCGCGCGGAATGTCTTTGGACTGCAGCGCCTCCGTATAAGCGGGCGAGCCCGGTTTTGCCGGCCCCTCTTTCTGGCCAACCGTGATCGGAAGATAGAAGGCCGCGAGCAGGCCTGCAGCGACGACGATTGCGCCGATCAAGAGAATGGTTCTTTTGTTCATGACCCGCTCCCTCGGCAAAAAAAAGCTAGTCGCGCGTCTTCCATTTGAAAAAGACGATCTGCGCCAGCGTCCCTCTCATCGGAAGCAGCTCCACCGTCAATTTTATAAGCTTGCCCTGGAACCGGAACGGCACTTGATAGTCGTTGTCGTCTATCGGCGTGCGCGTGTCGATTCCGACGTCGAAGGTTTCATCCTCCGGGAAGAGGTAGGGGAGCGTCTTCGGAATGGATTTCGTCGCCACGACCTTGCCGTCGACCTTCAAGGTCCCGACGCCGCCGAGCCCAAAGCCGATGCCGTCATACGCGAAGTCGAACACGAGCGTATGCCTGCCGGGCGTCAGGGCGTCGGCGCCCTCCCAGCGGAAGCGCTCCAGATCGACGTAGTTGTAAACGAAGACCGGCCGGCCCTTCAGCAGATAGAAGCCGTAGCCGCCGAACCGCCCGCCGTCCGTGACCAGCATGCCTTCGGTATCGTTCGTCGGAACGTCCACCTCGGCCGTGATCGTAAAGGACCGGTCGATCACGAACGGCGCGCCGGCCTTCGGCACGTTGGCGAGCTCGCCGGAATAAGTGAAGACCGTGCGTCCGCCCGTCGCGGTCGGGCGCGGCTCCAGAAAGCGCGACAGCGTCCGGTTGTCGAGCGGCAGCACGCTGTATTTTGCCGCCTCCGCCATGAAGACTTGCTTCATTTCGGCGAGCTTTTCCGGGTTCTTTGCCGCTATGTCGTCATACTGCGTCGGATCGTCGTCGAGCTTGTACAGCTCCCAATTGTAGCCGTTCACGATATCCTTCGGGGCGTTCTGAGGCAAATCCTGGAACGCCGCCCATGGAACGAAAGGAGGCGTCGTCGACGCCATCCACCCGTCGTGATAGATGCCGCGCAAGCCCAGCATCTCGAAATACTGCGTCTTGCGCGTCGACGGCGCGTCGGCGTTCGCCTTGTCGAAAGTGTAGACCATGCTCACGCCGTCCATGGGCTTTTGCGCAACGCCATCCACCGTCTCGGGGGCCTCTATTCCAACCGCGTCGAGGATGGTCGGAACGATGTCGATGACGTGGTGGAACTGACGCCGGATGCCTCCAGCGTCCTTGATGCGCTTCGGCCAGGAGATCGCCATGCCTTGGCGCGTGCCGCCGAAATGCGAGGCGACCTGCTTCGTCCATTTGAACGGCGTGTCGAATGCCCAGGCCCAACCGACGGCGTAGTGCGGGAAGGTCTGATCGGACCCCCAGCTGTCGTAAAATTTGAGCTGCTCCTCGACCGGGACCACGACGCTGTTGAACGAGGCGAACTCGTTCGGCGTGCCGAGCGTCGTGCCTTCTGGGCTCGCGCCATTGTCGCCGCCAATGTAAAAGATCAGCGTGTTGTCGAGCTTGCCCATGTCCTCGACGGCCTGGATCACCCGGCCGATCTCGTAATCGACATAGGCCATATAGCCGGCGTAGACCTCGGCTTGCCGCGCGAACAGCTTCTTGGCGTCGGGCGACAGCGTGTCCCATTTCGGCACGCTGTCCGGCCACGGAGTCAGCCTGGCGTTTTCTGGGATCACGCCGAGGCGCTTTTGGTTGGCGAAGATCTGCTCGCGCAGCTCGTTCCAACCCATATCGAACTTGCCCTTGAACTTCTCGATCCATTCCTTCGTCGGATGGTGCGGCGCGTGCGTGGCGCCGGGCACGTAATAGAGGAAGAAGGGTTTCTCGGGAGCGACCGCATTGATGCGATTCACCCAGGCGATGGCGTCGTCCGCCATGGCGGTGATGAGATTCCAGCCGGGATTTCCTTCATAGGGAGCGATCGGCGTCGTGTTGCGGAAGAGATCGGGCTGCCACTGGCTGCTGTCGCCGCCGACGAAGCCGTAAAAATAATCGAAACCCATGCCCGTCGGCCATTGATCGAACGGTCCGGCTTGCGTCTGCATCCAGCCGGCGACGTTATGATCCTTGCCGAACCACGCGGTGGCGTAGCCATGCTCACGCAAAATCTCGCCGACCGTCGCGGTGTCCTTGTCGATGATCGCGTCATATCCCGGGAAGCCGGTCGCAGCTTCCGCGACGACGCCGAAATGCACCGAGTGATGATTGCGTCCGGTTATGAGGGCGGCGCGCGTCGGCGAACAGAGCGCCGCAGAGTGGAAGGTCGTGTATCTCAGCCCCGATTTGGCGATGCGGTCGAGGCTCGGCGTGGGTATGACGCCACCGAAAGTGCCCTCGGCGCCGTAGCCCGCGTCGTCGAGCATGATGAGCAGCACATTGGGGGCGTCCTTTGGCGGCGCGACGCGCGGCGGCCACCAGGGCTTGGACTGCTTCGCGCTCTCCCGGATTATGCCTCCGAACGCCGGCGGCGGCGGCGGCAAGCGGCGGCCGTCAATGGTCGTCGTCGCGTTCGGCGAACCCGGAACGGCGGCAACCTGCTGGGCCGGCGCGAGCGTCACCGTTGAAAGGATGATGACGAGACCCCATGCGAACGACGCAATCCGATTGATCCCCATGGGAAGCCTCCTCGGATGAGACCCGAATATGGGAAATCGTGCACTTTTTTGGTCGGGCGCGACCGGGACTGACGAAAGAGTATAGCCCGGACAAGGACTTCGACAACCATTCCGCCTCGGTCATTTGATGCGACATTTCGGCATGGCTAAGCTTCGCCCTCAAGTTCATGGAACTCGTCATGACAAACGTGCGACCGGTGACAGGCGTTCCAACGAAACAGGCAGGGGCCGAGCTACTCATAGCTTCACACAAATTTTTCAGATTTTGACTCGCTCAGCCGGCTGGAAATTTGCCCCGGTCGCCCTCGCGACCACCCCAAATCCCCACTCATCTCAAAAGCTTCTGCCGATCCGTTTCGATGCGCCGCGTTCAAACCGCGTTCCAGATTTCGCGCTCCACCGAGCCGAGAGCCCGCTTTTCGCAACAGTTTCAGCGCATAGGTATGGTTCGTGGCCGCCGCGTCGGCGGGGCTGCGCTCAAAGGAAAGTCCATGTCGCCCACCGCTCTATCGGTCTGCCTCGCAATCGCGGCGTCGGCGGCGCTCGGCGTCTATCTGCGTCTGCGCCAGATCATCGTCGTGGAGCGCAACCGCCTTGCGCCTCCAGAAGACTTTGCGCAGACGATCTCGATCGTCGAGCATCGTCGCGCTGCGGACTACACGGCGGCAGGGGCCCGCCTGGCGATCGGCGAGACGATCTACCACGCCGCCTTGTCTCTCGCGTGGCTCTCCTTCGGCCTCGGCCCTCTCTACGCCGCGGTCGCGCGTCTCACAGACCCCGGCCTCACCCGTAGCCTTGTCATCGTCCTGTGCTTCGCGGCGATAGGCGAAGCGCTCGCGTCGCCATTCAGCGCCGCCGAGACCTTCTGGCTCGACGCCAAATTCGGGCTCAATCGTCAAAGCGTCTCGGGCTTCCTCGCCGACGCCGCTCGTTCGCTGGCGTTGCAGCTCGCAATCGTGGCGCCGCTTCTTTACGCGTTGTTCGCAGCGGTGCGCCTGTCGCCCGACTACTGGCACATCTATGCTTTCTTGGGCTTCATGCTGGTCGTCTTCGGCCTGGTGGCCCTCTACCCGACGCTGATCGCGCCTCTGTTCAACAAGTTCACTCCCCTGCCCGAGGGCGAGCTGCGCAACCGGCTCGAGCGGCTGCTGGAGAGGTGCGGGTTCGAGGCGGGCGGGCTCTATGTCATGGACGCCTCGACGCGGTCGTCGCGGGGAAACGCCTATTTCGCGGGCCTGGGCAGCTCCAGGCGCATTGTGCTCTTCGACACGCTGATCCGGCGCCACTCGGCGGCGGAGATCGAATCGGTCGTGGCCCACGAAATCGGCCATTACAAACACGGACATCTGCGCCACTCGCTCGTCCTCATGGCCGGCGTGACGCTCGCCGGCTTTTTCGCGCTGCGCTGGGCGCTCGGCCCGAGCGGCCTTGCGGCGGCCTTCGTCGCGCCGGCTGATCCCGGCCTTGGCCTCGTCATCGCCCTCCTCGCCAAGGACCCAATCTTGCACGTCCTGTCGCCGCTCTTCGCCTGGCGGTCGCGGCGCGCGGAATTCGAAGCCGACGCCTACGCCCGCAGCCTCGTCGGGCAGGAGCCGATGATCGCCGCCCTGACGCGGCTCATGCGCGACAACCTCGCGACGCTGACGCCGGACCGGATCTACGCGCAGTTCTACTACTCGCATCCTCCCGCGTCCGTGCGCGTCGCCCGTCTGCGCGAGACGGGCTAGCCCGAGCCTCAGGCGTGTCACGTCAAGGCGTTTGCGACCCAGACGGAAAAGTCGGGAAGATCTCCCATTTCCCTTCGGGAAGGCGCCCCGGGACGTCAGGCGCCCTCCCGATCCATCCTCGCGGGAAGGACTTGGAGGCGCAAAAGAACTTGGAGGCGCAAATGTCCGACCCACGCCGTAACGCGCTCTCGCAACTCGCGGGGTTTCTGTTGGCCCTTCTCGCCAGCGCTGCGCCGTCGCTCGCCGAGCCGGCGCAGAACGGGGAGCGGCGGATCAAGCTCGCGGTTTTCGACCTTGAGCTCGACGACTTCTCGGCCGGCGGCCCGATCGCGGGAGAGAGCGCCGAGGAGACGGCGCGGCTGAAGCGCATGACCGAACTGGCCCGCCGCCTGCTCGGCGAATCCGGCCTTTTCGAGATCGTCGACGTGAGCGGCGCCAATGATCCCGAAGTTCGGGCCCATTGGCTGCGCAAGTGCAACGGCTGCGAAGCGAAGGCGGCGCTCGCGCTGGGCGCGGACATGTCCTTCTTAGGCTTTTTCCGCAAGATCAGCGTGATGGAGCAGAATCTCGAATTTCTGGTCCGCGACGCCCGCACGGGAGAAGCGCTCAACGTCTCGCAGACCGATTTGCGCAACGAGACGGACGAGTCCTGGAGCCGCGCGCTCAGATTCCTGATCAAGCGCGGGCTCGTCGACCCCGAGCTCGCGAAAGCGGCCCAGCGCGTCGAGCGCTGAGCCTCAAGGGCCTGCGTTTTCCGACTAGTGGGCCTCGAGCAACGCCGAGGGCGCCTCGATGCGCGCCAACCGGGAGCGGACCGCGGCCTGAACCTTTTCGAACGCCCGCACCTCGATCTGGCGCACCCGCTCGCGCGACACGCCGAACTCGTCGGAGAGCTCCTCGAGCGTGATCGGATCCTCGGCGAGGCGGCGCGCCTCGAAGATGCGGCGCTCGCGGGGATTGAGCACATCGAGCGCCCCGCGCAATGCGAGGAGGCGATTGTCCGACTGCTCGCGCTCGGCGACGGTCGCCTCCTGGCTCGCCGAATCGTCTACGAGCCAGTCCTGCCACTCGCCTTCGCCTTCTTCGCGCAGCGGCGCGTTGAGCGAGGCGTCGCCGACCATGCGGCGGTTCATCTCGATAACATCCTGCTGGGACACGCCAAGACGCGTGGCGATCGCCGCCACATTCTCGGGCCGCAAATCCCCGTCCTCATAGGCGCCGATCCGGCTCTTGGCCTTGCGCAGATTGAAGAACAGCTTTTTCTGGCTTGCCGTCGTGCCCATTTTGACGAGCGACCAGGAGCGCAGGATATATTCCTGGATCGAGGCGCGGATCCACCACAGCGCATAGGTCGCAAGCCGGAAGCCTCGATCCGGCTCAAACCGTTTGACCGCCTGCATGAGGCCGATATTGCCCTCGGAGACGATCTCGCCGATGGGCAGGCCATAGCCGCGGTAACCCATCGCAACGCGCGCGACGAGACGCAGGTGTGAAGTGATCAGCTTTTGCGCAGCCTGCGGATCTTCATGCTCGCGCCATCGCTTGGCAAGCATGTATTCCTCCTGCGGCTGAAGCATCGGAAACTTGCGAATCTCGGCAAGATATTGCGCCAGCGCGCTATCGCTCGCCACGACGGGCAAGGCGTTCGCCATTTAAACCTCCTTCGCGCCCCCGACCGAGCGGCGCGCAAGCGGCCGCACGAAGCCGGCCGCGCGTGAAGATATAGTAGCGCATTTGGCGCGTTAAAGAAGGCGGCAAGCTTTGCGGGTCCTTTCATGCGCATTAAGTTTTTGTCATTTCGCGAAAATGGGCGCCTCAGCGGGCGTGGCCCGAGCCACTCCCGAGCCGTCTGAAGGGACGAAAAAATCTATAACTTAGCAATCGCACGCCATTCTGACCGCGCGCTCGGGAGCGGCGGCGCCTGCGTCAATTTGCCCCTGGCGACCGGCGCCGTCCGGACTTTGCGCCTTAGAACGGCCAATAGCTCGCGGTGGCGGCGAGCATGCTGCGCACGAGCCCGGCGTCTCCCCCGGCGATTGGCGTCGTCCGCGACTGGAAATTGATGACCTTGCCATCCTCCATCCCGTAATCGGCGATGCGCTGGATCTTTTTGTCCTTGTCGAAATACAGCGCCAGCACGCGCTGGTCTGTGACCTTGGGCTGCATGAACGCGAGCGGTCGCTCCATGCGCTGACTTACGTAATACCACGCGTCGCCGCCGACCGTGGACGTCGTGGATGGCGTCCCGAGGATCGACAGGGCCTGCTGCGCCGGCATGCCCGGCTTGACCTGAGCGAGCGTGCGGGGTTCGACAATCGCTCCGCGACTGACGACGCCGTCATAGCCGAGAAAGCCGTTGGAGTTGCACCCGGCGAGCGGCGCGGCGGCGAGCGCGAGCATCAGCACGCGCGCCAGGCGCGTCGACTCGTTATGATTCGGAAAAGCGTGCTGGCGAGCCGCCGGCATGTCGATCTCCATTCAGAGCAAAAAGCGGCGAGACGGAATGCGCCGCCCCGGCCGTCGCAACCACGCCTAGCCTCCGCGCTTGACGAAAGCAAGGCGTCAACGGTGCTCCGTCGCGGCGCGGACGGGAGGCGCTTCGCGTTCATGGATCCAGGCGTTGGCGACCTCCCAGGCGACCGCGAGCACGATGGGGCCGACGAAGAGCCCCGCGAATCCATGCGCCAGAATGCCGCCGATCACCCCGACGAAGATCACGATCGCCGGCGTCGTCAGCCCATGCGCGAGCGCGAAGGGCTTGAGCACGGCCTCGACGGCGTAGACCGCCGCCATGGCGAGTGTGAAGGCGATCGCCGAAAGCGGCGCAAGCGTCATCCAGCCCCAAACCGTCAGCGGGGCGACGACGATGATCGGTCCGAGCTGGACGATGCCGAGCACCAGGATGACCAGCGTCAGCACGCTAGCGAACGGCACGCCGGCGACCGCCATGGCGGCGCCGCCGATGACGGCCTGCAGCAGCGAGACGCCGATGACGCCCCGCGAGACCGCGCGAATCGTCGCGCCCGCGAGCTCGACGAATTGCTCGCCGCGCCCGGGATCGATGCGCCGCGCGAGGGATTTGGCCGCTCCGAGCGTGCCCGGACCAACCGCGAACAGAAAGCCCATGATGATCACGGAGAGGAGGAACTTTAGCGTGCCCGCGCCGGCGCTGCTCGCCATGTCGAGAAGCACTTCGCCGGCGGGCGTCAGCTGCGGCAGCAACGGCTCCAGCGCGCTCTGCAGATTGGTGGACGCCTGGGTCCAGAAGTCGAAGACCGTCTCGCCGACGACCGGCCACTCCTTGACGGCAGGCGGCGGCGGCGGGATGATTAGATCCTTGTGCTCGATGCGGACGATGAGCGTCCGCGATCCCTCGAACAGGCCGATGCCGAGCCAGGTGACCGGGCCAAGCACAATCAGCAGCCCGAGGACGGTGATGGTCGCGGCGGCGATGCGCCCTCGCCCGCCGAGCGCCCCTTTCAGCCAGGTAAAGGCGGGATAGAGCGCGGCGGTCAGCACGATGCTCCAGACGCCGATGGCGACGAACGGCTTGACGAGGACGAAGGTCCAGTAGAGCAGGAACCCGACGAGCGCCAGGTGCAGCGCAACTTCGACGAAAGTGGCGTTGAGCCGCCGCTGCGTGATCGCCTGAGGACTGTCATTCGCGGGCTCGGCAGGCTGCAGCACGCCGGTCGGGTCATGAGAAGTGATCGAGCGGGAGGCGTCGTCGGTCATGGGCGGCCTTTCCGAAACGTCGTCAGCGCTATTGCGGCGCCGCAGGGTAGCGAAACCGCAGGAAACGCACAACGCCTTGGCCACGCCTTGGCCACGCCATCGGACGTCGCCGCCGGGAAGAGGCGGAGATCAGGCGGACGCTGGCTGCACGCGAGCAGCAGGCCATGATCGAGACCTTGTGGCCGACGGCGTTCGTTAGAGCCAATCAGTTGAAAAATACACGGATCAGGGACGCCTCGTGCGGCGAAGACGGGCTTGCCGGGCGCAGCGGATGGGAGCATTTTTGCGCCAAGACTCATGTTTATGCGCAGAGTCCTGGTTCGACGAGATGGGAGACAAGAATGGACGTCCGCTTTTTGCTGTTGACCGCCATCTCGCTCTGCTTGGCGACGCCTTCCGGAGCCGACGAAGGGTTTTGGACCTTCAACAATTTTCCCGCCGAGAAGGTCCAAAAGGCCTATGGCTTCCTGCCGACGCCCGAATGGCTCGATCACGTGCGGCTCTCCTCGCTGCGAACGCCCGGACGGTGCTCGGCGAGCTTCGTTTCGGATCAGGGCCTTGTGCTGACGAACCACCATTGCGTCGTCGATTGTCTCGAAGAGCTCTCGACGGGCGGCAAGGACTATCTCGCCTCTCCCTTCGTCGCCATGAAGCCGGACGAAGAATTGCGATGCCCCAGGATCGAGATGAATCAGCTCACGTCGATCACCGACGTGACCGAAGAGATCCGCACGGCGACGAAGGATCTGAGCGGAGAAGCCCTCAAGACCGCCCTGAAGGCGGAGATGACCAGGCTCGAGCGGGCCTGCGCCACGAGTGAAACTGTGCGCTGCGATGTCGTCGAGCTCTACCGGGGCGGCAAATACGATCTCTACCAGTATCGTCGCTATCAGGACGTGCGGCTCGTCTTCGCGCCGGAATACGCCGCGGGGCAGTTTGGCGGCGACCCGGACAATTTCTCCTTCCCGCGCTTCGGCTTCGACGTCGCGCTCTATCGCATCTACGAGGACGGTCGCCCGATCGACAGCCGCGCCAACTTTTTTCGCTGGTCGAATACCGGCGGCGTCGATGGGGAGCCGACCTTCATCTCGGGTCATCCCGGCCGCACGAGCCGGTCCATGACCGTCGATCAGCTGCAGTTCGAGCGGGATGCGCGGCTGCCCTTCTACCTCGGCTATTACGCCGAGGAACGCGGCCTGTTGACCGAATTTCGCAGAAAAGGAAAAGACGAAAGTCTCTTCGCGGGCCCCGATCTCTTCTATGCCGAAAACGCCCTGAAGCTCATCAAGGGGCAATTCGCGACGATCCTCTCGCAGAGCGTCACGGATCAAAAGGAGCATGAGGAGCGCGCCTTGCGCCGGGAAGTCGAAAAGAACCCGGCGACGAAGGAGTTCGCCGACGCCTGGCCCATCGTGGCCAAGGCCGTGGAGCGCTACCGCAGCCTGTTCCTCCCTTATGTGATCGTCGAGGGCGCGGCGCTGCGTCCGCCGCCGGGGTTCCAGTCGCAATTGGCTTCGTTCGCTAAAATGCTCGTGCGCGCCAGCGAGGAGCTCAAGAAGCCCGACGGACAGCGGTTGAGGGAATACACAGACGCAAATCTGCCGGCGCTGAAGCAGGCGTTGTTCAGCGCCGCGCCCATCCACCGGGAGCTCGAAGTCGAAGAGCTGACTTTCGGGCTCGGCAAGGTGAGGGAGGAGCTTGGCGCGGACGACGGCTTCGTGCGCCGGCTGTTCGGAGGCAAGTCGCCGGAAGAGCTCGCGCGCGCGCTCGTCGAAACTTCGACCTTGGCGAAACTGGAGGAGCGTCAGCGGCTCTTCGACGGCGGTCGAGAGGCGATAAAGGCGTCCAAAGATCCGATGATCGCGGTCATGAGAGACGTCGTAGATCCTTTCGCGCGTCGCATTCGCGACGACTATGAGACGAATGTCGAGGCGCCTTTCGCCAAGGGCGGTGAGAAGATCGCGCGAGCGGTCTTCGCTCTGCATGGTCTCTCCGTCTATCCGGACGCGACGGGCAGCCTGCGCCTCTCCTACGGCCAGATGAAGGGACCGGCCGAGAGCGACGGCGGCGGGCCCGCGGTCACGACGATCGGCGGCGCCTTCGCGCGAAGCACCGGGCGGGACCCCTTCGCGCTGCCGCCGTCCTGGCTCGAGGCGAAGGACAGGCTGAATCTCGATCTGCCGTTGAACATGGCGACGACCAATGAGGTCGTAGGCGGCAACTCGGGCTCGCCCATGCTCAACAAGAAGGCCGAACTGATCGGACTCGTCTTCGACTCCAACCTCTCCGGGCGCGGAAACGCCTATCTTCAGAGGCCCGAGGATCGCACCGTGGCCGTCGACAGCGCCTGCATCCTGGAGGTCCTGTCAAAGGTCTACAAGGCGGAGCGGATCGTGAAGGAGGTGCGGGCCGCAAATGGTGGGTGAGGGCGGTCGGCGGCGGGTCTGGTTGAATTTCCGGCGTGCGCAATGCAGGGAGAGACGCGGAAACAGAGCCGATGAACCCGAACATGGCCCCGGAGCGACGTAGGGCGCCCGATTTGAAGACGCCCCGCCGCCCGCGTCTGCCAGCGCCCCACAGTTAATTGCGGCGAGGGACGGCAACACCGCCTTTTCGCTTGATTCCGGCTTCTACACGGAAGATATCAGGCACATTGATTTTGCCGTTGGCGCGTTCTTCCATCACGGCAATGCTTTTCATGGCTTCGAGAAGCGCCGCGGGGTCCGCGCGGGCATCCAGTTCGACTGGCGCAAGCCAATTTCCTTTCTTAGCTTCTCTGAGTATTTTTTGGACGATCTGTGAATTTTTCCATACTTCTAGAAGATTTTCCCGCTCAATCGGAACAAATTGCCCCTTCAGCGCCTCCAGGGCGTCGTCGATCCACCGATAGTCTTCGCGCAACTCCTCAAGCCGAGCGCCGGAGGCGCGGCGAACGCCTTCAATCAATCCGAGATGGTCGACTGCTCGATCCTTCGGAGCTGGCTCATGTACCGCAGCCTTTTGCCAGGCCGTCAGAAATGTTCTGGGTGAACACGTTTCTTTTGCGTCGCTGAGGTGCAAAGGAACCCATGTGTACACACGTCCGCGGCGCTTATCCGAACCCATATAAGTCCCAGCAATCGCGTTGATGAGTGCGTTTTGCTCTTCCAACGCGGGTCTATTTCGTTGTTCCGAAAACCTCAACGCTGCGCTGGCATCTACTTTATTTGCGAGTTTCTGCAGCGCGGCCATTCCTATGCTATCACGCCAAATCTCGAAAAGAAGTAGTCCAAATAATTCGTGCGGCTGCCAGCTCAAATCGACGTGGCTATTCTTCAATTTTGAGCCGTCTGAAAATTCGAAAAGGCGCTGATCGGAATATTGATCGGGTCTAATGAAAATCTTTGCACGGAACGATCGAAAAGATCTCAATCCAAGCGCTCGTTTCATAAGATTTGTGGTCAATTGGCGAATATTCTGCCAATCATCGGCCAAACGATCGAGGGCGTCGAAAAGAATTAGTATGATCTTTCCTTGATTTGCAAACTCATCATCGACCGTAGAAAGTTCATTTTCCCACAGAATTGGCGTCATTCTAAGCTTTTCGAGGGTAGATTCGATGTCTAGCTTTTCTGCTTTTCCATTCACAAAGCAAATAGCACGAAAAATTACGCCACGCCAAATATCATCCTCATTATATCCAGACGCCAGGGCCCGCTTGATAGCGTCTCTGGTCGGCGCGACCGGCGATGACTTGTCGGCGCCGTTGAATCCGATCACAACGTCTGTCCTGTTGAGACTAGGTTGCCCGTAGACGCTTGCGACTCGGCTTCGTACCTCCGGGTTGGTGAGCGCATGGGTCCAAAGGCTCTTACCCATCCCCCTGTTGCCGACGACCAACTGGCGGCCTGGATCGAGCACGGCCCTGTGACTGTAAGGCGTGAATACGCGGTCCGGCTGCACTTGGTCGTTAGGTTCAATCTTCGGCGCGGGACTGAACGCCGCCATGACGTTGCGGATGGCCGCATAATCCGTGACGCTGGAATTGCTCATGGGATTGTCCGCTCCGGATCCTGCGTCAGATCGTTCATGGCCAGGTCTAATCCATCCAGAAATGGGCGGAACGTCTGTTCATAAAACGCCTTCGCCAGATGATCCCGATTGCGGAGCGGATCGAAATCCACGAAGCGCGGGTCGAAGGGTATTGTCAGAGGAGTGTGCGGCGCCTCGGGATCGTCAGCGAGGAAGTTCCACTGGCCTTCCGCCACATCATCCGGGGACGCGGGATCATAAAGGTTGTCGGCGAAAAGCTCATAGAGCTCCGCAGCGTGACGCGCACCGATGCGCGAGTCGAGGCTGGCCTTGGCGTAGACCGGTTTGAACATCAGGCGCCAATCGGCAGAGTCGCCGCGCTCGACAGCGCGCATGGCGAGGAGCTTTAGCCCCGAAAACAAGGCTCGGTACCCAACGATGGTTTGCTGTTGGGCCGTTCCGAACAATAGCACGAGGGCGCCGAGACCCAACACTGCCGGAGCGGCTATTTCGGCGAGGCCTGCGCGGCTATCGATCAGGATGGCGTCATAACTTTCTCGCGCCGATAAGCGATCGATCATATCGGAAATCTGGGCGCCAACCGGCGTGACTTCACCCTCATCATTCACGTCTTCCGTCATCGCGCGCGCCAGTTTCGGAAGTATATTTTCGAAACATTCAGCGGATCGGAGTCCAATTACGGGCGCCACATCGACCCGCCCACCGCCGCTCGTCGTCAGGGGGCTCGTGCCGATGAAATCACTCAGGGCGGCATTCGAAATGCCGCCAATTCCATTTTCCACCAAATAGTCCAGAACGCCGAAACGCGGCATTCGATCATCAGGTAACAAGAGTGCACCAAGGCCCGGCGCCTCCAGATCGAGATCGATCACCAAAATGTTGCGGCCACGCTCCGCCAGATCGGACGCCACGACGGCCAGCGCGGTCGAGCGACCCACGCCGCCTTTAAGGCTAGCAAAAACTATCCTTAGCGGCACACTCACAGTCTTGGCCGGTTCAGCAAGCCAGCCAGATCCGACGATCCGCCGGTCGACAAGTTTGCAAAACCGGTCGCCGACCTTGATAATTAACAGGTCGGGATCGCTCAGCAAATGCTTCGCGCCCGGATCGTCCGCGAACGACAAGACTTGGTCGGGTCGCGCATACGCCCCAAGCCGCTTTTTCAGAATCTCTGTCGCCTCAATGCGGCGATCGTCGGCGGGCGCCAGATCGGCGCAGACAAAACTCAGCATCCCGGTCGCGTCGCGCAAGGCCAAGCCACTGGAAAGGGCTCTTTCCCCCAGCGATTCCACCACCGCGGCGACCAGCGCATCCAGCGAGTCATCGAACAAAATCGCCATCATTCTGAGTCTCAGAGGTTCATGGCTTGAACAAGCGCTTCGGCTTGGGACCGCCACTCGTTCGTCCAATGGTCGCGTATATCCTTCGTCGGCGCGTAGCGCATGTTTGTATTCCAGTCATGGAATAGCTTGGCGTCCTTTGCATGTCGCACCAATGCTCCCTGACGCCGCCCCTTCGCTTTATTCAGGAGCAACGTCTTGAGAAGGGGAAAGTGAGCGTAGAACGGATCGTCGCGTTTTTGCGCATCGTCTAGCGGACGCATCCCGCTGTCTGACATCATCTTTTTCAACGCCAGCTCCCCGGCTAGACCGAATAGGTATCCGGCAACCGCCCTATTGCCAGGCCGAGTTCCCGGTTCGTTGTCGGCATGAAGCGAGATTGCCGCGCCCCAGTGCCGGCGGGCCGAATCGGCGAGGTCCTGTGAATATTGCATAGCGTATCCTGATCCCAGGAAAATTGTGGCGGAGCCACTCGCCACCTGTCAATCTCGACACGAACCCGTCGACACACGAGTCACGCTTGCCAGAATATGCCTGATGACGCCCGTCGATTAGACGTCCGGCTGAAAGGATGATCGCTTGGTTCGCGCCCTTTGCCCAGAGTTGTCGCCGATTGCCAGGTACCGAAGCACGCTTGGGCATTCTCGGCAATGTGCGCATTCCGGGGATCTCGACAGTCGTTGCACCTCGCTTTTGGTCCAAGATTCGGACACTCGGCGAACCGGCCCGCCGCCGGGCGACTCGGCCGTTTGACGCCGGCGCGCCTCGGGCCTAAGAGGGATTTGTGACGGTTCTTCCCTTGAAGGGAAGTGAAAAAGGGAACGCGGTGAGGAGATTCCGATCCCGCGGCTGCCCCCGCAACTGTGACCGGCGAGGCTGCGCCAGAGGCCACTGAAGCTTAAAGCTTCGGGAAGGCGGCGCGGCCGAAGGAAGCCGGGAGCCAGGAGACCTGCCGTCGCATGAAGCGCAACGCCAAGGCCGCCGGTGGGGCGGCAGGGAGCCGTCAGACATGACCTCTTCGAGCCTTTCCGTCGCCCAGCGTCCGCAGACCGACATCGCCCGCGCCGATGCCCTCAAGGCCGCCTGCGTCGCGCTCTTTCTGGGGCTCGGCCTCGTCTATGTCGCGGGCTTCTCGACCGCGAGCGTCGCGCATAACGCCGCGCACGACTCGCGCCACGCCCAAGGCTTCCCCTGCCATTGACGGCGCCATGATCGCACGGGTCCTGGCGGTCGCCTTGATCGCCGGGCTTGTCGCGGGGCTTGCGGTCGCGGCCCTGCAACAGGTCACGACCACGCCGCTCGTGCTCGCGGCGGAGGTCTTCGAGGCGGCGCAGCACGCCCATGACGCGTCTTCGACGGAAGACGAAGGCTGGAAGCCGGCGGAAGGGCTTCAGCGCAGCCTCGCGACCGCCGCGGCGAGCGTTGCGGTCGCGACCGGTTATGCGCTGGCGCTGCTGGCGGCGATGCTTTTTTCGGGAGCGGCGATCGAGCCGAAGCGCGCGCTCGCTTTCGCCGCCTGCGGCTTCGCCGCCACGGGACTGGCGACAGGCCTCGGATTGGCGCCGCAGCTTCCCGGCGCCGCCGAGGCGGATCTCGTCGGGCGACAGATCTGGTGGGTCGCG
>Ga0187782_10001325_pt1 | contig 17875 bp, 16 predicted proteins | sample 0715_SJ02_MP15_2_FD_132454 | JGI IMG/M metagenome (GOLD analysis project Ga0187782, IMG submission 132454) | Tropical peat soil microbial communities from peatlands in Department of Meta, Colombia - 0715_SJ02_MP15_20_MG | ecosystem: Environmental > Terrestrial > Soil > Wetlands > Peat | place...
AAACTGGAAAGCGTCAGCAGCGGCCTGGATGGCGGCTCCCAGGAGGTCGCGGAAAACGACACCCCGTCCGCCGGCCCAGCTTCGACGACCGTTGCCGCCGAAGGACCGGCGCCAGGCATGGTCCCGGAAGGCGCCTACAACAAGACGGCCGAAGAGGAGGCGGTGGAGGGCCACCCGAAGGGCTGTGGATGCATCGCCGCCGGTCTCGCGCCTGCCGGGACGTACGGAGCGCTGGGTACAGCGATCGCGCTGGGCCTCGCGCTGTTGCGCCGTCGCCGCGACTCGTGACCCATCCGTGACTCCCGACGAAGCGATCGGTCAGGCAAGAAGCGGGCGGCTGTTTCCTGTCTATCTCGTCGCGGGCGAAGAGCGGCTGATCCGCGATCAGGTGGTCGAGGAGCTGCGCAAGGCCGCCCTCGGCAAGGGCGTGCCGGACTTCAACGAGGACAAGTTCACCGCGGGAGACGTCGGCGTAGAGACCGTGATCGCGGCGGCTCGCACGGTGCCGCTGATGGCCAATCGCCGCTTCGTCTTGGTTCGAGCCGCGGAGCGGTGGGACACGGCCGATGCGGCCTCACCGTCCGACGCCGTGGCGACGTACGCTTCGGCTCCGTCCGACTCGACGTGTCTGGTCGTGGTCGCGTCCAAAATCGACGGGCGGCGGAAGCTCGCGCAAGTGGCAAGACGCCAGGGATTTCTTGTTTTCTGCGACCCCATCGAGCCCCGCGCGCTACCGGGCTGGATCGAAAGGCGTTTCGCGGCAAAGGGTCACTCGATTGACCGAGGCGTGGCCGAGCTTCTCGCCGCTCTGACCGGTCCGGATCTTTCGTCCGTCGACGATGCAATCGAGCGCCTCTCACTGTACGCCGGCCCCGGCGAGGCGATTCGGGAGGAGCAGGTTGGCGTGTGCGTCGCTCGAGTTCGCACGGCGGACACTTGGGCGCTGGTCGATGCGGTTGGGGAGCGCGATCTGGAGCGCGGACTGCGCACACTTGCGGACGCCTACGATCCACGGGAACGAGGTCTCCCGCTTCTGGGAGCGCTCGCTTGGTCGATACGCCAGCTCGCTCGAGCCCAGGCGGCCGTCACTGCGGGACACTCGCCGGAGGAAGCCGTGAGGCGCGCGGGCGTTTTCCAGCCTGGGCGCGCAAGGGAGCTGGCCGCAAAGTTGCGCAGCGTGACGTCGAAGGAGGTCGAACGATGGATGCTCGTCCTGGCCGAGACCGACCTGGCGCTCAAAAGCTCCCGCCGCCCGGCGGATGCCATCCTCGAGGAGATGCTGACTCGTCTGTGCCGAGCCCAGGCCCGCGTTCGCTCGGCGCGGGCGAGACCGATTTGACGGGAGGTCGAGTCGCCCTTACGTTCTCAGCGGTACTGTAGCCCTTGCAGGGTCATTGCCCTCGTGGGCCCCACATGAGAGAATCTACGGAGATTTGAGATGCACGTCCCCAAGCGGGCGATCCGGCCTCAACGCTCATTCGGTCGTGTCTTGTCCCTCAGCGAGGGCAGGGCCTCGGAGGGACCGCCCCACGTCCACGAAGCGGGGGAGGAGGCGACGGCGGCGGCAGACGATTCGCCACCGCGGCGAGCCGAGGGGATGCCGCCCTCGCGCTGCGTGGCGGAAGCAAGGATTCCGACTCGGCAGGGCGAATTCGACTGCCACGTGTTCAGGGCGGCCTGCGTTTCGACCGGCCCGACGCCTGCTGCGCCCCTGGAGCACGAGGATGTCGCCTGGGTTTTTGGCGATGTCCGGGGTCGCCCCGACGTCCTCGTGCGCGTCCACTCGGAGTGCATCACGAGCGAGGTCTTCGGCTCGCTCAAGTGCGACTGCAAAGACCAGCTGGACGAAGCCATGGCCTCGATTGCGCGGGCCGGTGCGGGGGCCGTGCTCTATTTGCGGCAGGAAGGACGCGGCATCGGTTTGGCTAACAAGATCCGCGCCTACGCCCTTCAGTCCGACGGCCACGACACGATCGACGCCAACCGCCTTCTCGGCCTTCCCGACGACGCGCGTCGCTACGACGTCGCGCGCGACATGCTGGCTCATCTGGGCATCGTGAACGTCCGCCTGCTTACGAACAATCCTGCGAAAGTGAAAGCGCTGCACGAGCTCGGCGTCAACGTCGTGGCCCGCGATCCGCTCGTCGTCGCTCCGAACCAGCACTCCGCCTCGTACCTCGAGACGAAGCGCCGGCGGATGCAGCATGACCTCCCGGGAGACTGGCGACGCGAGCTGTGCTCGGTCAGCGCAGACGCCGAGTGACAGCGCGGTATAGTGCTGACTGCGGATGCGCATCGCTCTGACGCACAATCTGCGTGTCACGGACTCCGAGGAAGAAGCCGAGTTCGACTCAGCGGAAACCATCGCCGACATCGAACGTGCACTTGCGCGTTGCGGGCATCGCGTCGAGCCGTTCGACGTGACCGGACCGGCTTCGCTTCTGGTCACCCGTCTCGAGGCGTTCGCCCCGGACATCGTGTTCAACCTCGCCGAGGGTCATCGGGGCAAGACAAGACGCGCCTTCTATCCCGCGCTTTTCGAAGAGCTCGGCATTCCGTCGACCGGCAGCGACGCGTACACGCTGACCGTCACGCTCGACAAGGCGCTGACCAAGAAGCAGCTCGCCGGCTGGGGCGTTCCGAGCCCGCGCGGTCGCTTCGTGAGCCGCGCCGAGCTCAAGAACGGAGGCCTCGACGAGCTGCCGTTCCCCGTCATCGTCAAGCCGAACTTCGAGGGATCGAGCAAAGGAATCTCTCAGGACAGCGTGGTCGAGGATCCGATCGCCCTCGGCCGAACGCTCGAGCAGCTTCTGATGACGTACCCCGACGGCGCGCTCGTCGAGCGATACATCCCAGGCACGGACGTGCGCATCGTGCACGTCGAGGGAATGCCCGCGCTGCCACCGGTCGAGACGACGGTCGATCCCAGCTACCCGCGCAAGCACGAAATCATCGACTATCGTCTTGCCAACGTCGACACGCGGGCGGTGCAGCGCCGAGCTCCTGCACGGCTCGCCCCTTCGGTCGCCGCTCGTCTGCGCGAGCTGGCCGACCGGACACTTGCAGCGTGCGCTCTGCGCGACGCGGCGGCTCTCGACTTCCGGATCGGCGCGGACGGAGAGGTCTGGTTCTTGAGCGCAACCGCCATTCCCAGCTTCGCACGCGATGGCGCGCTGTTCGCGGCCACGGCCGCGATCGGCGCCACGCGAGATGCGACGATTCTCGCGGTCCTGCGTTCGGCGGCCGCGCGGCACGGATTGATTCCGATGCTCGACGCCACGCGTCCTCGGCTCCCGCGCTCGCGCCGGACGGCACTGCGAGTCGGCCTCGCGTTCAACATGAAGCGGATCGAATCGCACGGAGGCGACGATCGCGAAGCCGAGTACGATGCGCCCGAGACGATCGACGCAATCACCCGGGCCATCGAGAGCCACGGTCACGTGGTCGTTCCGCTCGAGGCGACGCCGGAGTTTCCCCGCGCGCTCATGGCGTCGAACGTGGACGTAGTCTTCAACATCGCGGAAGGAATGGTCGGCCGCAGTCGCGAGGCCCAGGTTCCGAGCCTGTGCGAGCTGCTCGGAGTCCCGTACACGGGCAGCGACTCGGCGACGCTGTCGATCTGCCTCGACAAGTCGCTTGCGAAGCGTCTGCTCGTCGACGTCGACACCCCCGCATTCCAGGTCCTCGTCACCGGACGCGAGAAGCTTCGCGCGCTGCGGTACCCGGTCATCGTCAAGCCGAATCAGGAGGGGACCAGCAAGGGCATCACCGCAAATAGCGTATGCGACGACGAAGGAGCCGTCCGCGAGGTCGCGCGCGACCTAATCGAACGGTACGGACAGCCGGCACTCATCGAGGAATACGTATTCGGGCGCGAGCTGACGGTGGGTCTGCTCGGCGAACGACGGCCCCGGGTGCTCCCCCCCATGGAAGTGGTCTTTTTGAGCGCCGGGGAGCGGCCGGTCTACGACTACCAGTGCAAGCAAGACTGGCAGGCGCACGTCAGGTACGAATGTCCCGCCAAGCTCACCAAGGACGAGCTTCGCGCGGTCGAGCGGACTTGCCGCGCCACGTTCATGGCGCTCGGTTGCCAGGACGTTGCACGAGTCGACCTGCGCCTGACCCCCGAGGGTCGGGTCTACGTCATCGAGGTCAATCCGCTACCGGGCTTGACTCCCGACTACAGCGATCTCTGTCTCATCGCGAATGGCGCGAAGATCGAATACCGCACGCTGATTGGCGAGATCTTGAGCGGCGCCATCAAGCGCTGGCAGGCGCGGACACGCACGCAGGACCGTCTGGAGGACACGCCCCCGTCCACGTCGGTCTCGACCCCCGCAGGCGTCCGGACAGCGCGACAGCCATTCGATGCGGCGCCGTCTCCGTCGGCATCGGAGCTGACGCTCGCGACGTCGAGCCCTGCGAGCGGAGGGGCGGCCGCACAGCCGTTCGGGGCTTCCGACTGACGGCCATGTCGTGACCATCCCCGTGCAGCGGCGAGTCGTCGCGGCTCTCGCCTGGCTCGGACTCGTCACCCATGCCCGTGCCGCGGCGCCCCAGATCGAGCCGTCGGTGGACCTGCGCTCATGGCGCCCGTCGACCGATCCGGAAGCGAATCTCACTCTCGAGCCTACCGAGAGCGCGTGCCGTTTCTGCTGGAACGCAGGGGCGTGGCTGGCCTATGCCCAGGATCCCGTCACCATCCGGAATGGATCGGCGGTGGCGTGGCGCCCCGTCGCGCATCAGCTTGCGGGCGACCTCACCGGGGGAATCGGGCTCGGCGCGCGGACGGCGATCGGCGTCGACGTGCCGCTGGTGCTTTGGCAAGAAGGCTCGCCGCGCCCCAGCATTTCGGGCACCGGAGCCTTGCCCGCCTCCGCCTCCTCCAACGCGCTCGGCGACGTCTCGCTGCAAGGCAAGGTGACGATGGTGTCGAACGACCGTCAGGGAACGCCGCTCGGGCTCGGACTGGCCGCCGTCGGGACCGTCTCGCTGCCGACCGGAAACAAGTCGAGCTATGCGGCCGAGGGAGCTGTCACGGCGTCGCTCAGGATACTCGGAGAGTACGCGCTCGGGGCCGCTGCGTTGGGGCTGCAGCTGGGCTTCGCCTTCCGTCCGGACTGGCGGACGTGGACGCCGGACGTGTCGAGCGCGCCCGTCACGCTGGGTGACAGCGTCCTGTGGGCGGCGGGCGTGACGATACGTCCCAAAGCGATCGTCCCCGCGCTCGACGGGAGCGACAGGCAGCGGTGGGAGCTCGCAGCCCACGGCGCGCTTCCCGCAGGCCCCGTCGCCCCGTTCGGCCTCGGTCGGCCGGGCGCTTCGGCCCAGTCCCCGGCGCTCGTCGGGCTCGACGATCGTGTTTCATTGGACGATCGGCGCGATTTCTATCTGATCGCCGGACTGGAGGCCGGAGTCGACACTGCGGCGGGGGTTCCCCGGCTGCGCGGAGTGCTGTCGTTCGGCTGGGCCCCCCGCACCCACGACCGGGACGGCGACGGAGTGCCCGACGACGTCGACCAGTGCCCGGACTTGCCGGAAGACAAGGACGGAATTCAAGACCAGGACGGTTGTCCGGAGGACGACGCCGACGGCGATGGGATTCCCGATGGGGAGGACGCGTGCGCGCTCGCGGCTGGACCCCCAGCGAGCGATCCTCGACGCAACGGCTGCCCCGCGCCAACACGAGCGCCCGCGCAGACACCGGCGGCACCACCTGCACCGGCGCCCGCGCAAACCCCCACGGAGAAGCACCCGTGACGCGCACCCTTGCGGCGGCATCGCTGCTGGCCGCGGCCTTCCTGGTCGCGCTCGAAGGAACCGGCCGGTCGCAGCTCGGCGCCTTGCCCGCGACATCGACCCCGTCCCGGCGAACGGGCGGCGGTAAGACCCAGAGCTTGCGCAGTCGGCTGGGCGCGGAGGTCGCATCTCGACTGATGCGTTCGGCGGATCCCGACGAACGGATTCGGGGTATCGAGCGCGCCTCGGCCATCCCCACCCGGGAGGGCCTTGCCCTGCTCGTGCGCGCGGCAGCCAGTGCGGGCGCCGCCAGCCTCGACCCTCGTCTGCCCGCAGAAGGCGTCGCGCGCAAGGACCCGAGGGCTCTGCTGGCCGCCGTGCGAGGTCTGGCGACGTGGTCGAACGACGAGTCGTCCCGAGCGGCGCTGCTCTCCATCCTTCGCGACCCCATGACGCTCGTCACGTCGGGAGGGGCTCCGACGAAAGCTGCATCCTCCGAGGAGGACGCGTCGAGAGCATCGTCCCCGCCGCCGCCATCCGCCGATCCGGAAGATGCGGCCTCGCGCGTTTTTCTCGCGCGTCAGATGGCCGCACTGGCCCTGGCAGAGACGAACAGCTCGACCGCGCTGGACGGGCTCGTTGCCACCGCCCGTTCGAGCGGCCCAGGCCAGGAGCCGGCAATCGAGGCTCTAGCCCTATTGCCCCCCTCGAGCGCCAACGTCCTCGACGCCGCTGTGATGACGACTCCCGCCCTGATTACGCTGGCGGCACGCGGCGGAGACCTCAGAACGATCGACGCGATCGTGGCCTTGGCTCACTCGGGCGACGCGGCGCTCCGGGCAGCCAGCATCGCCGCCATCGGCACGGATGGCGACGCGCGTGACACCGGCATCGTTCGCTCCGCCCTTGCGGACACGGATCCCCGCGTGCGCGTGGCCGCGGCCGCCGCTCTCGTCCGGCTGAATGCACCCGACGCCGCCGGCGCGGTCGAGACGTTGATCAACGACGGTGCCACGGCGCTCGATGGGCTCGATCTTGCCCGCTTCGTCCAGGGCGAGGGAGTGACGAAAGCCGCCGCCGCGCGGGCGGCGGCTTCTGCCGATGGGGCCATCCACGCTGCTGCATTGACGGCGCTGGGCTGCCAGACCGATCCGGCCGCCGTGGGCGCACTGCAGAGGCTCGTCGTCGATCCGTCGACGGGCGGCCCGGCGGCTTGCGCGCTGGCGCACTCTCCCAGCCCGTCGGCGCTCGCCGCCCTCGAATCCCTGGCGAGGGAGGCGACCCTCCGAAGACTGGCCGCCCGGGCCTACTTCGTGCGTCGATACTCTCGAGGAGAACGCAGCGCCGCGCTCGACGCATTGCTCGTCGCCCTCGCCGGGTCGGGAGATGCTCGAGATCGCGCCGTCGGCCTCCAGGCCCGCGTGTCTCTCGGAGAGTCGGCGCTCGCTGCCGCGCTCGACGACCCGGACCCGAGCGTTCGGCGAGCCGTGGCAATGACCGCCGTCGCCCGGTGGAGCGGTGACGTTCGCTCGGCCGTTCTCGCTCGATGGAACATGGAGCGAGACGCCGCGACCCGGACCGTGCTCGCGATCGGCCTGCTCGACGGCGACCCTTTCGGCACGATTACCAGCTCCGCGCTGAGGCGCCTGGCACGGGCCGGGGCAGCCGACGCCCCGCTCGCCGTCATGGCTCTCGCCGTTCGTGCCGACGACAACTCGGCGCATTCGATCGATCCCTTTCTCGCGTCGGCCGATCCCGTCGTACGAGCTCACGCTGCGAGCGGCCTTGCGCGAAGCTCGGCGCGAGACGCACCCGGAAGACTCGCGCGCTTCTATGCCTGGGAGCCGAACGCGGAGGTTCGCCGCGCGATCGTCGCGGGTCTCGCCGGGCGTGAAGACCGGCAAGCAACCCTGCCCCGCGAGACCCTCGAGGCCGCGGCCGGGTTGGACCCCGACCGGGTGGTGCGGTGGATGGCACGGCGCGCCTTGGCCCGTCGGCGTCCCTGCTCTGGGCGCTCCGTGCGTCGCGAGGTCGCATGGATTCAGCTTGTCGCGGCTCCGAACGCGACACTGCTCCGCGACGAAACGGCGATGCTGGTGCAAAGCGACGGCTCCGCGCTTCCCCTTGCGTTCGATGGCGACGGATATGCGCTGGTCCCGGGGGTCCGCAGCGGGGAATCCCGGTTGCGACTTGCACCTCGACTCCCCGCGTATTCTCTTTCGATCCCATGAACCCGCGCCCGCCCCCACCGCCGCCGGACAGCCCGGACGCGGCCGATCCCTCGTTCGAGGCCGCCATCAAGAGGCTGACCGAGATCGTCAACTCGCTCGAGCGCGGAGACCTGCCGCTGGAAGATTCGCTTCGACTCTTCGAGGAAGGGGTGAGGCTTTCTCGAATCTCGCAGCGCCGACTCGATGCAGCCGAGAAGCGGGTGGAACAGCTGCTGGCGGTCGACGAACAAGGCCGTGCGCGAACGTCGCCCTTCGCGACGGACGCCGCCGAAGGCGAGGATCCGGATCGAGCGGGGGACCCCGCTCCGGGACCGGACGTGGCTCAGCGGCCGATGGCTCCGCGGTAAACCCAGCCAGCACGCGTAAAATCGTCGCCGTATTGGACGGGGTACCATCCCTCCTTGGGCGTCCCGATGCGCACTGTCGTGCCACGTTGCAAGCGCGCAACGACCTTGCCGGTCTTCGGCGAATCGCGCACGAGAGCGACCTCCCATGCGACTTGCGCCGCGGCGTCCGCGGACGTCGCCGACGAGGTGGCCGCCGCGGATGTCGCCACCGCCGGCGAGGCAGGCTGTCGCGTCTCGAATCCGACCGAGTAGGCCACCGTATAGCGAGGGTGCTCGTGCTCCAAGGCGCTGACGCTCACACTGGACAGCTCGTTTCGCGCGCACGCCAGGAGCGAATCGGGCGCCGTGGTGGGCCGGGCCCGACCTGGGTCCACCGTGACGCTCCCGTGGGCGAAATCGACGGTGACGTCGAACCGCAACCTCGCCGATGGGCCGGACGAGCCGGTTTTGCACTTGGCCAACCTTCGGAGCCGAGGCATGACGATGGCGTCAAGCCCGGCAAGGCCGCCACACTGCGCCGCCTTGAGGACCTCTCCTTCCGAGGTCTCGCAGCTCGTCACCGAGCCATGCCCCACGACGCTCTCGACCGAGTCGCTTGCGGGGAAGCTCGGCGACGCGGCGGATGATGACGTCACCGTGGTTGCGACAGCAGGAGCCGCCGCGTTCTCGGCACCCGACGGGGACGGGAGCGCCGGCCGGGCTGCCGGAAATGCCGCGGGCTGCGGCACCGCGTCGGACGAAGGCGAAGCCGCCGTATCGGGCACACCCGGGCCGAGTCGTATCCCCGCGAGACGAGGCCAGGCGATCCCGACGACGAATCCGACCGCGGCGATCGCGCCGACCTTGCTCCACGAAGGTCGATCGTCTCCAGTCGCCGGAACCTGGACGGACGGTCGGGCATCGGCGGAGCGGACGGCCATCGCGCTCCCGAGGTATCACAACGAGGTCCAAAAACCGAAAAACTCGGGCGGCCGGCCTCGCCTCCTGCGCCAGCGCTCGAGGCAAGTCACCGTTCCAGTTCGGGCTGGAGGGAGGGTGCGGGTTCCTCGGGCAGACGACCGAGCGTCAAAGGCAAGTCGAACTGCTTGTTGCCCCGCTGGATGCGCACGACCACGCTTCGGCCGACCCCGGCTGTGCTGGCCAGCCATCGGAGCTGCGCCGAGTGCTCGATCGGACGGCCTTCGAAGGCGACGATGAGGTCGCCGGGGCGCAGCTTGCCGCGGTCCGCGGGTCCTCCTGCGACGACGTACTCGACCACGGCGCCTGTCAGCCGGCTGCCCCCCGCCAATCCGAGCGCCGAGCGATCCTCGCTCGACAGATCGTGCGCGTCCGCGATGCGCAGACCGAGTGCGCTGCGCGTGAAGTGACCGTCGCGGAGAAGCATGGGGAGAAGCTGCTTGACCATGTTGATCGGGATCGCGAAGCCGATCCCCTGCGCGCCTCCGCCACGAATCGCCGTATTGATCCCGACGACCTCGCCTCTGAGATTGAGAAGCGGGCCCCCGGAATTCCCCGGATTGATGGAGGCATCGGTCTGGAGAAAGCTGTAGTAGCCGCTCGAATCGAGAGGAGCGTCTTCGAGGGTGCGGCCCTTCGCGCTGATGATGCCCGCGCTCACGGTGTGGGCCAGACCGAACGGATTGCCGATCGCTACCACCCAGTCGCCCACATCCGTCGCGTCGGAGTCGCCGAAAGGAAGGGGCCGCAGGTCCTTCGCGTCAATCCGGATCACGGCGATGTCCGTCGGAGCATCGGTGGCGACCACCTTTGCAGGCAGCTCGCGGTCGTCGAACAGCTTCACCTGGATGGCGTCGGCCCCTTCGACCACGTGATTGTTGGTCAGGACGACGCCGTTCTTGTCGACGACGAACCCGGTCCCGAGGCCGCGAACCCCGCCGCGGGCGAGATGGGTGAAGGGGGAGACCTCGACGTTCACGGTCGTGATCGTCACAACGCTCGGATCCGCCGCGTGGGCGATGGGCGCAAAGCTCACGGGCCCCGCTCCAACGGCCAGGGCCCCCTTGGGGGGTGGCTCGGCGGTGGCCCGGGGCGCAAGCTCGGGATCCGCCGGGGTCACGGCCGTCGCTCCGGGCGGCAACTCGGTCGACTCGGCTCCACCGAGCTCGTGCGGCAGGTACTTTCGACAGGCCGTCGGCAGCGCCGCGATTCCCATCGCGGCCGTCACGGTCGCGAGGAGCATTCGGGTCATCGCGGGGTCTTCGAGAGCTCGACGAACCGCATCCGCAGGTCGAAGAGGATCTGTCCGATGAGGCGCTCCTCGTCACCCGTGAGGTTGCCTTTCGTCTTCTCCTCGAGCACCGCGATGAGATCGATGGTTTGCCTGGCCAGCGGCAAATTCTTGCCGATCTGGCCCGTCTCCGGATCCGGCGCCTCCCCGAGATGCATCAGCGCCGAATGGCTCAGCGAAAGGATGAACGTCGAGAAGTCGACGCGTGGAAGCGCCTCGTCCGACTCGTCTCTGCTGCCGGCGTCCGCCACCGAGCGCCCGCTCAAACTCCGCCGCCGCCCATCGCCGGCTGCGGGAACGGAACGGACTCGGCCTGCTCGCCCACGTCGGTCAACTGCGAGAGGTGCTTCTCCAGCTCCTTCTCGTCGATGATGCCGCGCCGCAGGTTTCGCTCGCGTACGCGCACGTCCCAGTCCCAGGTGTTGATCGTCTTGTTTCCGGTAGGCATTGGTTCGTTCTCTTCCCCAGCCGCGGGCGATCCCGCGCACCATCAGTTCGCGCCAGGCCCGATGACGCGAAGAGGCTCGTCCTCGTGATCGCAATCGGGGCCGTGCACGTGCTCGTGAGCCTCGTCGAGATCGGCGGCCGCGCGATCGATCTCTTCGTCGGTCGCCGGCCGAACTTCACGAATCTTGACCGTATATCGGAGCGTTTTTCCGGCGAGCGGGTGGTTTGCGTCGGCCACGATGCAGTCCGGGCGTAGCTCGACCACGTTCAGCACGATCTCTTCGCCGTCGGACGATTCCAGAACGATTTCGTCCCCTACTTCGACGTGCGCATCGGGGAAGCGCTCGCGCTCGAGCTCCATGACCAGGCCGTCGTCGTGTTCGCCGTAAGCGTGTTCGGCGGAAACGACGATCTCGCGCTCGTCTCCCACCCGCAATCCGGAGAGCGCCATTTCGAGACCGGGAACAATCATGCCGTACCCGTGTACGTAACGGATGGGGTGCGGCTCGTCGCCTTCGCTCATGTCGAGCAGCTCACCGCTCTCGTCGCGGAGCTCGTAATCGAGCGTCACGAGGATGTTCGGCTGAATGGAAAGATCGCCCACGGCCGCTCACAACTAGCGCGACCCACCCGCCGCGTCGAGAGCCCAAAACCCCGGCGCGCGCGCTCAACTGCGGACACACGGTTGGTGTGCTGGCCGGGACGGCACGTCGGAAATCGAACGCGGAAAACCCGAGCCGAGCGACTGCACGCACCCTCCGTTGGTAGGCTTCCGCGGTACGATCATGACCCGTCGCGCGGCCTGGAGTTGGTCGATCGTCGTCGTATCGGCCGTGGTGCTCTTCGGCGCCGCTTGGCATTACTACCGCAAGCATCGACCTCCGCCGGTCACCTACCAGACGGCGGAAGTCACCCGGCGCCGCGTCATCGGCAAGGTCACCGCGACCGGAACGCTGCTGGCCACGGTCACGGTGCAGGTGGGGTCCCAGGTCTCGGGCAACATTCAGAAGCTTCTCGCCGACTACAATTCCACGGTGAAAAAAGGGCAGCTCATCGCCAAGATCAATCCGCTCCTCTTCGAAGCCGCGGTCGAGCAAGGAAAGGCCAACTACGCCTCGGCCAAGGCGGCACTCGTGAGCGCAAAGGCGCAGGCAGAGCTGGCCGGCAAGCAACTCGCCCGAGAGCAGGCGCTGGAGAAGGACAACCTGGCCGCGAAGCAGGATGTGGACACCGCGCAGTCGAACGCAGACGTCACTACGGCTCAGGTCCAGGTGGCAACCGCGGCACTCGCCCAATCCGAAGCCCAGTTGCACCAGGCCGAAACGAACCTCTCGTTCACCAACATCGTCTCACCCATCGACGGAACGGTGATCTCGCGCAGCGTCGACGTCGGTCAGACGGTCGCTGCGTCCTTGCAAGCTCCGACGCTCTTCACGATCGCGGAGGACCTGCGCAAGATGCAGGTGAACACGAACGTTTCCGAGGGGGACGTCGGCCGAGTCGAAGAAGGAATGGCCGCGACGTTCACCGTGGACGCTTTCCCCGGTCAGCGCTTTCGTGGCCGCGTCAGCCAGATTCGAAATGCTGCAACCACTGTGCAGAACGTCGTCACCTACGATGCCGTGATCGACGTGGACAACAGCGATCTGCGCCTGCGCCCGGGCATGACTGCCAACGTCACGATCGTGTACGCCGATCACCGTGACGTCCTCGCCGTGCCGAACGCCGCACTGCGGTTCCGCCCGCCCCCAGAGGCGAACGTCCTGGCGAGAACCAGGGCCCCCGGCGATCGGCGTCACGGGGACGAGGGCCCCGAGAGCGGAGTCGCTCGGCACGGGGGCGAGGGGAGCGGGACGAGCGGAGGCATTGCGCGCTGGGGCGGCGGCGCTGCAAGCAGCTGGAGCGGGAGCGGCGGAGGGGGCGGTCGCTGGGCTGCAGGCAGCGAAGGTGGAGGCGGCGGCGGTTGGGCCGGAGGTGGAGGAGGCGGGGGAGCCGGCGCGGGATTCGGCGGCGAAGGGCACCACAGTCACGAAGGAGGCGGCGCCGATTCGAAGACCCTTTGGAAGCTGATCGGCGGCGAGCCCGTGGCCGCGGTGGTCAGTGTCGGGCTCTCGGACGGCGCTTTCACGGAGATCGTCGCGGGAGACGCCAAGGACGACGATGCGATCATCGTCGACGCGACCGTGACCGGAAAGGCGTCCTCGGCCACACCGTCGCCGGGGGCGGCGGGCGGCGGCTTTCGAAGGCCGTTCTGATGCCCGCCACGCTGGTCCAACTGGAAGCGATTTGCCGATTCTATGCTGCCGGGGACACCGAGGTCCGAGCCCTCGACGGCGTCTCTCTCACGATCGAGGAAGGTGAGTTCGTCGCCATCATGGGACCTTCCGGATCCGGCAAGTCGACGCTCATGAACATCCTCGGGTGCCTCGATCGGCCGACCGAAGGTCGCTACGTGCTGGCCGGTCGGGAGGTCTCTCGACTGAGCAAGGGAGAGCTCGCCGAGGTCCGCAACCGGGTGCTCGGTTTCGTGTTTCAGAGCTTCAACTTGCTGCCGCGCACGAGCGCGCTCGAGAACGTGGAAGTGCCGCTGCTCTATCAAGGCGTGCGCTCCCGCGAGCGGCACCGACGTGCCATCGACGCGCTCGACCGTGTCGGCCTGGCGGACAGGCTCGCGCACAACCCGAATCAGCTTTCCGGAGGACAGCAGCAGCGCGTCGCCATTGCTCGTGCTCTGGTGACCCGCCCCCGCCTCATCCTCGCCGATGAACCGACGGGCAACCTCGATTCACGAACCAGCCTGGAGGTGATGGCGATTTTCCAGGAGCTGGGAGCGCAGGGGATCACGGTGGTCCTCGTGACGCACGAGGCGGACGTGGCGAAGTTCGCGTCGCGCGAGGTCGTCGTCAAGGACGGCCGCGTGAGATCCGACGAGAAGCGAGTCGCCCAATCGGCGCGAGCGGTGGCAGGGGAAACGTGAACGGCTGGCAAACCCTGCGCGTCGCGTTGCGTGCGATTCTGCGCAACAAGCTTCGCTCGTTCCTGACGACGCTGGGGATCATCATCGGCGTCGGCGCCGTCATCGCGATGATGGCCATCGGCGCGGGCGCGAAGGAGCAGGTCGAGCAGGCGTTCGCCGCCATGGGGACCAACCTGCTCATCGTCTTGCCGGGATCATCCAATTCCGCGGGCGCGCGCGGCGGGTACGGCTCGATGCCCACGTTGACCAAGGACGATCTCGAGGCGGTTCGCACGCAGATTCCATCCGTGAAGCGCGCCGCCCCCGCATTGCGATCGAGCCAATCGCTGGTGAGCGACGAGTCCAACTGGACGACGAGCGTCACCGGCACGACGCCCGATTACTTCCTGGTTCGCAACTGGCCCATGCAGTCGGGAGTCAGCCTCACCGATCCCGACATCGAAGCGGGAACCAAGGTCATGGTCCTGGGCCAGACGGTCGCAGACAAGCTGTTCGGTGCGAACGGGGATCCCATCGGACAGACGATCCGTGTCGGCAGCACGCCATTTTCCGTCGTCGGCGTCGCAACGGCCAAAGGGCAATCGAGCAGTGGACAGGACTACGACGACGCCGCCTTCATTCCCATCTCGACCTACGAGCACAAGATCCAGGGAAGCCTCAACAACTACCTGCAGGGCGTCATCTACGTCGAAGCCACGTCCGCGGCGGACGTCGATCGAGCTCAGAAAGACATCACGGCGCTGCTTCGCGACCGGCACCACCTCTCGCCGCGAGACGACGACGACTTCTCGATCCGCAACATGAGCGAGATCGCCGGCGCTCGCCAGCAAGGCACCGAGACGATGACGATGCTGCTGGCAAGCGTGGCGGCTGTGTCGCTGCTGGTCGGTGGCATCGGCATCATGAACATCATGCTCGTGAGCGTGACCGAAAGAACCCGCGAGATCGGCCTGCGGATGGCGCTTGGCGCCAAGCCTCTGAACATACTCACCCAGTTTTTGATCGAAGCGCTGACGCTCGCGATGGCCGGCGGCGCTCTCGGTATCGGCGTCGGCCTGGGCATTGCGCAAGCCCTGGCGCACCGCTTCGGCTGGCCGATGCTCGTGCAGCCCGACGTCATCGTGCTGTCGGTGCTGTTCAGCGCCTCGGTCGGAATCGTCTTCGGCCTCTACCCGGCGCGTAAAGCGTCACAGCTCGACCCCATCGACGCACTTCGCTACGAGTGAGAGTTTTCTTGTTTTTGGGGTTTTCCGGTCACCCTGAGCCTTGCTCCGCGTCGACTCGCTGGCGCTCGCTCGGCTCCGCTACGGCAGGCCTGCCAAGCGAGGCACGCCGCACGGAGCGCCGTTCATTCGTAGCGAAGGCCGTCGACCGGACGTAGCTGCGACGCCTGCTTGGCGGGAAACAGGGTCGCTACCGTGCAGATCGTGAGCGCCGCGATCGTCACCGCCCCGTAATCCCAACCATTGACGTCGATCGGCAGCCGGTCGATGTAATAAACGTCCGGGTCGAGCCGGAGACCGAACCAGGCGAGGCCCGTGCAGATCGCGAGGCCGGTCGAGACGCCCAGCAGCGTCCCGATTCCCCCGATGATCATCCCCTCGGTGAGGAAAGTGCGCAGGATGGCGCCATCGGTGGCCCCGAGCGCCTTGAGAATCGCAATCTCCTTCGCCTTCTCGGTCATCATGAGCAGCAGCGTGCAGACGATGCAGAAGCTCGCGACGATGATCTCGATTGACAGGATGAGAAACGTCGCGATCCGTTCGAGCTTGAGCGCGCTGAAGAGGTTCTTGTTGATCTCTCGCCAATCGCGAACGCGAAGCTCCGGGTTGTCCACGGCCGCGGCGACGAGCGGGGTGAGCCGATCTGCATTTTCCGCGTCGTCGACCTTCACGTCGATCGTCGTGATCTTGCCGGGCATCGCGAAGTAATTCTGGGCTTCGTCGAGCGTCGTGTAGACGTGCGTGGCGTCGTACTCGTACATCCCGCTGTAGAAGATCGCCGCGATTCGGTACTTGCGCGTCTTCGGCATCACCCCCATCGGGCCGAGATCGCCGAGCGGCGAGACGAGCGTCACTTCGTCGCCGACGTAGACGTGCAGCGTCTTGGCCAGCTCGCGGCCGACGACCAGTCCAGGCCGCAGCGGTGGAACGCTCACGACGGCGCGAACGGCCGGGTCGAGATCGTCACCCAGCGGCGGCAGATCCGGGCCTTTCGTGTACTCCTCGCCGCCGGGACCGATACCGACCACCTCGTCGGGTGGCAAGTGGCGCAGGAGCTCGGGGTCACCCAGATAGGCGAGCTTGTCGGCGACCTTGACGGGAGCTTCGACGTTCTTGCGCAGATCGATCACGTTGCCGATCGACTCGAGATCGATCCCGTGCACCACGACGCCGGCGAGGCTCGACGCGCTCGACGCCATCACTTCGCCTTGGACGACGGCGGTGGCTCCGAGCACGCCGCGAATGGCGCGCACGCGCTCCAGCACGGGCTCGTAGTCGCCCCAACCCGATTGGCTCGTCGTGTCGACGACGATGTGGGCGTTGTTCCCGAGGATCTTTCTCTTCAGATCGGCGCTGAAGCCGCCCATGACGCTGATCGCGCCCGACAAGGAAAACGAGGCCAGAGCAACCGCGAAAATGGACAGCGTGCTGATGAGGGTCAAAAATCCGCTCTTCTTGGCCCGGACGTGACGGGCCGCGATGTAGAAGGCGAACGTGCCGCGCTCGAGTCGATCGAACGCCCAGGGCAGCACAGCCACGATGGTGCCGGCCAGAAACAGGACTCCGGTGAAGATGGCGCCGGCGCGTACCAGCGCGTCGCGAACGGTCCAGGCAGACCCGCGCAGAGGGGGGAGCCGCCCGGTCCAGTACGTGAGACCGAGAAAGAGGGCTCCAAGCACGCCGCCCGCGCTCTGCAGCACCCCACGGACCGTCTCCTTGCGGTGGAAGTCGAGTCGGGCCCGCCAGCTCAGGAAGGCAATGGACGCGAGGACCGCGACCGCCGCGGAAAGCAGAACCGGGATCGGAAGGGTCTTCACGCGTTGCTTCGGTTTTGGCCCGACTCGGACCTGAGGAGCGGGAAAAGAATCACGTCGCGGATCGACGCCGCGTTCGTCAGCATCATGACGAGCCGGTCCATTCCCATGCCGAAACCGGCGGTCGGTGGCATCCCGTGTTCGAGCGCGCGCACGTAATCTTCGTCGTAATCCATCGCTTCCTGGTCGCCACGCGCCTTGCGCTCGACCTGGGCCCGGAAGCGGGCCGCCTGATCGTCCGGATCGTTCAGCTCGCTGAAGGCGTTGCAGAGCTCTCTCCCGTGAACGAATAGCTCGAAGCGATCGGTGAGCTCCGGATGCTCGTCGTTGCGTCGAGCCAGCGGCGACACTTCGAAGGGGTAATCCTTGACGAAGACGGGGATCGAATGTGTCCCGCTGGAGCTGCGATAGTCGTCCGCCAAGAACGGCTCCGCCACGTATTCGTAACAGGCGAAGAGCGCCTCGCCTTCACTCTCGCAGCCATCCACCACCTTCCGGAAATTCCCCCAATCGATCGCGGCGGCTCGCGGCGAGTGCTTCGCCCATCCTTTGACCTGGTCCGCAAACCCCGCGCGAAGCCGCGCGACGAGCGCGAAACCGCCCCCCTGATCGACCGCCGTCGCCCACTCCGGTATCTGCGTGCGCCGCGCCGCGGCGGAGACGGCGTGATCCATCGTCACCCGGACGAACGGCTCATCGAAGGTGAAAGGACGGGCTTCCCTCCACGCCGCGTACGGGCCCGGCATGGCCGCCTGCAATCGAGCGTCGACGCCGCGCAAGAGCACCTCGCTGAGGCGGATGAGATCCTCGTACGTCGCGTAGGCCTCGTATAGCTCGAGGATCGTGAAC
>Ga0187782_10001326_pt1 | contig 17874 bp, 20 predicted proteins | sample 0715_SJ02_MP15_2_FD_132454 | JGI IMG/M metagenome (GOLD analysis project Ga0187782, IMG submission 132454) | Tropical peat soil microbial communities from peatlands in Department of Meta, Colombia - 0715_SJ02_MP15_20_MG | ecosystem: Environmental > Terrestrial > Soil > Wetlands > Peat | place...
AAATTACGAGGCGCGCTGAAAAACGGCGCGCTTTTTTTCTTGGCAGGTTTCAGTTTGGCGACTCTGAAAAGGAAAAAACTGAAACGCAGGGTTGGGAAGGAGAGCCCGCCCACCGGCGATTTAGCAAGGCAAACCAATCTCATGCAGCGGGATCTTGAAACATTTGATTTTGAAAAGATTCGTCGTGAGATTACCGCCCTTGTGTGCAATCAGGCCTGCGATGCTGTGGATCAAATGCTCGAGCACATCAAAGCCGGGAATGTACAGGCCATGAAGTACTTGTTTGAAATGGTCGGACTGTTTCCTGCCGCAACCATCCCCTCGGCTGAGGCCGACGATTCGCTCACACGAAGACTGTTGAATTATCTGGAGCCCTCGGAGGAAAGTACTGCGACAAAGGTGCCAAGTCTCATGCCCTGCAAAAGCATCAGCCCCGATACAATAAAATGAAATTCCCGTGCTCAAGAGCAGCTTGCAGTTTGTTGCATCGAAGCTGTGAAGATCGAATGCAGCTTAAGGCCGACGAATGGACATGACCTGGATCACCGATCGCATCGCGGTCGGTGGCGGAATTTGGACAGCAGCCAAGATGGCGGAGGTCGCCCGTGCGGGAGTTACTCACATCATCGATATGCAGATCGAGTTTGACGACACTCCTCTGGCTGAACCGTGTGGGATTACCGTTTTATGGAACCCCACGGATGACGACTTCCAATTGAAACCGCCCGAGATTTTCCAAAAGGGAGTGGATTTTGCGTTGCAGGTGTTGGATGAAACCGGAACCAAGCTCTACGTGCATTGTGCGGCGGGAGTGCATCGCGCGCCGATGATGGCGCTGGCGATACTTTGTTCTCTGGGATGGGACCTGGGAAGTGCGATGCAGTTTATCGAGGCCAGACGGCCTGTAGTGGATTTCGCTGATGTCTACGTCAAGAGTGTGCAGCGATACTTGCAAGAGCAGGCGCGAGTCGAGAAGTAGGACAGCCTTCCAACTTTGCGAGTGACTGACTTTCACTCGCCCATTTCATTTCTAACTTTCTTAGTTCGAGGAGCCAGTCTACCCAGGGAGAGGTCTGTTCAGACCAGCAAACACGTGGAGTTCGACGAATGAGATTTGGTCGAGGTCGCTGGCAGTAGCGCGGAGGATTCATATGTTCGATCAGTGCCGCCTCTTATGGCGGCTTTTTCTATGTCTCTTGGTGCTGACCGCGCAAGGGTTAGCGCAAACAGTACCGACGACGACTGTTCAAGAGGTTCGCTGGAGTGACTTCGGTTGGGGACCGGGCAACAACCGAAACCTCATCGGCCGGTTCACCACACAGACGTTCACCATTCCACGCCTCTCGCAGGTTCAGGATTGTTACTTGCAACAATACGATGGATCCAACCCGCCAAAATATTCCCGGTACAGTGCAGCCCTGCATCTGGATTATCCGTTATGAGCCACGTTGACGAGAGTGCCCTGAGTAAACCCAGACAACGTGCGAGTTCCGGAAGACAGCCACTGGTGGTGCGCGGCTCACAGGAAGACGCACAACCCGAGATGCTCCAGAAGTTGACCCAGATGGAACGGTCGCTGGATGTCATGAAGGAGGAACTGAAGGCGGTCAAGAGCAGCGGCGAAACCAGAAGGTTTGACACGCGAACGCTGGTTGCTCTTTGTGCGATCGCGGTCTCCATTGCCGGCTATGTCATACAGGAGGCGCGGAACACATCGCGTCAGGATGCAGAAATCGAGATGACCAAAGCGCGTGTTACGAATTTAGAGCGCATCGCCAGCTCCAATACAGAAGCACGCATCCGCACTGAAGTAGAGCTGAAGGGTCTGCGCGAGGGACAAGAAGAAATAAAACGCCTGCTAGAGAGGCATGACAGCCGGATGCGTGCCCTGGGTCAGGGAAATCAGTAATTCCATATAGGAGAGCAAATCATTCAAATCGAGGAGACACTATGAACTTTCTGTCGAAGTTGCTTCAAGCGATCGCCTTTGTTCCAGGAATTGTGAGCTCGATCGAGGGCCTGTTCGCCCACCGCAGTGGGACGGACAAGAGAGATGCGGTAATGTCTTTCTTGCAATCTGCCCTGTCAATGACAGATGCCGTGGCCAGCAAAGAAATTGCGGATGAATCAAAATTCAGGGCCGGCTTGGCGCAAATTATTTCGGGGACTGTGGAGTGCTTTAACGCATCAGTTTGGGCGAAAGGCCAAGAGACTATAGTGCCCGCGAATAAAGCATCAGCACCTGCCCAATAGGTGCCTGCTTAGCCTACCTCTTCGCTCCAGTTCTCGAGCGTCCTCTTTAGGAAAGCCATGAACTGATCGGCTACAGCGCCATCGATGACGCGATGGTCATAGCCCAGCGTGAGGTGAACGACGGAGCGGATGGCAATCGAATCATTGCCGTCGGCGTCGGTCACCACTAGCGGCATCTTGGTAATGCCACCAACTCCGAGGATCGCCGTATTCGGCTGGTTGATGATCGGCAATCCGAATACCGCTCCGAACTGTCCGGGGTTGGTAACCGTGAAGGTTGAGCCTTCGACCTCCTCGGGCTTGAGCTTCTTGGAGCGGGCACGCTCACCGAGATCGGTAATACCGCGTTGCAATCCCAAGAAGTTGAGTTCGTCAGCATTTTTCAAAACGGGGACAATGAGTCCCCAGTCCAGCGCCACTGCAATGCCCATGTTGACATGGCGATGGTAGCGGATGGCCTCGCCTTCCACCGACGCATTGAGAATCGGGAATTGCTGAAGAGCGATGATTGCGGCACGAACGAAGAACGGCATGAACGTCAGGCGCGCACCATGCCGTTGCTCGAAAGCGGCTTTCGTCTTGTTCCGGAGCTGCACAATGCGGGTCATATCCACTTCGAACATGGAGTGGACGTGAGCACTGATGCGACGCGACTCGATCATGCGTTGCGCAATGATCTTGCGCATCTGTGTCATCGGCACCAGGTCGCCGGGAATTGCTGCCGGGGCTGGCGCCGGGCCAGGGCGGGAAACTGGAGCTGAGGGAACACTGGACACAACTGATGGCTGAGGAGTTGCAGGCACTTCCTGCCGTTCCAGAAAGGCCATGATGTCCTGCTTGGTGATGCGGCCACCCAATCCGGTGCCTGGCACTTGCGACAAGTTCACATTGTGCTCGCGGGCGATTTTGCGAACCAGCGGTGACGAGCGAGCGTGATCTTCTTCTTCACCGATCGCCGGGGGCGTTGGCACGGGAGGAGCCGTTTTTGCGGGTACTGCTTGGGACTTCGCCGGAACTGCCGGAGCCGGTGCAACTGCCGGCGGCTTAGGCGAGGCTGCCTCCCTATCGCCCGCAATCGTTCCCACTACGGTATTTACCTGGACAGTGTTTCCTTCGCCTACCTTGATGTCCTGCAGCACGCCCGAAGCGGGAGCGGGAATTTCCGCATCCACCTTGTCGGTCGAGATTTCGAACAGAGGCTCGTCGCGCTGCACTTTATCGCCCGGCTTCTTCAGCCATTTGGTGATTGTCCCCTCAAAAATCGATTCACCCATCTGGGGCATGACGATATCAGTCGGCATAATTCCTCTTCCACACTCCCTCAGCCACATTCTGAGGAGAGGCGCAATTTTTTATTATAGCGAAGGTGAGCGTTCTGCTCGGACCCTTAGTCCTTTTCATGCTCGTGTTTTTCCTCGCCGGCGGGCAGAGGCCCAACCCCATAGGCATTCTTCCAGTAGTCCTGCACTTTGGGTGGCAACTTTTGCACGCGAGACAAGAACCCCACTACCTTCCAAATGTCGTCGTCGCTCAAGGCGTGTCTCCAGGCCGGCATTCCCGTGTAACGCACACCCGTTCTAACAGCGTAATAAATGTGCCATTCGGGATCGTCGAGCGGATCGAGAATGAGTTGCGGGGGCGGCGGATAAAACGATTTCTCCAGCTGGCTGGGCTTGTTGTCGAGCGTACCGTGGCAGAGGGAGCAGTTCATGGTGTAGATCTTCATGCCGTCGATCAGATTCTCATCAGTTGGCGATATGGGATTGTTCACACGCGGCGCATGGCGCTCCATTGATGCATCCAACGCGGAACTTGCGATCCGGCGCTCAAAGCTGGGCGGGTTTGCGTCCGCACTGGTAGGGAAAAACCCAAAGTTAAGTATCGCCAGCCCGATCAAGAGAATCACCAGCAATGTGACAAAGACCCCAAGAATAAAGCGCATCTGTCCCCCAATCTGTTATGAAGCAATCAGACCAAAGCGCGATGTCAGCACCGCGGCCAGAATTACCGTTGAATCTACGACGGTAAACGAATTGTACCTAATATGCCTGCAAGCGGCGCGCTTCGCGGATCACGTCACTGACTTTAGGCAGAAAGAATTCCTCTTGAGGAGGAGAAAACGGCACGGGCGAATCCTGGGCTGTAATGCGCACAATCGGGCCGTCGAGGGCATCAAAAGCTTCTTCATTGATCACAGCCGCGATCTCCCCCGCAATACCTCCGGTGCGAACATCTTCGTGGAGCAGAATTACCTTGTTGGTTTTTCGCACTGTGGCAGCGATCGCTTCGCGGTCCAGCGGTGACAATGTGCGCAGGTCGAGAATCTCTAGGTTAATTCCTTCTTGCGCCAGAATCTCAGCAGTTTCGAGCGCGACGTGGACCATGGCCGCATAAGTGATGATGCTGAGGTCCCGTCCCTCGCGCACAATGCGAGCCTTTCCAAGAGGCACAGTGTAATCTTCTGCTGGCACTTCCTCCTTGATCCGGCGATACAGATATTTGTGTTCGAAGAAAATTACCGGGTTGTTGTCGCGAATGGCCGCTTTGATCAGGCCCTTAGCATCGTAAGCAGTCGCCGGGCAGACAACCTTCAATCCAGGAGCATGCACAAACCACATTTCCGGATTTTGCGAGTGAAACGGGCCGCCATGGACGTTTCCGCCACTGGGGCCGCGAATCACGAGCGGCGCGGGCGCGCCCCAGCGGTAATGGGCCTTCGCCACCATGTTCACAATTTGATTGAATGCGCAACCAATGAAATCCATGAATTGAAACTCGGCCACAGGGCGCATGCCGGTCAGCGAAGCTCCAAATGCCGCACCGACTATCGCCGACTCGGCAATGGGTGCATCGATCACGCGCTCCGAGCCGAACCGGTCAATTAAACCATCGGTGACCTTGAAGGCCCCGCCATAAATGCCAATGTCTTCGCCCAGGCAAAAGACCGTCGCATCGCGTTCCATTTCCTCCGCGATTCCCTGACGGATGGCTTCGAGATAGGTGAGTTGAGGCATATAAATCTTAATTCTTCATTTCAGATGTACGGGCGAATCGGTTGCCTGCCGATGCGCGAAGCCGGATTTCGGTCGCCGCACTTTGGGGACACTGTACTTTGGCTTTATTTCGTGACAACCTTCTGCGCAGTACACGCCGCCAGCAGCGGATTCCGGTACGGGCATCGGCGAGTTCACCGCAAATTCGCGGTCGGCCTCGAGTTGTTGATCAACCCCAGCCACTAACTCCTGATTCTGAGCTGGGGTAAGCCATTTCTTGCCGAGCAAGAAATTCTCGAACCGGGCAATGGGATCGCGCTTGCGCCAATACTCAAACAGCAATTTGGGAACATACTCCGCCGCGTCGTGGATGGCGTGACCCTTCATGCGCATCATCTTGGCTTCGATGAGCGTAGGACCCTCGCCGCGGCGTGCCCGCTCACACGCCGCATGGGCAGCGTCGTAGACTTGGCAAGCGTCGGTGCCATCTACAATGACACCCGGGATCCCGTAGGCGATTGCACGCTCAGCGAGATCCCTGACCCGGAACTGCATATCCGCGGGCGTCGAATATCCCCAAAGATTGTTTTCAACAAACAGCACTAGTCCTAAATTCTGTACGGCTGCGAGATTCAGGCCCTCATAGGTAACTCCGGTGGACTGGCCCCCATCGCCGATATAAGTCATGACCGCAATGTTGCGCCCTTGCAGGCGTGCACCCAACGCTACTCCGGCGAGTACAGGAATCAAATCGCCCAAAGTAGAAATCGGTGCGACTACATTGTGCTTCTGAATATCCCCGAAGTGGGATGATGCATCGCGCCCTCTCGTGGGCGAACCAGCTTTCGCCATGTACTGCATCATGATGTCGCGCGGCGAGAAACCGCGAACCAGCAGTGAACCCTGGTTGCGAATCATCGGGCCGAGCCATTCGTCTGGTTTGAGCGCGTAGGCGGAGGCACACGAACACGCTTCCTGTCCAAGACCGAAATAAACGCCACCGACGACCTTGCCCTGCTTGTAAAGATTTTCCAGCGCCGTCTCCATCTTGCGATTCAGAAGCATCCACCGATAAATCTCAAGACATTGTTTCTTGTCGAGGTACTTCGATTCGCGAATCGGCGGAACCGGCGCGCTCAGGTCACCTTCGATCTCATAACGCACTTCATCGCCAGTTTGTCGTTGATGAATCGTGAACTCAGGCTTTTCCAGGCGATAGTCGAGGATGGAGTAGGTGCGTTCGGAGGATGGTACTTGCAGACTACGGCGTCCATTGGAGCTTGGAGGGGGAGTGTTTTTCTGGTGAGCCTTGTTCTTCCTTGTTGTCATGAACCCCAATCAGAATGCTACCTCGGGTCCTCCGATTTGACCAAATCAGGCGTTAAAGCAGTAGGGCTAGGCCAGAAACGTATCATCTTCTTCGTGGATTTGTCGAAGCTCAGAGGGCACTTGCATAGGCACGCCCACCGACGTGTTCAAAAGCGATTCGAGATCTTCCAGCCAGAGCATCTGCGACTGAAAAACGACCCCGACGTTGCGAGAGACCGAATGGGCGACATCCTGCAATGAAAGCTCGTGGCCCAACTCTTTGGCCATGGAGGTTACTGGTTTCGACTTGATTCCGCAGGGGACAATAAGGTTGAAGTAGTCGAGGTCAATGTTTACGTTCAAAGCAAAACCGTGCGAGGTCACAGCACGAGAAATATGAACGCCGATGGCAGCGATTTTGCCTTCTCTCGAGCTTGGCAGATCATGCGCAGGCGAACTATCCGCCTCCGTTCGGGTTGACAGAGTACTGGTGGTCCAGACGCCGGTCAGCCCGGGCGTGCGCTTGATAGGAATGCCGAAATCCGTGCAGCTACGAATCAGGACCTCCTCCAGACGGCGAACGTAGTCCACGGCGCCGAGGGTTTTGCGGGTTCCCTCCTGCGAGATCATTTCCCTCAGATCAAAAATCGGGTAGCCCACCAGTTGACCGGGGCCGTGGAAGGTCACATCACCACCGCGATCACACTCGAATACCTCAACTCCGCGGTGAGCGAGCGCCTCCTGAGAAGCAATTACATTGGCGCGGTCGGCATTTCGTCCGAGCGTGATGACTGGACTATGCTCGAGCATGATCAGCACATCGCCAATGCGGCCAGTCTTGCGCAGTTCTACCAACTGCTGCTGCAGGCGAAGTCCCATGCGGTAATCGATAGTCCCGAGCTGAATGACGGAAATCAAATGTCCAGTTACCTCTGGTCTAACTAGCTCTCCGGTACATCGTTCTCGAGACGCGGCTCAAGTTAGCTTGTCAACCTTATAACAGATTGCTTAGCTATTCATTCCACGCGGCTCGAGGTTGTACAGAGTGCATCAATCGAGGCATTTCATGCGAGCGGCTCTGTTAGCTTGCCGCTTGCAATCAGATGGGACACTAGCGCGAAGTCCCCGTACAGAACCCTATCTTTAGTAATGGTCGGACAGGCTGACCGAATTGCGGTGTAAGCGATCTGCCCGCGCTTGCCAGGCTTAAGAGGCGCCAGGAAGTCCAATGCCTGTGCGGCTGCCATGGCTTCGATTGCCAGGACGTTTCGCGTGTTTGCCACGATTCGCTTAAGCTTTAATCCCGCACTCATTCCCATCGAGACGTAATCTTCTTTATTGCCGGAAGTCGTGATCGAATCGACCGATGCGGGATGGGCCAGAACCTTATTTTCGCTGACCAGTGCTGCGGCTGTGACCTGCGGCATCATAAAACCCGAGTTCAGCCCGGCATCGGCAGCCAAGAACGGAGGCAATCCTTCGTTCAATGCCGGATTCACCAACCGTTCCACTCTTCGTTCTGAAATCCCGGCCAATGCGCTGAGTGCAACTCCGAGAAAGTCCAGGACGAATGCCACTGGCTCACCATGAAAATTCCCACCTGACAGAATGTCGCCTTCCACGACCTCAGGCGCACCAAGGCCAGTCCTAGCTTGAACACGTACAAAAACCAGCGGGTTATCGACAGCCGAATTGATTTCAGTTTGAACGACCTCATGGCAGTGGGCGAGCGTGTCGCGAACCGCCCCGTGCACCTGCGGCATGCAGCGCAACGAGTAGGCATCCTGCACACGGTCACAATTGCGATGCGACTCGCGAATCTGGCTGCCTTCGAGCATTTTGCGCAAATTCGCGGCGGTTGCAAGTTGTCCCGGATGAGGCCGCGCCTTATGAATTCGCTCATCGAAAGCGACATCCGTTCCGCGCAGGGCATCGAGCGTGAGGCTGCCGATTACGTCAGCTGAATCGATTAGAACATCCGCTTCCACTAATGCCAGGGTTCCAACAGCCAGCATTCCCTGCGTGCCGTTGATCAGGGACACAGCTTCCTTTGCCTCGAGAATCAGGGGCTTTATTTGTGCTCCGGACAAGGCTTCAGCTGCGGGAATACGTATGCCCTTATCATTCAGACATTCGCCTTCGCCGATCATGGCAAGTGCCAGATGCGCCAATGGCGCCAAGTCGCCACTCGCGCCGACACTGCCCTGGGATGGAACGAAAGGCGTGACGCCGCGATTCAACATCTCGCAGAGTGTATCGATAACCTCCGTGCGCACGCCCGAATGCCCTTTGGAGAGTGAATTGGCGCGCAGAAGCATCATGGCTCGGATCTCGGTCACAGAAAGTGGTTCACCGACTCCGACGGCGTGCGACCGCACCAGATTTACCTGCATCTCGCGAATCTGATCGGCAGAAATACGCACATCCGAGAGTTTGCCCACGCCGGTGGTGATAGCGTAGGAAGCCTTATTGTTGGTTACCAGTGCATCCACCACAGCGCGGGCCCGTCGCACGGGTTCGCGCGCATCGGGATCGAGCAGCACGGGACGACGGTCGACGGCCACCTCCCGCACCGCCTCGGGCGTCAAATCATTGCCGTTGATGTGAAGGGCTTTCACAAGTGTTGCTTTGCACGGTTAATCCTGCGGCAGAAGCATTCGCGCAAATCCACAGCAGCTATCTTGCGACGGCGGCACGCAGCGCCTTCAAGTACTTTTGGGGAAATGTCGTGGTCCTCTTGTCCCCGTCTATAGCAATATGCGTGGTCTCGCCCTCAGCGATGAGCTGGCCGTCGCTTGCCCGCAGGAGCTCGTATCCGAAATGCACCACTGATTCGCGGACATTCTTAATATGCGTCCGCACGAGAATCTCCTCATCATAAGATGCCGGGGCCCGATAACGGCAGCGTGCGTCAACCACAGCCAGATGGCAATTGTCCTCACGCTCCATATCGCGATAGGAAAACCCCAGTTGTCGCAGGAATTCCACACGGCCTACTTCGAACCAGACAAAATGATTTGAGTGGTAGACGACACCCATCTGGTCGGTTTCAGCGTAGCGCACACGCAAGCGGCTCTCGCTGACCACGGGATGGTTGTTGTTTGCGCTCACTTGCCGCTCCAACGAGGCTTGCGTTTCTCCAGAAATGACGAAATCCCCTCGCGAAAATCCTGAGTTGCCCGAACCGCGGCATTCTCCTTGACTGCTGAGCGAAGCTGGGCGTCAAGTTCTTTACTGCCAAGGTCGCTCAGCAAGCGCTTGGTGCAAGCCAGGGACACCGGACTATTCTCCATCAACTGTGCTGCCAGTTCCCGCGCGCGCTCCGGCAGCTTATCTGGAGCAACGATTTCGTTGACCATGCCCAAGCGCCAGGCCTCGTCTGCAGTAATGATTCTGCCTGTCAATAGCAGATTGCGGGCGTGCTTTTCCCCGATCTGCCGCAGAAGAAAGGTAGACACGATTGCCGGAACGAAACCGATGCGAGTTTCCGTATAGCCGAACTTGGCCTCGGGAACAGCCAGTGTGAAATCGCAGAGCGTAGCCAGCCCGCATCCACCAGCTATGGCCGCGCCATTTACGGCGGCGATAGTTGGTTTGGGAAATTCGTATAACGAACGAAAAAGCCGGGCCATGGTCTCGGATTCTTGCAGGTTCTGCTCCGGAGATCTTCCCAGTAATTGCTTCAGATTGTCCAGGTCCATTCCGGAGCAAAATGCCTTGCCGGCACCGGTCAGGATCAACACCAATGCTGATGATGCGGTAACTTCGTCTAGCGCGTGCAACAACTCTTCTATGAGTTCGTAGCTGATGGCATTGCGCTTATCGGGACGATTGAGCGTGATGGTAGCTAGTTGCAGATCGTAACTAAGTTGGATGGTTGTGTAGCTCATCCGGTAAGAGAACTATCTGTATTTAGCAATAATCAATCTGCCGCGCTTGAGTTACTGTAACGCGCGCCAATCTCCGCTGTGGCCCGCAGCAAAACGTCCAATGGCTTGAGCGGCGGTAACGTTGCTCCGTGCGACTTCAGAGCCTCGACCACTTTCTCGGTGGGAATATTACCAACCAGCGAGTCCTGGGCAAACGGGCATCCACCCAGTCCGCACAAGGCCGAGTCGAACCGCCGGCAGCCAGCATCATACGCCGCGAGCACTTTTTCCGCTGCCTCTTCAGGGCGGCTGTGCAGGTGTATGCCGATTTCCATATAGTCGTACTTGGCTATCACCGCGCTCACCAAAGCGTGGACCTCCTCTGGTGTGGCTTGCCCAACCGTGTCGGCCAGCGAGATGGTGCGAATGCCATAAGACTCGAGAACATCCGCGGCATTCACTACTTCATCCACGCTCCACTGGTCTACGTATGGATTTCCGAACGCCATGGAAATATACACTACGACATCCAGTCCGGCTTCTTCGGCTTTCTCCTTGATCTTTTCTAATTCATCGATTGACTCTTCAAGCGTCTGGCGTTGATTGTTCTGAAGGAACGTCGGCGACACCGAGTAGGGGAATCCCAGAGTGCGCACGGCATTGGTGTTGATCGCGCGTCCGGCGCCTTTTTCATTTACCACAATGCCGATGATTTCCACGTCGTCCGGCGGATCAAGTTCTTGCAGAACTTCTTCGGAGTCCGCCATCTGCGGCACGGCTTTGGGCGAAACGAAAGAGACAGCGTCGATATGCTTGAATCCCGTGCTGATTAAGGCTTTCAGGTAGTCCACCTTCAGCGAGGCAGGGATTTGGCGCTTCAGCCCCTGCCAGGCATCCCGCGGGCATTCGACGAGCTTGATGGAATCAGACATTTTCACCACGGAGACACGGAGTCTCCGAGATTTTCTATGACTTTTCTAACAATGCCCCCGCATAGGCATTCTTCATAGGGCGATTCCAAAAGGCCTGGCCCGAGCGCGCGGTGCACCTCGATGGCTGCTCCGATAGTTTTCTCAGTGAGCTCTTCATGAAGAAGTTTACTTGGGATCTCTGTGCCTCCGTGTTTAGCCAGGCCTCTCATGTTTGCAGCACTCCCACCTTGAATTCCGGCACGTCGGGATTCAGCGCCGCGGCCTCGAGTGCCTGTGTAATTGCCTCCCGGGTTTCGATGGGATCAATGATCTTGTCGATCCACAGCCTCGCCGCACCATAACGCGGATCGGTCTGCTCGTCGTAAGTGCGCTTCACCGACTCGTACAGTTCTTTCTTTTCTTCCTCGCTCAGCTTCTTGCCGCTGCGCTCCAGTTGCTTGATCTTGATCTCAACCAGCGTACCAGCAGCCGAGTCTCCGCTCATCACCGCGTACCGGGCGGTTGGCCAGGCGAAAATGAAGCGAGGATCGTATGCTTTGCCACACATCGCATAGTGGCCGGCGCCGAAAGATCCGCCGATGATCACCGTGATCTTTGGCACAACGGAATTCGATACTGCATTCACCATCTTGGCGCCGGCCTTGATGATGCCGGTCCACTCCGCGTCCCGGCCTACCATAAAGCCGTTTACATCGTGGAAGAAAATCAGAGGGACCAGGTTCTGATTGCAATCCATGATGAAACGAGCCGCCTTTTCTGCCGACTCGGTATAAATCACACCCCCAAACTCCAGCCGCTTGTGGCCCTCGTGATCGGTAGCCTGGGCGTGGAGCTTCTGATTAGCAACGATTCCCACAGCAAAGCCGCCGATACGCGCGTAACCGCAAAGCACAGTTTTTCCGTACTCCGACTTGTACTCATCGAAGCGGCTGCTATCCACGATACGTGCGATGATTTCCTTCATGTCGTAGGGGCGGGCCGGAGAAGAGTCGTAAATGCCGTAAATTTCTTCTGCCGCGAATGCGGGATCTTCCGGCTTTTTGCGATCCCAGGGAGACTGCCTTCGGTAGCCCCACTTTTCCACGATGGAACGAATCCGCGCCAGGCAAGCTTCATCGGTGGCCTCGCGAAAATCGACGGTCCCACTAATGGCGGAGTGCATAGCGGCCCCGCCCAATTCTTCGGCTGAAACCTTTTGCCCAATAGCCGCTTGCACCAACGCAGGCCCGGCAAGAAAAAGTCCACTGCCATCGGTCATGAGGACGTGGTCGCACATCACAGGCAGATACCCTCCGCCTGCCACACACATCCCCATAATCGCGGCGATCTGAGGCACGCCCATGGCCGACATCACGGCGTTATTGCGAAAAACACGGCCGAAGTCATCGGTATCCGGAAATACATCCTCCTGCAAGGGCAGGAATACGCCGGCGGAATCCACCAGATAAATAGTCGGAATGCGATTCTCAATGGCGATGTTTTGCGCTCGAATGACCTTCTTGGAGGTCATGGGGAAAAATGCGCCAGCTTTGACCGTAGCGTCGTTGGCAATAATCATCACCAGACGGCTGTGGATACGTCCCAGACCGGTGACGACACCGGCGCCCGGTGCTCCACCCCATTCTTCATACATTCCGAATGCGGCAAATGAGCCGATTTCGAAGAACGAGCCAGGATCTACGAGCGACTGAAGGCGCTCTCGGGCGGTCAGCCGTCCTTTGCTGTGCTGAGCTTCAATCGCTTTCTGTCCGCCGCCTTCGCGAATTCGTTCTTCTTCGTTGCGCACCTGCGAAACCAAGTCGGCCAAAAACCGCATATTTGCTTCAAAGCGCGGTGAAGTTGGATCAATTCGCGTTTCCAGGACACCGGATGTCGAGGGCGCGGCGGATTCAGCACGATTGGCCATGAGGAAGGTCCAAAGTCATTTACGGTATAACAGGAAAAAGGCAGCGCGCAAACCGGACCCGCGGAGTCCGACAATCACGTCGAAGTCGGCACGCTTTGCGGCTTCACATTTGCCCGGATGAATTGAACGATTTCATCCATCGCCGCACCGGGTTGGAAGATCGCGGCAACACCGGCTTTCTTGAGACGGTCGATGTCCTGGTCGGGAATGATTCCGCCGACAATCACGATTACGTCATCCATCTTGTGCCGTTTGAGCAAATCCATCACCCGGGGAACGATGGCATTGTGCGCGCCGGAGAGTATTGAAAGGCCGATCACCTGAACATCTTCCTGCAACGCTGCGCTGACGATCATTTCCGGAGTCTGGCGCAGACCGGTATAGATGACTTCCATACCGGCATCACGCAGCGCACGCGCAATCACCTTGGCGCCGCGATCGTGCCCATCGAGGCCGGGCTTGGCAACCAGAACGCGTATCTTCGGTTCGGTCATCCACTCCATTTAACCACAGAGGACATAGGGAGCACAGACGTGCAGTCAAATAGCGGCCAGTCGGCTACATGGTTTTGACATCCATGCTCTTCCATAAATACCAGCATGCGATGCTGCGGTATGGCTCCCAAGGTTTGGCGAGTTTCTCCATTTGCGCAGGTTTGGGGAGCTTGCGTTTGTTGTAGTGTTTCTTGATCGCACTCTGTACGCCGAAGTCCCCGGTTGGCAGGACATTTGGCCGCTTGAGCGTGAACATCAGGAACATCTGCGCTGTCCAGACGCCTACACCCTTGACCTGAGTGAGATGCTTAATCACTTCTTCATCGGACATTTCGTCAAGCTTGCTGAAATCAAGTTGACCGCTCACAGCTCGTTCGGCCATGTCGCGCAGATAGGAAGATTTCTGTTTGGAAAGGCCAACGGAACGCATCTGCTGCTCGCTTAATTTAAGGATGCCAGCCGGAGTGAGTGGTTCGCCCGCCACAGCCGCAAAGCGCCTGAAGATGCTGACTGCGGCCTTGCCGTTTAGCTGCTGATACACAATGGCCTCTGCCAGGCTATGAAACTCAGGCGGACCAAACTCCATGCGACAAGGACCGATGCGCTCAATAAGAACGCGCAAAATGGGATCTGCTTTCTTCAGGTGATTGACAGCTTTGCGCATGGAGATTTTGACTACCTCTCGGTCGCAAAGGATAGCAGAGCTACCAGGGCTTTAGCAGTAGTCTGAAAATCAAAAAGCAATTGATGAGAACGAGCGGACGCGGGAGAGCAACAATCGTAACTGAAAATGGACAAAGATGAGAAAGGAAAAGGGATCAACTAGACCTTGAATTAGCTTGCAACCAAGCGCCGGGATGGCGGAACTGGCAGACGCAGCGGACTCAAAATCGCTTTCTCTTCTTTGCCAAAATCTCATTAGAACTGTGATTTCTTGAGCTTGAGTTGTTTGGCAGGACTCTTGCTTGATGCGGTCTTTTTGAGGCTTTTTTCGGTTGGACAGCCAGAGTTCAACCATAGTCGAGCAGGGTATCTGTTAGAGACTGCGCCACTCCCCGACCTTCGTGATCCGCACGCTTCCATCCGGCAGCCCGCGCACCGAGACCCTGTCCAGCGACGCAGCCGCGTACAACCCAGAGCGAAAGCGATTGCGGCTCCGCTCGTCTGTGCCGACTCCTCGAACGTCGAAGTGCTGACCGACCTTCAGCCTGTGAACGCGGTCGGCAATCCTTCGGTACGTGCCCGGCTGCTCGACGCGAGGACGGAGGTAGGCGTGCCGCAGCGCGATGCAGCGTTTGTTACCGCACGAGGCATCGACAACCTGACCGTCAGGAACGGAGCCGTGGGCGTCGATCCAGTTGCGCCGCCGCCGACCGTAAGCGGTCGATGGGTGGGCGATCTCCTCGCAGGCACCGTGCTGCTTTGTTGGTGAGAACTCTCCCATGGCGACGATTCTACGGCGATTTGGCTGCGGGACGGCGTTCAGGATCATCCCGGTGTTCCAACCGTTGTTTTCGACCTTTGTCACCAAGTAGAACGGCATCTGGCTGGTCGGCTCCGATGTGCGGGTGCGCTCTTTCGACCGTCCGCATCTACGGGACTCAGTGGCAATGGCGAATGTAAAGCGAAAATGCTAGACTGCGGGTGTGGATGAAGGCAGGAAGCGCGTAATCGGAGTCATGGCAGCGATTCGGCAGTTAGCTCATCTTGCTCTTTGTCGAAGACGATCACGCTTGTATCGGTGTCCGCCTTTAGGAGGTTAGGGTAGGAACTCAAGTGCTCTTTTATTGCCTTCCAGAAGATCACGTGAGTATTAGGGTGGTAAAACAGCAAAAGCACCGAGGCGCTCATCCGCTTCCAGTGCTCTACGTATTTCCGTTCAACTCGGATTCGAAGATGGTTCTCGTTTTCTGACGAGATGTAGCTCGCCCCTGCCTTGACCTGACACTTCAGAAGACGACCAGTTCTCACGACTCCGTGGATGATTTCAACTTCGCCATCAATACCCGATTTGTCCCGCGCTTGCCGATTGAATTCCCAGCCGTTGGAGTTGAAGCAGCAGCATAGTTACCGTCCACCGCGACCGCCTTTTCGAAAAACCCAACCGCAGTTTTTAAGTCGTCCTGCGTGAATCTGTCGAGATGGTAACGACCTTTCAGGTAAAGTTGATACGCGTCTGCGCTTTGTGTCCCGACTTTCGACAATTTCTCTTTCTGTCCTGCTCCTAGCTGAGGACGCAACTGGCTGGCAACGTCCCTGGTGATGGCGGCTTGCAGCGAGGCAGCCCCGTTCTCGCTGCGAGTGTATCGTTCACCCCATAGTTGCGCCCCGGTCGCCACGTTTACTAACTCCGTTTCGACATGGAGTTCACTTCCATGCTCGACCACTCGCCCGGTCAGCACGGCATCGACATGCAGATCATGCCCGACCCCTTGCGGATCGTCTTGCCGCGATTTGTAGTGAGACACGGTACTCCGAGCCATCACTTGGAGATTCGGAAGCCGAGAGAGGGAGTTCGTGATCTCCTCGGAGATACCTTCCCCAAGGTAATCCATTTCTGGGTCTTTGCTCGCATTCGCAAATGGCAGCACGGCTATCGAATGGATGGGTGTCGCATCGGAAACGCGGGAGTGGAGGGAACGCCACGCCAGAAACCCTCCGACAATTACGACTGCCGCCCCTGCGATCAAGTACCAAAGCAGTCTGCGTGAGTGTATGCTGGCTCCCGCTTCTGCAACCGTAGCTGCGGTCCTGCCGCTCTCCGTGTCTCGCTTCAGCCGTTGGAGATCGGCTCGCATCTCCGCTGCACTCTGACAACGCAGGTTCCGCTCTTTCTCCAGAGCCTTGCTGATAATCTCTTCCAGCCTCGGCGGCGTGTCTGGGTTGATCCGAACTGGCGGTACAGGCGCTCGGTTCATGATGGACTCGAACATCACCGCAGAAGTGTCGCCCCGGAACGGTAGCGTCCCTGTAGACATTTCGTAGAGCACTGCGCCGAACGAGAACAGGTCGGTGCGAGCATCGAGTTCCTTTCCGCGCACTTGCTCCGGCGACATGTAAGCGACCGTGCCTAGCGCACTGCCGGGACTCGTGAGATGTTCCTCGGACTCGATGGTCGGGGCGCTCATCGCAATGCTCTCCGGCTTTAGGGTGACCTTTGCCAGTCCGAAGTCCAGAATCTTCGCTTGACCTCTGTTCGTCACGAAGATGTTCGCGGGCTTGATGTCGCGGTGGATGATTCCTTTGGAGTGCGCCGCGTCCAAGGCATCTGCGATCTGAATGCCCAGATCGAGCACCGTCTCAATCTCCATCGGCTTGCCCGCAATCATGTTCCGAAGCGTCTGACCTTCCAGCAACTCCATCGCGATGAAGGTTCGCCCATCCGCCTCGCCAATCTCGTAAATCGTGCAAATGTTCGCGTGGTTCAGCGAGGATGCTGCTTTAGCTTCCCTCTGGAAGCGACTGAGAGCCTGCGCTTCGTTAGCAAGGTCATCAGGAAGGAACTTCAGGGCGACGTGGCGACCGAGTTTCAGGTCTTCCGCTTCGTACACGACGCCCATACCCCCGCCGCTGATTTTTCGCAGGATGCGGTAATGGGAAACCGTCTGCCCCACGGGTTGGGTAGGCGTAGCCACTGAGTGGGAATGGTAGGGGTGAGCGGAAGGTGAAGTCAACGAGCACAGTCAAGGAGGTGAATCGTGAAACAACCCGGATTGCTGGCAAGCCAGCAGGATTCAGACAGTCCTACTGCGGTGCCGCGATGTCGTATACTCCCCTAGCATTTGGAGGAAGCGATGAACTTCAACCGATTTATAGTGACTTTGATGATCTCACTAGTTTGCGCTGTCAATCCGCGACCCATATTCGCCTCTGACAAAACGGACGTAGTGGACGCTGTGAATCGCTATCTCGCTAATTTAGACACGGACAAGATACAGACAGCCGTGGCAATGTGCGACTCAGAAGTGTCGATCCTCGACGAATTTCCGCCGCACGCGTGGCATGGCTCGACAGCGTGCGCCGATTGGTGGAAGGGATTGCTCGCATACAACGAAAAGAGCGGAATTACAGATGGGGATGCCACATTGGGGAAGCCGTGGACTGTGGACGTTACTGGAG
>Ga0187782_10001327_pt1 | contig 17863 bp, 14 predicted proteins | sample 0715_SJ02_MP15_2_FD_132454 | JGI IMG/M metagenome (GOLD analysis project Ga0187782, IMG submission 132454) | Tropical peat soil microbial communities from peatlands in Department of Meta, Colombia - 0715_SJ02_MP15_20_MG | ecosystem: Environmental > Terrestrial > Soil > Wetlands > Peat | place...
ACCCGGGCGGTGATCGTGGGCGGGACAGGGCTTGAACCTGCGACGGCCGGCTTGTAAGGCCAGTGCTCTACCGCTGAGCTACCCGCCCTTCGCTTGGCAAACCGACGGAACAATCACTGAATTCCAAACTGGGCGCGCCACTTTACGCGTCGAGCCGAGTCGGTCAAGCGCGAAGTTCCGACGGCCCGCCGGTCCGCACGCTCGAGGGTGGCTCGGCGGACCCGGCTCGAGCCGCAGGACCCAGGAAGAATCGCCACCGGAGCGTCCTCCTCGAGCGGCGGAGGGGTTCCGTCCACGCCGCCGCAGGCTCAGGCGGGAACCGGGGCGGCGGGCTGCGGAGGCGGCGATGGGGGAGGAGGCGCAACCGCGCCTTCTCCGCGCGGCATGGTTTCGCTCGGAATGACGACGAGCTCGCCGTCGCGGTATTCCCAGCGCTCGCGCCGGGGCCCGAAGCGCGCCTCGGACACGGCGAGGCTCAGGGCCTCGGGAAGAACGTCATCCATGTGATCGACCAGGACGATGCGCGTCGAGCGCAAGACACGGCGCGGAACCTCGCGCAAGTCTTTGCGGTTTTCCTTTGGAATGATGACGGTCTGGATCCCACTCCGGTGGGCCGCCAGGAGCTTTTCCTTGACGCCGCCGATCGGAAGCACGCGTCCCCGCAGCGTGATCTCGCCCGTCATGGCCAGATCGCGCTTGACGGGCACCTTGATGAGCGCGCTCGCGAGGCTGGTCGCCATCGTCACGCCGGCGCTGGGTCCGTCCTTTCGCACGAACTCGGGGAAGTGCACGTGCACATCGACCTTTTGGTAGAAGTCGGCCTCGAGACCGAGCGCCTCGGCGCGCGAGCGCACGTAGCTCATCGCGGCCTGCGCGCTTTCCTCCATTCCTTTCTCGAGCAGTCCGGTGATGACGAGCTTTCCCTTCCCGGGCACCACGGCGACCTCGCACGCAAGCAGCTCGCCGCCGCCGTTGGACGTGACCGAGAGGCCGTTCGTCAGCCCGATCTCGTCGTGCTCCTCCTTGCGTCCGACCCGGAATTTCGGGACGCCGAGGTAGCGCGGCACGTCTTTGCCGACGACCTCGATGGGTTTGTCCTTGCCGTCGGACACCACCTGCCGCGCGACCTTGCGCGCGATGCTCGCGATCTCGCGTTCGAGGGCGCGGACTCCCGCTTCTTTGGTGTAGTGGTGGATGATCGTCCGGATTGCATTCTCGCTGATCGTCAGCGGGACGTCGTCGAGACCGCACTCCTTGCGCTGCCTCGGAACGAGATATTTGACCGCAATGTTGAGTTTCTCGAATTCCGTGTACCCGGACAGCTGGATGATCTCCATCCGGTCCTGCAATGGAATCGGAATGCCACCGAGCGTGTTCGCGGTCGTGATAAACATCACGTCGGATAAATCGTAATCGAGATCGAGGTAATGGTCGTTGAAGCTGTGATTTTGCTCCGGGTCGAGCACCTCGAGCAACGCGGCCGCCGGGTCGCCGCGGAAGTCGGTCGACATCTTGTCGACCTCATCGAGCAGGAACACGGGATTGTTCGTCGATACCTTGCGCAGGCTCTGAATCAGCTTGCCCGGCATCGCGCCGATGTACGTCCGCCGGTGACCGCGAATCTCCGCCTCGTCGCGCACGCCCCCGAGCGACAGGCGTACGAACTTGCGGCCGGTCGCACGCGCAATGCTCTTGGCGAGGCTCGTCTTGCCAACGCCCGGCGGACCGACGAAACAGAGAACGGGGCCCTTGAGCTTCTTCGTCAGCGCCTGGACGGCGAGATATTCGAGAATGCGTTCCTTGATTTTCTTGAGCCCGTAATGGTCCTCTTCCAGGATCTCTTCGGCTTTCTTCAGATCGTACGTCTCTTCGCTCTTGTCGTACCAGGGGAGCGATATGATCCAATCGATGTAGTTGCGCACGACGGTCGCTTCCGCGCTCGTCGGATGCATCATCTTGAGCTTTTTGACCTCTTTCTTGACCTTGGCGGAGGCCTCTTTGCTCATGCGCTTGGCTTTTAGCGTTTCCTCGATTTCCTGAATTTCGTTTTTGAATTCGTCGCGCTCGCCGCCGCCCAGCTCCTTCTGGATGGCCTGCATCTGCTCGTTGAGGTAATATTCCTTCTGCGTCTTCTCCATTTGCTTCTTGACGCGAGACCGGATCTTTTTCTCCACCTGAAGAATCTCGATCTCGGCCTGCATCAATTCATGCAAACGTTCGAGCCGTTTGGCAGCGTCTTCCGTCTCCAGCAACTGCTGGCGGTCCACCAGCTTGATGGTGGGTAGATTCGCGACGATCGTGTCGCTGAGCCGTGCGGCGTCGTCGATGGTCTGGACGCTCATGAGCACTTCGGGCTGAACCTTCTTGTTCAGCTTGACGTACAGCTCGAAGGCCGCCTGCACGCTGCGCATCAACGCCTCGACTTCCACGTTGCGCGGCCACACCTCCGCGATCTCGTCGACCTCGACGACGAAGAACTCGTCAGTCTGCACGAAGCGCTTCGACCGCGCGCGGCGCTTGCCCTCGACGAGCACCTTGACCGTGCCGTCGGGCAGACGCAGAAGCTGCATCACGGTTCCCAGCGTGCCGACGTTGAAGATGTCCTCGGGAGTCGGCTCGTTCGTCTTCGCGTTGCGCTGGGCCGCGAGAAATATGTCCTTGTCGCGCGCCATCGCGGCGTCGAGCGCGTTGATCGAGCGCTCGCGCCCGACAAACAGCTGCGACACCATGTGCGGGAAGACGATGATGTCGCGGAGCGGCAGAAGCGGAACCGTGCGCCGCTTTGCTCCGGGCGGCGCCTTGCCGTCCGTATCCTTGTTGAAAAACATCGGCGAGCCTTAGCCTAGCACCGCTGGGCACGGTCTCGACAGCCACGGCATCGCGAACGCGCTGCGGGCCGGCCTCGCGTCAGGCAAGCTCTGCTTCTTTCTGATAGACGATGAGCGGCGGCTCTCGCTTGACGATCACGTCCTCGTTCACGACGACCTCTTTGATGCCGTTTCGCGAGGGAATGTCGTACATGATGTCGAGCATCGCGTGTTCGAGGATCGCCCTCAGCCCGCGGGCTCCCGACTGTCGAACCAGCGCTTCCTTCGCGACCGCCTGGAGCGCCCCCTTCGCGAACTTGAGCTTGACGCCGTCCATCTCGAAAAGCTTCTGGTACTGCTTCACGAGCGCGTTCTTCGGCTTCGTGAGGATGTCGACCAAGGCGTCGTCGTTGAGCTCGTGCAAGGTCGCAAGGACGGGCAAGCGGCCGATGAATTCGGGAATGAGCCCGAATTTGAGCAAATCCTCCGGCTGCACTTGCTCGAGAAGCTCGCCGAGCTTGTAGTCCTTGCGGCTCTTGATCTCCGCGCCGAAGCCAAGCGTCTGCTGCCCGATGCGCCGCTGGACGATCTGCTCGAGCCCCACGAACGCTCCGCCGCAGATGAAGAGGATGTTCGTGGTGTCGACTTGCAAAAAGTCTTGCTGCGGATGCTTGCGACCCCCCTTGGGGGGCACGTTCGCGATGGTCCCCTCGATGATCTTGAGAAGTGCCTGCTGAACGCCCTCGCCGGAAACGTCACGCGTGATGCTGGGGTTGTCGCCCTTGCGGCTGATCTTGTCGATCTCGTCGATGTAGACGATCCCGCGCTGGGCTCGCTCGACGTCGTGATCGGCGTTCTGAAGCAACTGAACGATGATGTTTTCGACGTCTTCGCCTACGTACCCCGCCTCGGTCAGCGTCGTCGCATCGGCAATCGCGAAGGGGACGTTGAGGATCTTGGCGAGCGTCTGCGCAAGAAGCGTCTTGCCGGTGCCCGTCGGACCAAGAAGCAAGATGTTCGACTTCGCGAGCTCGACGTCGTCGGAGCCAAGGCGAGAGTCGATGCGCTTGTAGTGATTGTGGACGGCGACCGCGAGGATCTTCTTCGCGCGATCCTGACCGATCACGTAGTCGTCGAGGATCGATTTGATCTCGGACGGCTTGGGAACGGGAGCGGAACCGGCATACGGCTCGTCCTTCTCGACTTCCTCGGCAATGATGTCGTTGCAGAGGCCGATGCATTCGTCGCAGATGTAGACGGTCGGACCGGCAATGAGCTTCTTCACCTCCTTCTGCGACTTGCCGCAGAAGGAACAGTTCAGGTTGCCGTTCTGGTGGTCATCCCGTCTGCGTTCCAATTCTCGCCTCGTATCATGCCGTCCAGTCCGTCGCCGCCATGCGATTCTCGATGATTCTCGAGCAAAGCTTAGACCCACCCCCCCGCCATCGCAAGCTTGTGGCCGTAGGAGCAGCCGGGGGTCGGTGAGCGCGCACCCCCCGCGGAGGCACGCTCGCGGCTCACGCGCCCGCCCGCGCGAGGCGAGGGCGCGAAAGCCCTCATCGCTCCCGCGTCTCGCGTGCCGCCGGTTTTTCGGGCTCGCCCTTTTTCCGCGGGGGCAAAACGTCGTCGATGAGCCCGTACTCCTTTGCCTGGGGAGCGCTCATGTAAAAATCACGATCGATGTCCTTGTGGATGAGATCTTTCGGCTTGCCCGTCGCACTCGAGAGAATGTCCGTGATGACGTCCTTCAGATGCCGAATCTCGCGAGCCTGGATTTCGATGTCCGTCGCTTGACCCCGAGCTCCGCCCATGGGCTGGTGGATCATCACGCGGGCGTTCGGCAGGGCGAGACGCCGGCCCTTCGTTCCTGCGGCCAGCAGGACGGCGGCCATGGACGCCGCCATTCCGAGGCACGTCGTGCTCACCGTCGAGCGGACGTATTGCATCGTGTCGTAAATCGCAAGCCCGCTCGTCACCACGCCGCCGGGGCTATTGATGTAGAGCATGATCTCCTTGTCTGGATCCTCGCTCTCGAGGAACAGAAACTGCGCGATGACGATGTTCGCGACGTCGTCGTTGATCTCCGTTCCCAGAAAGATGATGCGATCCTTCAGGAGGCGGCTGAAAATGTCCCAGTTGCGCTCGCCGCGGTGCGTCGTCTCGACCACCGTGGGATAGGGGATGAAGTCACGCGCGCGCTGGCCGGACAGGTGGGCTCGGCTTTCGAGAGCCTCCAGCAGGCGAATCGCTTGGGCACCGTTCTCGGGACGCTGGGTCGACATCGTATCCTCCGGCACGGGTGGGAGCGTTAGGGGTTGGATGCTTGGCCTTCGGGCTGGTCGCTTGGGGTTGAGCCCGCTTTCAGCGGCCCCAAGCGAATCTTGGCCTTGCTCTCGATGATGTCGAGCACCTTGTCCTCGAGAATCATTCCAATGAGGATCTGGCGCCGCTGGGGGTCCTGATACTCCGCGCGGACCTTTGCGATGTTCTTTCCACTGTCGGCGGCGAGCTCCTGAAGCCCCTTCTGGATGTCGTCGTCGGTGATCTTCATCTCGAGCTTGCGGGCGATCGCCGCCATCAGGAGACCGGCGCGGACTTTTTTCTCCGCGTCCGCATGCACGCGGTCGTGGACCTTCTGGAAGTCCTCCTTGGCCACGCGATGGCCGGCGCGGCGCGCGTTCTGCACGATCTCCATTTCCATCATTCGGCATTGCTGCTCGACGAGGGAGGGGGGAACGTCGAGCGGATTGCGGTCGTTGAGCTTCTCGACGATCTGATCGGCGAGCGCCGACTCGGCCCGGTCCTTCAACATCTTCTCGAGCTTGGTGTGGATGTCGGCGCGAAGCTCGACCAGAGTTTGGAAACTGCCCACGTCCTTGGCCAGCTCATCGTCGAGCGCCGGGAGAATCCGCTCCTTGAGGTCCTTGAGCGTCACGTGAAATGAGCCGAGCTTGCCCGCGATCTCCTTGCGAGGATGAGCATCCGGGAGCGCGGCCTGGACGTCCCGCTGGTCGTCGACCGCCATCCCGTACAGGCCGGCGTCGAGCTCCGGGAGCAGCTGGTTGGCTCCGAGCTCGACCTGGATCCCTTCGGCACCTGCGTCCGGGACGAGCGTCCCTTCGACCGAAAGCGTGAAATCGATCGTCAGCACATCCCCCTTTCGCGCGGGTCGGGGAGGATCGGGAGGCATGAGCTGCGCATGCTGACGTCGCAGCAGCTCGAGCTGTTCGTCGACGGCCTCGGGAGTCGCGACTTCCGCGGGACGCACCAGTTCGAGCCCCTCGTAGACCACGTCGACGATCTCGGGCTGGACCTCGAACCGGGCCTTGTAGGAGAAGGCGGCGCCTTGCTCGAACTTGCCCGCCTCGACCTGCGGTTGATTGACGGGTTGAACTTGCTGGGCCGACAGAGCCTTCGGCAGCGTATCGTTGACGAGCGCATTCACCACGTCGCTCGCCACCTGCGGCCCGTAGAGCCGCGCCAGCACCTGCCGCGGCGCCTTGCCCGGCCGAAAACCGCGGACGCGCGCCTTGCGCTGCAGCGAGCCGTATGCCTTCTCGATCTCCGCGTTCACGATGTCCGCAGGTACCTGTACGGCGACCTCCAATACGACCGGAGAGATCCGAGCGACCTGAACTTGCATGGGGGTGCCGAGGGTAGTGTTCCGCAGGCGGAACGCAAGTCGGCTCGGCCCTGTCTCGTCGGCCGGGCGTCAGTCGTCCTCCGGTTCGAACTCGTCGTGCTGGTCGTCGAAGAGAAGGTCGCTCTCGTGAAGCATGGTCTCTTGCATCAGATCGTCCAGCGAGAACCCCGCCTTGTTGTGAGGGCGAAGTTCCTCGCGCTCGAACTCTTCAATCGTCCGGTAGCTCTTCGGCATCGACATGGTCGTGCTCCTTCTTTTGAAATTCTCCACGCGTGAAATATCGTTCGGAGTGACCGGCCCTTCGCCGGCAGCTCCCCGGCCGCCCCTCTCCTGATGAACGTTGGGCTCGAGCGTCAGCCTCGACGAGGCGTCTCGAGACGGCGTCCGCGCGCCCAGCGGGCCATGTCGACAACCTGGCACTCGGCCGACGCCCCTGGGCCGCGAATCAGGCTCCGGCCGGCAGCGGTCCAGAAGCGTCGAACGAGGACGTCCATCGACTCGGCGTCGTCGTCAGCTCTCTGGAGTACGTGCATCAGCCCTTGCCCCATCGCTTCCGCCTTCCTTCTGTCCTACATTCACGGACAAAGTACTACGTTGGCGGCTTCGCCCAAAGAAAACGGCAGAGATTTCTGTGGGCCTCGGGACGCGGCAAAGGAACGCAGCGCGCCCGCCGACAAGCCTGGCGCCGCCGCATGGCCGCGCGGTAGACAAGAAACCGAAGGATGAGCAAGCCCGGCGAATCGGATCGCGGCAGCAGCGCGCGCGCAAGCCGGGTCATCGCGGTCGCGAATCAGAAGGGCGGCGTCGGAAAGACGACGACTGCGGTGAACCTGGCAGCGAGCGTGGCCGCGGCGGAGCGCCGAACGCTGCTCCTCGACCTGGATCCGCAGGGCAACGCGAGCAGCGGGGTCGGAGTGGCGCCCCGCACCGTCGAGCGCAGCATCTACGACGCGCTCATCGGGCGGGCGGAGCTGCGGGACGTCATCGTCCCGACGGAGCTCGCCTCGCTTTCCCTCGTCCCGAGCAAGCAGGACCTGGTCGCGGCGGAAGTCGAGCTGGTCGACGATCCCGACCGCGCGTACAAGCTGCGGCAGCTGCTGCGCGTCCTTTTGCAGCAGGAGCCTTTCGAATACGTGTTCGTCGATTGTCCTCCGTCACTCGGCATCCTCACGGTCAACGCGCTGGCGGCCGCCGATCGAGTGCTCGTCCCCTTGCAGTGTGAGTACTACGCACTCGAGGGACTCACCTCGCTCATGGCGACGATCGACCGGGTGCGAAGCGGGATGAATCCCGCCCTCGAGATCGAAGGGATCGTGCTGACCATGTTCGATCAACGAAATAACCTCGCGCACCAAGTCGCCGAAGAGGTCAAGAGGCACTTCAGGGTGTTCGAGTCGGTGATTCCCCGCAACGTGCGCCTGAGCGAAGCACCATCCCACGGCAAACCCGTGCTCCTCTACGACGTGCAGTCGAAGGGCGCGCAGGGCTATTTGCTCCTCGCTCGAGAGCTGCTCTCGGATCACTCCGCGTCCGTCGCCGCTGGAGCGGCGCGGGTTGCCAAATGAGCGCGAGCGACCCCAAGCGTCGAGCGCTCGGCCGAGGCCTGGACGCGCTGCTGCCGGCTCCCTCGGCTGCACCGGCATACGGCGACCGAAACGTATTCACCTGCCCCCTGGAGAAGATCGCTCCGCAGCCCGGTCAACCGCGCCAGCGTTTCGACGCCCAGAAGCTCGACGAGCTCACGCAGAGCATTCGCGAGCACGGACTGCTCGAACCGCTCGTCGTCCGGCGAATCGCGGGTTCCGACAGGCTCGAGCTCGTCGCCGGAGAGCGCCGCTGGCGCGCGATGCAGCGGGCCGGCCTGCGCGAAGCGCTGGTCGTGGTCAAGGACGTCAGCGCGAAGACTGCATTCGAACTCGCGCTCATCGAAAACGTCCAGCGCGAGGACCTCAATTCGATCGAGCTCGCGGAGGCCTACGAGCGCCTGCTCCGGGAGCACGGCTACACCCAGGATGCACTTGCCGAACGCCTCGGCAAGGACCGAACGACGATCGCCAACGCCCTCAGGCTCCTGAAGCTGCCCCCCCGGGTGCGGGCGAAGGTGGTCAGCGGCGACCTGACGGAGGGGCATGCGCGCGCCTTGCTCGGCGCCGCCGAGCTTGCGGCGATCGAGCATCTCGCCGACCGTGTGCTCGAGAGCCGGCTCAGCGTCCGGGCCACCGAAGCGCTCGTTCGCACGAGCGTACGACGCAAGAGCGCGAGCAGCGGCGAGCGGGTCCCGCAGGGCAAGACGGCCACGGTGCGCGATCTGGAGCAGCGGTTGACGCGCGCGCTGGGCACGAAGGTGGAGGTTCGAGACCGGGGGAACAAGGGCGAAATCGCGATCCCCTACGCCAACCTCGATGCGCTCGATCGACTCCTCGACCAGCTGATCTAGCGGGGTCCGCGCCGATCTGCGGCTGGCTTCGCGGGCCCGCCGTTCTCGCTTCCGCTGGGGGGCTGCGCTTACGCCCCTCCGCCGCCTGCCCTGAGGGCGGCCTCGCGCCTCAGCGCGGCCTCGAGGGTGTTCGAGAGGAGCATCGCGATCGTCATGGGGCCCACGCCACCGGGGACCGGCGAGATGAATGCAGCCACCTGCTTCGCCTCGTCGAATGCGACGTCACCGACGACCTTCGTCTTCCCGTCTGCGACGGCAATCCGGGTCGTCCCGACATCGATGACCACAGCGCCTGGTTTGATCCAATCGCCCCGGACCATATTCGCCCTTCCCGCCGCCGCGACGAGCACGTCCGCGGTCCGACAGACGGCGGCGAGATCGCGCGTCCGCGAGTGCGCGATCGTCACGGTGGCGTTCGCCGCCAAAAGGAGCTGGGCCATGGGTTTGCCCACGGTGTTGCTGCGCCCGACGACTACTGCTCTTGCCCCCGAGAGCTCCATGCCGGCGAGACCGACGAGCCGCATGCAGCCTGCAGGCGTGCACGGGACGAGCGCTCCAGGGCGCCCCAGGGCGAGCAGCCCGGCGTTGATCGGGTGAAACCCATCGACGTCCTTCGAGGCGTCGATGCGATCGAGGACGCGTAGCGGGTCGATGGCCTTCGGAAGCGGGAGCTGCACCAGAATGCCGTCGACCGATGGATCGGCGTTGAGCTCGGCGACGTGCGCGACAAGTGCGTGCTCGGCGGTCGTCGCGGGGAACGTGTGGAGGCGGCCGCGAAAGCCGACCTCGTTCGATGCCTTCTCCTTGCCGCGCGTGTAAATGACGCTGGCGGGATCGTCGCCCACGAGCACCACGTCCAAGCCTGGGACCCGGCCGTACCGCGATCGAAACTCGTGAACGCGCTCGCGAACCTCGGCGCGAACGGTCTCGGCCAGCGCTTTTCCATCGAGAATGCGTGCCGTCATGTCCAGGGCGCAGACTACAGCGCCCGGCGGCCGTGGTCATGACGATAGCGGCGCGGGCGTCCGATCCCGCGGGGGCCCGCCGGGGGTGCCGGAACGCCCCGCAGCGCGTGGGCGCCGCACCAAGTGAACGGCCCCAGCGCCGGCGACGAGGAAGATGCCGAGAAATTGCGAGGTCGACAGGCCCATCAGGCTGCCGCGATCGTCGCGTCGCAAGACTTCGAGCGCGCACCGAGCGACGGCGTAGAGAGCGAGCGACGCGGCGAAGACCTGGCCGTCGTACCGCTTGCGGGGGTGGACGAGCAGCATGCACGCCGCGGCAATCGTCAAGCACGCGAGCGACTCGTAGAGCTGGGTCGGATGAACCGGCAAGCTCCACATGTGAGCGGACGTCAGCTCGTGCGTCTTGAACTGCTCCTCGCTCGCCGCGCTTCCTCCGGGGAAAGACACGGCCCACGGAAGCGCGCACGCGGCCCCGAAGCAGCATCCGGCCATCAGACACCCGATCCGTCCGAACGCGAGACCGAGGGGCACCGCGAAGCCGGCCATGTCAGCAGCCTTCCAGAACGGGAATCCGTCCCGGCGCAGAAGAAACCAGGCCGCGATCGCGGCGCCGATCAGCCCACCGTAATACGCGAGCCCGCCATTCCAGAACTTCGCCCACGCGAAACAATCCGCGGCCGTGGGGTGGCAGACACCCCGCACCTCGTCCCACGCACCGTGATACGCGGTTGACAGGCACTCTGACTTGTCGAGCGGCCAGTCGACGCGAGACGGGGCCGTACACAGGTGCACGTAGTCCCAGAAATAGCCGTCGGCAATGATGTGCAGTACCCGAGCCCCGGCGACGCCTGCGATGAGAGTGCAAAGCCCGAGATCGACGATGACATCGGCGTCCTCGCCGATGCGACGGGCCCAGGCCGCGCCGACCGCCGTGGCGAACAGAAAGCCCGAAAGCAGCAGAACGTAATACGACGGGACCGACATCCCGAAGAGACGGAACAGTTCCGGATGCACCTGAGAACCTCCGGGCCCGGGTTCAGCGGTCGGTCACGGACTCGCCTGCCCCTGCGATGTCGCGCGCGTCCCTCCAGTCGGGCACCGGCTCGCCGGACTGGGCGGGCGGCGTGTGCGGGCCATGCACCAGCGGCGGATGCCCGCGCTTGTGCACGAACATGTCGATCGCCATCAGTCCGACCCCGACGCAGATGGCGATGTCCGCCACATTGAACGTGGGCCAATGCCTCTCGATCCCCTTGACCACCGCGTGAGCGTCGATGAAGTCGATGACGTGGCCATAGCGGATGCGATCGAGAACGTTGCCGAGGGCGCCCCCGAGCACCAGTGGAAGCCCCCACTTGAGCGCCCGCTGGCGGGGCTGCAACCGGCGGTACAAAGTCATGATGAACGCGATTGCAGCGACCGAGACCAGCAAGAAGAACGGGCGACGAACGTTCTCGCTGGTGGTCTGGAGGAGACCCCATGCGCCGCCGCGATTTTTCGCGAGCACGAGCGTGACGAACCGCGGCCAGATCTCCACGACACCCGGGTAGCCGCTCAGATGCGTCGCCGCCCACTCCTTCGTGAGCACGTCAGCGGCCAGCGTCAGACTGGAGACGACGCCCAGAAAGACGTACGAAGGGTGGTTGCGGCCCTCCTCCGCCACGACACGGGCCGCGCCGACGGGAACACCCAACCGCTGGCCGGGAACGGGCGGACCGCCCCCGGGCGAGTTCGCATGGACGACGGGTTCGGACAATTCAGCTCGCCTCCGCGGCCGTCGACCCGTTCGCATCGCGCGAAACGCCTCCACCGCCGGCCGCTCGCAAGGCCTCCGGCACCGGCAGACCTGCAAGCTTCAACCACTCTGCGGTCACCCAGACCGGCCCCACGAGCAGATAGTAGGGGTCCCCGTAGAACGCGGGATGGTTGCCCTCGAAGACGTAATGCCCGACGAACTGCAGGACCCAGCCGCCGACGAAAAGCCCCGCCGCCACCGGGGGATTCACGAACGCCGTCGGCAATGAAGCGACGATCATGGGGATCCCCACCATGTGCGTCAGCTTCGTCGCAAACTTCGTGTGCTCGGCTTCGTAGAGAGCCAGGTACTCGCCCAGCGAGTGTCTCGGGAGCGGAAGCTTCATGAAACGCAGCGTACGACGCGAGGACCGGTCACGCCAACAGGCTGCCGATGTGCTCTCAAAACGCCGCTCTAGGGCGAGCGTCGCCAGGGCGCAATCGGGACCGGACCGACCGGCCAGTCGACGAGCAAAGGCGACCGTGCGCCGGGACCCGACTGACGCACGACACGGGCACAATGCTCGAGCGGAATGCGTCGCGGACCGAATGGGGAGGCATCGGCGGCGTCCGAATCCATGAGGAGCGTGGGGGTGTCGACGCCGTAGTCATCCGGGTGGCCCGGCAAGTCCATCAAAACATGGCCGAGCTCGTGCGCAAGCGTGAGGCTGCTCTTTCTCGCACGAATTCCTGCCCGGTCGAGCAACACCACGTTGCGTACGCTCGATAGATCGCTGCCGATGAACGATTCGCCGATGCGCCCGCCGCCCGCAAAGAGGGGGACCACCACGACCTCGATCGTTGCAGGGTTGCCGTCGTCGATCGCCTTGAGCAGGGTCCGCTCCTCGAGCGTACCGGCCATCGCATCCATGTCCGTGAAATGCTGGAGGCCATCCGACAGGTCGACCGAACCGATGCGCACCGCCAGGGTCGCGTCGGTCGACAGCGCCGTGCCCGGCACCGAGTCCGCCGCAACGAGCGTCCCGTCCTTGCGCCGCAGCGACACGTCGACGCTGGGCCCGAGACCCGGACCGATCCGCGCGTTCGGAGACACGATGGGCGAGAGCCCCAGGCGCTCGGCGGCGCGTGCGACGTCCTCGGCCACGGCATCGGGGCTTTCTCCGGCCCGCGTCGGCACGGTCAACGTCTTCCCGTCCACGCGGAGTCGAACCTCTCCGCCGCTCGCCGGGAGACCGAGATCGTCGCCGATCGAAACGAGATGAGCCGGGGGCGGATCGACGATCTTGACGTCGAACTGGCGGCCGTCTCCGAAGATGACCCCGCACTGCCCCCAGACCGCCGATGCCGCGGCGAGCTCGCCGCGCAACGACTCGACGGCACCGGCTTCCGTTCCTCCGATCGAGGGCGCACCCCCCGGGGTCACTCTCACCACGAACGGACGCAGCGTTGCGCGGAGCCGGCCAATCGGGCCTGCCGGCGAGTCGCGCGGTCCGAGCACCCGGATCATCTGCGCTTTCCGCCCCTGCAGCCGAAAAACGACGGCGCCGCCGACCTGTGCTTTGAGCGACCGCCCGATGACCAGCGGATGATTCCGATCGACGTCGTCGGTGACGAAGCGCAAAGGCGCGCTCGCCCAGCATCGAGCCTCGGCGTACGACGGATCGCAGGCCGCCGGGGCCAGCGTGATCGATTTCAGCTCGTCGAGATGGTTGCCGCTCGAGTCCACGGATTCGACCGACAGCTCGCGGTCCGTGTCGACGTCCGTACTTTCCTCGGGCCTCGTCATGACGACGCGGAGCGCGTCGAAATCGTCGTACTTGGCGTCGGGCCCGACGGGCACCCGCTCGGGCGCAGTTCGCTCGAGCGAGGCATGGGAGCGCGCCATGTCGACAGGGCTCCCGCTGCCATCGCGCATCCCGATCCCCGAGACCACCAGTGTGATCCTGCGGACAACCCCGTGACTCGAAGCGGAGAGCTCCACTCGCCCCGGCGAAATGCCCTGAAACCATCCCGCTGCAAGCACTTCCGGGCCCCACGCGCGCCCAGCTCCGGTGGGATCGACTACGCGAGCGTGCTCTCCCCCGGAGAGAAGCTCGAGGGTTGCCCCGGCGATCCGCGCGTCGATGGTCACGAGATCGAGCCGAGCCGCCGGGGGAAGAACGTCCTCCTCGCTGTCCGGCCGGCCGTCGGCGTCGTCGTCGTCGCGATCCGCCCAGAGGTCGATTCGGATCGGAGATACATCGGCGGACTCGGCGGTCCAGGCGTTCGCCGCAACCAGAACGCCGGCGACACCGAGCGCCGCGGCTACTCGAGCCGGCCCCACTGGATCCATCGAAAGCGCGTCTCTCCGAGCAAGGGCTCGATACCGGTCGCCCCTTTGGAGGCGACACGGATCAGCGCCCCCCAGGCGACGTTGCCCACGACGCGAGATGCCACCAGCTCGTCGGCCAGCTCGCGCGCGCGGGCACGCATCGGCAGCGCCGCGTCATCGCCCGCAGGGCAGGCGTCCCACAGTGCCGCCGCCGCGAGACCCCGCAGGTCTTCGCGCTTCGAGACGGTCGCGGCTTCGGCCAGAGCGCTGCGGAGGTCTGCCCGACCTCGATCGCGAGCGAGATACACGGCCGCGCGCACCGCGGCCTCATCCGAGAGAGGCAGAGTGCGCGTCAGGGCGTCGAGCATCGTGCCCGCGGACGCCGCGCCCGCACGGGCCATCCGGAAGAGGAACGTCGTATCGCGATCGGCGCTCGGACGATCCGAGAGCCTCGCGATGAGCTCGAGGGTGGGCCGCGTCGCAGGGTGCGGTGGCGATGGGACGCCGCGAGCGGCGGCATCCGCATCGCGCAGCGCCCACTCGGCCAGTGACCATGCGGAGCGCGAGCTGACCGGTCCCTCCTGAGCGCGCCCCGCGGCTTCCAGGAGCGGGGCCAGGTCCCCCGCCCTGACCGCGACCTCGGCGAGCACGAGCCACCTTCCCAAGTGACGTTCTGCACCTCGAAGAACGGCCAAGGCAGGCCCGACGTTCTTCGACAGCGGCGTCGCCCGGACCAGAGGCACGAAGAGCTCGATGCACATCGAGATCCGATGACTTTCCTTGATCATCGGAGCGAGCTGGGCGAGGAGCGCACCGTTGGACTCGTCGCGGGCAACACGGGCCAGCTCCGCGCCGAACGCGACATGCGCCTGACGGCTCGCGGCGATCTTCGCCAGTAGCGCGGAAAGCTCCGCGTCCTGCGAGAAACACGCGGCGCTCAGCGCTGCGGCACCCCCGGCCTCGTCGTCCGCGAGCGCCCGGCGCAGGAGCCCGACGGCTTGACGATCCTGCGCCTCGGCCAGCGACCGGAGACCGCACGCGTAGAGCTCACGCTGGCGCGCCCCGCGTCTCAAGAGAATGGACGTCGCTTCGCCGAGCGAGGCCCTCAGCGCAGGACTGAGGGGGGCGACCGCGCGGACGGCGCCCGCCAGCTTGGCCTCCCCGGTGGGTCTGCGCTTCAACGCCGAATCGACCTCGTCTTCCAGCCGTACTCGTGTCGGCTTGTCCAGGAGCTCGACGCGAGCCATGGGTAGACGGATCGTCGCCGCTGCTCCCTCGAAGCGTTGCCTGGCCTTCGCGAGCGCCGGCGCCTCGGGCACGCGTCCCCAAGCCATCGGCTCTTGCCCTCGGACAACCGCTGCTTGCGCTCGGACGCGCTTCACCTTCATCGATTGGGTTTCCCCCGTCTTCGGCGGGCCACGCCCGTCGATGGGACCATATCAGAGGCGTGTTACGTCTCGAGCGCGATCGTCACAAAAAAAATCGTGCCGGCGATCGCCCGTAAATCGGCGTTGTTTCGCGCTTCTTTCGCGGGTGGGCGCGGCAGCGCGCCATTCACGCGCGCGAGATCCCGATCCGCACCGCTTCCCCCTCGATCTCGGCGTCGCGCGCGTGCGCGCCGGCAGGCAGTGACTCCGACGACACCTCGATTGCAAGCACTTCCTCGGCCAGCGACCGGCCGTACCGCTGCACGATGTCACAAACGCGCGGGCCGCCGACAATCCCAAGGCGGATTCGATCGGTGTACTCGAGGCCCGTCTCCTTTCGCATGCCCTGGATACGATTTTGAAGCTCTCGCACGAACCCGAGCTCGCGCAGCTCGTCGTCGAGCTGGGTGTCGAGGAGAACGACCCCCGTGCGGTCCCCGGCCGCGGCGAAGCCCGGCTTGGCGAGAAATTCCACCTCCACGTCTTCCCGTCCGAGCTCGACGCCGTCGAGCGCGACTCGGACGCCGGCCATCACGCGCGAGGCCAATGATCCGGCCCCACTGGACGAGAGCGCCGCCATCGATTTCTTGAGCATCTGGGCCTCTTTGCCCAAGCCCCTCTGGCCAAGCGATCGGAAGCTCGGCTTGACGCGGAATTCGACGTATTGCGCGGCATCCTCCACGCCGACCGCCTCGACGCTCTGCACGACGTTGAGCTCCTCCATCAACTGCCGGATCGCGGAGCCGTCGATGAGCTCCGGCGTGGAGATGATGACGAGCGCCGAGCGCAGAGGTTGACGAACTTTGATCTTCGCCTGCGTGCGAACCTGCAGGCCCAGCGAGACGAGCGCCCGAACCACCCCGATTTTGGTCGACAAGCGCTCGTCGATGGCCCCGGCGTCGACGGGCGGCCAGTCGGCAAGATGCACGCTTTCCGCCACCGACCCGAGAGACGACCCGGGGCGGACGACGAGATTTTGCCACATGGATTCGGCCGCGTAAGGCACGAACGGCGCGACGAGCTTCGAGATCGTCACCAGACACGAATGGAGAGTCTCGTAGGCGCTTCGCTTGTCGTCATCCCACGACGAGCGCCAGAAGCGCGCCCGACTCCGCCTCACCCACCAGTTCGAGAGCGCGTCGACCAGCGCGGTGAGCCGCTGAGTCGCCGTGAACACGTCGTAAGAGTCGAGGGCTGACGTGACGTCGCGGACGGTCAGCGCCACCTCGCTGCCGATCCACCGATCGAGCTCGGGGCGCTCCCCATTGCCCAGAGGCTCCCGATCACGAGGATCGAAGCTGTCGATGTTCGCGTAGATCGTGAAAAACGAGTAGACGTTTCGCAGCTTGAGCGCGAACTCCTTCTGGAGCGCGCGAACGTTCGACAGCGAGTGTCGCGTCGCCGACCAGGGAGGGCTCGAAGCGTAGAAGAACCATCGGAACGCGTCGGCGCCCGGCGCCGAGGACTCCGGATCTTCGATCGTCACCCGCTCTTCGCGGGGAAGCCTGGGCACGGCGACCGGGGCGACGTCTCGAACGCTCGTGGGCAGAACCCCGAGCACCGCGCGGTCGTCCGCGTGAAGCGCGACGACGCGGCGGCGCAGCTTCGGGCTCGCGCGGATCGTGAGGTCGAGGATCTCGTTTTCCGCGGCGCCGTCACGGCACACACGCACGCGCGCCCCCTCTTGGAGGTCGAGCCCCTCCAGGTCGTCGCGCCCGATGAGCGCCGTACCTCGGGCCGACTCGGGCTGCTCGATGACGGCGAAGTCCATCGCCACCCTGTCGAGGATGATCTCCGGCGGAGTGTAATTGCCCTTGCTCTTGCTTTCCTTTTTTCCCTCCTTGTCGTTCACGTGTCCCAGAACGATGCAGGTCCTGTAGGGATGGGGCACCGGTCTCGAACCGAAGACGAGCGTCGACACCATGAGCAGCGAGTAGAACCAGCCGCGCGTCTGGTCGATGGCCTCGCTGATGAAGTCGGCGGGGAAGGTCGAATCGAACCGTTCCTTCGACCCCGGCGCGTGCGGATAGCCCCACTGCGCGAAGGGCATGCAGCCGCTGTCGAACCAGCAGTCGATCACCTCGGGCACCCGGCGCATCGTCGCGCCGCAGCGGGTGCAGGGGACGGTCACCTGATCGATCCAAGGCTTGTGAACGATGAGGTGCTCGTTGAGCGACGGGTCGGCCCGGCGCGCGACGTGGAAGTGATGGAACGCTTTCGCGTTGCGAGCTTCGATCTCGGCGACGCTCGTGAGCGCCTCCATGTGGTCGCGGTCGCGCTCGCAGACCCAGATGTTGAGAGGCGTTCCCCACCAGCGTTCGCGCGACAGCGCCCAGTCGACGTTGTTCGCGAGGAAGTCTCCGAAACGCCCTTCCTTGATGTGCTCGGGCATCCAGTGGACCGCGCGGCTGTTGGCGATGGCGCGATCGATGACCGCCGTCGTTCGAATGTACCAGGCCGGCCGGGCGTACTGGATGAGCGGGTCGGTGTCGGCGCGCCAGCAGAACGGGTACTCGTG
>Ga0187782_10001328_pt1 | contig 17862 bp, 15 predicted proteins | sample 0715_SJ02_MP15_2_FD_132454 | JGI IMG/M metagenome (GOLD analysis project Ga0187782, IMG submission 132454) | Tropical peat soil microbial communities from peatlands in Department of Meta, Colombia - 0715_SJ02_MP15_20_MG | ecosystem: Environmental > Terrestrial > Soil > Wetlands > Peat | place...
GGCGAAGTCGAGGTGCACGATAGCGGTACCGCGCGAAGAGAAGCTCGCCAGGAACAGGCTCTTACCGTCGGCGGCCCAGGCAACGGTGATAAGCTCGGTCCACGGCATGGCCGAGATTTTCTGGGGAGCGGTGCCGTCGAGCGGAACGAGGCTGATTTCACCTTTCTGGTAGTTGAACTCGGAGATCGCGAGGCGGGTGCCATCCGGAGACAAGTCCCAACCAGTGCGAACCCCATTGAAAGGAACCTTGGCGAGCTCGGCCTTGCGGCCCTTCATAGGATCGAGAGCGCTGAAGAAGATTTGTTTTTCGCGCTTCTCAGCGATCACGCAATCGCCGCCAGCGCGCGGGCAGCGAAGGCTGGGGAACCCACCTGAGGTCGTACCAGGATATCCGCCGACGTTGGGATGGCCGTCGATATTCATGATGCTCTCGGGGGCGCCCCCTGCGATGGGAATGCGCATCAACTTCCCGGACGACAACGTTCCGTCCGACGTCTTGGTCCACTGCAAATAGATTAGCCAGTTTCCATCAGGACTGACCTGCGGTGCCCACTTGTCTCCCGGTCCGGATGAGATGGGTTGGGCGGTGCGATCGGCGACGGCTTGCTTGTAGATGTTGAAGCTGCCTTCGCGATTGGAATAGAAGAACAGGGTTTTGCTATCGGGGGACCATCCACCCGGCCAATTGAGGTTTTCATTCAGGGTCAATCGCTGCGGGGTTTTCAATTCGTCCCCGCCGTGCGCCAATTCGCCAAAATATGCAGCACTTTGCAGCCTGTCATTAAGAAAGACGAAGTGTTTTCCGTCTGCGGTCATGCCAGGGCTCTCAAAAGAGAAGCCCATCCATGCGGTGAGCTGGCGAGGATTTCCCTGGGGCTTGCCGCTTTTTGGGTCGTAACGCAAATCCCAAAGGTTCGAGTCATACTGGTTGGGCGGCGGCTCACTCTGGGCATAAACGAGCCGGCCGGGTTGGTTCAGCGTGAAGTCGGTGAATTTCTTGTGTTCGAGCAGGACGACGGGATCAGTGCCCTGGAGGTTGCGGCTTTCCAGCGTCAGCTCGGTGTTCCCGTTCGCGCTGTGCTCCTTCACATAAAACAGCCGCTTGCCATTCGCGAACCACGTCGGTCCGTAAAGTTTGAAGTCGGGGTCAGCTTTGATTACAGGCCGCGCCTGGCTGCCATCCACGGCCATGACCCAAATCGCAGTCCTTTCTATATCAGTGAAGGCGACCAGCGAACCGTCTGGGGAGAGCGCGGCATCTTGGGCGTCGTCGCGCAGCTTTTTCAGCGAGCTTCCAATGATAGAGATCATCCAGATGCCCAGCTTCTCCTGGGCGACGGGGCCGCTAACCAGCAGCTTGGTCCCATCCTGGGACCATTCGACGCGGGCTCAACGGAAGCAAAATTCGTCGGGAGTAGGAAGTGTCTGCGTCTCCCCCGTGGTCATGAGGCGAAGATGGAGGCCTTCGAGATCGGCGAAGAGAAGGTATTTTCCGTCTGGAGAAATGCCGGTGCTCGCAACAGGATCCTCGGAGGAGTTCGAGGTGAGCGCTTGCGGTTTAAGCTCGGCTTGCGAGTACGGCCCGTGACTTCCAAACCACCCGCCGAAATAGGCGAATGCGAGAATAGCTATAACGGCAACAACGCCTACGATGGCGAACAGCATGCCGCGAACTCGTGCTTTTGGCGTTTCTGCAATCGCGCCAGGCGGCGACGAGATCGAGCTACTGCCTAGCGGCCGAACTTGGGAATCTGCCGGCAATGCGGGCGCGGACGAGACTTCACCGGAACCAGAGGACGCCCCCTGCAGCGACTGTGAAGAAGGCAGCGGAGCGGAGGGTGACGCGGCGGCCAGGACGGCGGCGCTTTTGCCCGAATCCAGTTCGCGTTTCAAGCGCTTCAGGTCGGCGCGCATCTCAGACGCAACCTGGTAACGAAGGTCGCGGTCTTTTTCCAGCGCCTTGTTGACAATTCTTTCCAGTTCGGGAGAGACATCGGGATTCAGCCGCACCGGCGCGGTGGGCGTGCGGTTGAGAATGGCCTCGAAGATGGTCGCGGTGCTGTCGCCGCGGAAGGGTAATTGCCCGGTGGCCATTTCGTACAGAACGGCGCCAAACGAGAACAGATCGGTGCGAGCATCCAATTCCTTCGCACGTGCCTGCTCCGGCGACATATAGGAAACGGTGCCGAGCGTGGAACCGGGACTGGTGAGATGCGGATCGTCCGACGCAGCCGTGAGCGTGTTGGCCGAGGCTATCTGGTTCGATGAGCCAGGCCGCGCGGCGACCTTCGCTAATCCAAAGTCCATGACCTTCGCCACGCCGCGCTTGGTGATGAAAATATTCGCCGGCTTAATGTCGCGATGAACGATTCCGGCCGAATGCGCGACATCGAGCGCATCCGCAATGTCGATGGCAATGGGCAGCAGCTCTTCCATGTCGAGCGGACGGCCATTAATGTGGTGTTTCAGCGTCTGGCCATCGAGGAACTCCATCGCGATGAACGCTTTTCCATCTTCTTCGCCGATGTCGTAGATGGTGCAAATATTGGAATGGTTGAGTGCCGACGCAGCTTTGGCCTCGCGGCGAAAGCGGCTGAGAGACTGCGGATCGCTGGCAAGATCGTCAGGGAGGAATTTCAGAGCGACAAAGCGATCGAGGCGCGTGTCCTCCGCCTTATAAACGACACCCATGCCGCCGCCGCCGATTTTTTCCACTATGCGGTAATGTGAGATCGTTTCGCCAACCATTATTGGACGCGTGCCTTTTGGGTCGCTTCATCTTACGGACGGGGCATTCGCGAGTCAAGAAAGCCGCTCACGGGAAGTTAAATAGTGGCGTGACATGTGTTACCGTTTCCTCCTCGATGGCAAAACTCGCGGGTATTTCTTGTGCGCTTCTCGGCGCGATACTAATGGCGAGGGCGCCGTTAGCCGCCCAGGATCAGACTCAAACCACGGCTTCGCCTGGTCCAATCGCGACTGACCGCCCTGCAGTGGCCAATTCCAGCGTCGTCATCCCAGCCGGAAGCATCCAGTTGGAGAACGGCTTCCTCGAAACGCGCAGCCAAGGGCAGAGCCTGGTCGATGGCCCGGAAACTCTGGCGCGCGTGGGCATTGCCCAACGAACCGAATTACGTTTCAACGTACCCGACTACTTTCGCAATCTGACCTTCAGTTCGTCGAGTTCGGGGTTCGGTGACTTTGCACTGGGAGTAAAACAGCAGCTCGGGCCCGTGCGAGGCTTCGATGTATCGGTGATTGCGTATCTCAGTTTTCCAACCGGCGCCTCACGGATTTCGAGTGGCGGATACGATCCGGCGGTGCAGGTTCCCTGGTCGCGGTTGCTTACAGCGAACTGGACCGCCGCGGGGATGCTCTCTGTGTATTTTCCTACGCAAGGCGCAAAGCGCAATATAACCGGCGAATCAACCTTCCTGGTTGATCGGCAACTGACCAAGGTCTGGGACGCGTTTCTCGAATATGCAGGAGATTTTCCGGAATCCGGCGGACCGAGGCATTTGCTGCATTTTGGAACCGCATATAAGATTGCTCCCCAGCAACAGATAGATTTCCATTTCGGTGTCGGACTCTCTCCGGCCGCAGTAGATCACTTCGTTGGTGTCGGCTATTCGTTTCGCTTTCAGGCCGTGCATCGTGAATAGCCGGGACATCCGATGATCTACGGTGCTTCGCCTGAGAGTCCTCCCTAATTGCCCACGTACCAGGGGGCAGTCACCGTAAAGATGCGTTCATTGCCCCGGGCGAGCAGCACCCACTCGAGAAGACGTCCACGCTGGTTGTGCAGAAAATATTCGTACCACCGGTCCTCCACGAGTTCGGGGATCACCACCACAATGCTGCGGCCAGAATTTTGCCTCGCTAAGTCGAGAACGAACTGCACGATGGGGATGATCACAAATCGGTAAGGCGAGGGCAGAATGTGAAGCTTCGGCGGCTGCTTGCCAGCGGAGCGGAAGGGACGCTCGACGTATTGTTCCCAATCGTCCGCGAGCAACTCAGAGTGTTCCTTGGGCTCGACGTGCAGGGCGATGACCTCCGGAGAGAGTCGGGACGCGAACTCGATTCCCTGCCGCGTGATGTTGCTCCAGCGATCGACCGCGATCACTACGACGGGAGGTTGGTTGAGGTTCTCTACGTCGATTGCGGCTTTGCATGTTGTGCGCACTTTCACGTAGTGGTAGTGACGGCGGACGATGGCAAAGAAAAGAATAGTCAGGGGTATGAAGAGCAACGTGATCCACGCGCCTTCCATGAACTTCGCCACCAGCACGACCAGAGTGGTAATCCCGGTGACCGTTGCGCCAAGTCCATTCACCAGCGCGCTTTTCACCCAGTGCGGCCCGCGATTTCTCGTCCAGTGCATGACCATGCCGGCTTGCGAGAGTGTGAAAGCCAGAAACGCGCCCACGGCGTAAAGCGGAATCAGGCGGTCGGTTACTCCCCCGAAGCCGATGAGAACGCCGCCACAGAGCAGTGCCAGCGCAACAATGCCGTACGTGTAGACCAGTCGACGTCCGCGATACCCGAAAACGTGAGGCAGATAGTTGTTTTGGGCGATGGCCCGGCACAGGCGCGGAAAATCGGCGAAGGCTGTGTTGGCCGAAAGAGAAAGGACAATAAGGATCGAACCTATCGTCAGGTAGTAGAACCATCCTTTGCCAAAGACTGCTGCTGTCAGCATCGAAAGAATGCTCTGGTAGCCGGGAGCACCGGGGTCGGTAGCGGCGATTCCGTACACCTTTACGAGATAAGAAATTCCCGCCAGCATCACCGCCAACAGAAATATGATTGCCGTAAGGCTTCGTTGCGCGTTCCTCACGGTTGGCTCACGGAAAGCTTTTACGCCGTTGCTCACGGCTTCGACACCGGTTAATGCAGTGCATCCGCTGGCGAAGACCTTCAGCAACAACCAGAAGCTGACGGCCGCGGTGACGGTGGGTGGCGGTGGAAGAGGAACCACCGGAGTGGGATGTCCTCCGCTACCGATCACCCGCACAACGCCCGCGAGGATGGTGATCAGGAGTGTACCGACGAAGAAATAAGTGGGCAGCGCGAACGCTGCTCCAGCTTCTCGCACGCCGCGCAGATTGAAAATTGTGATGATAATCAGAATGCCCACGCAAACAGCCACGGTGTGCGGCAGCAAAGCTGGAACAGCGGAGACTAAAGCGCCAACGCCCGACGAAATGCCTACCGCTGCAGTCAGGATGTAGTCGGCCAGCAGCGCAGAAGCAGCGAGCAGCCCGGCGGGGGCCCCGAGATTGAAGCGCGCCACGGTGTATGACCCGCCGCCGGCAGGATAAGCGGGTATGGTCTGGCGATAGGAAAAGTAAACGATGATGAGCAGCGTGATGATCGCGGCACTGACCGGGACGATATAGCGCACGCCCAGCAGGCCCAATGGGATCAAAAGAGTGAGGGCGGCTTCGGGGCCGTATGCGGCGGAGCTGAGACCATCCAAGCCGAAGATTGGGATGCCCTGCATCGGGCCGATCTGTTCGGCGCGTTCGTCACTGGTTTTGATGGGCTTGCCGACAACAACATCGAGAATGTTCATGCGCAAACAGGTCCTGTTGGAATCGGGACGCCGAAAGTCCAATGGATGAGGCCACAATGTCCCGATGTCCCGAGTTCAGACACGATAGCATCCACGCGATCAGGGATCAAAAGGCGCTTAGGGGCGACCCCAGTCAATTTCCTCGTAGCTGACCGTTCAGCAATTAACCGCGATAAGGGCCGTTTTTCGGAACTGAACTTCTGCTTGGCAATCTGTCTTACTCCCGGGTTGCCCCGTAACCCGTCGGATGTAATTCCTTAGATCAAAGGTTCTAGGATTCTTTCGACCTTTGTGTCAGCGCAATAGGAATAAACCAATGTCAGTGCGCCTCACCCAACCGCTAGTGAGAGAGAACGGTTCTCATCAGCCCGCAACCTGGGATGAAGCTATGGACCGCGTTGCGGCGGCTTTCCGCAGGTCGATTGAGAAGAAAGATCCGCGGAGCTTCGGCATCTTGGGACGAAAGTCGTCAGAGCCGAGCTGACACCATCTGTCCTTACTGTGGCGTGGGCTGCAACCTGACTGTGCATCAGCAGGATGGCCAGATCGTTCGAGTGACCTCACCGGTTGGCCACGGCGTGAGTCACGGGAATCTCTGCATCAAAGGTCGCTTTGGCTGGCAGTTTGTGCAGATCCAGCCTCCCCGCAGAGATCGGGAATAGCAATATTTTGCCAATGTCGGAATCAGTTCTGGCTGACCGTCCCCAGGTATTGATCCAGCCAGGTTGTCGACTCCTTAATCAGTTCGTTTCGGGGGATGTTATGGCTGGTGTCGTAAAGCAAGTGTTTCTTCCGGTCTTTCCTCGATCCCAGCATCTGATAGAAAGGCTCCTGAGTCGAATCGACTGGGAAGAAGAAATCGTACCGGCCATTCAGCATCAATACCGGCTGCTCCACATGAGTGATGAAGTTAATTACGTCGACCTCCGGAAGAGACCGCTGGAAGTCGAGCCCGCCCAACGCAAGAATGCAAACTTTGATGCGAGGTTCCACTGCAGGAACAATAGCGCCCAACTCGGCTCCCCAACTGTAGCCGTAGTACGCGATCTTATCGTGATCGAGGTCGGGACGTGTTTGGATGTAATCGATCGCCCGCGAAGCGTCTTTCACCCACATCACGACGTGATCCCGCCAGGTGTTGGTCATATTAGCAGTATCGGACTCCATGCCATCGCCACGTTCGTAAGTGCTCTTGTAGACGGGGTAAATGACCGCGCGTCCGCTACGGAGAAGACCATCCAGTGCCACGCTTGGGTAGATTGCAAATTTGCGTAATAGCAGCGCGTTCGATCCCGGAAAGAACATCACGGTTTGAAACGGGGGCTTACCTTTTTTAGGAATGAGAAGATAGGAGATCGCCCGCTCGTTCCCGTATGCAGCAGAGTAGGTGATTTTTTCGAATGTCCATTCATCTCCGTCTGGCAATTTCTCCACCGTTGCATCGAGCGGCAGTTTGTCGTATGCGTAAAGGCTTCGGTAGGCCTTGAACAGCTGATCCGACACCGGCCTTTCTTTGGTCAGGTCGCGCCGCGGTGAAGGCATCGCAGCAAGGGCAACAGCAGGGACTGCATTCGGTTCGATATATTTCACGCAGCGAAAGCCGATGTTGGCGGCGCGAAGAAACGCCGATTGTGCATCGGGATCAACAAACATGTAATTGGGCTCATCCCAGGCCCCGCCCAGCACGTAACGTTTGCCCGGATCGGCTTCGTTCCACACCCACTCCTTAACGTTGCCGGCCATGTCGTAGTTTCCCCAGGGGCTCATGTCCGGCTTGCTCCCAACCGGCAAGATACCGCTGCTTCCGAAGTTGCTCGCGGGCACGATATATGCCGCTAAAAATGGCCCGGCGGCGCGGTTCCAGTGATAAGTGGTCGGCAAGCTCTTGCCGGCGAAATCAGCGTAAGCGGCGGCTTCATACCAACTGATCCCGGTGACCGGAAAATTATCCTGGTCTTTTGGATATTCGCCTTGCACCCAATCCTTAGGTCCAGGGCGTCCCGTCGCATCACGAAACAGCGCCATTGCCTCATCAAACGACAGTTGCTTCCCATCGCGCACGAACGGCAATTTCCAATAGTCACGCTTCTGGTAGCCACCTTGATCCACGAATGTTTTGAATTGCCGGTTTGTAACCTCGTACTGATCGATCCAATAGTCCTTTAGTTCCAGCGCAGGCATGCCTTCATAACCGGGGATGAAAAGATCCTTGAAATACTTCGCCGGCTCAACCCGTACCATGCCCGGAGGAGTCTGATCCGACCGGTCGAGGGTTACCGCTCCCTCTGCAACTTCGCCGGGAAGTACTGAATAGCGAGGAATCAGGGCAAGCGTGGTGCGGTACACGGTGCCAAAGCCGGGTTTTTCAAATTTCCATATCAGCGTCCCGCGTGGCACGCGTACATTCCGGATCGGAGTTCGGCCGACGAAATTCCACGGCTCATTGGGATCGACGTAGTTCTTGTAGTACAGATCGGCGCCCGGAGGCGTGCTTTCCACCACCAGTCGATAAGAAATGGCCGGCCAAAGTTTGGCCAGTGCGGGGTCGCCCGGGATAGCCCTTTCGGCTTGCACGGCGAGCGCATACGCCTCCGGAAGTTTGCCTTGATTCCACGACGAACTTGATTCCGCGAGCAAAGCGATCTGGGGCAGCGCCACTTCGCGAGCCCATCGCGCTTCGTGCGCGCGCTTCACAAGCCAGAACATGCCGCCGACAACGGCCAGAGCCAAAATCAGAAGCGGAATCAAAACCCGCGGGCGCCGTACTTCGTGCGCAATGCGCTCAGGGGTCAACGTGCTGCCAGATTCCGGAAACAACGCTTCGCGAGCCGACTTGAGCGCCGCCATCACCTCGGCTCCGGAAGCATAACGCTCGGCCGGATTTTTCTTGAGGCTACGCGCAACGATGTTCCGAAGCTCTGATGGGATGTCGTGCCGGATCGCACTCAGTGGCTGCGGTTCGTCGCGCATTACGGCCGCCAGAAGGGCAGCATTGGATCGGCCTTCGAACGCCCGCTTTCCGGTGAGCATTTCGTAGAAAACCGAGCCAAAAGAAAATACATCGCTCCGCGAGTCGGTAGCTTTGCCCTCTGCTTGTTCGGGCGACATATACGCGGCCGTACCGACAATCATGCCTGGCATGGTCGCAACGGTGGCTGCTTGACTTTCCGATGATGCAGGGCCCGCCAGCTTTGCAAGCCCGAAGTCGAGCACTTTTACCAACCCAGACTCTTCCACCATGATGTTCGAAGGCTTCAGGTCCCGGTGAGTGATTCCCGCGCTATGAGCGTGTGCCAGCGCGTCGGCTATTTGGATCGCATACTTGAGAGCCACATTGGCGGGTAGCCCGCCTGTCTGGATCATCTTGTCGAGTGTTCGACCGGCAACAAACTCCATCACGATGAAGTCGATACCGTTTTGTGAGCCAACATCGTGGACAACACAGATGTTCGGATGTTGAAGGACGCAAACGGCCTGCGCTTCCTGAGCAAAGCGCGCCCGCAAGTCCGAGTCGGAAGTGAGGTGGGCAGGGAGAATCTTGATCGCCACTTCTCGCTTGAGCCGAGTATCACGGGCCCGATAGACCTCACCCATTCCGCCGGTACCCAGCAGAGACTCGATTTCGTACGGGCCAAGCTTCGTGCCAGAGACGAGCGTCATCGGCGCACTATTATAGCCGCTAACACACCATCGACTCTGAGTGGTTTGTTGGCAAACCGGAAGAAGCAACCGCAAAATACCTCAAAGAGCGATCTTACTTGGCAGCGCGGAACTGCATTATTTTTCTGCGGTCGCGTTTGGAAGGCCTTCCCTGCGGCGCGGGACTAGAACTTATTCCTGCTCTGCGCAGTTCTGCCATCTTTAAACGCAATTCGCGGCTTGACTCCGTTTCGCGGTAGAGAGTCCGAGCTACCGATGCGGGGCCGCGAACCTCGGCGAGAACCTGAACCTCCACTTCAAAATCCCCGTGTTCGGTCCTGATCTGCAACAGATCACCGGCACGGACCTCGCGAGCCGGCTTGACGGGCTGGTTGTTGCATTGAACTCTACCCAGTTCGCACGCTCGCGCGGCCAGGCTGCGCGTCTTGTAGAATCGGGCGGTCCACAGCCACCTGTCCACTCGAACACTGGTCATGATCTGTGTTAAAGGGTATCAGCTGGGCCATTAATATGCCGGAATTGCCAGACATTGCCGCTTACATGACAGCACTTGAGCCGCGCATCCTGGGACGGCCAGTCGAGCAAATACGGTTGGCAAGTCCATTTCTGCTTCGTACTGCACAACCGCCGATCATGCATGTGGAAGGGCGAATCGTGCGCCAGTTGCGGCGAGTTGGAAAAAGAATCGCGTTTGGGGCAGAAGGTGATTTCTGGCTGGTGCTGCACCTCATGATTGCTGGCCGATTGCACTGGCGCTCGAGAGGAGCAAAGCTGGCTGGCCGTCAGACGCTGGCAGCGCTCGATTTTCCCAACGGTTCTCTAGTGCTCACTGAGGCCGGCACAAAGCATCGCGCATCCCTGTACGTTTTTCGAGGTGAAGAAGAATTAAGGTCGCTGGACCCCGGCGGAATCGACGTCTTCAACAGCAGTCTCGGGTCGTTTCGCGATGCCATGAGGGCTGAAAACAGAACCCTCAAGAGAGCGCTTACTGACCCTCGCATAGTCGATGGCATTGGTAATGCCTATTCGGATGAAATTCTGCATGCCGCACAGTTGTCTCCTATTGCATTGACACAAAAGCTGAATTTGGATGAGTGGCGAAAGCTCTTCGCGGCTACACGCAATACGCTTAAACGGTGGATAGACGAGTTGTGTGCGGAAGCTCTCATCAGCTTTCCGGAAAAAGTAACCGCATTCAGGAAGGGAATGGCGGTGCATGGGCGCTATCGCGAACCATGTCCGCGGTGTGGCGCAAGAATTCAGCGGATTCGCTACGCGGATAACGAAACCAACTATTGTGCTGGTTGCCAGACCGGAGGAAAAGTTCTGGCCGATAGAAGTTTGTCACGCCTGTTGCGTTCGGATTGGCCTAAAACGCTGGATGAGCTCGAAACTCTCAAGCGATCATAGGAGCCGGATTGCCAGGATTCCACAACCCGGGTTGAGGTTGCTGGTCTTTTCGGTATACGCTCTGCTGAATCGCGAGCGATTTCGTGGGAGTGTCGCGGAAACAAGATGAATGCGAACGCCGACAGCGAACGTTTCCGGAACGGTGCGGAAAAGTACGCGGCCTATCTCCAGACACCCGAGGGGCGGTTGCGCCTCGACCTCACCTTCGCCAATCTGCAGGAGTTTCTGCCGCAGGCCATGCGATCTTTGCGCGTTCTGGATATTGGGTCTGGCACGGGTGCGATCGCGATTCGTTTGGCGCGACTTGGCCTTCATGTTACGTTGCTGGATTCGTCCCTGCCGATGCTGGACTTCGCGGAGCGTGCCGCGCGGGAAGCAGGAGTAACGGACAGGATTGCCCTGCAATATGGGGACGTCTCGCAACTGCGAGACTTATTCCTGCCCGGGTCATTTGATGTAATTCTTTGTCACAATATTTTGGAATATGTCGACAATCCCTGTGCTGCATTGAGCTGTGCGGCTCGCGGGTTGCGAAATCGATCCAGCTTAATCTCGATTTTGGTTCGTAGCCAGGCAGGGGAAGTATTAAAGACCGGTATCCAGGCCGGTGATCTTGCCTTGGCCGAGAACAACTTAGCGGCTGAGTGGGCACACGAGTCTCTCTATGGAGGGCGGGTGCGCCTATTTACACCCGACGGCCTGCAAACCATGCTGAAAGTGGCGCATCTCATAAGCGCTGCCGAGCGCGGTGTGCGAGTTGTGTCGGATTATTTGCCGCCGCAGGTTTGCCGCACTACTGCATACGAGCGGATCTTTGAACTAGAGCGTAAGCTGGGCAGGCGAGCGGAGTTCGCCGCGATCGCCCGCTACATGCATTGCCTGGCACGTAGCGAAGCTTCAATCACGAAAGACAGTGTATGAACCAGGTCACACTCCCGTGTTCGTCGCTGGAATCTCGAATGAGGACGCCTAATACCGGCATTTCGCTCGGACTCGGGCTCACCAACGAGTGTAACCTGGCATGCGCTTTCTGCTACCGCGATCCGACTCGCGCGGATCGCCTCTCCCTTGATCAAGTCAAGTCCGTGATGGAGTGCCTGCCAGTGCGCTCGGTTAACCTGGGCACGGGCGAGAACGGGATGCATCCCGAGTTCAAGGCAATGCTGGCGTACTTGCGAACACAACCCGTCAAGTTGACCATCACTTCCAACGGTCACAGCGTTGCCGTTCTGGAGGACGATCAGCTTCGGGCGTTCCATGACATCGAGTTTTCTCTCGATTACCCGACGGAGACAGAGCAGGATACGCAGCGCGGGTCAGGCAATTGGGAGCTGATCCATCGACAGGCAAGGCGGTGTGTCAGGCTCGCCGTGCCGGTAACCATCATCGCCGTCATGATGAAGTCGAACCACTTGCGTTTGGCGGACGTGGCGAGAGTGGCCAAACAGTTTGACGCTCCCTTGCGAGTAAACGTGTACCAGGCGGTGCGGTCCGACCTGTATGCGCTGAGTTACGAAGAATACTGGGAAGGATTCCGACGGCTCTTTGCCGAGACCGACGTCATTGCGATTGGCGAGCCGCTGGTACGTGCCATGGCGGGCATGCAACCACTTGGCGGAGGATGTGGCGTTAGCACAGTGCGAGTCACACCGCGAGCGAGCACCCAGCCCTGTGTTTATTGGCCCGGCTCCGGAGAGCCGCTGGCGGATTTGATTTCGACAGGCCCCGAAATTTTGAACTCTGCGCCGTTTGAGCAGGCTCGTACCGTCCCCGTAGCGTGCCAGCCTTGCGAGTTTCGGGATACGTGCCATGGCGGATGCGCCGGACGCCGCCGCCTGCAAGGAGCGCTTCTGCAGCCTGACTTCTATTGTCCGATCATTCGCGGAGAACGCCCCCGTCTGCAGATCCGCATGGCTGCTAAACGCGATCTACCTAAACTCGCCAGCTCATGTACGACCGTAGTGATTGCCCGCGAAGCAGATTCGTAGAGGACCGGCCCCGTTTCTTTATTTTGCGTTCACCCACTCGTCGGAACCCGCCAGCTTGACGGCTACATCCGAAATGAAGATGTGCAGCGGTTTGCCGTCGGCGGTTCCGCGGTGCTCGCTTGAGATGAGGAGGGGCCCGGCTTTTTTGTAGCCAGTCCAGGTTGCTTTGACGAGGCTCGGCTTCTTGTCCCCACCGTGCTGGAAGACAAGGTACTCGACACGCTTATCTTTGCCGACGTACAGGTTCCACGTGTCACCAGGAGTGTACCCGCCGAGTTCCGATCCATATTTCACTGAGACCAGCGTGGCCGAGCCGGCGCCTGACGGCAGTTTTTTTGTGCCCTCATCGGTGACATTGGCGCTGGTGTCCCAGTAGGCGTGGAGCGGGAACAGGAGCCAATAATTGTCGTTGGTGAACCCCGCGTCCGTTTGCTTCTTGACGTCGTCGTTGATCTCGGACCGCATATAAGTGACCTGGACCGGCTTCCCATCTTTGCCCGGCCCGTCGTAGGACACTTTGCCCGTCTTGGGCTCCCACTCCCACTTGCGAGAAGCCTTGAAAAGTCCGATGATTTCCCCGTTCCAGGTGTAGCGGATCGCCTGAACTTGATCCCACGAATCGATACCATACGTTTTAGCGATTTGTTCGAGAATTGGAGGGCGCGTCTGCGCCGAGGATGTTGCGGCAAGGGCCAACACTGCAAAACCCAGAAGGCCGATCATCAAACGGCTCGATTTTGTCATGGAAGTCCCCTTGATTGGATTGAACGGATGCTGTGTAGGATGACGGGCAGCCACCTTGGGATACAGAATTGCTTCGGGGTAGATCGCCTTATTCTTGTAGCGAGTCGGCGTGCTCAGGTGCAGTGATACGGCGCAACGAGATGATCACAGCCGTTATCGCCACCGATCCATATTCCACCAGTACAATCCAGCCAGGAACTATCCAGGGATGTCCGAGAGTGCGTAAATGCCACACGTAGTAGGTTGGCAGGATGCTCACTGTCCAGATCATAATGGGCAGCGTCGAAGCCGACCGTACAAATGGCAGGAGCCACAGAAGGTACCACGGATAGACGACCGGAGCATATAACAACGATGCTGCCATGGGCCAGGCAAATGCGTTGGCAGACCATTCCGCGCACCTTGTTCTCATCCAAATCGCGGTAAGGAGGCCAACCAGAACGGCCAGTCCAGCTACAAGTTGCGGAGTCGCCACGCGCTCGAGCGTTGCAAACACCGGATCATTAAAGCGGAAACTCTGCACGTAGGTACCGAGCGACCCGATCGGGATCCGGCCGTGGTTGAGGAACGGCACATAGAGCAATCCGACCACAATTATCGTCAATGCTGCATCGCGAACACGAACGCGCTTCCAGTAGAGTGGCAGCAGCACAATCGGGAGCAATTTCACGGAGACAGCCAGGCCAAATGTGAGGGCTGCAGTGGTTCGCCAGCGACGCTGCAGGGCTGCGAAGGATACCAAGAGCAGCATCGCGCCCACGATGTCGATGTGACCACTGCCAGCTACTCCGGTAGCGAGCAGTGGGTTCCATGCATACGCCAGAACCCAGTGCTCTGCTTGCCCACTACGACGCAAGACATCGAGCAACACGAAAACAATCGCAAGGTCGCAAACCACAAATGCTACTTTGAATGCAAAGATAGACTCGTGAATCGCAGCGATGGCCCGAAAGAGAAGCTCGGCCCCTGGCGGATATGGGCTTGGCAAGTCCGGGTGGTTCAGGGTACGGGTTTCGGCGGTGTGCAGCCCGCTAACTGCAGGATTGCTGGGAACGACCGTGTACGGGTTATAGCCGAGCCGCTGCAAGCGGCCATCCCACACGTATCGGTGGATGTCATCATCTACCCCAGGCGTTTTCAGCAAAAATAGAATGTGCCAAAGAGCGGCCACAGTGAGCCCAATGATAATGACACGCTTCGGAAACCTTGGCCTGGTGGGGAATTCACGGACCGCAAGAAGGTACGCGATGCCGGCGACGGCGAGGAAGACCAAAAAAGACGGTGAGCCCAGCCTACTGAATTTACGTGAGCAGATCGTGAGCGCAGCGAACAAAACAGCTGCGAAAATGTAGAGTCTGTGAGATGGCGTAAGCCTCACAGGTCTCCGATCGCCGGCTTCAACTGCGCGACCGCTGGTCCCCACTCCGTGAACCAGGCTGCTGTTCGTGGTGCCCTCGCAGGATCAGCCCGCAAGTCTGCACCGAGTCGGATCAAGTCAGATGCCACGTCGATGTCGTAAAAAGGATCGGTGAAACCCGTCGACAGCCCGAGGGCACGAGCACGCGCCAACAGCGCCTCAAGCGCGTTCCCAGTTCCCATGCCATCATTTTCGAAAAGCGTGGCATACGCGGTCTTGGCGCCGATGAGATAGTAGCCTCCGTCGTGGGTCGGACCGACTACGAGGTCGTGGGCAGTGAGCACCTCGAATGCGCTTTTTAGAACCTTGGCCGGCAGATGGGGGCTATCACTGTTAAATGCGACGATCCGCCGCTGACCAGCAGTGGCAAATTGCGCGAACACCGACCTGAGGCCGGCGGCAAGGCCCTCACCCGTCTGCGCTACGACCCGCACCCGATCCCGCGCCAAGTGTGCTAAATCATCCACATCTGACGGAGGGCACATAATGGCAAGCTCGATAGTGTCGAGCGACTGCGCCAGCGCCATCGTGTCCTCCAGAAGACAACGATAAAGCGCAGTCACAGCAGGCGGGGGAAGGTACCGCGCCAACCTAGTCTTGACCATTCCCGATCTCGGTGCTTTGGCCATAACGACCAACGTGCGGTCCCGGCTGCCTGGACACACATCGGTCTGGTTGGAGGATTCCATAGGATATCGCCGTACCACGCCTCACACCGGCCGCGATGTGTTAGCCCGTCGACGTCGAAAATAATAACGTACTATGAGGCTGAGAATGAACCACGCTGCTCCAAGAGTGCCCCTCACCGTGCCGCCGATCTTCGATTTCCCGATGCGCGCGTAATAGCTGACAGGCACCTCGACGATCCGGAATCCTTGCAGAGCGCCTTTCAAGATCATTTCAACTGCCCAGCCATATGTGGTCTCTTCCAGCGCGAGTTCACGGAGGACATCGACACGTGCGGCGCGGAACGGACCGAGGTCACTGATTCTCAGGCCATAAAACACCCTGATCAGGCCGGCCGCTATGCGGTTGCCAAGCGCCTGATGCCAGGGTAGTGCCTCGGGAATGGTCCTTGCCCCAAGGCGCGAGCCCAACGTGATGTCCGCACGATCGTCGATGATCGGAGCCAAAAGAAGCGGCAACTCTGAAGGGCGATCGCTATAGTCGCCGTCGAGGAATACGGCAATGTCAGGGGCATTTGCGTTAGCCAGCCCAGTCAAACAGGCGCGCCCATATCCACGGCGAGGTTCCTGAATAACACGCGCTCCCATCTTTAGGGCAATTTCGCATGTGCCATCACATGAATTGCTATCAACCACCAGGATCTCGGTGACAAGCTCGGACGGCAAGTCGGCGAGCACACGGCCAATGGCTTGTGCTTCGTTATGAGTGGGAATGATGACGGACACTCTCACGTGAGCTTGGTCCAATCACCACCACGGCGAAGATGGCCAGCGTTGGGCGAGCCAAGCGTCAACGCCCAATCTACGCCCGGCGCGTCCGATAGCCAGCCCAAGCGATGCAAGCACCGGAACCAGCAGTTCCCAAATCCACGACGTTCCCCACTCCGAGACCCAAAGGCTTGTAAGGTATAGGAAAGTCAGGAAAGCTATGGGTCGCGTGAACAAACCGATGACCAGTAAGATCCCAAACGAAATCTCTGTCACCGCTTGCAGCGGAGCAGCCATCGCGGCATGGCTCGCTGCCAAAGCCTCCACCGCTTTCCATGCGGCCGGTGAATGACCCTTCTGGATGTAATAATTGATGAGCCCTGCATAGCCCCCAGGCGTATAGAGGCCTTTGCCCAAATTTTCGAAAAAGACCCATACGAGCATCGCGCCAATCGTGAGCCGCACCAACGCCAGGCCGTTTGCGGCTTGCGATTGGTGAGCCACTTTGCTTTCCTCACGTCGTAGCGGGGGTGCGTTCGTTGTCATGGTAAACCTCGCCAAGTGGATGCTATACCAGACTGGAAAGATTCGACAGGGCGGTATCTTTTATTGCGACCAGGCGATTCGAGCAACGGTAATCCCGGAGGACACAAATGAGGCTTGAAGACTTTAGAGATCTTCGAATCCGTTTCATGATGGTCTTAATCTCGATTGCATTGGCGGCAGCGCTTCCTGCTGAACAGGCCAGCCCGATACCGCAGTCGCGGCTGATCCAGCCTGAGGATTTAGTCAAGATTCTTCAGTCTTCCAAAAGTGACAAACCGCTCTTGATTCAGGTCGGCTCCCACGTGCTCTACTCTCAGGCGCATATTCCTGGTTCTGAGTACATCGGACCTGCCTCTAGCGAAAGTGGACGGCAGGAACTGCGTAAGCGCGTGGAACGGCTGCCTCGTACAAAGTTCATCGTCATTTATTGCGGGTGTTGCCCCTGCAACCATTGTCCCAACATCGAGCCCGCTGATGATCTACTGCAAGCGATGGGTTTTACGAATGTCAAGGCTTTGTATATTGTCAACAACTTCGGGGTTGACTGGGTGGACAAAGGCTATCCTGTAGCGAAGGGCGACTAGATCGCAATCTCTGTGTCTCAGAAAAGATTACTTATCGGTGTTTTGGCAATTTTTGTCGTGGTTGGACTGTATTTGTGGGAACGATCCCACCATTCCGATGCCCATCGCTCGCCGATACCCGGCGCGCTGGCTCCGGATTTCTCCCTGTGCCAATTGAATGGTGAACCGTTCCGACTCTCAGCATACCGGGGAGAAGTGGTTCTGCTGGATTTCTGGGCCACCTGGTGTGAACCGTGTCAGGAAGAGATTCCTCGTTTTGTGGACCTTCAGGATAAGTACGGGCAGCAGGGCTTACAAATCATCGGAATCTCGATGGACGACAGTTCGGATCCGGTGCGCGATTTTTCTCAGCGCTTCAGGATGAATTATCCCGTTGTCATGGGTAATGCAAAAATCGGCGAGCTTTATGGGGGAGTTCTCGGTTTACCCATTGCCTTTCTCGTCGGGCGTGATGGTCGCGTCTACACGAGACACCTCGGGGCAACTGACATTTCGGTTTTTGAAAACGAAATTGTGACTTTACTTCAAAAGCAGGTCAGCC
>Ga0187782_10001330_pt1 | contig 17848 bp, 11 predicted proteins | sample 0715_SJ02_MP15_2_FD_132454 | JGI IMG/M metagenome (GOLD analysis project Ga0187782, IMG submission 132454) | Tropical peat soil microbial communities from peatlands in Department of Meta, Colombia - 0715_SJ02_MP15_20_MG | ecosystem: Environmental > Terrestrial > Soil > Wetlands > Peat | place...
GCGTTGAAGCCGGCCATCCGGCATATTGAAATGAACTTGTGGCCCATGACCGCAAAGCTAAGAGTAGCCTCGAAAAAAAAGAGTACCTGGCTTTCCCATCGCACGTGCCATGCTGCAGGCGTTCCCTTTACGGTGAGTGCAATCGCCTGGACCGGATAGGGGATCCCGAGGTGGCCATGAAAAAACCAATGCCATTTCTGCTCCAGGACGGCGAGCACGATCGCCCACGCCAGCAGCTTTAGTCCCTTCAGTTGCGATACAGCAAGCTGTTCGGGGTCTTTTGCTTCGATACGGCGAAGATATGCAGCGCCCTTAGGAAACGGTGTATTCGTCGAGCCCCACAAGGGGCGGAATGTCGCAAGCTCCAGCGCAAAGTCTCTCTTCGGTTGCGAAGCGCGGTCCACCAGGGCGTAGCAGATAAACCATAGGTAGCTCGTCATCGCGCCCACCGCGCTCCACAGGATGCTTTCCGCGAGCGAGTGCGCCGGCGCCATGCTTGCCCCGGCAATCAGCAACGTGACTCCCAACAGCATATGGGCCACAGGCCTGCGGCCGAACCTGGAAGCGGGCCAGCGCATCGCGCACCGGTAGAGAGTGAGTCCCAGTGCGATCGCGGCAACTGTTGTGCCAAGATCTAAAGGCGACCCTAAATGTCCCAGGATTGCGAACGCGATGGGCGCAATCGCCAGGACAAATCGTCGATACTCGGGCATCAGGGTGATGAACGTGAGGGGAACTACCATCACCAACACGGAGGGCGCACTCGGATAAAAGTACCTTAGTCCCAGACCGAACAGGGCTAGCAACGCCACTTTTCCAGCCGGGGTTTGTGCGAACGCTACGATTCGCGGAGATTTGTCGATCTGCGGAATCAGCCGAATTCGCCCCAATGACCTCGCATCGAACCGGGGCTTGGCGCTCGTCGCAAGCGAAGTCGAGTCCATGGGCACTGTCTTAGGAGTTACACCGAGTATAGCCACGCCCCTGAAGAAAGTCGAACCTGACGACCCCGGCCTGTACTCCCGTCAAATCCGCCGCTGGCAGTCGGCCTTGGGCGTCCGCCTCGACTCGGAGCCCTCGTCGGAACAGCCCGTTTAACCGGGCCTACGATCATTCATGTCAATATCTGCACAACCCCGCTCGCCGCCCAACCTCACCCTAACCCGCTGATTCGGCAGTCGATCCCTGACGACCGATCCCTGATCCCTGCCTTGCAGATTATTTCTCGCGTTCTGCTACTCTTAACTCAGAATCGGCGAAGGCCTTGCCTCGGCTCGGCACCCCTCGCCCGCTAGCGATGTTAAGGCCTTTGCTTGGACGACTTTGGCCAGAAGTGATAGAAAACATTCGAACTTCGGCCGGAGCGCAACCCGAAACTCGTTGAAAACAATCAACTTCCCTACAAAGTATGGGTGGGGGAGGGGGGAGGATGTCGCCTGACTTGCTTAACTCGCTGACCTGCTGACTCTCTTTCTCGTTCCCTTGTCCCCTTTGTCCCTCCGTCCCTCTATCCCTGCTTCTCAATAAATCCCCGGCACCAGCCGCCAGGTCCGCTTCAAGTACGCTTCGTACTCCTCGCCAAAGTGCTCGCGCAATAGCCGCTCTTCGGCGTGCATCCGCGCCACCAGCGGAATCAGGAGGCAAAGCGCCAACAATACGCCCACTCCACTGCGGAAGGCGAGAACCCACCCCAGCGAAGTGATGATCATGCCCAAATAGCTCGGGTTCCGGATCACGCTGTAAACGCCCCGCGTCTCCAGGGTATGCCCTTCCTGGATGGCCACCAGCCCGCTGAACCGCTTACCCAGCACATACACCGGCAAGATGCGCAGCACTCCGCCCCCCGCGCACACCGCTACACCTATCCAGCGCAACGTATCGCCGTCCAGCACCCAAAACCCTATGCGGTCCGTGTACGCCGAAAAATACGACATCAGCACCGCAATCAGCGTAAACGCGCCCAGCACCCAGCGATTACTGCGGTCTTCCTTCTCTCCGGTGCCCAGGTTTCCCTGGGTGAAGATCGCCAGCAACGCAAGCCCTGCCGTCACCCATGCCAGCCCCCAGAACGCCGGATGACCCCAAAACGGATGCCACCCACCCCAGCCCGCAATCGCCAGCGCAAATTGAAGCACAATCGCCACAATCCCGGTCAGCAGCATCCTCAGCGTTGTCATAAACTCCCCTTCGAAATCCCGTCACCACCCCAACCAAAACAGCGGAACCAATCCTGCCGCCGCCAGCGCCAGGAGAAACACTAGGCTCATGGCCCCCGTCCTTCGCCCGCCCAAACTGTAGGCGTAAATTCCCTTCACAATATTGTTGCTCGACGCCGCAATCACAATCGCGCCTGCAGCCACGTTCACCGCCGTCATCTGCCCCGCTGCCTGCGTCAATCCCATAATGAACGGATCCACGTCCGTCACGCCCATGATCGCCGCCAAAGTGTCCACGCCTGCCTTGCCCAGATACTTCACTGCCAACTGCGTCACCACCAGCATCGCCAGAAACAGCAGGGCAAATAGGAACGCCGTCGTCAGCTCCAGCGGATTCTTCGTCTCTTGCTGCCGTTGTATCGCCTGCGCGCTCTTCTCCGCGCGCCGCGTCCACAGCCAGCCCGTTGCAACGGCCGCGCACGCCAGCAATACAAACGGCACGTCCAGCAACGCCATCAGTTGCCGGTTGAACAGCGCCAGCAGGATCGCCAGCCGCAGGTACATTGTTCCGCACGCCATTAGAATGCCGCCCGAGAACAGATGCGGATGATCGTTCACTTTCCCCTGCCGCGCCAGCACCACCGTCGTCACCGTTGACGAGTACGCACCTCCCAGCAGCGCCGCCAGCACGATTCCGCCCTGTCCCCGGCTCAGCTTCTCAAGCACGTAGCTCGCATAACTGATCGCGCTGATCGCAACCACCACCAGCCAAGTTTTGAACGGGTTGATGTGGAATGCGCCGAATTCCTGGTTCGGCAGCACAGGCAGAATTACGCCGGACAACAGCAGGAATTTGGCGAAGGTAAGAATCTCGCGCGGCGCAATGGATGCCGCCAGTTTCTCTAAAGCCGCTTTCAAATCGAGCAGCAGCAAACTCGCCACGCCCAGCGTCGTCGCTATCCAAAAGTGCCCGTAGCAAACCAGCGCACCCACCAGAAACGTCGCTAGCCCCGAAATCTCCGTCGTCGCCCCGGCCACCGCAAATTGCGTCAGCTTGTGCCAGTACGACAGCATCAGGAACCCGGCCACCACCAGAAAGCCGATCGTCAGCGGCACAAGTTGCGCGCCCGAAACCAACGCCATCGAGTAGCCGATCAGTCCGATCAGCGGAAACGTGCGCACGCCTCCGAAAGAGTAACTCCCTTCCGTCGCTTTGTGTTCCTCACGCTCCAACCCGATCAGGAACGATAAGAACAGCACCAGGACAATCTTCACCGCTTCCGGCGGCAAACCGCGAACGATCTCCATGCCATCCGCACCTCGCAATTATTTGTGTTTGGCCTGCAAGACAGCATACACTTTTCGCCGCCCCGCAAAACGAATTCTTCCTCGCGCTCCAAATGTTGAAAGCCGCGCTTGGCAAGCGAGCTTGCCCGGAGGAGTCTCTTTTGCCCCTCCCTTGCCTCCCCGGTGTTAGCCTCGAAAGTTATGGCAAATAGCTTTCAGGTGGATTTTCTGGTGATGGGCGCTGGTGTCGCCGGCCTTCGCGCCGCCGTTGAACTCGCCCGCTACGGCGATGTTCTCGTCGTCACCAAAGAGGCACTCGGTGAATCCAACACGCACTACGCCCAGGGCGGCATCGCCGTCGCCATGGACGGGGACCGGGACGTCGCTCTGCACCTTGAAGACACTCTGAATGCCGGCGACGGCCTTGTTTGTCGCCCAGCGGCTCAAGCGCTCGTCTCTGAAGGTCCGCTGCGTGTTGCCGAGCTCGTTGAATGGGGCACAAATTTCGATCGCGAAATCTGCGGCGGAAGCAAAGATCGGGAAGGTCAATTCCTTCGCACGCGCGAGGGCGCCCATTCCCTCGCCCGCATCCTCCATTCCAGCGGCGACGCCACGGGCGCTGAGATCAGCCGATCGCTCGCCACCTATGCGCATGTTCACAAGCGCATTCGTTTCGCTGAGTGGACACGCGTCTCAGGCCTCGTCGTTGCCGATGGCCGCCTTATCGCCGCCGACCTCGCCGACGCCGCGCCGGCAGGCTCCGCCTCGAGTTCCCCGGGCCGCCGGCCGCGCCGCGTTGCCGCGCGGTCGATCCTCATCGCTTCGGGCGGAGCCGGACAGGTCTACTCCGACACCACCAATCCCGCCGTCGCCACCGGTGATGGAATCGCTCTGGCCGCTTTGGCCGGCGCCGAACTGGCCGACATGGAGTTCTATCAATTTCATCCCACTGCGCTCTCGCTCTCTGGCGCTCCGCGTTTTCTCGTCTCCGAAGCGCTCCGCGGCGAGGGCGCCTATCTCCGCAACGACCGTGGTGAGCGCTTCATGGAGCACTACCATCCTCTTCTCGAGCTCGCTCCGCGCGACGTCGTGGCTCGCGCCATCGCCCGCCAAGGCATGATCGATCCAGCTTCGACCCGGAGATCCACTGATCCGCGCCGGCCCGTCTACCTTGACATGCGCCACGTCCGCAACATCGACATTCCCGCCCGCTTTCCCGGCATCAGTGCCTTCCTCTTGCAATTCGGCCTCGACCTCCGCCGCGACCTCATCCCCGTCCGTCCGGCTGCGCACTTTCTCATGGGCGGCATTCGCACCGATCTGAGCGGCCGCACAACTCTCGCAGGACTCTACGCCGCCGGCGAAGCCGCTTGCTGCGGCGTCCATGGCGCCAATCGACTGGCTTCCAATTCCCTCCTCGAAGGTCTCGTCTTTGGCGCCCGCGCCGCTCAATCCATGCTCGCGGATTCGCTTCCAATCGTGCCCGCTTCCGCAACAAACATCGGGCCCACGCCCGAACATGTCACTGTCAAAGAGGCCAATCAAGTCGAATGCCTAATCGCCTCCCTGCAAGCCTCTATGTGGACCTGCGCCGGCCTGCTGCGTGATGAGTTCTCCCTCCGTCAAGGTCTGAAGGCGCAGCTTGCTTGCCAAGCCGGTCTTGCAGAAATCGCTTCGAGCGGCCGCTCTAGCCGCCGCCTTAGCGAGGCGCAAGCGATGAGCATCGTCGCTCGCTCCATCCTTCTTTCCGCACTGGCCCGCACCGAAAGCCGTGGCGCTCATTTTCGCAATGACTTTCCGCGCCGCGACGACGCCAACTTCCAAAAGCACTCCCTCCTCGGCCGCGATGACCGCGTTCGCTTCGAATCGTGGTAATCCGGCCGCCCTGTCTTAACTCTGCCAACCGCGGATATGGAAATCTACTCATCTCCAAACTCCCGCTCCTCCCTGACTTCGCGGCCCGGCTGACCCGCTAACCCGCTGTCCTGCTGATTCGCTTCCCTATCTCTGCCCCCAACGCGCTCGCGCCCAGAATCGCTCCCATCACCGCCAACGACACCGTCACCGGCACTTCAATCCACCGCGCAGCCAGCATCTTCAATGCGGCAAATGCCAATAGTGCTCCCAACCCGTAGTGCAAATACTTAAAGCGGTCCAGCATCGCCGCAAGCCCAAAGTAAAGCGACCGCAATCCCACTATCGCTGCAACGTTCGACGTGTACGCCACAAACGGATTGTGCGTAACCGCCAGCACGGCGGGAATCGAATCCGTCGCGAAAAGCAGGTCCGTTGCCTCCACCGCCACAATCACGGGTAACAGCGGCCCTTTGGCCGGTTGCAATCGCACAATCCATTGCGGAATCGCCGCACGCGCTGAGCCGCCGCGCACCATCCCCCACGCCGCGTACAGCAGAAACAAGCCAAAGAGCCAGGTAATCCCCTCGAACCGTCTCAGTAGCGTGACGCCCGCGCCAATGAACGCCGCGCGCAGCCCGAACGCGCCCCATATTCCCCACACCAGCGCCTTATGTTGCCGCTGCCTGCTGATCTCGAACCCTTCGAATAACACCAAAAAAAGAAACAGGTTGTCCACGCTCAGCGACATTTCAATCGCGTACCCGGCTACAAACTCCAGCGCCGTCTGCCGGCCCTGTGCCACCGCCATCCAGCAGGCAAACCCTATCGCGGCTACCGCCAATCCAACCGTTCCCAGCCACGCTGCGGTTCCGCTCTCACGTTTCGCCTGCCAATGGCCCGTCACGAGCGAGTCTGCCGTCAGAATCGCCGCCACCACCGCGTGAAAACCCGCCCACCAGGCCCACGAAACGCCTGCGATCATAGCTGGATGCTACAGGAATCGCCCGTCCGCCCGCTCGCTTCTCACCGTACTCTAGTTACGAAACGGCCATTGGGCGCATCTCCTTCTTAGGGCCAGTAAGGTAACGGACTCGTCGCGTGGCTCAAAAACTCTCGAGGTGAACACCGTGAGCGATTTGACCAAACCGCACGATTATTCTCATTCCCCTGCTCATCGATCCCGCGTCGTAATTGCCGGCGGCGGCTTCGCCGGCCTTCATGCCGCTCAGGGATTGGCCCGTCTTCCCGTCGGCGTAACACTCGTAGATCGCCGCAATCATCACATCTTTCAGCCGCTCCTCTACCAGGTCGCGCTGGCCGTGCTCTCCCCGGCCGATATCGCCCAACCCATCCGCACCATTCTGCGCGATCAGGCCAACATTGAAGTGCTCATGGATGAGGTCGTTTCCATCGACGTTTCCGCGCGGCACGTGGCTCTTGCAAGCGGCGCAAGCCTCAATTACGACTACCTCGTCCTGGCCACAGGAGCCACGCACTCCTATTTCGGCCACGACCAGTGGCAATCCCTCGCTCCTGGTCTCAAAACCATCGAAGACGCCATCGAGATTCGCCGCCGCGTCCTCCTTGCCTACGAGCTCGCCGAGCGCCAATTGGTCGAGCACGGTTGGCATCCGCCTCTCAATTTCGTAGTGATCGGCGGTGGCCCCACTGGCGTCGAGCTCGCCGGCGCCATCAGCGATATCGCTCAGCTTTTCATGCGCCATGATTTCCGCCACATCGACCCCACAAAAAGCCGCGTGCTCCTGCTCGACGGCGGCGACCGCATCCTCGCCTCCTATCCTGAGGATCTCTCCGCCAAAGCCGAAGCCGCGCTCAAGCGCCTCGGCGTCGAAGTGCACACCGGCACGCAAGTCTCAGCCATCGGTCCCGGCTGGATCGAAGCCAACGGCCAGCGCATCGACGCCGTTGTTACGCTCTGGGCCGCCGGCGTCGAGGCCTCGCCTCTCGGCCGTCTGCTCGGCGCGCCTCTCGACCACCGCGGTTGCGTCATCGTCGATGACCGTCTTAATCCGCCCGCACTGCCTGAAGTTTTCGTTCTCGGCGATCTCGCTCATCTCGAGCAGGACGGCCATCTGGTTCCGGGTGTGGCGCAGCCCGCCATGCAGATGGGCGATCACGTCGCGAAAATCATCGCGGCCGATCTCGCCGGCAAATCCCGCCCCGCATTCCGTTACTTCGATAAGGGAGACATGGCCACCATCGGCCGCATGGACGCCGTGGCCAAAGTCGAGTGGCCGTTCCGCGCGCACATGAGCGGTTTCCCCGCCTGGATCACTTGGCTCACCGTCCACATCTTTTTCCTTATCGGATTTCGCAACCGCATATCCGTGATCGCCAGCTGGATATGGACCTACTTCACCTTCAGCCGCGGCGCCCGCCTCATCACCGGCGATCAGCACTTGCCCGGCTGGGGCGAGAAGGCAGAAGCTGGAGCCAAGGCCAACGCGGCAGACTAAGGCTTTCTGCCAACTGGTCAATTAAACTAAGAACAGAATGCTCGACTTAGGATTCGTTCGCGCCAACCTGCCGTTGGTCGAAGAAAAATTGCGCGCGCGCGGAGCCGACCCCGCGGCTCTTCTCGGCGATTTTCACGCCCTCGACAAAAGCCGCCGCGAGGCCATCACGCTGGCCGAGCAGACCAAGGCCCGCCGCAACGAGCTCTCGCAGCAAGTCGGCGCGCTCAAAAAAGCCGGTAAGCATGGTGAAGCCTCCGCGGTCATGGAAGAAACCCGCACCCTCAAAGAAAAGCTCGACGAGCTCGACAGCACCGCCGCTTCGCTCGACGAGCAACTTCGCCAATCCCTCGCCCGCCTTCCCAACATCACGCGCGACGAAGTTCCTGTGGGCACCTCCGAAGCCGACAACAGAGTCGTCAAAGAATGGGGCACGAAGCGGAGCTTCGAATTCAAGGACGAAGACGGGTCATCCTTTTCCGTGAAATGGAAACCAAAACCCCATTGGGAAATCGGCGAATCCCTCGGCATCCTCGATCTCGAGCGCGCCGCCAAATTAAGCGGTGCGCGCTTCGCCGTTTACATGGGAGCCGGTGCCCGTCTCGAGCGCGCGCTTATCGGCTTTATGCTCGACATGCACACGCGCAAGCACGGCTATACAGAAGTCCTCCCGCCATTCATGGTCAACTCGAAGTCCCTCTTCGGCACCGGCCAGTTGCCTAAATTCTCTGAAGACCTCTTCCGATGTTCCGATGCCGACGCCGAAACTGCCGCGCGCGGCGACTACAAAGACAACGACCACTGGCTGATTCCCACTGCCGAGGTCCCCGTCACCAATCTCTACCGCGACGAAATCCTAGACGAAACTCGCCTGCCCATTTCGCTGACAGCCTACACGCCATGTTTTCGCGCCGAGGCCGGCGCCGCCGGCAAAGACACGCGCGGCATCATCCGTCAGCATCAATTCCAAAAAGTCGAGCTGGTCAAATTCACGCGTCCCGAAGAATCCGATTCCCAGCACGAGCGCCTAACTCGCGACGCAGAAGAAATCCTCGAAGCCCTGAACCTGCCCTATCGCCGCGTTCTACTCTGCACCGGCGACACCGGCTTCTCCTCGGCCAAAACCTACGATCTCGAGGTCTGGCTCCCCGGCCAGGGACTCTACCGCGAAATCTCCTCCTGTTCCAACTTCGACGCCTTTCAAGCCCGCCGCGCCAACATTCGTTATCGGCCCGCTTCAGGCGCCAAAGGCAAGCCTGAATTCGTCCACACCCTCAACGGCAGCGGTCTTGCCGTCGGCCGCACCTGGCTCGCCATCCTCGAAAACTATCAGCAGACCGACGGCTCCGTCCTCGTCCCTGAAGCCCTTCGCATCTATATGGGTGGAGTGGATAAAATTGTGAGGGAGCCATAATGGCGTCTACCACCTCAAGCGGAACCATCGTGCAGCCTAAACGCGGCATCAAACGAGTCCTCGCCAGCTATTTCTACTGGACATACGACCGCGGAACACTCCATTACGACATCATGGTCACGCTGATTCTCGCTTTCATCTTCGTCACTCCGCACTTGTGGGATTACGGCGCCAGGCCCCATCTGGTCTCCGGCCCCGTTTATCCTCTTGAGGTTGTCGCAGACGGCCGCGGCATCATCGTCACTGTCCCGGCCTCCGGCGTCACCATCCCCGCAGGCGCTTCCGACATGCAAGTCAAGCAGGTATTGCGCAAAGCCATCGAACCCGTCACCGGGGACGCCGTCTTCGTCGAACGCTGGCAAACTCTTACTGACACTCAGGGAAATCTCGCCTGGAAAGTCTGGGCCCACCGCTAGCTGTTTCGCCGGAACGCCTTTGACGTTCGCGCATCAAACGAGAGAATTGGCTGAAAGCAGAATCTCGGCTGAAAGGATTTTCATCCGCTTGCAACGAAAGCTCGCCCTTTTCGCAATTGCCGCTCTCGTCCTCGCGCCGTTTCGCGTCGCGTGCGCCGTCGATACCCCTGCCAACGATCTCAACAACGTGTTGCAAAAACTCGATACCGCGGCGAAGAATTTTCACACCACCGCCGCAAACTTCGAATTTGACAGCATTCAAACCGACCCCGTTCCGGACACCGACGTCATGACCGGGACCACGTATTACGAACGCAGCGGCGCCCATTTTCAGATGGCGGCGCATGTTCGGGAACGCACCAGCGGCGACACAAGCAAAGAGCGAGAGCAGAACAAGCATCCTGCTCGCCTTACCTACATCTTCTCCGGCGGAGTGCTTCGCCAGTCCGACACGGGAGAGGCTGCCGATGCCCGCACCATCGAACGGGCCAGCAAGTATGAGAGCTATCTGTTGCTCGGCTTCGGCGCCAGCGGCAAAGAACTCGCCGAGAAATGGGACATCAAGTATCTCGGTACCGAAAAAATCGACGGTATCGCCACCGACAAGCTCGAGCTGGTCGCAAAGGATCCCACGGTCCTCAAAAACATTCCCAAGGTAACTATTTGGATGGACACCGCGCGCGCTGTCAGCCTCAAGCAAGTCTTCGATGAGGGCCAGGGTCAATCCAGAGTCTGCCACTACACCGATATCACGGTGAATCAGCCCCTACCCAAAACCGCCTTCAGCTTCGACAAATAACGCCCCGGCTCGAATCTCGCCGCCGCCACGCCCCCCGCAGCTATTAACATGGGGAAGCACTCCAGCGTGTATCGCGCCTCGGGCGCTTCGACGGTGAGCAGCAGCACGCTGCGCAGCACCATATATGCAACCATCCCGCCCCAAAACTTCGGCCGCCGCAACATTCCCGCTAACCCCAGCAGCAAATATGCCGCGTTCAACCCCGCATACGCCCAACTGAATCTCGTCTCGGCGTGGTGATGCGCGTATACCCACCAGTCCAAATCGATCGGTAGGTTCTCCACGCGCGGCCGCAACCACATATCCGCCAGCCGCCCTACCGGGAGCCAAACGTAGTACCGCATCGGATGCGCTTCGATCCGCTCCTCGGCCAGCCTCTCAAAGCGCGCGTCGATCGCCGGCGTAATCTCCATTCCGCCGCTGTTGTAGTCCGCGGCCAAGGCCGCCGTCTCCGCAAACTGCGCCGGCGAGTCGAATGCGCGGCTCGGCAGCTTGCTCACGTCCAGCTTGTCCCAGGGAACGTTCCAGCAAACCTCGTACGTCGACACAAAGTCCAGGCTCCAGGTTCTCACCCATCGGTCCCATCCCAGTTCCGGGCTGTCGCCGGGATCGCTCGCACTGCGCGGCGCCAGCGGCTGAAAAACATGAAACACCCTCCAGTTTCGCGCCGTCCACACGGCAAACGGCGCGAGCGCCAGCAAAACGCACACTGCCGCCATGCGCGCCGATTTTCCCCGCGGAATCGTGCCCACTCCACTTCCTGGCCGCAACCCCATCGCCATCGCCGGCGCAAACACCAACCCCGCCAAAGCTCCATCCGGCCGCAGCATCGCTGTCATGGTCGCAGCAAGCGTGAAGCAAAGTGCGCTTGGCCACCTCGGCCGTTCCCGGAACCGAGCCATCGCCCACATCCCCAGTGCCAGTGCAAAAAGCGTCGGCGTCTCGGTCAGCGGAAATGCCGCATACGAGGCCGTCAACGGGCAAAGGCTGGCCAGCCATAGCGTTGCCATCGCCGCCCCTCGCCTGCGCTCTACCGGCGAAATCCGCCGCGCAAACTCGGCCAGCAGCAAGCATGTCGTCAAATCCAGCGCAACCTGCACGCATGCCGCGGCAAAATAGTTTTCCATCCCGAAAATCTTGAAGCACGCCGCGAGAAACAAGGGATAGCCGGGCAGCCGGATCAACGTGGAGTAAATCGCGCCGCTGGGCAAAGTCAGGGCAAACCGGCCGTGCAGTACCAGGTTTTTTGCCAGATCGCCGTAAACCAACGAATCTCCGGTCACCTCAAAGAGCTTCCCCAGCATCCACAGCCGCAACACCGTGCCCGCCGCCAGCGCTGCCCACGCGTGCATCGTCTCTCCACGCGCCCATCTCCCCGAGTTGGCCGCGCGCACCTTCGCTGTCAATTGACTCTCTTCGGCAGCTTCCATACGATTCGTACTGTATAGCGTACGGCATTTTTGAGGAATCATGCGTCTTCTTCGTCTTTACTGCGCCGCACCCTCCCTCGAGGGCGGCTGTGCATCGACGCTGCTCCCGCACGCCGTCTGAAGCTCACAACATGCCCGACCGTCAGATTTTCTTCGACCCCGAACGCAAGCGCTGGAAGCGCCTTCGCCGCATTCTCGACGCGGCCGCGGTAGTTTCCACCCTCGTCCTGGCAGGCTTCATCTTCAACGTTCTGCGCAACCAGCGCCTGCCTGAGCTTTTGCTTCCCATCCCTAAGCACAACTACAAGGCTCTTCGTGAGCAGCCGTTCCTGCTGCGCGCCGCCAAGAACCAGCGCCCGGCGCGCCGCAAAACTGCGCGCAAACCTTCCGACATTACCCTCAACGCCGGCGAAGGCCTGCGCGCCGCCTACTACGTGCAATACGACGCTGCCAGCTACTCCTCGCTCAAGGAGCACGTTCATCAAATCGACTTGCTCTTCCCAGAATGGCTGCACGTCGATTCACCCAGCGGCGCTCTGATGGCCATGAGCGGGGACAACCTCCGCGAGTACCCCGTTATCGAAGGCTCGGCCGTCCACGATCCCGACGACCTGAGCAAGGTCAAGCGCGTCATTCAGGCCGCTCGCACCGACACCGAGATCTTTCCCCACATCAACAATTACAACCCGCATACCCAAAGCTGGGACAGCGATGTAGGTGCCGTTCTCGCCGACCCCCAGAGGAGCGCGTCGCTGCAGCACCAAATCATGCGCTTCCTTCTGTCCTATCCCGCTTATCACGGACTGTCGCTGGACATCGAATCCATCCCCGATCGCGACGCGCCTGCCTACCTCGCCTTCATCCGGGATCTCTACTCGCAAATGCATCCGCGTAATCTGCGCCTTTACGTCAACGTTGCCGTAGCTACCAGCGACAGCGACCTCAGGACCATCGCGGCCGGCTCCGACGGCATTGTGCTGATGAATTACGACCAGCACCAGACCACAAGCGACCCCGGCCCCATCGCCGCTCAGCCGTGGTTCATCGCCAATCTCGTCCGCGTGCTCAAAAGCGTGCCCAAGGAAAAGCTCATTTGCGCGTTGGGGAACTATGGCTACGACTGGACCCTTTCCATCCCCAATCCCAAGGATCGCAGGCATCGCAAGCCGCAAGTCCTCAACACCGAAGACCTCTCCGTTTCCGACGCGTGGCAGCGTGCCTCCGATGCCGACGCCGACCTCGATCTCGACTACAACGCGCTGAATCCCCACTTCGAGTACATTGACGAAGACAATAATCAGCGCCACGTCGTGTGGTTCCTCGACGCTGTCTCGCTGATCGATGAAATGCGAGGAGCCCGCCAGCTCGGCCTGCAAACCTTCGCCCTCTGGCGCCTGGGCGAAGAAGACTCTTCGTTATGGAATATCTGGGACCACCCCAGCGATCCGGCGGCCTTTCAGGCCCTGGGCTCCGTTCAGCCCGGCCACGACGTCGATACCGAGGGCGACGGAGACATTCTTCGCGTCACCGGTTTGCCCCAGCCTGGCAAACGCACCGTCGAGATCGACACCGACGAGCCCGACCCGCGCAAAAAGCTCATCGTCGATGAGCACATGGACGTGTACCCGCGTACCTATACCATCGAGCAATACGGCTACCATCCCAACGAAGTCGCATTGACCTTCGACGATAGCCCCGATCCCGATTGGACGCCGAAAATCCTCGATATCCTCAAAGCCAAAAATGTCAAGGCAACCTTCATGGCCATTGGGTCCGAGGCTGCCCAGCACGTCGGCCTCCTGCAGCGCATCTTCCGCGAGGGACACGAGATTGGCAATCACACCTGGACGCATCCGGACATCAGCGAAATCTCCACGCGTCAACTCGACCTGGAAGTGAATCTCACCGAGCGCCTCTTCGAAAGCAAACTTGGTGTACAGCCGCTCTATTTTCGCCCTCCCTACGACATCGATGAAGAACCCGACACCGATGACGAAGCTGCTCCCGCGTGGCACATTCAGCAGAAAGGCCTCATTATCATCGGCAGCAAGATCGATACCGATGACTGGGACGAACACCCTCGTAAGACCCCGCAGGAGATCATCCAGTCGGTTTTCAACCAGCTCCAAACCATGAAGACCAAGCCGCAATTCCGCGGCTCCGTCGTGCTCATGCACGACGGCGGCGGCAACCGCTCCGTCACCGTCGCTACCCTTCCCCTGCTCATCGATGCCCTGCGCGCTCACGGCTACAGCATTGTCCAGGTCTCAGCGCTCATGGGCAAAACCACCGCCCAGGTCATGCCTCCGCTTACCTTCTGGCAGCGTGTGCGTTCCCTCCCCGACTCCATTGCATTCTCCGCTCTCGACATCGTGGGCAATTTCATCGTCCTGGTCTTCTTCCTCGGCGACATTCTCATGAGCGCGCGCCTGATCGTCGTCGGCGTTTTCGCCGTCATCGATCGCCTCGTCAAGTCGCGCCGCGACGTCTCGCCGGCTTTCCACCCCGGTGTCGCCGTTCTCATCCCAGCTTTCAACGAAGAGCCGGTCATCGTCCGCACCATCCGCTCCGTCCTTAACTCCGACTACCAAAACCTGCGCGTCATCGTCGTCGACGACGGTTCCTATGACCGCACCGCAGAGGTCGCCGCCGCTGCCTACGCGCAGGAAATCGCCGCCGGCCGCCTTCAAGTGCTCACCAAACGCAATGAAGGCAAGGCCGCCGCCCTCAACTACGCCCTCGACCGCATCGAAGATGAGTTCTTCGTCGGCATCGATGCCGATACTGTCATCGCCACCGACGCCATCTCCAAGCTTATTCCGCACTTCCAAGACCCGTTGATCGGCGCCATCGCCGGCAACGCCAAAGTCGGAAACCGCCTCAATCTCTGGACCCGCTGGCAGGCCCTCGAATACATCACCAGCCAGAACTTCGAACGCCGCGCCCTCGACCTCTTCCACGTCATCACCGTCGTCCCCGGCGCTATCGGAGCCTGGCGCACCGCGCCCGTCAAAGCCGCCGGCGGCTACCCCCTCTCGACCGTCGCCGAAGACGCCGACCTCACCATGAGCCTTCTCGAACAGGGCTACAAAATCGATTACGAAGACCGCGCCCTCGCCTTCACTGAGGCGCCCGTCAACGCAAAAGGCCTTATGCGCCAGCGCTTCCGCTGGTCCTTCGGAACTCTCCAGGCCGTCTGGAAGCATCGCGCCGCTTTCGTTCGCAATAAGGCCATGGGTTTCTTCGCCCTGCCTAACATTCTCATCTTCCAAATGCTCCTGCCGCTCGTCTCGCCCTTTATCGACATCATGTTCGTTGCCGGCATCGTAAATTACTTCGTCGATCGCCACTTCCATCCTGAAGCCGCCTCCGCGGCCAGCTTTGAAAAACTCGTCGTCTACTTCCTCGGCTTCCTCCTCATCGACTTCATCACTTCGTCGGCGGCCTTCTCGCTCGAGCGCCGCCATCCCGCCAACAAAGGCGACGGCTGGCTCCTCTTCCACATCTGGCTCCAGCGCTTCGCCTACCGCCAGCTCTTCTCCCTCGTGCTCTTCAAAACTCTCAAGCGCGCCATTGACGGCAAGCCTTTCAACTGGGACAAGCTCCAGCGCACCGCCAAAATGAGCAAGCACACCAACGCCCTCGTCGAATCCGCCCCGTAAGTCGAAGGGGATCTCGGGCAGGCCATTGGCGAGAGGGGGATAACCTGAGATCCAGTTTGAGAAAAGGTACGGTTGCAACATCTCAGAGATAGATTAGAGTTCCAAGCCGGTTGCATCTCGTGTAGTATCAGTAAGCAATACGGCCAGGGATCGCTGCCTTGTCGAGAACCAAGCGACGCCTTTGGGGTCCGATCACTTCAAGACTCGAATTCCGAATCCCCCGGAAAGGCTAAACTTGTGACGATCATTCGCTGGATAGCATGCTTGTACGCATTCGTGTGTCTGACCTCTCTTAACTCACTTGCCCAAAGCCCCGCCCAATTGGCATGCCAGAATGGGGCTCAGGCGGACTACAGGGCTTGCCTCAGGAACGGGATTCCCTGCACAAACTGTACCCCTCACCCCGGCAATCCCCAACAATGCCAGGCCCTCCTGAATGAGCAAAACGCTGCCTGTCAACCAAGACTGACCTGGAATTCGGTGAGCATTGCAGGCGGAAACACATCGTGGCCACTAGCCCGCGAGGGGGCTGCGTATGCATCCCATACCGGTAACTTCTATATGTTGGGTGGATACGATAATAGCCCGTCGTCGGGCTACCTGAACGACCTATGGGAGCTGGTGGGCACAAGCTGGAAAGCGATAACTACAGGATCGGGCGTGACGCCCGCCAAGGTCAATTATGCGACGCTCTCAATCGACACGCAGGGGAATCTGTGGCTCTTTGGTGGGTATGGAGTTGACTTGCACGGGAATTATGGTTTCTTCAACAGCCTCTGGGAGTACTCGCTGAGTACATCTACCTGGTCGTTGAAAAGCGGGCCAGGCGTGGCTGTCACTACTGCGGACACAACCGATGCACAGGGCGTCTACGGGACGATGCACGTTCCTTCCCTAACGAACATACCGCCCGCACGCGAGGGCGCAGCGTCCTGGATCGATCAAGACGGCAACTTCTGGCTTTTTGGCGGGCAGGGAAACCTCGCCGGCTGGCTCAGCGACACCTGGGAATACACTTCAGGCTCCGGTTGGGCGTGGCAGGGGGGATCGAAAGTCTTTAGCAGTCCAAATTCGTCTTTGTGCTCCGGCAGCAGCTCGCCTGGCGCACGAGTTGCAGCAAGCGCCTGGACGGATTCGACGGGCAAATTCTGGTTCTTTGGCGGCTATGGCTGCGATTCGAAGGGAAATGCAGGTGTGCTCAACGATCTTTGGTCGATGGGAAGCAACGGAAGCTGGTCAATGGCGAAAGGCTCTGCCACGGTTGGCTCGGCTGGAAGCTATGGAACCTTGGCCGCGCCTGCGAGTTCAAACGAGCCCCCGGCGCGCGCGGGGGCCGCTGCGTGGACCGACCTGAATGGCAATCTGTGGCTGTTCGGAGGAACCACTAGCGACATATGGACATTTGGCCAAGGTAACAACTATCCAACAGCACAGACGCTGTTTAACGACTTGTGGGAATACAAGCCGGCGTCGACTGGCTGGGGAGCGGGAACCTGGACTTGGATTGGCGGTGCAAGCGCCCCGGCTGCCGCGCCGTCCGGACGGGCTGGAGCAGCCGGCTGGGGGAACGGGCCGGCAGCGTTTCTCGTGTTCGGAGGGTACGGTGTCAGCTCCGGAAGCTTGAATGTCACCTGTTTGGACGATTTGTGGATCAGCACGGGAGTGGTCTACTAAGGCTGGAGGGCAAGTTGACGCTCTTACAAGGGCTGCACGGCGCTCTCTTTCTGGCGTCTTGAAGCGAACCCCAGAATTCATCCAATCCAAAAGACCTCTAGAAATACCGCTTCAATTTCAAAACCTGTCGGACCGATAAGGCGAACAAAATGAGCGGGGCTTTAGCCCCTGCTTGGATCTGCCCTGAAAATTCGCTCCCACCCCAGAAGATGTCATCCCGAGGACCCCGTGCGCAGCGAGGGAGACGAGGGATCTGCGGTTGCTTCTACGCGGTTCCAATTGGCGTCGCTTCCGTAATGCCCACAACCCTGCCCCCATATACTGCTCTTGCGGCGTACGGTCTTTCAGGGTCAACAAATCCCTACAACACCACCGTCATCCTGAGCGAAGTGAAGGATCTGTAGTTGCTTCTAGGCGGCTCCCATTGGCGCTGCCACCGTATTGGCGACAACACTCCCGCGATCCCATCGAATAGCGTGATGCCGTGCTTTTCAATGGAAATGCCGGATTCCTCAATCCTCGCCGACTTAGCGGGACCCGTTCGTTGGTCGTGATGGTGCTTGCCCGGCCTAGCAAAGCTAGGACGGGGCACCCCCATTTGTGGGGAGCGTGAGATCGCGAGTGTTTAGGCTGCGCCATCCACCCGCCGAGATCAAGACCGTTCGCCAAGCTTGAGACA
>Ga0187782_10001331_pt1 | contig 17842 bp, 14 predicted proteins | sample 0715_SJ02_MP15_2_FD_132454 | JGI IMG/M metagenome (GOLD analysis project Ga0187782, IMG submission 132454) | Tropical peat soil microbial communities from peatlands in Department of Meta, Colombia - 0715_SJ02_MP15_20_MG | ecosystem: Environmental > Terrestrial > Soil > Wetlands > Peat | place...
CCTATCACGGATGGGTGCTGGGGTTCGACTCTCAAACTCTGGCCTTGAAGTATGTCTTCTGCACCACGCCAAACGGCGCGGCCGGCGGCGTTTGGCAGATGGGCAGTGGGCTGGCGGCCGATACCAATGCCAACATCTTTTTGCAGACGGGCAACGGTACGTTTGACAACCTCACCGATTTCGGCGAAACCGTGATGGAGTTAACGCCCAACAACGGCAGCCTGGTGATGACCGATTACTACACCCCCGACAATAACCACTTTCTCACTTCGAACGATTGGGATGTTTCGTCGGGAGGGATTCTGATATTGCCGGACCAGCCGGGGAACTATCCCCACTTGGCCATAGGCGGCGGCAAGGAGGGCACCATCTACGTGCTGGACCGCGACAATCTGGGCGGCTACAGCCCCTCCGGGAACAACATCGTCCAGTACATCGTCGGAGCCATCAAGCCGTCCGTTCCCAAGCAAGCGCCCTTCTATGGCATTTGGAACGCCTCCAGCTACTTCAACGGCAACGTGTACATTTTTGGCGAGTGGGACTATCCCAAGATGTTCACTTTGAGCAATGGTCTTCTACCAACCACGCCCACCTCTACCGGCACAGTGACCATGGGCGGGCCGGCTCCCATTATCTCGGCGAACGGGACGAACAATGCAGTTGTGTGGGCGCTGCAGTGGGATGCGGCTGTGATGCGTGCGTTCAACCCCTCGGATCTCACGCAGGAGTACTACGACACGGACCAGGACCAAAAGCGCGACGGAATTGGCGGAAAGCTAACGCCGAGAGTGTACCCGCTCGTGGCCAACGGTCGGGTGTACGTGCTGTCTCTGACCAAGGTAATAGCTTACGGTCTTTTGCAGTGAAAGCGCTGCGCAGGAGCGGCGTAACCCAGCCAGCTTGGAAACCCGCGGTTGGTGAAGGGCCCGTCGTGCAGTTTGACTTGATTGCGAACCAGAACGTCGGCGCCAGGCTCAGTGGTCGAGTTTGCCTGGCGCCGAATCAAATTGCTCTTGACAAGGAGGCAGAATTCAAATGTCCAGGCTGAAAAGCATATCTATGTTCGTACTCTTACCGTTCCTCCTCCCCATCGTTGTGCATGGCGCGCAAGCCCCGAAGAGCCGTCTTAAGCCGGAACAGACGTACTGCGGAACCAACGTGCCCTGCGTCTTGACCCATCACAATGACGGCAACCGCGACGGCGTCAACCCCAACGAGAGCGTATTGAAAGCTTCGACTCTCAGCTCGACCAACCACCCCGTCCCGCAATGGCTGGCCACCGTGGACGGCCTGATTTACGCTCAGCCGCTTTACATCCACCAGCTGGAGGTGAACAGCGTCGCCAAGAACGTGGTTTTCGCGGCCACGCAAAATAACAGCGTCTATTCCTTGGACTCGGACTCCACCAGCGCTACTGGAACCGTGCTGGCGCAGATCAACTTAAATAACGCCAGCGACCTTGGAACGGGATACACCGAAATCGCGGTGCCTTACACCGATTTGCTTCAATCCTGCAATACCATCGTGCCGGAGGTGGGCATTACCAGCACTCCAGTGATTGATGTCTCGGTGACTCCCCCGGTGCTCTACCTCGTAACCAAACATGAAGATGTGAACAGCAGTGGGGGCAAGACCTACCGCCAGAAGCTGCACGGACTCTACGCCGACACCCTGCAGGAGATCCCAGGCAGCCCGGTGGTGCTGGACACCACTTTTGCCACGAATTACGCGCCCGCTTTTAACCCACTTTCCAACTGCCAAAGACCTGGGCTCGCCCTGGTGGTGGAAGCCAACGGCATTTCCAAAGTGTGGGTGGCTTGGGGATCCCACTGCGACGTGCTCCCCTATTCGGGAATGGCGATCGAGTTTGCCTACAACTACAACTCACCCGGCTTCGCCAATACTTACACCGTGTTCAACGCCGAATCCGCCTGTACAAAACAGCCCTGTCAATCGGGGATTTGGATGGGCGGCGGTGCCCCAGCAGTGGATGCAAGTGGGAATGTGTATCTGTCTACCGGCAATGGCGGGGACAGGTTTCAGGGTTCGGGCGAATACAGCAACAGCATTATCCGGCTCAATGATTCAGGGCTCCAGGACTTTTACTCGCCGCCCGACTATGATGCCTTGAACAAGGGCAAACAGTATATAGCCTGCACCAATCCCAACCCCCCGACCTGCCCAACTCCTTGTGGTTGGGACAGCACACACCAGTATTGCCAATGGGATCTCATCAAGGACGATTTCGACGTGGCATCGGGTGGAGTAGTTCTGCTCAATCCCACATTCGCCCTCACCAACCCGCAGATGCTCGGAGGCGGGAAAGAGGGCATGCTGTATAACGTCTTCGCCCAGAACATGGGCCACATTGACGCTCACAATGACGAGCCTGATGAATGGGCGTGCGCGACCGGCACTGCTCCCGCTCCTGGCACCATCGCGCAGTGCTTCCTCGGGTTTAATTTGACCAGCGATACTGACAACTCGGGAGGAAGCTGGGGAACGCCAGCCTTTCTGGCAGGAAACAAGGCGGGCAAGGGACATGCCAATTACCTATACGTTGCTGGCAATCAGAATGTCCTGAGAGCATACGCGCTAAAGGACGAGAAGGGTTTGGGTATCCTGGCCACCAAGCCTGCCACACCCGTTTCATCCCCCAAGTACAACTACCCGGGCGCAAGTCCGAGCGTCACCTGGAACCAGAGCGCCGAGGACCTCGACGACGCCATCGTCTGGACTCTGGAAAATGGCGGCTATGGGATCATTAACCGGCCGGCGCACGCCGCCGTTTTATACGCCTACAACGCGATCCCCGACGATGGCTCGCTGGGCCCAGAGTTGTGGGATACTTCGGCCTACAGCACCAGCACTCCAGGCAGTCCCGGCGCCGTTAAGTTCGTTGTGCCGACCATTGTGGATGGTAAGCTTTTCCTCGCCGGTGGGGCCCAGGGATATGAACCGGGAAGCTCGAATTGTCCTGTGCCCAGCGTTACCGTTCAGCCCACAGCCTGCGGCGGAATCGCCATGTTCTAGTAGGCTCTTTATCTATAGGGCCAGTTGCATTCTTCCAGCTCGCCGGCTTGTGAGCCGGCGAGCTGGATTATGGTACTTACGCCGATACGCAACTCAAGTGTGCGACACAGTCTCTGCAGCCGTGCCCTACCCAAAACCTGCTTATCAAACCAGCTATCTGACTGTGAAAAGCACTGCTTCACACTGGCAAAGCGACAACCATGATGCGAGCGCAAACAACCTGGCTTCTCTTGTGCCTTGCAATCGCCGCCGCCCCGTCTTTCTGCGCAGATAGCATCTTGGTACGAGGGGTGGTACGCGATGCCACTGGGGCCATCGTGGCTGGAGCAACGGTCACGGTACGGAGCGGGGAGTTCAGCGCCACCGCACGCGCGAACCAGGAGGGTCAATTTTCCTTTCTGGGCGTGCCGGGACGCGAAGGCACGCTGCAGGTGACGGCTGCCGGGTTCGCGGATGCGCATCAAACCTGGAGCACGGGCGCCGGCCCTCAGGTGGAAGTTGAAATTGTTCTCCGGCCGTCTTCTGTAAGCCAGCAAGTTGTGGTCTCGGCGGCGCGCACGGGAATCCGGCTGGCTGATTCTCCGGGCAGCACCGTGTTGCTTGCGCAAGAGGATGTCGCTGCCAGCCCATCGCTCATGGTGGATGACGTTTTACGGCAGGTGCCCGGTTTTACTCTATTCCGCCGCTCCGATAGCCGCTCCGCCAATCCCGGATCACAGGGCGTTTCCTTGCGCGGCTTGGGCCCCAGCGGCGCCAGCCGCGCCCTGGTGCTCGAGGACGGCATCCCCATGGTCGATCCGTTTGGCGGCTGGGTGTTTTGGGATCGCATTCCCAGCGTCGCGGTCTCTAGTATGGAAGTTTTTCGCGGCGGCGGTTCGCATTTGTACGGCAGCGATGCGCTGGGCGGGGTGGTGCAGTTCATCAGCCGGCAGCCGGAGGCGTCCACGCCGGCCTTGACTCTGGAGGGTGATTATGGAAATGAGCGCACACCCGATCTTTCTTTCTGGACGGGCACGCGCCGGGGCAGGTGGGACATGGAACTTTCAAGCAGCCTGTTCCGCACCGACGGGTACATTCCGGTTCCGTTGATTGATCCCGACACCAACAAGCCTTTGCGCGGCACCATCGATGCCCCGGTCAATTCGGAGCACGCGGCGGTTGATGTTGACGTAGGTCGGCAGGTAGGCGCGAAAGGGCGCGCCTTTGTGCGCGGCAATTACTATACGGAATCGCGCGACAACGGGACGGTCATTCAGAAAAACGATACCCAAATCGGACAGGGATCGGCCGGCCTCGATCAGCAATTCGGTTCCAATGACTCGCTGGCGGTGCGGTTGCTCGGAAACGTTGAGACTTATCACCAGAGTTATTCGTCGATCGCTCCGAACCGCGATCACGAGTCGCTGACCGATCTGCAAACTGTGCCCTCGCAGCAACTCGGAGCCAGCGGCCAGTGGACTCACCTGTTTGGCAGAAGCGACACGGTAATTGCAGGAGGGGACATCAACCAAGTGATCGGCGCCAGCGACGATCACCTTTATTCCAAAGGCCCGAATACCGCCGACAACACCGCGGGCGGACGGCAACGCACTTCCGGCGTGTTTGGCGAGGATATTGTGCGTCTGCAAGATAAGTGGACAATCATTCTAGGCGCACGGTTCGATGACTGGCGCAACTTCGACGGCAGCCTGGTTCATACTCCGGTTTCGACGCCCGGCCGGGTCAAAGCCACGTCTTACCCGGATCGCTCGGAGAACGCTCTTAGCCCGCGGCTTTCCGTGTTGCGCGCTTTGAACCGCAATGTTTCTGTCACCGGCTCGATCTACCGGGCGTTTCGCGCCCCGACCTTGAACGAACTGTATCGAAACTTCCAGGTGGGAAATGTGTTCACGCTGGGAAACGAGGCGCTGCCCGCCGAGCGATTAACGGGCGCGGAAGCAGGCGCGAAAGTGACCACCTGGAACAGCAAGCTGGACTTGCGGGGGACGTTTTTCTGGAGCGATATTGTCGATCCGGTTGAGAACGTCACCCTGAACCCAAACTCGTCGCCGATTTTGGCCGAGAAAGAGAATTTGGGAAGAACCCGCTCGCGCGGCTTGGAGTTGGACGGCGTCGTGCGTCTGGATCATCATGTTCAGATCTCCGCCGGTTACGCTTACACAGATGCCACGGTCGTGCAGTACACGTCCACAGTCGGCCCAAGTCTGGTCGGTCTCGACGTTCCGCAAATTCCACGCCAGCAATTCACCTGGGAAGCGCGCTACTGGAACCCGTCGCGGCTGTTGCTCAGTCTGCAAGGACGATTTGTCGGGCAACAGTTTGACGACGACCTGAACCAGTATCCGCTCGCCCGGTTTTATGCCATGGATTTGCTCGTTGGACGGAACATCAGCCCTCACCTGGAAGTGTTCGCCGCGGCGGAGAATGTGACCGACGAGCGCTATCAGGTCGCCCGCACTCCTACGTTAAGTGTTGGTCCGCCGATTCTGTTTCGTGTTGGAATGCGCCTGGACTTTCCGGCGGGGCGTTGAGACCAACCCCACCCCCACGGAGCCGGAGCGCGGCGCTTCTCGGCAGCCCGATGGCATGGCTGGAAAACAGGCCGCCGAAATCTCTCACCTCAAGAATCTTTGGTGAGGTTGTGCCCGTTGATCTGAAACCGCATCTTCAATCGATCTCATTGGTGAACCTCCGCGCCCAAGGAGGCGCTGCCTTGCAACGAAGGATAGATGCGTGAGACGGCCTGCCGTAAGTGGAAAAGCTGGCCGATTACGGCTTGCGCCAATGTGGCCGGCGTCGGTTATCGTGGATACGTCCCGGTGATGTAGCCCTCCAACTCACGGATGGTGTGCGCCTGACCGGTGATGACCCACTTTACCAAATCTCCGATGGATACTACTCCCACCACCGTGTCGCCTCTCAGTACGGGAAGATGGCGGAAATGGTGATTGGTCATGATGGCCATGCTTTCGTCCACCGTGTTTTGGGGGGCGACGTAAACCACCGGACTGCTCATGATGTCGCGGATGGGTGTGTCTTTTGAGGAGTGGCCTTTGAGGATTACCTTGCGGGCATAGTCGCGCTCGGAGAGGATGCCAACCAGTTTGTTCTCCGACATCACCAGTAGCGCGCCCACGCTTTCCTCAGCCATTTTCTTGATCGCTTCAAAGACCGGCTGGTCGGGCGTGACCGATAGGACGCGCGTCGGGCCTTTGCTTTTCAGAACGGATTCAATCGGATCGGTAAGTTTCATGCCGCCCCCCTAGGTCGTACATAGTAACACGCGGGAGCAAGTGAGGGGTGGCAGATGTGAAGGTTGGACGCACCCGTACAGGGGAACAGTTGCCACACCGATGCTTGGTCAACCTGGCAACCGCCTCCTTCACTCCTGGGGCGGCTTGCGGCGGCCCACGCGGTTGAGAACGCGGCGGACCTTTTTCGGGGAGACTGACAGGCGGGCGGCCACCCGCGACACTTTGCGGCCTTCTCGCTCCCAGACTTTGGGGATCACCAGTTCCGCGAATTCTTCGCTGATCTGGCGAAACGTTTTATCCCCCACCGAACCTTGCGACCAGGCGCGCAGCACCGGATTCACGCTGCCGCCGCGCAGAACCCGGGCTTTTAGGGTCTGCAAATCGTCCCAGGCGCTTCCCGTCTGCTCGCCACGGGAAAGCGCGGTCGCCTGGTCATAGCAACGCCGCGCCGATTCTGGATCGTCAAAAAACCGATTGCAGAGCGTCAGCCCCTGCCACACGTAGGCGATGGCCAGCAGGCGCCGGTTCTGGGTTTGTTGGGCCAGTTCCACCGCTTGCTGGGCGCAATCGCGGGCCAGGCGGGCGTGGCTGCCCGGTTCAGTGGCCTCTCCGATGCCCTCTTCTACGCGGGCATTCTCGATCATGCACTGCAGCAGGCGCGCTCGTGCCATCAGGATGTAGTCATGCCGGGTCTCGCCCAGCAAGAATGCAGCCTGGGTTTTTTCCTCCGCCAACTCAAGGTCTCCGTTGTCCAGGTGAAGATAGCCATAATTCAGATTCACGCTGCCCAAACCGTGATGGTTGCCATACCGCTCGTAGATGGCGGCTGCCTCCGCCAGTTCGGTTAAGGCTTCCTGGCGCAGCTGCTCAAAGCGCTGGCGATACTGGACATGGCCCGGGCCTCGCTTGCCGCGTCCCCGCACCGCAGACTTGCGGCGGCGAGCGGCTTCCGCATCGATCTTGCCACGCAGCTGCAGCGCGATCAGCCGCTTCACGTACGCCATATTGTTGAGCGAGCGGGCCACATTCCGGTGCTGCGGGTCCCGCTGCTTGTAATGGGCTATGGCGGCGGCAAAGCTTTCCAGGGCGTGCTCGTAACGCCCCTGGTGGCTGGCGATACGGCCGTAGGAAGAATAGATATTGCCCAGCGTAAGATCGTCGTCGGTCTGGCTGAGAACCTTTTCGGCCTCACGCAGCATTTCCAAAGCCTGCTTCGCATCTCCTTTTTGAAAAAACAGCCAGCTTTCCAGAACGCGCATGACGGCTGCCATTGCCGGATGGCCAAGCTCCTGGGCAAGCTCTCGTCCTTTGGCGGCAAACATCAAAGCCTGATCGTATTCGCCCTTCATGCGCAGGCAGCGGCCTTTCCAGAAATTGGCGATGGCCAGCAGTTCTTTGTCGTCGGTTTCGCTCTCCAGGCCAAGAACAAAATCAAAATGGCGGATCGCTTCGTCGGTGGATTCCTCGGTCATTCCCACCATGCCGGCGGCCATGCGGAGATGCAGGTAGTCACGCAACGGCAGACGCGTGCGCTGCGCCTTCGAAAAAGAGGCAACCATTTCTTTGATCAGAGAGAAGCGCGGAAAGCCGATATCCACCCACTGGGCGAGGTAGCCGGCGAACAGGGCAGCGTTTTCGCTTTGAGAATCGGACGAGGTCAGCAGGTCCTGGCGGCTTTCCAGCAGTGCCAGACCCTGTCCCACGCGGCGGCACACGAGGTCCCCTTTGAGTTGGGCTAAAAACTCATCCGAGATCGCGGCGGAGTGGCTCATGCTGCATGCAGGCGTGCTGCCCGCTTCTAGTCGATGTAATCATATGCCACCACGGTGAGCAATTCCGCAAAATCCGGGGCTGCTCATCATCCGGGTATAGATGTCGGCCGCTTCCGCCATGCGCCGCCGGTTCTCCGTTTCCGCAACCCTCGTTTGAAACTAGGACAAAACGGACGAGTTGCCCATACTGGACTGGTCGATTTGTCACCCAGCCCTTGCCGGAATCTAATGGGTGAGCAAGGAAGTCACACGGAGGGAAAATCATGCACAGCTTAACCGCAGCAGAACTGGCTAAGGAATGGCAGTCGAACCGCCGCTGGAGCGGAATCCAGCGGCCCTACAGCAGCGAGGACGTTGCCAGGCTGCGAGGATCAATTCACGTTGAACACACACTCGCCCGCCTGGGCGCAGAGCGGCTGTGGTCGCTCTTGCATTCGGAATCCTACGTGGCCGCGCTGGGCGCGCTCACTGGCAACCAGGCGGTGCAGCAAGTGCGCGCCGGCCTGAAGGCCATTTATATGAGCGGCTGGCAAGTTGCCGCCGACGCCAACGATGCCGGCCAGATGTATCCCGACCAGAGCCTCTACCCGGCCGACAGCGTCCCCAACGTGATTCGGCGCATCAACAATGCCCTGCTGCGCGCCGACCAGATCCACCACGTGGACGGCAAGAACGGCCTCTACTGGATGGCTCCCATTGTGGCCGACGCCGAGGCTGGTTTCGGCGGAACTTTGAATGCCTTTGAATTGATGAAAGCCATGATCGAAGCCGGCGCGGCCTGCGTGCACTTCGAAGATCAGCTCTCCTCGGCGAAGAAGTGCGGGCACCTCGGCGGAAAAGTCCTGGTGCCGACTTCGGAAGCCATTCAAAAACTCGTCGCCGCTCGTCTGGCTGCGGACGTGATGGGCGTCCCCGCGCTGATCATGGCGCGCACCGACGCCGACAGCGCTCACCTGCTGACCAGCGATATCGACCCCCGCGACCGCCAGTTCCTCACCGGCGAAAGAACCGCCGAGGGCTTTTTCTGCATTCGTGGCGGACTGGATTCCGCCATCGCACGCGCGCTTTCCTATGCGCCTTATGTGGAGCTGATCTGGTGCGAGACCTCGCATCCCGATCTCGACGAAGCGCGCCGCTTTGCTAATGCGGTGCACGCCGAGTTTCCCGGCAAGATGCTGGCCTACAATTGCTCGCCGTCGTTCAACTGGAAGAAGAACCTGGACGATGCCACCATCGCGGTCTTCCAGAAGGAACTGGCCAAGATGGGTTACAAGTTCCAGTTCGTCACCCTGGCCGGCTTCCATGCTCTGAACCTCAGCATGTTCGAACTGGCGCGGGGGTACAAGATCAACGGTATGACCGCATACTCGCGGCTGCAGGAAAAGGAGTTCAGCCGAGAATTCACCCACGGCTACGAAGCGGTGAAGCACCAGCGCTTTGTGGGCACCGGGTATTTCGATGCCCTCACCCAGGTGATTGCCAGCGGAACATCCTCGGTGACCGCGCTCGCCGGGTCCACCGAGGCCGAGCAGTTCGCGGAAATGAAGATACAGGTTCATCCGGAACATGGTCCCGATGCCGCTTGCCAGCCGATCCTGGGCGAGTGCCCGTCGCTGGCCGTGCCGCTCGATATGCCGGACGAGGAAATGCTGCTGCCCTCTGGGGACTAGCGTGCCTGGAAAAGAACCTGAGCGATCGGCTCAGCCTTGTGCGCTGAACAAAAGCAAAAAGGCAGCGGCCGAGCGCCGCTGCCTTCAAATCTGTCCTGCCGCCCCGAAGGTTGCGTGGCTGGCTATTGCGCCGAGGGCGTTGGCCCACAGGAGCCGTTGTCAGCGCTGGGCGCTGGTTCACCCGCGGCGGAAGCGACGGCCATGTACACCGGGTTCGACGTGATGTTGTTGACGGTGGCTACGACCTCATAGGAACCCGTCACCACCCAGGCGGGCGTGGTCGTAGTGCCCTCATTGTGCCAAGTGCAGACGAATGGGGCTACCGCCGTAACCAGCCCGGTCTTGCTAACGCTGACGGTCTGCGGACTGGTCGCCGAAGTGGCGGGAAGACTACCGCCCTCTTCCGTAGTACCTACGGGCGTCACCGTGAACGTGACATAGACGTTCAGCAACTTGGTAGCTGTGCTGCTATAGTTGCCAGTCGCGGTCAACTGCGCGGTTCCGCCTTCACCATACAAGTCGCTATTGCTTGCCGTCAGAGTGATGGACTGCAGCGTCCCGATGGCCGGATTTCCGCATCCGGGGAGCAAGATAAACAGCGCTGCGACAAACAGCGCGGCCAGAAGAATTGTGCGTTTCACGTTAGAAAATCCTCCCACTTCATCCAACTTGAATGTTGTCAGCTTCAATTCTTTCGGGCAAGAGAAATGTGTGGTTACTATGCAATCGAATGTTCATGTCCGTTGGTCACACGCGCGTCAAACGCGGCGGAATTTGCCGAGGCCATCGGGCCACTGGATATCAGCGGCCCGTTTTTCATGCTGAGCGAAGCGAAATATCCCTCAGCAGCCACAGCGTTTTCCCCACACCTCGCATTCTGCCGGGAGTACGCTGATCGGCACACCGAGGCCATCCCCTTTCATGAGCGACTGGGTGGGGACTCGACCGGATGTGGGAACGGGCGCGCCCGATCAGCACTGTGTCTCTTTGACCAACTCGGCGCGGATCTTTCGCCCGCTGGGCAAAAATACCGTGATCTTCTTGCCGTGGATCTCAACCTTCACTTCCTGGCCATTGGCGGAGACCAGATCCTGCACTTCGTCGAGCACGGGGGTTTCATAGGCAGTGCAGTAGTTTCCTTCCGACAAGCGAAAGGCGAAATCAATGGTGAAGCGCGCTACTGTCGGGTAGCGGCTCATGGGAAAACCATTGGTCTGCTTGATCTGCCGCACGCTCACAATTCGCGCGGTGTGCAACCCGTCGGGAGGAACACCGGAAGGGGCCTGCGCCAGGGAAACCAGGCTAGTCAGCAGCAGTGCGAGTAATAAGCGACTGACAGTGCGCACTCTCATAGGAGCCCACCTGCCACCGTCATTAGTATAACTCGGTCCGCCTGTTGTGCGGAACGGCAGCCCGTGTGGCGAAGGGGCTTGGCCGGAAGGCGCATAGGCACGGCCAGAGGGGGGGCGTGAGTTCGTGCTTCTCTGAAGACCGGTTACTTCGTACTCACGAAGCGGGGGCCCCAGACTTCAGCGAACCCATGGAACTCACGCCCGAGTGCCAACAAAATATCAAAGAACCGCGAGACAAGCAATACTTTAGTGACAAACTCGTCTTTATCGTGGCCGGCGTGCAGAAGCCTGGCCTCTGGCGCCCGGCAAAGCAGCTCGAGTTATGGGATAATCGCTTTTTCCACAGCACTCCGTGCTCACCATGAAGAAACTCGCCTTGCTGGCTGGCCTGCTGCTGGCGGCCCCGCTGAATTTCGCGCAGGAACTGACCATTGCTGCCGCCGCCGACCTGCAATTCGCCATGTTTGACATTGGGGCGCGATTTCAGAAAGAGTCCGGCACCCCGGTGAAACTGCTTTACGGTTCGTCCGGCAATTTCGCCCAGCAGATCCAGAATGGCGCCCCTTTCGACATGTTTTTCTCCGCCAACCTCGATTACCCCAAGCATCTTGAGGCTGCGGGGTTGACCGAGCCGGGGACGTTTTACGAATACGCGAAGGGGAAACTGGTGCTGTGGGTGCCGAATGAATCCAAGCTCGATCTGGCTGCGGGGCTGAGAGCATTGCTGAATCCCGCGGTTCACAAGATCGCGATTGCCAATCCGCAGCACGCTCCCTACGGAAAAGCGGCGGTGGCCGCCCTGCAGCAGGAGAAAATCTACGATCAGGTCAAGGACAAGCTGGTTCTGGGCGAGAACATTTCTCAGGCCGCCTCGTTCATCACTTCCGGCGCAGCCGATGCCGGCCTGGTCGCCCTTTCTTTAGCGCTCTCGCCCAACATGAAGGATCGGGGGCGGTATTTCCAGATTCCGAGTGGCGATTATCCGGCGATTGAACAAGCCTGCGTCATTCTTCGCTCTTCCAAAAACCAAGCTGCCGCCCGGAAGTTTCTGGATTTCCTCAAGACCCCTGCCGCCAAGGAAGTTCTGCGGGACTACGGATTTGACATTCCCGAGAAGTGATGGCGCCTGAGGCGCCAGCCCCAACTCCGAGAGCGGACCTTGGCTGTTCCCACCTACCGCAGGCGGCGTCATACACGGGATGACATCTCGATGGCAACCCGAGTATGTTGAGGCCGATTTCTCCTGGCAGGGCAGTACACGAACTGGCGGCGGATCCATTCCCGGTGAGCAGCCCTGCGGTCTGACCACCGCCCGTGGTTGAGTCACCTAAGCTGTCGCCGAAACTCCCATCGACACCACCCCGCCTCCCAAAACGGGAATGCCCTGGCCGATTGTCTCTGCTTCTCCAGGCGAACGGCTGCGCCTGCACTGCCGATCTTCCGATGAAGAAGATTGGAGCTGGAGACGATGAAATCGCAGGCAAGCCTCCAACAACTGCGGCGGGCCGTTGACCAATCGCTCGAACTGGTCATGATTACCGACCCAGCCGGCGCCATCGAATATGTGAATCCCGCTTTTGAAAACCTCACCGGATACAGCGGGCGGGAAGTGTACAGCCAGACGCTCGGCATCCTCAAGTCGGACCAGCAGCCCGGGGAATTGTACGAGGAGATGTGGGACACGGTGCTTTCCGGAAACGTGTTCCGCGGCATTGTGACCGCGCGCAAGAAGAACGGCGACACCTTCATCATGGAGCAGGTGACTACGCCCCTGCTCGATGAGCAGAAGCGGATCACGCATTTCATCTCCACGGCTCGCGACATCACCGACCGCCGCCGGCTCGAAGCCGAGCTGCAGCAGGCACAAAAAATCGAGGCGTTGGGCCGTCTGGCAGGGGGCGTGGCCCACGACTTCAACAATCTCCTCCTGGTGATCAGCGCATACGCGGAACTTGCCCTGGATCGGCTGGCTGCCGAGAACCCACTTCGCCACAATGTAAGCGAGATTCTCACTGCCTCGCGCCGCGCCGCCGATTTGACTCACCAACTGCTGGCCTTTGGGCGCAAGCAAGTGCAGTCTTTGGAGGTCCTGGACCTGAACTCCTTGCTGCAGAGAATCAACCGCTTGCTGCCACGTCTGATCGGGGAAGACATTCGCCTGACCTTCATTCCTGGAGATGGCTTGGGCACGGTGAAAGCCGACCCGGTCCAGATTGAGCAAGTGATCATGAACCTGGCCACTAATGCGCGTGACGCCATGCCTCGCGGCGGAGCCCTCACCATTGAAACTGCCAACGTCACCCTGGACGAGAACTACCTGCAAAGCCATTCGGTGGTGGCAAAAGGCGACTACATCTTGTTGGCGATCACCGACTCTGGGGCCGGCATCCCACCTGAGCATGTCGCCCACATCTTTGAGCCCTTCTATACCACCAAAGGATCCGGCCAGGGCACCGGTCTGGGGCTCGCCAGCGTTTATGGGACGGTGAAGCAGAGCGGCGGGTTCGTCTGGGTTTATAGCGAACTCGGATTGGGGACCACGTTCAAAATTTACCTGCCCCGAGTAGAAGGGAAGGAAGCACAGGACTCAAAAGCTGCCAGCTCGACGAAGTGTCCCCATGGCTGCGAGACCCTGTTGCTGGTGGAAGATGAAAATGCAGTACGCGAAGTCGAGCGCGACTTTTTGGTTCGGCAGGGCTACCGCGTGCTGACGGCAGCCAACGGGCAAGAAGCCATCCAGGTTTCCCGGGACTACCAAGGCCCGATTCATCTGATGATTACCGATGTAGTGATGCCGGAGATGGGAGGCGTGGAACTGGCGCAGCAATAGTCCTGGGAACGGACCGGCATGAAGGTCTTGTTCATGTCAGGCTATGCGGAAGGTGCCGTTCTGGCCCGCGGCGAAATCGACATCAAAAGCTGCTTCCTCCAGAAGCCGTTCTCCCTGCGGGCCCTGGCGAGAAAAATCCGGGAAGTGATCGAAATGGACTCACCAGCGGCTTCGGCGGCGGCTTCAAATTAGGGACCTAGCCGGGCATTTCCCTCCGTTCCAGTTTTCCTTTGCGCAGCTGGAACACTTCGCCTCGCCAGTGAATGGTGTGACCCGCGAAGCTGGCGAGCCAAACAAAAAACGCGATTACATCCCGCAAGGGAAGCAAATACAGCAGCGACAAGAGCTGCCGGTCCTGCAAAACTGACCGCCCGACTTTCCATGCCACGGCCAGGCGCATGGCCAATGTGAGAACCAACAACCCCCAAGCCCAGAGCGCCGCGCCAGAAAACGCTAACGCTAATGCCGCCCAGGACAATCCGAAGGTGAGGCCCAGTCCGACGTAACCCCAGAATCGCGCGTCGCGGATGGTCCGCGCCCAGCGCAGCTGGTGAGCCAGAAACTCCGAGGTTGAATACAAGGGCAGGTAAGTCTCCACCACCAGATCCGACAATTCCACCTTCCATCCCTGTCTCGCGATGCGAACGCCCAGTTGGTAATCATCCGCCAGGAAATCGACCAGGCCTTCAAAACCGCCAATGGTCTCGAGATTGCCACGGCGAAATGCCAGCGTCGAGCCGAGCCCGAACTTAATGCCTTCCACCTGCCACGCCACCAGCACCCCAGGAGCGAAATCGGTGCTGATGCCCAGCGACTCCAGCCGCGAACCCAAGGTCTGGTTGGCAATGCCGCGGTACAGGCAGGTCACTAGGCCGACGTCAGGATCGGCCAGAGGAGCCGTGACCCGACGCAGATAATCGGGCGCGACCCGGATATCACTATCATTGACCACGATCACGTCGTGGCGTGCGGCGCGCAGCATCTGCGCCAGGTTGCCAGCCTTGGTGTTCGCCCCCAGACCCAGCGAGCACAGGATCAGCCGAATCGGCAGATCAGGAAATTCGCGCCTCACGCGCTCCACCTGCTCGACCGCCGGGTCGGTAGGATTGTTGACTCCGAAAATGACTTCGTACTCCGGGTAATCTTGCAGGCAATGACTGCGGAAACTGGCATACATGTCGGGGTCGATGCCCTTCAGTGGTTTGAGCACCGAGATGGGGATCCTAGGCGCTGTCATCTCGAACGAAGCCTCCGCTTCCGCTTGCGGAAGCGAAGGCGGCGTGGAGAGACCTTGTGCTTCTTTGGGTCTGCCACGGAGCTTGAACAGGGCAGCACCCGCTGATTCTTTCTCTTTCAGAAATGCTCGCGCGCTCCACCAGCACACCGCGTAATACACCATGCTGGCCAGCGTGGCAGCGACCGCAACCAGTTTCAGGCCGAGGATCATGGACTCCTAGAGCATACCTCAGCTCTTGCGCCCGGCCTTCGTTGCTCCAGTTTCGCCCCGGGCCAGGGTGGGAACGCCTGGAAGTAATTGTCCGGTGGGCCATGGGCGCGTGTCCCTGCGTACAAGTCCCTCCCGTGCATTGCGAAAGGCTCTGGCAGCGGCGTAAACGTTAGATATAGGCAGTTGAGCCACGCCAGCAGCGTTTTCCCTGCGGGCTCTGGCACGGCAGCGGGAGGCATTCCATGTACGTCGGGGTTTACGGCGCAGGGTATCTTGGAACCGTGGTTTCCGCCTGTCTGGCGGATTTCGGCACTCCGGTCAGTTGTTGCCATCCGGACAGCTCGCGCATGGTGGAAGTGGCCCGGGGCAACGTTCCCTTTCACGAGAAAAATCTGACGGATGTGATCCGGCGGAACATCCGAGTTGGACGTCTGACCTACTTGACCGACGTGGAAGCTTTTGTCCGGAAGGTGCAGGTGATCTTTCTGGCCGAGGATCTGCCCTCCCACCTGACCGAACTCGCCATGCGGATCGCGAAAGCCGCTCCCCACCCGCCTATCCTGTCGATTATGACGCCGGCGCCAGTGGGCACCGCGACCGAGATCGAGACCACCCTCAAAGCAGCGGGGCTGAAGGCCAGCATCGTTTCGCAGCCCATGTTCCTGACCCCTGGCTGCGCGGTAGAGGATTTCAAGTGGCCTGACCGGATTATCCTGGGAGTCTCTTCGCCGGGAGCGGTGCTGGCGCTCAAACAAATTTTTCACCCACTGGTGATGCGGGGTGTGCCGGTAATCGTTACCAATCACGAAACTGCCGAACTGGTGCGCGAATCGGCCACCGCTTTTCTGGCCACTAAAATCTCCTTCATTAACGAGTTGGCGGTTCTGTGCGAACGAGTAAACGCTGATGCGGTGAACTTGTCGCTGGCCCTGGGGCTGGATAAAAAGATCGCCCCGCGCTGCCTGCAGCCGGGAGCCGGGATGGGCGGGCTGTTTGCCGAATCGGACATGGAGTCGCTGACCCGGTTGGCGCAGAAGAATGGCGTCTCGCTCAAGGTGTTGGCGGCGGCGCACGAAGTGAATCAGAGGCTGGCGGATAGCATGACCGACCGCATCAGCCGATACGTCCAGCCCATCCAGAACAAAGACGTGGGTATCCTGGGCCTGGCCTTCAAACCGAACACCAATTCCGTGGCTGGATCGGCAGCAGTGGGGATGGTAAAGAGCCTGGTTGCCAAGGGAGCGCGAGTGCGGGCGTATGATCCGGTGGCCCTGCCGGAAGCCCACGTGGAACTGGCGGATAGCGTGCAGTATTGCGAAACACCCTATGGCGCGGCAGAAGGCGTGGATGCGCTGGTGGTGGGCACGGGATGGCCGGAGTTTCGCGAGCTGGACTTTGCTCGCATCAAGAACCTGCTGCGGCGTCCCCTGATTGTCGATACCAAGAACCTGCTCGACTCGGTGCGACTCCGGGCCATGGGGTTCGAGTACGCCGGCATAGGTCGCGGAGCCGCGTAAGCGTCTGGCTGCCACCGGAGCCTCCCGCCCCAGTTGTATAATCGATGAGTCACGGTGGGAGTAGCTCAACTGGCAGAGCACCGGACTGTGGCTCCGGTTGTTGCGGGTTCGATTCCCGTCTCCCACCCCAGATCGTTCCGTCTGGTTTTTTGTGCGCCTCTGAACATCCCTGTGTGACGATGACCCTTGCGTTTTAGGGGGCCGAGTTGCAATCATTTAACCACGTGCTTGAGGACAGTTCGTATGCCGCCCTCTGAACATGAGAAGCTGTTGTTGGCGCTGAAGAGCGAACTGGAATTCCTCGAAAAGGGACGGTATCGCGAGCCTCTGGCCTGGCGGCCGCCCTTGATTTTTGAGGATTCCCCGATCTGCTCCGGCGGGGGCGCGGGTTGTCCCGGCGGCGTTTGCGTACTGAAGCGGTTTGTTCCACCGGAGTATCAAGAAGCCCAGACGCCGTGCCGGCACATCCCGCTCACCGATAAAGGGGAGACGGTGGAGAGCCTTTACCGCACCGGCACGCACGAAGAACTGGAAACCGCACTGCGTGGCTGGTTGGTGGCGAGAATCAAAGAGTTGGAAGGCTGAGCCCGCTGCACGTTGAGCAGCTGTTCGCCAATTTAACTGCTTCCTTTCCCGCGTTTCTCGCGGCTATTCGACTCTGGAACTTTTCTCGGTTTATCAAAGCTCGTTTGCCCGCCGAGCGGTTTACAATTCCTCAGCGAGAGTGCTTCTCGCATTCAAGAAATGGCCATCCGGCAAATCACGATCATCGGTTGCGGCCTGATCGGAGGGTCGCTGGCATTGGCCATGAAGAGGCACCGATTCACTGGGCGCATCGTAGGCTGTGACCGAGCTCCCGTATTGGAGCGGGCGCGCAAACTGGGGGTAATCGATGAAGGGCAAACCCATCCGGCAGAAGCCGCGCAAGGAAGCCAAGTCGTGGTTTTGGCAACGCCAGTCGGAGCCA
>Ga0187782_10001332_pt1 | contig 17839 bp, 18 predicted proteins | sample 0715_SJ02_MP15_2_FD_132454 | JGI IMG/M metagenome (GOLD analysis project Ga0187782, IMG submission 132454) | Tropical peat soil microbial communities from peatlands in Department of Meta, Colombia - 0715_SJ02_MP15_20_MG | ecosystem: Environmental > Terrestrial > Soil > Wetlands > Peat | place...
CCGCGGCTTGCTGCCCGACAATCCATCGCTAGGTATGCAGATACCGTCATGCCTGGACCCCGGCCTGGCGCCGCCCGGCAAGCATGCCGCGAGCGCATTTGCCTACGCGTTCCCCGTCGAAGCAAGCCGCGACCAGCACGGACGTTTGAAAAACGAGATGGCGCAACGGGTTATCGACAAGATCACCCGCTATGCGCCCAACTTCCGCGACATCGTCATCCGGCATATCACCTTTGCGCCCTATCACATGCAAACAATGTTCGGCGCCCCGTCCGGCGATTTCTGCCACGGCCTGCTGCATCCGGATTTGATGGGACAAAACCGGCCCGGACCCAAGGGCTTTATCGACCTGCCGATTCCGGTCGATGGGCTGTACCTGGCAAGCGCCGGGTGTCACGGCGGCCCGGGCATCACCTTCACTCCTGGCTACAACGCCGCGTATCAAGTGCTCGACGATCTAGCGTCAAGGCCTCCGCTTCGTCCAGCCGGGAAATGAGTTTTGTGACATCTGTGACTGATGGCACCCCGTGGGAATGAAAGGCTAGGAAAAGCGGTTGTGAAGTCGCGCAACACGCTCGACCGATTCGGTCACATGACCGTCGTTTCCGTAGACTGCATAACGTCACCACCTGCCCCCAAGGGAGCCGCCCTACCGTGACCGCCCAGCAGCTGCTGCCCGAGGAAAACCCGCCCGGCGAAGAATGCGGTGTGTTCGGCGTATGGGCCCCCGGCGAAGAAGTCGCCAAACTCACCTACTACGGGCTGTATGCGCTGCAGCACCGAGGCCAGGAGGCCGCAGGCATCGCCGTCGCAGACGGGTCCCAGGTGCTGGTCTTCAAAGACCTCGGTCTGGTCAGTCAGGTTTTCGACGAGCAGACCTTGGCGGCGATGGAGGGCCACGTCGCAATCGGGCACTGCCGATATTCCACCACCGGCCAAACCACTTGGGAGAACGCGCAACCGGTATTCCGCAACACAGCGGCCGGCACCGGGGTGGCGTTGGGCCACAACGGCAATCTGGTGAACAGCGCCGAGCTCGTCGCGCGTGCTCGCGCCGCGGGATTGATGAACACCCGGGTTCCCTGCGCGGCCACCACCGACTCCGACATGCTGGGCGCACTGCTGGCCCACGGTGCGGCCGATTCCACCCTGGAACACGCCGCGCTGGAACTGTTGCCGACAGTGCGTGGTGCCTTCTGCCTGACGTTCATGGACGAGAATACCCTGTACGCCGCGCGCGACCCGTACGGCGTCCGGCCGCTGTCCCTGGGACGGCTGGACCGTGGCTGGGTGGTGGCCTCCGAGACCGCCGCTCTGGACATCGTCGGCGCCTCGTTCGTCCGCGACATCGAGCCGGGCGAACTCCTGGCGATCGACGCCGACGGTGTCCGGTCGACTCGCTTCGCCAACCCCGAGCCGAAAGGCTGCATTTTCGAGTACGTCTATCTGGCGCGTCCGGACAGCACGATCGCCGGCCGCTCGGTGCACGGCGCCCGGCTCGAGATCGGTCGTCGGCTGGCGCGTGAATGCCCGATCGACGCTGACCTGGTGATCGGCGTTCCGGAATCCGGTACCCCCGCCGCGGTTGGCTATGCGCAGGAGTCCGGCATCCCCTACGGGCAGGGTTTGATGAAGAACGCTTACGTCGGGCGGACCTTCATCCAGCCGTCGCAAACCATCCGCCAACTCGGAATCCGGCTGAAGCTCAACCCGCTCAAGGAGGTCATCCGCGGCAAGCGGCTCATCGTTGTCGACGACTCGATAGTGCGGGGTAATACCCAACGCGCTCTGGTCAGGATGCTTCGCGAGGCCGGCGCCGTTGAGGTGCATGTTCGCATCGCCTCGCCGCCGGTGAAATGGCCGTGCTTCTATGGCATCGACTTTCCGTCGCCGGCTGAGTTGATCGCGAACGCCGTCGAAGATGAAGACGAGATGCTCGAAGCAGTGCGGCATGCCATCAACGCAGACACGCTCGGATACATCTCGTTGCGGGGTCTGATCGCCGCGACCGAGCAACCCACCTCGCGGCTCTGCGCGGCCTGCTTCGATGGTAAGTATCCGATCGAGCTGCCCAGCGAGACTGCACTGGGCAAAAACGTCATCGAGCATATGCTTGCCACCACCGCGCGGGGAGCCGTGCGGGCCGACATCTCGGCCCGCGAAATCTCCCCGGAGGCGGAGCAGGCCTCCGTGCTGCGCCATCCCTAACTCGGCGGACAGGTAACCGATACCCGTGTTCGGCGCCGACCGGTAGCCTTTATCGACGATGGCCAACCTCACGAAGAAGTACCGAAAAGACCCGGCCGCCCCGGGCGTCACCTATGCATCGGCCGGAGTCGATATCGAAGCCGGAGACCGCGCCGTCGAACTGTTCAAGCCGCTGGCGTCCAAGGCCACCAGGCCCGAGGTACGCAGCAAGCTTGGCGGATTCGCCGGATTGTTTGCGCTGCGTAGCGATTACCGCGAGCCGTTGCTGGCGGCATCCAGCGACGGGGTGGGCACCAAGCTGGCCGTTGCGCAGGCGATGGACAAGCACGACACCGTCGGGCTGGACCTGGTCGCAATGGTGGTCGACGACCTGGTGGTGTGCGGCGCCGAGCCGCTGTTCCTGCTGGACTACATCGCCTTGGGCCGGATCGTGCCGGAGCGGCTCAACGCGATCGTCGGCGGTATCGCCGAGGGGTGCATGCGTGCGGGTTGTGCGCTGCTCGGCGGCGAAACCGCCGAGCACCCCGGGCTGATCGAACCGGACCACTACGACATCTCGGCCACCGGCGTCGGCGTGGTCGAAGCCGACGACGTGCTTGGGCCCGACCGGGTCAAGCCGGGCGACGTCATTATCGCGATGGGGTCGTCCGGGCTGCACTCCAACGGATACTCGCTGGCCCGAAAAGTCCTGCTGGAGATCGACCGGGGCAACCTGGCCGGTTACGTCGAAGAGTTCGGCCGCACGCTGGGCGAAGAATTACTCGAGCCGACCATCATCTACGCCAAAGATTGTCTGGCGCTGGCCGCCGAAACCCAGGTCCGGACGTTCTGCCACGTGACCGGTGGCGGGTTGGCCGGCAACCTTGAACGCGTCATCCCGCACGGGCTGGTAGCCGAGGTCGATCGCGGCACGTGGACGCCGGCGCCGGTCTTCGCGATGATCGCCCAGCGCGGCCGCGTCTCGCGTGCCGAGATGGAAAAAACCTTCAACATGGGCGTCGGCATGATCGCCGTGGTGGCGCCGGAGGACACCGACCGGGCCCTGGCGATTTTGACTGCCCGGCATTTGGATTGCTGGGTGATAGGCGCAATCAACAAAGGCGGGAAAGAAGGGCCACGAGCCAGGCTCGTCGGACAGCATCCACGGTTCTAGAAATCCGGTTGAGGCGAACAATGCGGGCCGGAAATGGCCGCAGCTCGAGCTGGAAAATCAGATGTCAGCGGCGCCAGTCGTCTTCAGCACTCCAGGGGTCTTCGCCGTCCGCCTGGTCGGCGTCGTCATCGCCCGACCCGGACAACTCGCGCTGAAGCCGCTCGAAATCGGTCTGCGGTGAGCTGTATTTAAGTTCTCGAGCAACCTTGGTCTGCTTCGCCTTAGCCCGGCCGCGGCCCATGGGGGAACCCCCTCGCGCAATAACGGAGCGGCCCAACAAGTAGGCGGCTCCGATCTTTTGTCTTTATTGTCCTGCCGACAGCTTACCGTGCCCAATGGTTGTCTGCTGTTGCGCCCCGCACCCTGTGCAACACGCCGCGCAGACGGTCATCGCGCCGTTCCCCTCAGTCGCTCGACGGCCACCCGTCCGGCGCCGGGCCCCTCGAGCGGCGGCAGCGAGTCGGCGTCGATCGTCGCGGGGACCTCCGCGTCGCCGCCGGTGATCAGGGCGGTTTCGGCCGGTATTCCCCGCTTGAGCAGCGCGAGCGCCACCGGGCCCAGATCGACGTGTTCGACCACGGTTCCCAGCCGGCCCACCGCGCGACCGTTGGCCAGCACCGCATCGCCGGTAGCGGGTCGGTCCGCCGACCCGTCCAGGTGCAGCAACACCAGCATGCGGGGCGGTTTGCCCAGGTTGTGCACTCGCGCAACGGTTTCCTGCCCGCGGTAGCAGCCTTTGTCGAGGTGGACGGCTCCGAGTCCTGGGCCGCCGATCCAACCCACTTCGTGCGGGATCGTGCGTTCGTCGGTGTCGACACCGAGCCGTGGCCGCAGGGCCGCCACCCGGTGGGCTTCATAGGCCCATACTCCGGCCGGGCGCAGCCCAGCCTGCGTCAAACGACGCTGCACGTCGGCGGAATCGCGTCGGTCGACCACCACGTCCAGCTCGAGTTGGCCCTCTCGCGCCCCGATCATCCGGCGCACGAAGCCACTACCGGTCATCGGCACCGCGGTCATCTCGGCGGGCAACGCGTCGATTCCCAGCGCCTCGAGCACGGCAGGTTCGGCCAGCTTCGGCCCCAGCAGCGAGAGCACGGCGAGGTCGGCGGGAGCAGGAGTCACCTCCGACCAGAACACCATCTTGCGCAGGTAATCCAACAGCGGCTCGCCCCGCCATGGCTCGGTGTCCAGGTAGGTCACTCCGCCGAGCTCGGTTTGAACCCAGTGATCTTCGACCCGGCCCTGTCCGTCCAGGCTGAGGTTTTGCGTGCTCGCGCCATCGGGGAGTTCACTGACGTGCTGCGTCGAGATGCTGTGCAGCCAGGTTTGTCGGTCGGCACCGGTCAGTGTGAGCACGCGACGATGCGAGCGGTCGACCAGCACCGCGCCGGTTTCGGCTGCACGTTGTTCACCCAGTGGGTCGCCGTAATGCCAGGTCGCGCCGGCGTCGGGTCCGGTTTCGGGGGCAGGAACGGCGGACACACATCAACTCTACGGGCCCACGGCTATAGGCTTCTGATCCATGACAGGCCAGCCGGGCGTGGTCGTCACGCTCGACGGCGAGGTACATCCGCCGGGGACGCCACTCCTGTTCGCCGACGACCTCGCCGTGGTGCGTGGCGACGGCGTATTTGAGACATTGCTGGTCCGCGACGGCGGCGCATGCCTGGTGGAGGCACATCTGGACCGGCTGAGCCACTCGGCCAAACTGCTGGACCTGCCGGAGCCGGAGCTGGCGGGCTGGCGGCACGTGATCGACCTGGCGGCGCGACAGTGGGCGGCGGACACCGCCGACGAAGGTGCGATGCGCTTGGTCTACAGCCGCGGCCGGGAACGCGGCTCGGCGCCCACCGCCTACGTGACCGTCAATCCGATCGCCGACCGGATAGCCGCCGCCCGTCGCGACGGGGTGGCCGCCGTGACGTTGCCCCGTGAGCTGCCCGCCACGGGCATCGAGGCGATGCCCTGGCTACTCGCCGGCGCTAAGACGCTGTCCTACGCCATCAATATGGCCGCTCTGCGCCATGCCGCCCGGCAGGGCGCCGGTGACGTCATCTTCGTCAGCTCGGACGGCTACGTTCTGGAGGGCCCTCGTTCGACGGTGGTGATCGCCGTCGATGGAGCAGCCGGCGACGACCTTTGCCTGCTGACCCCGCCGCCGTGGTTTCCGATCCTGCGCGGAACCACGCAGCAGGCGCTGTTCGGCGTCGCCCGCGCCAAGGGCTACGACTGTGACTACCGCGCTCTGCGAGTGGCTGATCTGTTTGCAGCGCAAGGAATTTGGTTGGTATCGAGCATGACGCTGGCAGCGCGTGTCCACACGCTCGACGGCCGGGTATTGCCGAGCGCCCCGATGGCGGCGGAGTTCGCCGAGCTTGTCGACGCCGCCATTGTCAGCGATCGCTGAAATCGGTTGTCGGCGCGGCGGTGAGCGAGTACGGTCGGCCGTACACAGGGAAGGAGGTGGTCCGCGAAATTGATAGCTTTATGGACTTGTGAGGTGGCTGCCCGCTAGCTGCACCGGGCGAGGAATCACCTGCGCGCGCTGGCGAATTCCCCGCAGCCACCCGGCCCCCGAGCCTCCGGTCTGTCCAACCAGGAACTACGGCTCGGGGGCTGCCCATTTCTAGGGTCAGCGTGCGAACCCAAACACCCTCTGCGGCAGCGGATATGCGGCTGTCCGGGCGTGGCGACGGCGCTGGCCCGCCGCCGTTACGGCGTCACCTTGGCGGCCATCTGATCGGCGATCTCGCCGCCTTCGGGGTTGACTGATTCAGGTGAGGTAAGCATCCCGGCCGACGACTTCGTTCCACTGGGCTTCGCCGCCGCCGAGGTCTTCGTCGAACCAAACCTGTTGGCGTGCCCGCGAGGAACAGGCAAACCGCGATGCGACGATAACGATCGTGGCGCTGGTCGGCCAGCGTTCGGCTGCACCTGCTAGCGCGGGCTAGCCGACGAACCGCAGGAGCCGCGCCGACAAATGCGGGACCAACCCGCCGTCGGCGTCCACCCGTTCTTCCACGTAGGCCAAATCGCCACCCTCGACGATGCCGTAGAGCCGCTTGGCACCGCCGACCAGCACACCAGAGCGACTGCGGGCCAGGGCATCGGTGACCAATTCCCATGACGACTGGTTGAGCGGACGCCCGTAAAACAGCTCGACGTAACCGGCGGAGTGCGCCAACAGCAACTCGATGGCCTGTGACTCGCTCGGGTCGTGGGGATCGGTAACGAAGCGCCAGTAACCGGTTTCACGCAAGTCGGGTCCTTGGTAGTCGCCCGAATCGGTGAGCCGCCAGGACCGGGCCTCCCAGTTCAGATAGTCGCCGCCGTCGTGCGAGACCACGATCTGCTGCCCGAACCGGTAGTCGCCGTCGGCCCCGCGGCCTTCTCCTTCGCCGCGCCAGACGCCGACCAGGGGAAGCAACGCCAGCAAGGCGTCATTCAGGTTGGCGCCTTCGCGCAGGTTCGCGGTGTCCGCGGGGATGGGCAGATCGTCGAAGACCGGGATGTTGCGGGTGGCAGTCACCTTGGCGCGCTGGGCGGCTGCGGCCACAGCACGGTCCCCGGAACCGGGCGGACGGGCCGCTTCGCCACCGGCGTCAGCGCTGGAGGTCATGCGCCGCTCTCCCCCGCAAGCGGGCGGGGGTACCCCCACCGCATCGCTGCGCTCTGCATCGTCGCCGGCGCGTCACGACTCGTCAGTGATCAGCCGATACAGCGTGTACAGCGCGAACCAGGAGATCGCCACGACCGACGCGACCAGCATGATCTCGAAGAACAAAACCACGGCAACGAGTCTAGTCGGCGACGGCGCTGCGACTGGCCGGGAAGACCGGTCAGGCGATCTTGACGTCGACCTCGTGAATCCCCGCGCCCGACGGGGTCACCACCGCGTCGCCGTTACCCGCCGCCGACAGCGCGCGCAGCGTCCAGGATCCTGGTGCGGCGAAGAACCGGAAGTCGCCGGTGGCTGACGCGACGACCTCGGCGGTGAACTCATCGGAGGAGTCCAACAGACGCACGAACGCGCCGCCGACGGCCTGACCGTCGGCGTCGACGACCCGACCGGAGATCACCGTCTCCTTTTCCAGGTCGACCCCGGCTGGCAACGTCTGTCCTTGCTTCGGTGCAGAGCACATATCAGCTTCCCAACTCGATCGGGGCGCCCACCAGGGAGCCGTATTCCGTCCAACTGCCGTCGTAGTTCTTGACGTTTTGGTGGCCGAGCAACTCGCGCAGCACGAACCAGGTGTGTGATGATCGCTCACCGATCCGGCAATACGCGATGGTCTCTTTCGACCCGTCAAAACCGGCGTCGGCGTACAGCTTGGCCAGGTTGTCGTCGGACTTGAAGGTGCCGTCCTCGTTGGCGGCCTTACTCCACGGCACGTTGATCGCTCCGGGGATGTGGCCGGGCCGTTGGCTTTGCTCCTGCGGCAGATGGGCCGGCGCCAGGATCTTGCCGGAGAACTCGTCGGGGGAGCGCACGTCGACCAGGTTTTTCACGCTGATCGCGGCGAGCACCTCGTCGCGGAACGCCCGGATGCTGCTGTCGGGCGCCTTCGCGGTGTACGACGTCGCGGGCCGCGTCACGGTGTCCTTCGATAGCGGGCGCCCGTCGAGCTCCCACTTCTTCCGGCCACCGTCGAGCAGCTTGACGTTGTCGTGGCCGTACAGCTTGAAGTACCAGTAGGCATAGGCCGCGAACCAGTTGTTGTTGCCGCCGTAGAGGATCACGGTGTCGTCGTTGGCGATACCGCGGTCACTTAGCAGCTTGGAGAACTGCTCGGCATCGACGAAGTCACGCCGCACCGGGTCTTGCAGGTCGGTACGCCAGTCCAGCTTGACTGCGCCGGCGATGTGGCCGCCGTCGTAGGCGCTGGTGTCCTCGTCGACCTCAACGAAGACGACGTGGTCGGCATCGAGGTTGCTCTCGGCCCAGTCGGCGGAGACCAGGACGTCGGAGCGTGCCATATTGGGGATCCTTTCGGGAGTTATGCGTGCTCAGAAGTAACGGGGGTGGGCCTTAGCCGTGCGACGAGCGGGTAGAGCTGGCAGCCCAGGCAGATCCCGAAAGCCGCGTTGAGGAAAGCCGCCACCAGTGCTCCCGCGGTGGCGATGACGCCGACCAGGGGTGCGCCGGCGGCGAACCCGGCCGTACCGACCACGGCGAAGATCAAGCCGACCAGTTGGGCGAACTTCAGCGGCGGCACCGGCTCCCGTTCGCGGACCGGCGCGATGCGTGGGGCGACAAGTTTGGCAAACACCAGTCCGTAGGGGTGACGACGCGGGCCGCCCGCGGCACCGATCGCGAAGATGACGGACTGCAGGCCGAGAATGACTGCGGCGGCCAGCGAGCTCACTCCCGAGACGAGGAGCGTGATCACCAGCACAACGGTGGTGACCCAGGCCGCGAAACGCGGCCCTCGAACATCGACCTGGTCGGCGGTTTTGGGGCTGGACACGATGCTGCTCCTAGCTGCTCTGTGCACGGACATGGGGGAGGCGCGCCATGGGGTTTGTTCCTGGCTGCTCCGAGCGCGGCGCGAGAAGGCGCGGCTACTCAGCAGCTACAACAACAGCAGCCCGCAACGCGGCACAGGTCGACTGCGCGGCGCTTGGTGAGCAGAAGCTCGAGGCGGGCGGACACGTCGGACAGCTTACCCAATGGCCGCACCATCAAGCCAACAGTGGAGCCAGCGCCGACCGCAGGTCATCGGCCTTCGGTACGCCCGCGGCGCGGTATCGCTGACGCCCCCCGGCATCGAAGACGAAAATGGTGGGCAGCGACAACACCGAAAGACGTCGCGCGGCGGTCGGGTTGGCGTCCATGTCGATCTCCACGTGCGCGACGTCGCCGAGGTCCTCGCACACCTGGGTGACGACACGGCGTACCTGGGTGCACGGCGAACACCACGGGGCGCTGAAATGCAGGACGGTCGGTCCGTGAGCCGACAGGCCCAAGTCGCTGGTGTCCACTTCGCCGGCCGTTCCGGAATCGATCGCCCGGACATGACCGGCGCGCCGGTTCAGCAGCCACCCGACGACGGCCGCCACCGCCAGTGCCCCCACAACCGCCACGATCGCTGAAATCATGCCCGGTTAAACCCGTCGAGAGTGATGGTTAATCCCGTGGTGATGCCCTCGATGATCACGTCGGAGCCGCGGGCGCCCTGGCTCGTCGGCGTCACCCCGAACGGAAGTTTCTGGTCGGGCAGCCGGCCGGCGAATGCGGCCAGCACCGCGTCACGCTTGTCGTCGGGAACCTTCTGGTTGGCGGTGTTCGGGCCGGTCAGGACGCCGGTGGGGGTGAACACCAGGGTGGTCTTGTCCTCGCCGGCTATGGACAGGTCCACGGCCACGCTGACCCGTTTGTCGAAGTGGGCCGATTTCGGGGTGCCGGTGAACACCAGACCGTGGCTGCCGGAGATCCCCGATTCGGTGGTGCCGCCGGTCGCGTTGTTGGTTTCCTGCTGCGGCGCCTCGACCATCAGGTCATGGATGCCCAGGTAGCGGCCAAGGTGCAGCGAGCCGATGATGATCCGGCTCTCCAGCTTGCCGACCCGAAGCTTGGCATCGGGCCGGATCAGCCATGACGTGTCGGTCAGGTCGATCGAGTGCATGGTGGCCTCCAGCGTGGCCTTGCCGATCACTGGACGGTCGACCGCGCTGGCCTTGATTTCCACTTCGTTGTAGTGGTCCCGCATCGCCTGCGGGATTACCGGGAAGCCGAGGATCGCGACGAATGGGTCGAATCCCAGGTGCGCGGCATCACGCACTGTGCGGGCCAGCCGATACTCCGCGTAGATGGTGGTTCCAAAGTCGACGGCTGCGGCTCCGACGAGCACGACCACGGCCGCGAGTAGCACCGCCGCGGCACCGACCAGCACTTTGCGCATTCGCACATTGTGGCGTACCGCGCCGTCCGTGCCGCTCTGGAGCCGCTCTGGAATGGTCTGCCCGGATCCTCGGCGGACCGTTCCGGTCTGCATCGTCCCCGCGCTGAACACCAGCCTCCACGCTATCGTTAAATAACCTGGCCGATAACTTCACATCTCGCACATCTCGCAAATGAATTTGGGAGACGCCTTTCCCACGACGCTGGAGGGGCTTGTTGGACCTACTATTGCTGACCGCGGAGCCGCACCCGGACGTGGTCCTGCCGTCGTTGTCGCTGCTCGCCCATACCGTGCGCACAGCGCCGCCCGACGTCTCTTTCCTGCTGGAAGCGGGTAGCGCGGACATACTGATCATCGACGCACGACTCGACCTGCCGGCAGCCCGTGGGCTATGCCGGTTGCTGGGCTCGACGGGCCGCTCAATTCCGGTGGTGGTGGTGGTGAACGAGGGCGGCCTGGTGGCCGTTAACGCCGATTGGGGTCTGGACGAGATTCTGCTGCCCAGCACCGGGCCCGCAGAGATCGATGCCCGGCTGCGGTTGCTCATCGGTCGGCGGGGCAGCCTGCAGGATCAGGAGAGCGTGGGCAAGATCACTCTTGGCGAACTGATGATCGACGAGAGCACCTACACCGCCCGGTTGCGCGGACGCCCGCTGGACCTCACCTACAAGGAATTCGAACTGCTGAAGTACCTGGCGCAGCATGCCGGCCGGGTATTCACCCGGGCACAGCTGTTGCACGAGGTGTGGGGCTACGACTTCTTCGGCGGCACCCGCACGGTCGACGTACACGTGCGCCGGCTGCGGGCCAAGCTTGGGCCGGAGCACGAATCGCTGATCGGCACGGTACGCAACGTGGGTTACAAAGCGGTCCGCCCGACCCGCGGCCGGCTACCGGGCGGCGAGCCCGCCCTCGACGACAACGAGCACGATGCAGATAGTCGCCAAGACGCGCTGGTCGATCCGTTACGCAGCCAGTGACGTCACTCCGGTGGCGGGTGGTGCTGGCCGCAGAAGAACAGCAGCAGATACGTGAACTCGTCAGCGTGGCAGGGCAATTCGATGAGGTGGCACCCGTCGGCGAGCAGGTTCTGCGGGAGTTGGCATATCAGCGCACCGAGCACCTGCTGGCCATCGGTCGCGATCCAACCGGCGGCGAACGAGTCATCGGTTACCTGAACCTTTCTCCAGGGCAGCAGAATGCGGCCGCCATGGCGGAGTTGGTGGTGCATCCGCACGTCCGCCGACGCGGTATCGGCGCCGCAATGATTCATGCAGCATTATCCAAAACAGCTGGGCGGAACAGATTTTGGGCGCACGGCACGCTGGAGTCGGCGCGGGCGACCGCCTCAACCTTAGGTCTGGTGCCGGTTCGCGAACTCATTCAGATGCGCCGCTCGTTGCACGGCGTCACCGAGCCGGTCGTGCCCGACGGGGTACGCATTCGGACCTATGCCGGACCCGCGGACGACGCCGAGCTGCTGCGGGTCAACAACGCCGCCTTCGCGGAGCACCCCGAACAGGGCAGCTGGACTGCAACGGATCTGGCCGAGCGACGCGCTGAACCTTGGTTCGACCCCGAAGGCCTGTTCCTGGCCGTCGACGAGCAGACGAACACCCTGCTTGGCTTCCATTGGACGAAAGTGCACGCGCAAGAGCCTGGCCTGGGCGAGGCCTATGTCGTCGGCGTCGATCCGTCAGCGCAGGGCAGCGGTCTGGGCGGCCTGCTGACCTCGGTCGGCGTCGCGTTTCTGGCGCGGCAATTGGCCGGAGCAGAACAACCTACCGTGATGCTCTACGTCGAGTCGGACAACACCGCCGCGCTGCAGACCTATCGGCGCCTGGGATTCACCCAACACAGCGTCGACACTGCATATGCGGCTAGACCAGGCACCACCAGCGGCGGTTCTGGCGGTCGCTGAGCTGTTCACTCCGCGTTCACGCGTCGGGTGGGTGCCGTCTACGCCCAGCGCATACTTTCCGGGTAATCCGGCTACCTCCGCCGGGATGGTCAATCGCAGACAAAATCATTGAGAAAGCGAGATCAGTGAAGCTCGACCCGATGGGCAGAGCGCTAGTGGCCGCGGTGTCGACGGCAATGATCGCGGGCGTGATGTCGACCGGCTGTGGAAGCGATAACAACCTGCACGGTATGTCGGCGCCGACGGGACGGGTGAACTGTGGCGGTAAGAGCGCCCTGACCGCTGAAGGTTCCACGGCTCAGCAAAACGCCATCGCGTTGTTCAACGAGGATTGGGCTGCGCTGTGTTCTGGCAAGCAGTTGGCATACAACCCGACCGGATCGGGCGCCGGACGCGAGCAGTTCATCGCCGCGCATGTGGATTTCGCCGGCTCGGACTCACCGCTGAGCCGCGACCAGATCGATCCGGCCACCAAGCGCTGCGACGGAAACCCCGCCTGGCATCTGCCGCTTGTTTTCGGACCGGTCGCGGTTGCCTACCATCTGGACGGTGTCAAGCAGCTGGTTGTCAGCGCTGATGTGCTGGCCAAGATCTTCAGCGGCTGGATCACCAATTGGAATGACCCGGCCATCGTCGAACTCAACCCCGGTGTGGCGCTGCCCTATACTAGGATCTCGCCTGTCTACCGTTCGGACTCCTCAGGTACCACCGACAACTTTCAGAAGTACCTGGCCGCGGCCGCCCCGAAAAGCTGGACCAGAGGCACCGGCAGCGAGTTTCAGGGCGGCGTGGGTGAGGGCACACAGAAGTCCGCCGGCGTCATCCAGGCCGTGCAGTCCACCTCCGGTGCCATCGGTTACGTCGAGAAAGGCTCCGCCGACCAAACCGGTGTGCCGTACGCGCAGATCAACGACGGCAGCGGTGCGGTGACGCTTACCGACGAGGCCGCTCGTAAGGCCATCGACGGCGCCACCTTCGCCGGCGTGGGCAACGATTTGAAACTGAATCTGAAATCGCTTTACCGCACCGAAGCGGCCGGTGCTTACCCGCTGGTGCTCGCTACCTACGAGATTGTCTGCTCCAAGGGTTACGATCCCGCGACCACCGCCGCGATCAAGTCGCTCTTGACCGTGGCCGCCGACAACGCTCAAAGTGGTCTTTCGGCCGCCGGGTATGTTCCATTGCCGGATAAGTTCAAACGCCGCTTGGTCGCCGCGATCAACGCAATCCAGTGATCACCCGATTGATTTGCGGCCGAGCGCTTTTGATTGATGGGAACACCGTGACGACACCAAATCCAGCCGATGCCGGTTCGGGTGAGGTCGTCGCTGCGGCTTCCCTCGGGTCGTCGGCTCCCCCAACCCTGCCACGGGGCAGCATCAGCCCCCGTCGTGGTGACCGGCTGTTTCTCGGCCTGTCCGAGGGCTCCGGCGTCCTGATCGTCGTGTTGATCGCCGCAATCGGAGTGTTTCTGCTCATGCGTGCGATTCCGGCCCTGGCACGCGACCAGGAGAATTTCTTCACGTATGGCGGCACCTGGGTCACCACGAACACTTCGGCGATGCGTTTCGGCATCTTCGACATGCTGCAGGTGACGGTGTTCGTGGCATTCTTCGCCCTGAGCCTGGCGATGCCGGTTGCCCTGGGCATCGCGATTTTCCTCACCCAATACTCACCGCGCCGTATCGCCGGACCACTGGCCTACATGGTTGACCTGCTCGCGGCGGTCCCGTCGATCATCTACGGGGTCTGGGGTCTGTACGTGCTGGCACCGCGGCTGCGACCGCTCGCGACCTGGCTCAATGAACACCTGGGCGGGCTTTTTCTCTTCGCGACCGGCAACGTCTCGGTTTCTGGTGGTGGCACCATCTTCACCGCCGGGATCGTGCTGGCCGTGATGATTCTGCCGATCATCACCGCCGTCACCCGCGAAGTGTTCCTCAAAACGCCGCAGAGCCACATCGAGGCTGCGCTGGCGCTCGGCGCCACCCGCTGGGAGGTGGTCAAGACCACCGTGTTGCCGTTCGGACGCACCGGCTACATCAGCGGCGCCATGTTGGGCCTGGGCCGAGCGCTGGGTGAGACCGTCGCATTGCTGATCATTTTGCGCGGTACCCAGGCGGCGTTCGGCTGGTCGTTGTTTGACGGCGGCTACACCTTCGCGACCAAGATCGCGGCCACCGCAGCGGAATTCAACAACCAGTACAAAGCCGGCGCTTATATCGCCGCAGGATTGGTGCTTTTCCTGCTCACCTTCGTGGTCAATGCATTGGCGCGCGCGGCTGTCGCCGGCAGGGACACCCGATGACGTCGATGCTGGACCGCCCACTGAAGGCGCGCACACTCGCCACCGTCAGCCTGCGCCGACAGCTGGCCGATTCGATAGCGACCGTGCTGGTGACGCTGTCGGTGGTGGTGGCCCTGATCCCGCTGGTTTGGCTGCTCTATTCGGTGGTGGCCAAAGGCTTTAGCGCCGTTAGGTCAAGCGTGTGGTGGACGCATTCCCAAGCCGACATGACCGCATTCTTATCCGGAGGCGGCGCCTACCATGCCATCGTCGGGACGGTCATGCAGGGCGTGGTATGCGCGGTCATCTCCGTACCGATCGGCATATTTGTCGCGATCTATCTGGTCGAGTACGGTGGCGCCTCCCCGCTGGGGAAGCTGACCACGTTCACGGTGGACATCCTGACCGGCGTCCCGTCAATCGTGGCCGCGCTGTTCATCTATGCACTGTGCATTGCCACGCTTGGCTTTCCCCGGTCCGGTTTCGCGGTGTCGTTGGCGTTGGTGCTGCTAATGCTTCCGGTGATCGTGCGCGCGACCGAAGAGATGCTGCGGGTCGTCCCGGAGGACCTGCGCGAGGCCAGTTTCGCGCTGGGCGTGCCGAAGTGGAGAACGATCACCAGAATCGTGCTTCCAGCCGGGCTGTCCGGCATTATCACCGGTGTCATGTTGGCACTGGCCAGGGTGATGGGGGAGACCGCCCCGCTGCTAATCCTGGTGGGCTATTCGCGGGCGATGAACTTCAACATGTTCACCGGCTTCATGGGGTCGCTGCCAGGCATGATGTACGACCAGACCGCCGCGGGCGCGGGTGCCAACCCGATTCCCACCGACCGACTGTGGGGCGCTGCGCTGACGCTGATTTCGTTGATCGCCGTCATTAATGTGGGGGCGAGGGTAGTTGCGAGAATTTTCTTTACACCCGAGATGCGAGGCAGGAGCTGACGTGGCTAAGCGGTTAGACCTCAAGGACGTCAACATTTACTACGGCTCGTTTCGTGCGGTCGCTGACGTTTCGCTATCGGTCCTGCCCCGCAGCGTGACGGCCTTCATCGGCCCGTCTGGCTGCGGGAAGACCACTGTGCTGCGCATCCTGAACCGGATGCACGAAGTTATCCCCGGTGCCCGCATGGAGGGCTCCGTGCTGCTCGACGACGACGACATCTACGGCTCGGGGGTCGACCCGGTAGGCGTGCGTCGTGCGATCGGAATGGTGTTCCAGCGGCCGAATCCGTTCCCCACCATGTCAATTCGCGACAATGTTGTGGCCGGGCTGAAACTGCAGGGTGTGCGCAACCGGAAACTGCTCAGCGACACCGCGGAATACGCGCTGCGAGGTGCCAATCTGTGGGACGAGGTCAAGGACCGGTTGGACAGGCCGGGTGGCGGGTTGTCCGGCGGTCAGCAGCAGCGACTGTGTATCGCGCGGGCAATCGCCGTGCAACCCGATGTGCTGCTGATGGACGAGCCGTGCTCGTCGCTGGACCCGATTTCGACGATGGCGATCGAGGATCTGATCGCAGAGTTGAAACAGGAATACACCATCGTCATCGTCACTCATAACATGCAGCAAGCGGCGCGGGTCAGTGACCATACCGCTTTTTTCAACCTGGAGGGTGTCGGCAAGCCGGGCCGGTTGGTGGAGATCGACGACACCGAGAAGATCTTCTCCAACCCGGCTCAGAAGGCCACCGAAGACTACATCTCCGGCCGCTTCGGCTAGCCGGACTTGGCTACGGCCTCGTCATCAGGAAAGTGACCCGTCGCCTGGAAGATGACTCGGCGCGCCACCTCGACGGCGTGATCGGCGAACCTCTCGTAGAACCGGCCCAGCAATGTCACGTCGACCGCTGAGGCCACCCCGTGCTTCCACTCCCGATCCATCAATACGGTGAACAGGTGCCGGTGCAGATCGTCCATGGCGTCGTCTTCTTCGCGGATGCGCGCGGCCTTTTCCGGGTCGCGGGATTCCAGCACTTCTTGCGCGCTGTTACCCAATTCCACTGCCACTCTGCCCATCTCGGCAAAATAACCGTTGACCTCTTCGGGCAGTGCGTGCTGCGGATGACGCCGGCGGGCGATCTTGGCGACGTGCAGGGCCAGCGCCCCCATCCGGTCGATGTCGGCGACCATTTGGATTGCGCTCACGATCGACCGAAGGTCGCCGGCGACGGGTGCTTGTAAGGCAAGCAATACGAAAGCGCTTTCCTCAGCATGGGTGCTCAGCTCTGCGATTTTTTCGTGGTCGGAGATGACCTGTTCGGCCAGCACCAGATCTGCCTGGAGCAGCGCCTGAGTTGCACGTTCCATCGCGACGCCGGCCAGCCCGCACATCTCTCCGAGCTGTTCGGAGAGCTCAGAAAGCTGCTCGTGGTAGGCGGTGCGCATGTAAGCCAGCCTACGTTCTTAATCGCCGGACCGGCATGAACCGGCATGAAGTGGGGTGTGAACTCGCGGTGAATGCCGGTTTTCAGTCAAATCTTCGAGCGTGGTTGCGGCTATTCGCAGGAGGTGTCGGCGGCGTTGGTCACCGACAAATCTTCCGGAAGTTTGGTCGGTGGGCTGCTGGTATTGCGGTCGATCTGCACGCTGACCGACGAGCCGCTCGGCGGAGGAGCGCTGAACGAGGAGAAGTCCGGGCCGAGCACCACCTGCACTACTTTTCCAATTCCGGTGACCCGCTCGACCTTTGGGTTCGCCAGAGTCGCCGCGACCGTGGCGGCGGCCTGTTCGTTGCCGCGTGAGAAGAACACCGTGGTGGACTTCAGCGAGCTCGGATAGTCGTCCGGCGTCCTGACCTTGAAGCCTTGGTGCTTCAGCTGAGTGCTGGCGGTGGTGGCTAACCCCGACTTGGCGGTCGAGTTCGACACCTGCACGGTGATGCCCTGCGGTGCCGTCGTCACGGCCTCGACCTGCTCAGGGTACGGCGCGGTTGACGGGCTGGTCGTAGGTGCCTTGCTGGTAAGCGACTTTGTCGGCGGGCTCGATGTCGCGTTCAGGTCGTTTTCGCCTGGCAGCGGATCGTCGTTGATGATGGCATCGAAAAGCGCCCGCATATCGGAGGTGCGCTGTGGCTCGTCGCCGTTTTCGTCGGTGATGCCGGTCGGCACGGTGACGAACGAGACATGGCCGGCGGACATCCCCTGCACCGACTGGCCGAGTTGGACAAGGTCTTTGGTCTTGACGTTGTCGACATAGCTGTTCTTGATGAACGTATTGACGACGTTGTTGAGCTTGTTCAGCGAAAAGAAGGTGTCCTGGGAGATCAGCGAGCGCAGCAGCGACGACAGGAACAGCTGCTGGCGTTTGATGCGTCCGTAGTCGCCGTTGTTCTCGGTGTTGACGTTGCGAGCGCGCACGTAATCCAGC
>Ga0187782_10001333_pt1 | contig 17833 bp, 13 predicted proteins | sample 0715_SJ02_MP15_2_FD_132454 | JGI IMG/M metagenome (GOLD analysis project Ga0187782, IMG submission 132454) | Tropical peat soil microbial communities from peatlands in Department of Meta, Colombia - 0715_SJ02_MP15_20_MG | ecosystem: Environmental > Terrestrial > Soil > Wetlands > Peat | place...
ATGTGTGACTTTAGCCTCCAAAGCGTGCGGTCGCGACCTGCGAAAGTCGGCGACAAGCTCGTAACGCGTGACTTCGGCACTGGAACGCGAGGGTTCGCCGCTTCCGACGATCTCGGCATGGCCGTATGTTTGTTGCCGGGAACGGAATTGGCGTTCGCCGGCGAGGTCGCTTGCTTGCCGGCCGGCCTGTTGGGCTGGAAAACCAAGACCATCAGCCACGAGACCGCGATCTTCCGTCAGGTCAACAAAGAGAAGTTGGCCGCGCATCACGATGCGCTCGAGTTCCCCGATGGGCGCACCGTGTTGCTCACTCTTCTGTGCGAAGGGCAGGCGGCAACTGTGTTACAGCTACCGGCGCAACCGAAGACCGAAGCCGAAGCTCGCGAACAGGAGCGTGTTGGCTTCCTTGGCTGAACCGTCAGCATAAGATGGTAAAACCGGCCGCCCTTCGGGGCGGCCGTGTTTTTTGCTCGTTGGCGGCGCCGCGATCCGTTGACAGACAGCGTTGGCGGCCGGAATCCAGGCCCCCTTGCATTCTTCAGCCTTCTCCGACCCTATTGCAGCGGCTGGGAGCACCGGCAACAAGGTGCCGCGTTTCGTGCTTCGCGAAATCATCGCGGGCCCAAGCGGAAGCTCCCGCCGAACACGTGCCCGCTGACGGATTTAATGAACGAAAGTCTGCCCCGCGTTGAAAGCCAGGCGCCGTCGGCGGATTTTGCGCGGCCTTCGTCGCGGTCGCTGTTCTGGAAGGTTTTTCCCTCGATCATGCTACCGATGTTCTTGGCGGTCGCCGATCAGACCATCGTCGCCGCGGCGCTGCCGAACATCGCCTCCGACCTGGGCGACGTCGAGCGCGTCTCCTGGGTGGTGGTTTCGTATCTGATCGCCAATACGATCGCGGCTCCCGTGTATGGCCGGCTCGGCGATTCCTTCGGTCGCAAGCCGATGATGCTCGCAGCGCTTTTCGTTTTCATGCTGGGATCGGTGCTTTGCACATTGGCGCCGAACATCGTCGTCCTGACGGGGACCCGCATACTGCAGGGATTCGGCGGGGGTGGCCTGATGACCTTGTCGCAAGCATTGGTCGGCGAGACCATTCCACCGCGCGAGCGCGGCCGTTACCAAGGCTACCTCGCGGGTGTGTCGGTAAGCTCCAGCACGTTTGGTCCGATCGCCGGCGGATACCTCACGCAAGCTTTCGGCTGGCGCTCGATCTTTTTCGTCAACGTGCCGCTTGGACTAGCCGCGGTGCTTTTGGTGTTGCGTCTGCAGGCGCGGCCGGGCGATTGGCGACGCACCGCATTCGATGCGCCGGGCCTGTTGCTGTTCATGATGTTCGTCAGCCCGATCATCCTCGCGCTCGAGCAGGTGCAGCGCATGGAAGCGCGCACGCTGCCCATGACTTTCGGCCTCCTCGCATTCGGCGCGATCGCATTGTTGGCGCTGATTTGGCAGGAAAGGCATTCGAGCTCCCCGCTTATTCCGCCCACCTTGTTCCGCGAGCCCTCGGTCTGGCGTGCCGACGGTCTGGCGGCCTGCCACGGCGCCTCGCTGGTGTCGTTGGTCACGTTCCTGCCGATCTATTTGCGTGCGGTCCGCGGCACTTCGCCTGCCGAAACCGGACTGTTGTTGCTGCCGTTGATGTTCGGCATCGGCATCGGTTCGCTGGTCACCGGCCAACTGGTAAGCAGAACCGGACGTACCGCGCTGTTCCCGTCCTGGGGCTATATCGCGGCAACCGCGAGTCTCTTGCTTGTCGCCTTTTGGGTGCCGCATTTGAGCCTTGGCGAGCTGCCGTGGGTGTTTGGCGGCACGGCCTTGTTCATGGGAACGGTCATGGGTGTGGTGCAGGTCACCGTTCAGGCGGTGGCCGGACAGCGCATGCTCGGGACCGGCGCCGCCATGGTGCAGTTTTCCCGCTCGGTCGGCGCCGCCGTTGGCACGGCGATTGTCGCCGCCGTGCTGTTTTCCGCCCTCGCGGCGACAGACCGGCAAACCGCTAGCCTGTTCGCCAGCATGATTGATCACGGACCCGACGCCATCGCGGCACTGGCGCCGGCGCAGCGGGCCGCAGTGCAGGCCGAGATCGGGCACGCTTTCCGCGCCGCCTTCGTGACCGTCGCGGCGTTTACCGGTATCGGCGCCTGGCTTGCCTGGTCGATGCCGTTGCGGCGCGTCTAACAAACCGTCGCGGGGACTCCCGTTATGACCAAAATCTTGCTGATCCGTCACGGTCACGTCGAAGGCATCACACCTGAGCGATTTCGCGGCCGCGAGCCGCTTGAGCTTACCGCGCTGGGCCGGGCCGAAGCCGCAGCGCTCGCCCGCCGCGTCGCTACGGGCTGGAAACCGGTCCGCCTGTACACGAGCCCGCTGGGCCGTTGCGTCGAGACCGCGCAAGCCATCGCGCAGGCCTGCGCCCTTGCCCCGGCGGCGATTTGCGAAGATCTCAACGACATTGATCACGGGGCCTGGCAGTTCAAGAACTTCGCCGAAGCGGAGGCGGAAGACCCGGCTTTGTTTGCCGCCTGGCTTGCCACTCCGCAGCTTGTCCGCTTCCCAAACGGCGAATCGCTGCAGGACCTCGCCGCGCGCGCCGCCGATGCGCTGCGCTTGATCCTGACCTGCCATCCAAGCGAAACGATCGCGCTCGTCAGCCATGACAGCTTGAACCGCGTCTTGCTGCTGCAGCTTCTTGGTCTGCCGCTTGCATCTTATTGGCGCATCGCCCAGAGCCCCTGCTGCATCAACGAGATCGACATCGCCGATGGCGAGGCTCGCATCCTGCGACTCAACGAGACGAGCCATTTAAATGAAGTCTCAGCTCAACCTAATCCTCGGCGGCAATAAAATGCGTCACCTTGGGCGCGCCATGGATGTGAAAGCGCCGCACCGCCTCCTGCACGATACGATCGGCGTTTGTGACGCGTTCGTGTTGCCGCAAATGCTCCAACCACGATTCGACAAGAAACGTTTCGAGGATACGACCCTCTTCCGCGGCATCTTCAAAAATTCCCCACGCATAAGCACCGTCGCGGCGCCGCTGCTGTTCCAGTCTGGATATGGCGGCGAGAAACGCAGCCCGGTCTTTCGGGCTGATGCGATATTCAACCGTAACCAGAACCGGCCCGCGGTCGTGAGCGATATCTCGTACAGTGATCGGCGCCGGCCAGTGCATCGACGGGGACAGGTCGACGCCGACGCCGGTCTGCAGCTTCCAGCGCCAGGTCAAGGGGATAGCAACAACCGCGCCGGCAGCCGCCAGGAAATGAGCAACTGACAATCCGACCCATTCGGCAACTTCACCCCAGAGCGCGCTACCGAGCGTCAGACAGCCGAAAAACACCGTCGTATAAAGGGCGAGTCCACGCGCACGCACCCAATCGGGCAGCGCGACTTGGGCCGACACACTCAACACCGCCAGCGATGCGATCCATGATGCGCCGGCGATCAAGCTGGCAAGAAGCGCGGTCACGGGGTCCCGAGCGAAGCCGTAGAGCGCCATGGTCAGTGCCTGGCCGACCGTCCCGAGGGCCATCAGCCGGTCTGGTCCGAGCCTGGCCTTCAGCCGCGGCAGGAAAAATGCCCCGCCGACGGCGCCAACTCCGATCACGCCAAGCAAAAGGCCGTAAAGACTCGGTCCGCCCGCGATCTGCTGGCGCGCGACCAGCGGCAGCAGGGCCCAATAAGCGCTGGCGAACAAAAAGAATCCGATTGCGCGGACCAGGGTCCCGCGCAGGTGCCGATTGTGCCGGGCATAGCGCAGCCCCGTCCAGATGGCTTGGCCGAAACGCTCCGCCGGCAGGAGCGTAGTCCGCCGTCGCGGTTCCCGCCACCACAACAACGATCCGACGATGCCCAAATCGGCGATGGCGTTGGCCAGAAACGGCGCAGCAATGCCGAATGCGGAAATTCCCGCGCCGCCAAGCGCCGGGCCGAGCGCCCGGGAAATGTTCACGCCGACACTGTTGGCGGCAATGCCGGCGGATAAATCCTCCTTGCCCACGAGGAGCGGCACGACTGCCTGCCAGGCCGGAGCGGTTAATGCACCGGCACCGCCGATCAGCAAAGTGAACAGCAGCAAATTGCTGGGCGTGGCCAGGCCAAACCACACTATCGCGGCATAGACCGCCGAGACGGCCGTATAAAGCGACTCGACCACGATCAAATATTTGCGCTTGTCGAAAATATCGGCGAATGCGCCGGCCGGCAGCGCAAGCAGAAAAATCGGAAAGGTGTTGGCCGCCTGTACGAGCGCCACGATCAACGGATCGGGGTTGAGACTGGTCATCAACCAGCCCGAGGCGGCGCTGTACATCCAAGACCCGACGTTGGACACAAGCGTCGCGGTCCAGATCACCGTAAAGGCAAGGTGACGGAATGGAGCCAGAAAGGATGCCGCCTTGTGCGTAGTCGCCGCGGCGGTGCTCATGCGCCGGCACTTCGCTGCGGCGCCCGGTGCGCAAGCCAGCGGCCGGCTTCAGCAGCCGCGAATAAATCGGCGAGTGCGGCATTGACAGTCGCCGGCTCCTCGCTGGGGATGGTATGACCCGAACGCGGAATGACGAGCAGGCCCGCCGTCGGCACGGTACGCTTGAGAAAGAGGCTGCCCTCGAGGCAGCTTTCATCCTCGTCGCCGACGATAACCAGAAGCGGCACAGAGAAACGCTGCAACTGCGCTGCCATGTCCCACAAGGTCGGGCGCCGAGCTTGCAGCATCATCATCGTGAGTGCGTGGCCCTGCGCTGAATGTTCGGCGAGTCTGCGGACGAATTCGGCGTAACCCCGCGGATCCTTGTGTTTTTGCGCCTGGCGCGTTGGACCATCGGCATAAATCGCCGCGGCTTCGGCCATGCCCTTTTCGGTGAACATCGTCGCCGTGACCGCGGCTTCTTTGCGCATGGCTTCGCGGGCCATCGGATCGGCAACCGAGCCCCACCCGCAGCCGGCCGCCGTTACCGAGAGGCAGCGCTCGGGGTGATTAACGCCGACATGAAGCGCGGTGTAGGCCCCCATGGAGTGCCCGACCACATGGGCTTTCGCGATAGCGAGCGCATCCATGACGGCGATAACGTCGCCGCGCGCGATGTCCTGACCATAGCGTGACGGATCAGCCGGTATGTCCGAGGGGGGATAACCGCGCGCGGAAAAGGTCACGCAGCGATGCGACCGTGCAAAGTAGCGCATCTGCGGTTCCCATGCCCGGTAGTCGCCGGCAAATTCGTGGACGAACACGACCGGCGTGCCGCCGCCCACCTCTTCGTAATAGAGCTTGGTGCCGTCCGTGCTTTTGATTGTAGGCATGGGCGTCTTGGGCCTAATGAACGGGCAGCACGTTGCAGCCGAGCATCGATGATAATGCAGGCCCACGCCCACAAAGCAAACGGGCCGCCTACCAGGCGGCCCGGCAAGCCGTGCCATTCGCCATGCTTCAATGAACGCCAACCACGAGCGATCTTGGCAGTCGATACCCTCTATTAAGCTTCCCAAAACGGCTTGTTGGCCTCGTTGTCGGCTTCCATCCGCGTTAGTCCCATATCCCACAATTCCCGATCATCAAGCGCCCAAAGTTCACGCCGCGAGCGCGCGCGCTGGCGCCATTCAGTCAGCAATTCCCGAATTTCGTTCCACTGCGGCAGACGACGCGAACGCACTGCTGTGAGGGTGAGATCGATCATGGTCATGGCTGGCTCCATTCCCCGGCGACAGTTATCAAATTACATGAGCCCCTACCGCAGCGATGTGATTGGCAGCACAACTTTTAGCTTTGCTCGGTTTTAATGATAAACTATTGAATTAACTTGTTTTTCTATGGTTCTCCGTAACAATTCGAGTTCGCAGGTTTGGGTCACCGGTACGGGCAAACCACCAGCGGCGTCAAACGAGTCGTAGCCAACGACACGCAAAATTCCGCGGCCGGGACTCATGGCAACCGCAAGCCGCGTATAGGGATTCAGCACCGGCTCTCGGACCCAGTCGAACCCCCGCAGCGAAAATTGGCCGTTCCAGCCGGCCAGCGACTCGCGCCGCGCCCGGCTGTAGCCGGCGGCATCGGCAAAGGAACTCACCAGAAATCGCCGCATGCCGATTCGCCCTTCCCAGCCGGGACGGCACGGCACCCAATCATTGGCGGCGCAGGTGTCGTCCTCACGGGTTTCAAAGCCGGTCTCGGTCCGCTCAATGATGCAACGCTCGTTCCGCGCGCAGCCGACCAACGTGTAAATCACCGGACGCGCGACAGGCGTTGCCTCAAGCATCCGCCGCGCGGCTCCGAAATCCGCGCACAACTCGAACGCACGGCGCAGCAGCTGATCCGGCGGCATGCGGCCGGCGATCTTGGTCGCGGTAATCGTATTTGCAGCGTAGTCGTACGGCCGCAACCAAGGGTGCCGGCTCCACCGCCGCATTGGCGCCTGATTGAGGGCTGCTGCGAAACGACGCGGCGCTATCGCAGTGAGCACGCCCACATAGCCCGGCCAGGTGACGTTGATAAAATCACCATGCTCGCCCCGCATGTACGCAAGCTCGGTGTGGTGTCCGAGCCCGTGAAACGGCCAATCGAGCGTGCGGACAAGCCAGGGTGTGCCCTCCTCCTCAACAGCCCGAGCCGTGCAGCCCCACTGATAGGAGGCGTTGAGCATCCATACGCCGGAAAAATCGAGCGCCGCCGCGATCTCTGCGATCTCGCCGAAGTATGGCGAGTGTGCACGCTTCAGCGAGCGGTGCGAAAGCCAATCCAGCGTCGGAATAAGCGGCAGTGCCGCCCGCGGGAAAAAACGCAAACAGGAATCGCGCAGGGCACGGGCCCGCGCACGGCCTTGGCGCGCATGGCGCGGCGGGCCGCCGTCACGGATGTCGATGACGGGAATAACAGGCAACGATGCACCCAGCTCTGATGGGTTTGTCATCGATTCGTTATAAAAGTTCGGTCGCAACGGCTTGCAGCCGTCGAATCATGGAACCAACTAAACGATTGTTGGGGCGATTTTGGAAACGCAAAGCGAACAATATGGTCAAAGCTAACAGTATCCCTAAACGTCGGCTTGGCTCTTCAGGCATCGAGGTCACCGCCATCGGCCTTGGCTGCATGTCGCTCTCGGGCATCTATGGCGCGAGCAGCGACGACGACGGAATTGCGCTCATCCATGAAGCCCTGGATCGCGGAATCACTTTTCTCGATACCTCCGACATGTACGGCTTCGGCCACAACGAAGAGCTCGTCGGCAAGGCGATCAAAGGCCGACGCTCCGATATCGTGCTGGCGACGAAATTCGGCAATCTCGGCGGTCGCGGCGGCAAAATAGCCGACGGCAGACCCGAATACGTGCTGAGCTCGTGCGACGCCAGCCTCAAGCGCTTGGGCGTCGAAGTAATCGATCTCTACTATCAGCACCGCATCGATCCCACAGTACCGATCGAGGATACAATCGGCGCCATGTCCAGACTGGTCGGTCAAGGCAAGGTCCGTGCCCTCGGCATCAGCGAGGCACGGCCGCAAACCATCCGCCGCGCGCATGCTGTGCATCCGCTGGCCGCCGTTCAAAACGAATTTTCGCTCCTGTACCGAACCGAGGCAGAGGAAACGTTGCGCACCACACGGGAGCTGGATATCGCTTACGTCGCCTATTCGCCGCTTGGCCGCGGCCTGCTGACTGGCGCCGTTGAAGCACAGGAGAACTTGGCCGAAGGTGATGCGCGCCGCCGCCATCCGCGCTTCGCTCCGGAAAATCTCACCCATAACGTGGCGCTGGTCGCGCGGATCGCCGAAATTTCGCGCCGCAAGAAATGCACGCCGGGCCAGCTCGCGCTCGCCTGGCTGCTTGCCCAAGGCGACGACATCATCCCGATTCCGGGAACCAAGCACAAAGAGCGCTTGCGGGAGAATATCGGCGCCCTTGCCGTCAGCTTGACCGACGACGATCTCGCGCAAATTTCCAAAGCCGTCCCGGCCGGTGCCGCGGCAGGCTTGCGCTATCCCGAAGCGCAGATGAAAAGCGTGTATCTCTGAGCGCGCACTTTTTAGGCGGCACGATTCAAAAGAGGCAGGCGAGATGCAAACGACAACGCTTGGACGGAACGGACCGGCGGTCAGCGAGCTCGGACTCGGCTGCATGGGCATGTCGCCGGGCGTTTACGGGCCGACCGACGAAACCGAGGGGATCGCCACCATTCATGCCGCCATCGAGGCCCGTATCACGCTCATTGATACCGGCGATTTCTACGGCATGGGTCACAACGAGATGCTGATTCGCCGGGCGCTCGAGGGTGCGCCGCGGTCACGCGTCGTCATCTCGGTGAAATTCGGCGGCATGCGGGATCCCTCCGGTGTTTTCATCGGTCAGGACGGCAGGCCGCAAGCCGTTAAAAACTTTCTGGCTTATTCACTGCGTCGTCTTGGCACCGATTACATCGACATCTATAGACCCGCCCGCCTCGATCCGGCCGTGCCGGTCGAAGACACGGTCGGAGCCATCGCTGATATGATCCGCGCCGGCTACGTCCGCCATGTCGGGCTGTCCGAGGTCGGCGCGGAAACCATCAAGCGCGCACATAAAGTGCATCCGATCGCAGATTTGCAGATCGAATATTCGCTGATGAGCCGCGGTATCGAAAACACGATCTTGCCGACCACACGACAGCTCGGCATCGGCATTACGGCTTATGGCGTTCTTTCACGCGGACTCTTAAGCGGTCGCGTGCCGACGCCCGGCAGCAAGGGCGACATTCGCATCGTGCGCATGCCGCGGTTTCAGCAAGGTAACGTCGAAAAAAACCTTCGCCTGGTCGAAGCGCTGCGGCAGATCGGCGACGAAAAAGGAGCGACCCCGGCACAACTTGCCATCGCCTGGGTGCGCTCACGCGGGGCCGATATCATCCCGGTGCTGGGCGCGCGTCGACGCGAGCAGCTCAAGGAAACCCTTGGCGCGCTCGAACTTTCGCTCGATGCCGCAGACATCGCCCGCATCGAATCCGCGGTATCGCCGGGCGGCACGGCTGGGGCGCGCTACGATGCGCCGCAGATGGCGCATCTCGACAGTGAAGCGCATGCGTGAATGCCCGCCTTACGCGGCGTCATCCCACGGAGACGCCGCAGGCCGCACTTCGGCTTGGTGAAGGGTTATTGGGCAAGTGTTGGCCCTGCACTCGCTTTTCGTCTAGTATGGTGATGCAGCAGGCGAGTTGATCCGTGACGCAACACACTTCCGCTACTGATCTTGCGATAGACCCCTACAGCGATACTGTCGGTGGCCGTGACAGCGCACCCGCAGCACCAACCAATCAAGACGCGCTGTGGGTGCAATACAGGTTGGGATTGTGGGAGTACGATCTTCGGACCGGCAATTCCGACGAGCGCCTTGACGGTCAGGTTAACGAACCACCCACCGGCGCGAGGGCGACGCCCGGAACAGATACTGCCTCGCCGCTGCCGCCGCTCAATGGCCGACTGCCGTGATCTGACCGACCCTAGGCGGGGAACGGCGCGATGTGGCGCGGACCGGCGGCTCAAACATCACGACCATTCGCCTGTTGCCGCAACGAGGGCACTTCAACCGGCTTTCGAGGCACGCCATGGATCATTTCATAAGCAATTTGTTAACAATGAATAGCGGAACAGAGCGTCGTTTATCCAAGAACCAACTGACCCTGTTGCAGAATTCGGGCCGACGAACCGCAAAAAAGGTCCGATGTCAGAACTCCATACCTACCTGACGGTAGATCACAATTGGCTACTCCTTGCGCTCGTCATTGTCTGTCTGTTGGCAAGCGCGATAGCCACCGCGGCATTAATCGATCTGCACTCGAAGCGCAAACTGCTGCAGCAGAAAAGCCAGCTCGACACTGCGCTTGAAACCATGGAGCAGGGCCTTTGCATGTTCGACGCGGAGGGCCGCATCGTGCTGTGCAATGACCGCTATGCCACGATGATGGGTTTATCGGTACCCTCGCTCGAAGGCCTGTCGCTGCTCAACCTGCTGATCAAATACCGTAATTCGGTCGGGGTGGATACCAGCGACGCGGAGCAGGTTTTCGCGCGCGTGCTTGCAGATGCGCGCGAGGGTAAGTCGACCACGAAGATTATAAAAACGTCGGCTGGCCGCACGCTTCGCGTCAACGACCAACCGATAGGAAAAGGCGGCGGCTGGGTCTCGACCTTCGACGACATTACCGAATGGCGACAGGCGCAGGAGCAGCTGAAGGAAAGCGAAGAGCGCTACCGGCTTCTAGCCGAATATTCGACTGACATGATTGTCATCGTCGATCGCGACGGACGTCGCTTGTACGTTTCTCCCGCTTGCCGCACGCTGTTAGGTTACGAACCCGATGAAATGCTTCAGATACACACCCTGGACTCTGTTCATCCTGATGAGGTGCCCCTAGTGAGGGAAGTACTCGCAAACAGAAAAACGGAGGGTACTCTAAGGTATCGGATGCGCCAAAAAGACGGCCGATACGTTTGGGTCGAAGCGGCGGGTGGGCCAAAGAAATTTGCCGGGGAGGCTCCTCTGCACGTTACGGTCGTTCGTAACATCGAGGAGCGCATCGCTACAGAGGATAGGTTGGTTCAAGCGAACAAACGCTTGCACGCGCTGGCAGATGAGGCATCTAAAAAATCCAATCAGCTCGAAGCGGCGATAGCCAATATTTCTCAAGGTTTTTGTATGTTCGATGTTGAACAGCGCCTCCTGATTCATAACGACCGCTATATAGAGATGTATGGGCTGCCTCGGGAACTGATCGTTCCAGGCTGTACCTTTAGATCGATATTGCAGTATCGAAAAACGGTCGGCGGTTTTGCTGGTGACGTCGACGAATTTATCGCTCAAATGTCCTCAGCGCATGCCAAGGGAGAGCCGCATCATGCAACGACGCGGGCGAAGGAGGGCCGGACAATCGCGGTCATCAATCACCCGGTGCCGGACGGCGGCTGGGTGGCAACTCATGAAGACATTACTGAGCGAAAAAGAGCGGAGGCGAAGATAGAACAACTCGCGCACTTCGATACTTTGACGAGCTTAGCCAACCGAAATCTGTTCAGGGACAAGATCGAAGAAGCCCTTGCGCGCTGGCACCGCTTTCGCGCTGAATTTGCGATTTTTCTGCTCGACCTCGATAAATTCAAACAGGTCAATGATACGTTTGGGCATCACGCTGGCGACGCCCTCCTTCAAGCTGTAGCGGCGCGCATTCGCGAGTCAATTCGGGAAGTTGACTTGGCGGCTCGACTGGGGGGCGACGAATTTGCTTTGATCATTAGTCGCGGAACGGAGAGTCTCTTGGACGGGTCGCAAACGCTTGCCGCGCGGCTCATCGAAGGAATCGGCGTGCCTTATGAGATTGAAGGACAACGGGTCATTGTCGGATGCAGCATCGGCATCGCGCTTGCGCCTAAACATGGCTTGCAGTCAGATCAGCTTCTGAGAAATGCTGACCTAGCGCTGTACAAGTCCAAAAACTCTGGACGCAACCGCTTCCAAGTGTTCAGTGATGAACTTAAGGCAGAGGCAGACAGCCGGAACGAGCTGGAAAACGACCTACGGCAGGCAATCTGGCGTGAGGAGTTTTCGATCTGCTACCAGCCCTTTGTTTCCCTTGAAACTGGGGCAGTTCTGGGCATGGAAGCGCTTGCGCGCTGGCATCACCCGGCCAAAGGTCCTATCCCGCCAGATGAGTTTATTCCAATCGCCGAAGAGGCGGACCTTATCGGGCGGCTTGGGGAGTGGGTGCTCACGAAGGCTTGCCACGACGCGGCGAAAATGCCGGACCACTTTAAGATCGCAGTCAATATCTCGGCAAGCCAGTTTGCAAAGTCCAATCTGGTCGACTCGGTGATTTTTGCCCTTGTAGATTCCCAATTATCACCCGAGCGCTTGGAAATCGAAATCACAGAAGGCGTCTTGTTAAAGGAGACCGCTCAAAACCTTGAGACTCTTCGTCAACTGCAAAACTTGGGTGTGTCGATCGCGTTGGACGATTTTGGCGTAGGCTATTCATCGCTCAGCTATCTCACCTCCTTTACGTTTAACAAGGTTAAGATCGACAGATCGTTTGTGGGAAAAATGGGAATGTCTGAGGCGCGGGCAGTGATCAAGTCGGTTGTGCAGTTGGCAAAGACGCTGAAACTGTCGATCTGCGCAGAAGGCATCGAAACAGAAGAACAACTCTTGGATGTCAAGTCTCTCGGGGTTGAGGTCGGTCAGGGGTATTTGTTTGGACGGCCGGAGCCACTCGATAAATTACAATATCCTGCTCCTTTGGAGAGCAAATCAACGGCTGCATAGAATTTTCGGTTCTATGCCGGAGAAGCTTGGAATCAATGTTTGCCGCCCACTTGCCGCCTGATCCGGTAGAATTATTGACCAGCGAATTGTCGAACCGCAGTGTTGGTGAGCGCGGTCGAATTGTACGTGATGTCTCTGCATTATTTATGGACCATGTTGTCAACTACTCAGCAGCACACGTCGAGTTGTTCGACATGGTTTTGATGAGTTTGATCAAAGAAGTTGACCAGCAGATACGTATTCATTTGGCGGAAAGCTTCGCGTACGTCGACAATGCTCCGCGAGAAGTCGTTCGACACCTGGCGAGTGACGATGAAATCAAGGTGGCCGGACCTTTGTTGTCCTTTTCGAGTTGTCTCGATGATGAGTTTCTCGTTGAAAGCGCAAGAAACAAGAGCCAAGAGCATCTTTTAGCAATTTCTTCGCGGCAAGTAATCGGGTGTCGGGTAACTGATGTTTTGGTTGACCGAGGTAACGATCAAGTTGTGCTAACGCTGGCTGGGAACAAAGGCGCGGAATTGTCCGCGACCGGATGTGCGCTTATTGTTGAGCGAGCGAAGAATAACCAAGACATCGCGCGGGTAATTTGGAATCGGGATGATATTCCACGGCAGCAGGTATTAGTGCTCCTTGCGAAGGCGTCGGATGCGGTGCGGCGCAAGTTGGAGGCCGAGGACGGGCGACGAGCCGGAGAAGTCGCAGATGCCGTGAAAATGAGTAGCCAAAAATTGCAAGAAAAGTCCCAGGAATCGTCGGCGCACTATGCGAGGGCGAAGTCGCGGGTAGAAGCGCTGAAGCGGTCCGGCGGATTATCAGAAAGCCATATCTTGATGTTTGCGCGCGCGGGCGAATTTGAGGAGGTAGTTATCGCTATTTCGGAAATGAGCCATCTCCTAGCCGGCGACGTTGAAAGGATGATGCTCGACGAGGTAGTAGACCGGTTGTTGATTGTGTCGAAGGCGATCGGTCTATCATGGGCCACGCTCAAGCAGGTGACCCTCCTAACGAAACGGCCGTCACCAGCCAAGCCGGCCCATTGGGAGCAACTTGAGGCAAAGTATCGATCTGTACAGCGGGAAGCCGCCGCGAAAACCCTGCAGTTCCATCTACTTCGGCAAAAGGCGCTGGGTTGCTGTTAATATTTCCTTTGTGTGGCCTGACCTGCTCCGACAACACACCATGTCTGGCAATAGCGCCATCCTCCTGATCTCAAATCCTCCCGATCGAAGCCAGACACTGGCCGGTCGGCTAGCGCGGCGCAGGTCTTTGTTCGCCATTGGCTTCCTGGGATTTATATCGCTTGCGACGACGGCATGTTCTCCGAACAATGCCGATGACGAAGCAGAACGGACTTGTGCATTGAAGCTTTATCCAAACTACAATCAGACGCGCTTGGATCAGTGCATGAACGTTTGCCAATCGTGTCGCGGAGGAACCGCTGTCACCTGTAGCACTTCCTGTAAACTCAAAGGCGCAAACTAATTCCAGCTCGGCTCGGGGTCATTCGCGTCATCCGACGGTCTGGCGAAAATGGTTGCCTTTGCCTCCAAGAAACGGACTTAGCTTACGTCGGGAGCTGCGCTTTCGTAGCTGCGCGATATGTACGCGACCACTTCCGGGCTGCCGCTGGATCGGACTGTCGCTAATTGCTGCCGCTAATGTCGCTAATACCGTCCAACTATTTGATTTTATTTGATGGTGGGCCCGGGAGGACTCGAACCTCCAACCAAGCGGTTATGAGCCGCTAGCTCTGACCATTGAGCTACGGGCCCTCGCCCTCCGCGGAACGGAATGCACCGGCCAAGCGCGAGCGCTGATATTCTATCCGCGTCGGCTGAGTAAAAACACCGCCTGCTCGGCAAACAGATTCCAGAACCACCACGGCATCTTCAGGCGCATGCGTCGGCCCCAGGCATTGAGCGCCACCGCCTCCTCCACCTTGGCGCCGCCGACATGACAGAGCTGGCGGAAATCCTTGATGCTGCAAAAATGGATATTCGGCGTTTCGTACCACGCATAGGGCAGATTGTCGGTGTGCGGCATGTGACCGCCAAGCGCGATCTGCAGCCGAATTCGCCAGTGGCCGAAATTCGGAAACGAGACGATTGCGTGACGGCCGATACGCAACATGTGCTCGAGCACAACGCGCGGATGCCGTGTCGCCTGCAGAGTCTGCGACAGAATGACGAATTCGAACGCGTCATCGGGATAATCCTCGAGATCGGTATCGGCGTCGCCTTGCACAACGGCGAGACCCTTGGCGACGCATTCGTTCACGCCCTCGCGCGATAGTTCGATGCCCCGACCATCGACGCCTCGCGTTTCCAGGAGCCGCAGCAATTCGCCGTCGCCGCAGCCGACATCGAGCACGCGCGCACCGGGTTCGACCATGTCGGCGACAACGAGCAAGTCAACGCGCGAGCCTCCGGGGCCACGCGCAGCTTCCGCCATCGTAAGGTCGTGCCCGAGCCGCGTAAGCATTAATATCTCCGCGCCGGCTTTAAGCCGCGCGCCGTGGCGGCGCCTTCCAGAAAGCCGCTCACGATGGCGAATAATTCCGGCTCATCGAGCAGAAATGCATCATGCCCCTTGTCGGTGGTGATCTCGGCGAATGATACCCGCACGCCAGCCGCATTAAGCGCATGGACGATAGCGCGCGATTCCGAGGTCGGGAACAGCCAGTCGCTGGTGAACGAGATGACGCAGAAGCGCGTGGTTGCGCCACGGAACGCGTTGGCGACGACGCCGTCGTAGTCGGCAGCGAGGTCGAAATAGTCCATCGCCCGCGTCAGATAAAGATAGGAATTGGCGTCGAACCGTTCGACGAAGCTGATGCCCTGATGCCGAAGGTAGGACTCGACCTGAAAATCGGCATCGAACGAAAATGTCGGATTGTCGCGATCCTGGAAGCGCCGGCCGAATTTCCGATGTAACGCCGCATCAGACAAATAAGTAATGTGCGCCCCCATGCGTGCGACCGCGAGCCCACGCCGCGGATTGGTGCCTTCGGCAAAGTAACGCCCGCCCCGCCAGTCCGGATCGGCCATCACTGCCTGCCGGCCGACTTCGTGGAAAGCGATATTCTGCGCCGAATGCCGCGTCGCAGCGGCAATCGGCAACGCCGCGAACACGCGTTGCGGAAAGCTGGCCGCCCATTGCAGCACCTGCATGCCGCCGAGCGACCCGCCCGCGACCGCAAACAATGATTCGATGCCGAGATAATCGAGCAGCATCGCTTGCGCGCGCACCATGTCGCGCACGGTGATAACGGGAAATTCGAGCCCCCATGGCGCACCGGATTGCGGATTGGTCGACGCCGGGCCGGAAGTGCCCATGCAGCCGCCGACCACGTTCGGGCAAATCACGAAATAGCGCTCGGTGTCGATCGGTCGGCCCGGCCCGACCATGGTCTCCCACCAGCCGGGCTTGCCAGTTACCGGATGGGTGTTGACGACGTGCTGATCGCCGGTGAGCGCATGGCAGACGAGAACGGCATTGCTGCGCTCGGCGTTAAGCGTGCCATACGTCTGGTAGGCGATCTGCAGAGGGCCGAAATCGATGCCGGCATCGAGCCGCAGCGGCTTGTTCGCGGGAAAGCGCACGAGCAGCGAATGCGGATGATCTGCTTCGCGCGTGCGGTCTGCGAGATCGAGCGTTGCGGTGGCCTCAGCCATGGGCTTCCCAGCGGTAAGAACCGCTTCGGCAGGCGGTCAAAGGCGCGTAAATAAGCGCCTGCCCGCCGGAGTCAATGTTTTCTTTGCTTGCTGTTTGATTTTTCTTTGCTTTCGGGCTCAACGCGACCTATCAATCCGGTGCTTCTCCGGGACACTGCATGAAACCGCCCCAACAAAGAACACTCTCACTCGCCGATCTGCGCCGCGAGATCGACGGCATCGACGAGGCCATGCACAAGCTTCTGATGAAGCGAGGCGAGATCATTGAGCGCTTGATTGCGGTGAAGAAGACGGAGGAATCAGGCTCCGCGTTCCGTCCGGCACGCGAAGCCGACATGATGCGCCGCTTGGTGCAGCGTCATCGGGGCAGTCTGCCACTCGATACCGTCGAAAGCATCTGGCGTGTCATTATCTCGACCTTCACCTACGTGCAGGCGCCGTTCTCCGTGCACGCCGACCTTTCCGCCGGCGATGCGCTGATGCGCGATTCCGCACGCTTCCATTTTGGTTTCACCGTGCCGTTCGTGCCGCATATGGGCGCGGCGGCTGTGGTGCAGGCTGTCACCGCCTCGAGAGGGGATCTCGGGCTGGTCCCGGCTTTCGCCATCGCCGGTAGCGGCGGCGGTCCATGGTGGACGGCGCTCGAATTCGACAGCGCCCCGAAGGTCATTGCGCGACTGCCGTTCGTCGAACGGGCCAACCACCCCGCCGGCCTGCCGGTTTTCGTGATCTCGCGCGTGCCTGCGGATGCGATGGTTACCGAAGCCGAGGTGTGGAGCGTCCGGGTCGCCGGCTGGAACGCCAGCTTTGCCGACAACCTTGCACAGTTCGCGGACGCAATTGTGGTCCCCGATCGTGCGTTTGACGGCGCGGCCCTCCTTGTCTCGGTGGCGCGCGGCAGCATCGATGCCGTCGCCAAAACCTTGGTTGCAACCGGTGCGTCCATCCGCTCAAAAGCCCTCGTCGGCAGCCACGCGACCCGCTATACGGTGGCGCCGAAGGTCTGATTTTCGCCGCGCCATAACGGCGATGAAAGAAGAACTTGCAATGACCGCGTATCCGCAACCCCGGCCGGGGGTGCTTGACATCACGGCCTATGTGCCCGGCAAAAGCAACGCGCCCGGCCTCGCCAAGGTGTTCAAGCTCTCGTCGAATGAGACGCCGCTGGGCCCGAGTCCGCACGCCATTGCAGCCTACAAGGCCGTCGCCGCACATCTTGAGGATTACCCGGACGGTTCTGCCTCCGAGCTGCGCCAGGCAATCGGGCGCGCGTTCGGACTCGATCCGGACCGCATCGTCTGCGGCGCCGGCTCCGATGATTTGCTAAACTTGCTGGCGCGGGCCTACCTCGCTGACGGTGACGAGGCGATCCATACCACGCACGGCTTTCTGGTCTATCCGATCGCCACGCTCGCCACCGGTGCCAAGCCGGTCGTTGCGGCGGAGACGAACTACACGGCCAATGTCGATGCCATGCTGGCGGCGGTGACGAAGAAAACGAAAATCGTTTTCCTCGCGAACCCAAACAATCCGACGGGCACCTACATCTCGTTTGACGAAGTCAAAAGATTGCATCGCGGCCTGCCGCCGCATGTGCTGCTGGTGCTTGACGCCGCATACGCCGAATATGTCCGGCGCAACGACTACGAGTCGGGCATAGAGCTGGTCGCCACCAGTGAAAACGTCGTTATGACCCGCACCTTCTCCAAGATTCACGGGCTGGCAGCGCTGCGGCTCGGTTGGCTGTTCGGGCCCGCCCACGTGGTCGCGGCGATTAATCGGATTCGTGGACCGTTTAACGTCAATGCTCCGGCGATCGCCGCAGGCGTCGCCGCGATCGAGGATCACGAGCACCAAGAGCGGTCCCGTGACCACAAC
>Ga0187782_10001334_pt1 | contig 17833 bp, 14 predicted proteins | sample 0715_SJ02_MP15_2_FD_132454 | JGI IMG/M metagenome (GOLD analysis project Ga0187782, IMG submission 132454) | Tropical peat soil microbial communities from peatlands in Department of Meta, Colombia - 0715_SJ02_MP15_20_MG | ecosystem: Environmental > Terrestrial > Soil > Wetlands > Peat | place...
AGCGCGCCGCACGCGAGCGGGTCCCCTCGTGGATCGGAGGGATGCTCGAAAGCGGTATCGGACGGGCGCACAACGTCGCCCTCGCCTCCGCGGCGCCGTTCGTCCTCCCCGCGGACCTCTCCGCGAGCGACCGCTACTATCACGAGGACCTTACCGACCCGCCGTTCGTTCTCGGACCCGGTAGCACCCTCGAGGTTCCGCGGGGGCCGGGGATCGGTGTCGAGGTCGTCGAACGAACGCTTCGACGCCACCGTAAGGCGTCGCGGACGTTCCGCCCCTAAAGGACCCTGGGTTGCGCCCCGCTAGCGGATCCGCTCGAGCGCGGCGCCGACCATGAGAGGGAAGAGGACCGTGACGTCGCCGGTCACGGTCGTGTGACGGGCCGTCGCCTTCACCTTTCCCCACGAGACGGCCTCCCGAGTCCGCGCGCCCGAAAGACTTCCGTCCCATTCGACCGCGGTCGTGAGGTAGAGCGCGGCGTCGAGGCCGTCGCGGAACTGGTTCCACCAGATCGTGTGGTGCTTCGAGATCCCTCCCCCGAGCATCACCGCGCCGGCGCGCTTCGCGCCGTAGACGAGGTCCGAGAGGAGCTGCTCGTCCGAGAGGAGGTCGAACGAGAGGGTCCGGTGGTCCTGCCAATAGAGCCAGACCTGCGAGCCCACCGCCCCGTCCGTGATCCCCGGGACGATCACCGGCACCTTCCGTTCGAATGCGGCCCGCAGGATGCTCGACCGTTCCTTCGCGGGGATCGACTCGCCGATCGCGGCCGAGAGGGCCCGGGTCGAGAGCGCCCGCGTGCCCGCGGCCCACAGTCGGTCGAGGACCTTCCGCATCTTCGTCTCGACGATCGCACCGTAGTTCGCCTCGGGGATCACGAGGTTCCCGAGCCGGTAGAGGTGGCGGCGGTGAAGGGCCGCGTCGTCGAGGTCCCACTCCCCATGGTAGTACGGCCGGAACGACCGGGCGAGGTCGTGGTCGAGGGTGCCGCAGGTGGTGATGACGGCGTCCACGTACCCCTCCCGGACGAGCGTGGCGAGGACACCGCGGGTGCCGGTCGCGACGATGTCGGCCGGGAACGAGAGGAACCGGGTCATCTCCCGGTCGGAGAGGATTCGGGCGAGCAGGTCGACGCCGGTCGCGACCTCCTTCGCGCTGAAGCCCCCGCCGTTTTCGAGCCGTCGCACGAGCGTGTCGAGCGAGGGAGCGTCGTCGATCCGGACGTCCTCGACCTTGCGGGCCATGTCCCGGGGGAGTCGAGGGCGGTTAAAGCGCTCCCGTGAGACCGAGCGTCACCGAATGGAAGAGGAGGAGGTAGACCACCGCGTAGCCGACGAGCGCGCCGCCGTTCAAGAGCGGGAGGCCCGCCTGGGGGTTCCCCCGAAGCACGAGGCGCATCAAAATCCCGTAGCCGAAGAGCGAGCCGACGAGGGCTCCGAGCGCCGCCCAGAGGTTCGCGCCGAGGCCGAGGACGTGCGGCGCGGTCGGAAGCCAGACGAACGCGGAGACGACCAGGGTTCCCGGGATGACGACGTCTCCGAGCCCCATGAAAAGCGCCGCGCGCTCCTCGGCGGGTTGGCTTCGCTGTTCGACCAGCGTCGGCGCTTTCGTGTAATCGTAGTTCGTGGAGTCGGGCATCACCATCAGGATCGGGAGCTTCATGTCGACGACGATGTCGGCCAGCGAGACCATGTGCTTCGTCCGGTAGACGGCGATCGCGTCGTAGATCATCAGGGCGATGAGCAGGATGAACGCCGGCAGGATGCCGAAGGAGATCCCCAGGATCGCGATGAGCGAGCCCGCGGCGAGGAAGCCGACCAGGTCGACGATGTACCACTGCGGCTCCACGAGGAGCGCGAAGTAGAGCCCCGCGCTCACGACCGCGGCGTAGATGAGCGCGGGCTGGAACACGAACTCGGCCGGGTAGGGAGGCAGGAGGAACGAGCCGGTCGGCAGGACCGAGAACGTCGCGAACAGCGTGACGTAGAGCGCGCCCGCGATCCCGAGCAGGATCACGTGGCGCAGGGCCGCGACGCCCCCGCGCTGGCGCGCGAAGAACAGGATGAACAAGGGCGCCACGACGATGACGACCAGGATGAAGATCGGCGCCGTGGGGCTCTGGGGGTTCGAGGAGGAGGAGAGCCCGGCCGACCGGAACGGGTCGGCGAGCGCCAGGGCGACCGTCTGGGCTCCGACGTAGAGGCCGAGGAGGCCCAACCAGCGGAGGCTCCGCATGGCCCGTTACGGCTCGACCACGGCGTACGCGTTGTTGCCGAGCACCTTCGTGATCTTCGCCTTCACCGACATGCCGCGCTGGTTCGCTCCCGTGACGAAGATGACAAAGCCTTCCTTCTTGGCGACGCCGTCGCCGCGCCGTCCGACGTCCTCGATCGTGAGATGGTAGACCTCGCCGACCACGACCGGGGTCTTCGGCTTCTCGGGGGTGACGACCTTGCGGACCGTCACGGGCCGCTGGGCGCCGCACGCCTCGCAGACGAGCAGCGTGAGCCGTCCCTCCTTCTGGAGGTGGGTGTCCGGCCGCTTGCACTCCGAGCAGATCACGTACTTCACGGTGTAGTCGCGGAGGCGGGCCGAGATCTGGTCCTTCGCGAGCCGGGACTTCAACACCCCCCGCGGGAGGTCGAGGACGCCCGGGCAGCCGAACTCCTTCGCGAGGAACCCGATCACGTGGGCGGGCTCGCGTCGGAGCACGCCGGTGATATCCTGGAAATTGCGGATCACCGTGTTCTTTCCGTCGGTCATCACGTCCGGCTCGGGAACCTGAAAGCGCTCGCCGCCCGTGCGGACCGGCGGCAGTTTCTCGTGCGCGCGCGCCAGAAGGGCCTGGTACGACTCCATCCGATACGTCACGACCGAGCGAGGGAGTAAAAGGCTATCCGCTCAGGCGTGGGGAGGTCCGAACCCGTTCAGCGCGTCCAGGACGCGGGCGAGGTTGCGTTCCGCCACGACCGCCGTCGCCGCTCGGCGAACGTCCTCGTCCTCGGGCAGGAAGGCGACCCCGACCCGGCTTCGCCGGAAGAGGCCGACATCGATCTCCGAATTCCCGACCGACGCCGTCTCGCCCGGAGTCACCCCGAGCTGATGCTGGAGGCCCGCGAGCACGCCTTCCTTTCCGTGGATCGGGACCCGGACGATCCCTTCTCCGGTGAGGCGCCCGTCCGCGTCGACGCGAAGGCCGTTCGCGAGTGCGACCTCGATCCCGAGCTCCCGCGCGATCCGGCGAGCGAGGATGTCGAGACCGCCGCTCACGATCGCCGTTCGGGCCCCGAGGGCATGGATGCCGTCGATCAGTGTCTCCGCCCCGGGCATGAGGGGCACCGGCGCCAGGATCCGCTCGAGGTCGAACACCGTGAGCCCCGGGGCGTGCCGCTTCCAGATCCGCACGTCGCTGCGGATGAACTCCTCGTCATCGATCTCGTTCGCGAGGAAGCGACGCAGCCCCTCGTCGTTGCGGTCGCCGAAATGCTGGTGGACGACGTGCCACGAGCTCGAGACGTCGACGAGCGTTCCGTCCATGTCGAGCGCGACGAGCCTAAGCACGTTCGCCCCGGGCGATCCGGTCGGCCCGGTCGAGGACCCGGTCCGGGGGTCGGACCGCCCAGGCCGCGAGGTTCTCGTCGATCTGCTCGGGACGGCTGGCCCCGATCACCGGGGCCGCGCCCATCTTGCGCAACCAGTGGAGCGCGATCGACCCGAGCGGCACGTGATTGTCGCTCGCGAGGTCGCGCAGCGCCCGACCCCGCTCGAGCATCTCGGGAAGGATGTCCGGCTCGAAGAGCCGGTGCGCGAACTGTCGGACCTCCCGGGGGACCTTCGCTCCGTCGAGGTAGCGTCCGTGCAGGAGCCCGCGTGCGAGGGGGGTGTACGCCTCGATGAGGATCCCATGCGAGCGGCAGTACTCCTGGACCGGGTCGACGTCGTCCCGCAGGAAGAGGTTGTAGCGCAGCTGGTTGACCGCGATCCTGGCCTCGCTCAGGTGGCGGGCCGCCTCCTCGAGCTCCTCGACCGAGAAGTTGGAGACCCCGATCGCGTGGATCTTCCCTTCCTTCCAGAGCGCCTCGAGGGCCGGCATCGTCTCCGCGAGCGGGACGCGGGCGTCCGGCCCGTGGATGAGGTAGAGGTCGACCGAGCGGCGCGCCAGTTTCTCGAGACTCCCGATAAGGGCGGCGCGGACCTGAGCGGGACGCAGGTGCTCCCAGGCGACCTTCGTCACGACGTAGGCGTCGGGAGCCGCCCCCGGAGCTCGGGCGAGCACCTCGCCGAGAATGCGCTCCGACCGCCCGTTCCCGTAGACCTCCGCCGTGTCGAACCATCGGATTCCCCGCTCGTAGGCGCGGCCGATCGTCGCCTTCGTGCGCGCCTCGTCCTCGGGCGTCCAGCGGCCGAGACCCCAGAGTCCGAGCCCGAGCGCGGGGTGCGGACGCCCCCCGCCCGCGAGCTCGATCGTCTCGATCTCGACCCCTGGCGGGGCGACGGTCGCGGCCGCGCGCTTCTTCGCCTTCGGTCGGGGTTTCGTCGCACGGGAGGCCCGGGAGGTGGGGGTCATGGTACGGCGGACGACGAGCCGTCCTGCTTCAAGTGTTCGTCGATACGACGGACCCGTTCGGCGAGCTCCGCGGCCTTCTCTTCCGCCTCCCGGACGACGTCGGGCGGTGCGTGCCCCCGGAACCCCGGGTCGGCGAGTCGCGCCCGGGTCTTCTCGAGCAGCCCCGAGAGCTTCTCCCGTTCCCGCAGGAGCGCCTCCGCGGTGGCGCCGGAGGCGACCGGCCGTTCGAGGAAACATTCGCCGAACGCCGCGACCCGACGACCGGTCCCGTTCGGCAGTTCGTCGCCTTCGCCGAGGAGAACGAGGGAACTGACGCGCGCGAGCCGCTCGACCGTCTCCCGTTCGTTCGAGAGCACCCTCGCGACCTCGGGTCCGCTCGGCCGGACCCACGCCTTCGGGGTCGTGTCGACGGGTACCTTCTCTTCGGCCCGCAGGTTCCTCAGGAGCCGTACGGTCTCGAGCACGGGCTCCATCTCGAGCTCGGCGGCCGGGTCGGAGAGGGCTTCCTGCGGGCGCGGCCACGGTGCCGAGGCGAGGAGCGAATCCGGGTGCGGAAGGGCATGCCACAGCTCTTCCGTCACGTGGGGAACGAACGGGTGGAGCAGCCGCAGCGAGCGCTCGACCACGAACAGGAGCGTCGCGGAAGCTTCCCGCCGCGCAGTTTCGCCTCGTCGCCCGAGAAGCGACTCCTTCGCGATCTCGACGTACCGGTCGGCGAGGTCGTGCCAGAGAAAGTCGTAGAGGGTTCCCGCGGCCATCGTGAACCGGAACTCCGCGATCGCCCGGTCGACCTCCTCGACCGCACGATGGTAGCGAGAAAGGACCCAGCGGTTCTCTAGGGCGGTGGTGGCGGAGAGGGTCGGGGGTCCGGAGGGCGGAGGGGTTCCGGGAGGGACGAACGAGAGACTGAACCGCACGAGGTTCCAGACCTTCGTGAGGAAGTTCCGCCCGCCGTCCAGCGCGGACGCGCCGAACGGCCCGTCCTCGTCGGTCGGGTTCGGGAAGACGAGCGCGAAGCGGAGCGCGTCCGCGCCGCGCTCGCGAATGTGGTCGAGCGGGTCCGGGGAGTTCCCGAGATGTTTCGACATCCGACGGCCTTGCTCGTCCCGGATCATCCCCGTGAAGTACACGTCGGAGAACGGTCGGGCGTCCCGGAAGTAGTAGCCGGACATCATCATCCGGGCGACCCAGAAGAACATGATGTCGCGGCCCGTGACGAGGACGTTCGTCGGGTAGTAGTGCGCGAGGTCGGCGGTCGGGTCCGGCCAGCCGAGCACCATGAACGGCCAGAGCCACGACGTGAACCACGTGTCGAGCACGTCCGGGTCGGGCTCGAGGTCGGTGGACCCACACTGGTCGCAGACGGTCGGCGGTTCGACCGAAACGACCTCGTGGCGACAGGCCCGACATCGGGAGACCGGAACCGGGTGCCCCCAGAGGACCTGGCGCGAGATGCACCAGTCCTGGATCCCTTCCATCCAGGTGAAGAAGGTCTTCTCCCAGCGCGCCGGGTGGATCCGGATCTCCCCGCGGCGCACCGCGTCGATCACGGGAGTGGCCAGGGGTCGCATTCGAACGAACCACTGGGTCGACAGACGGGGCTCGATGACCGCCTCGGAACGCTCCGACCGTGCGACCGAGTGCCGGTACGGCATCTGTCGCAACAGGAACCCGGAGCGTTCGAGCGCCTCGAGCACCTTCGTGCGAGCGACATCTCGGTCGAGTCCGCGGTACTCGCTCGGGACCCACTCCCCGACGAGGTGTGCCGTCGCGTCCAGGATGTCGGGGGGCATCGGGAGGTCCGGGTGGCGAAGGAAGACCTCGTAGTCGACGAGGTCGTGGCGCGGGGTGACCTTGAGGGCCCCGGCCCCGAACGCGGGGTCGATCGCGGCGTCGGAGATGATCGGGACCCTCCGCTGGGTAAGCGGGACGACCACCTCCCGACCGAGGAGCGAGCGGTACCGTTCGTCGTCGGGATGGACCGCCACCGCGACGTCCCCGAAGATCGTCTCGGGCCGGACCGTGGCGACCTCGAGCCCTCCGGGAGCCCCGTCCGCCCACGGGTAGCGTAGGTAGACGAGCGACGCCTCCTCCTCGGTATGGACAACTTCGAGGTCGCTGATCGCCGTGCGGAGGCGCGGGTCCCAATTGACCATCCGCTCCCCGCGGTAGACGAGGCCGTCCCGGTAGAGGCGAACGAACACCTCGCGGGTCGCCCGGACGCTCTCCCGGTCCATCGTGTAGCGGTACCGGCTCCAATCGACCGAGAACCCGCCCGCCCGGGTCTGCTCCCGGATCCGTTTCTCGTGCTCCTGCTTCCAGAGCTCCACTTCGTGGATCGCCTGCTCCCGGGGGAGGTCGTCGAACCGGACGCCCTGCTTCTGAAGGCGACGGCGGACCTCGACCTGGGTGGCGAGCCCCGCGTGGTCCAGGCCCGGCACCCAGAGGGTCGAATCCCCCAGCATCCGGTGGTAGCGGACGAGGATGTCCATCACCGTGTCCCCGAGCATGTGTCCGACGGTGAGGACCCCGGTCACGTTCGGCGGAGGAAGCGAGATGCAGAACGTCGGACCGGTCGGCCGATCGGGGCCGCGCGCGACCTCGCGTTCGTCCCACGCCTTCTGCCAGCGGGACTCGATCTCCCTCGCCTCGAAGCGCGGGGGGAGCGCCGGGGCGCTCAGGAGGCTCCCCTCCCGAGCGCGAACGGGGTCGCGAGCGCGAGCTCTGCGACCGCGACGAGCGCCATGACCTCGAGCCCGAACGTCGAGCCCGCGGCCCGGGCCACGGAGAAAAGGACGACGGGGAGGCCTGCGGTCACGAGGCCCGGGATGGAGACGAGGACCGCGAACCACGCGCCCGCATAGAGGTTCGTGATCGCGAGCCCCCTGCGGCGAGCCCACCGGAAGAGGAGCCCGATCTCGAGGAGCGCGGCCGCGAGGACCGCGGGAAGCTCCGCCAGCACGAACGCGCCGAAGACCCACGGCTCGAAGAGCCGGAGGAGGGTGAACGCCAGGATCAGCCCGGCCGCGATGAGGTAGATGCACGCGATGAGGGCCACCTTGCCGAACAGGATCGACCGGTTCGGGAGCGGCAGGGTTCGCCCGTAGGAGTACGCGATCACCTCGATGGCGAAGAACGCGGGACCAAAGAAGGTTGCGAGAAGGGCCGCGAGCGTGACCGCACCGAGTGCGAGCGACGTGGCGACCGGCGACCGGAGCGGGCTCGAGTACGTCAGGAGCCCGATCGCGACCGCGTCGAGGATCGGGAGGAGGATGAGGAACGCATACCCCGGGGTGCGGCTCGCGATCCGCAGGTCCTTCACCAACACCGCTCGCGCGGCTCCGGTCGGGCGGACCACGGCGGGGACCGACGCGAGCGCCGCGGGCGCCCGGTTCGGCAGGAACTGGAGGTCTCGTACCGACCCCGCGAGCCAGACGACCGACCAGACCGCGAGCGCTGCGTAGGCGATGGCGGCCGCGGCGAGAACGAATTCGGTGGTCGGGGAGAGGATAACGAGCGCGGCCGCTCCGCCGCTCGCGAGGGACGGCAGAGCCGCGAAGGGGAACGGGAACGTGCCGACCAGCAACATGCCGTCGAAGGACGGGCCCTGGGCCGCGAGCCCCCCCAACGCCGTGAAGAACGCCGGGGCCGTGGTGATGAACGCGAACATCGCGAACGCCGGGACGAGCCAGAGCACGAGGTACGCCCAGCGTACGACGGTTCGGCCACCGCCGCCCCGAGACCCCTGGACCCGCCGGATGAAGAACCGACCGGTGAGGAGGGAGAGGGCGAGCGAATAGACGATCGCGACCACGAGGCCGGGGAGAGCGGCGAGGCCGGCGAAAGGACCTAACGCAAGCCCGACCGCGAGCGGCGTCACCACGAGGATCGACAGGACCGGGAGGTCGAAGAGCCGGAAGAACAGTATCCCCGAGACGCGACGCAGCGTTTGGGGGTCGATCGGGAGCGGCTCGAGCACCGGGAGCACTCCGGCCGAGATCAGGGTGGGGATCACCTGGACCCCGGTCCACCATAGGAGTGCGACGTCCAGGCTCAGGATGCCCGTCACGACCGCGGTATCGAAGAGTCCGGTCGGTACCGCCGGGAAGAGGTTCGGGTTCAGGGCCTTCTCCCGGAGGATGGCCGCGCCCCCGAGCGCGAGCAGTCCGAGCACGACGCTGATGACGAGCTTGCTCTGCACGACGCGGTTCCGGGAGCGGGTGACGAGCTTCTTCGACGCACCGCTCGGGAGCATGTTCCCCTGGCGGAACGCGTAGACCGCCTGGAGCGAGAGTTCGGTGAACGCGACGTCGCTCAGCCGGAACGCCTCTCTCCAGCTCATGCGTCCGAGTTCCCGAGCGCGTCGACGGCGGCCCGCACCCCGGCGTCCTCTTCGGTGAGGCGCAGGAAGACCTCCTCGAGCGACGCGTCCCCCCGCTCCACACGTTCCCGCAACGAATCGAGCGTCCCTTCCCCGCGAAGGACGCCCCGGTCGAGGATCCCGACGCGCTGGCAGAGCTGCTGGGCCACCTCCATCGTGTGCGTGGAGAAGAGCACCCCGCGCCCCGTGCCGGCGACGTAGCGCAGGAGCAGGTCCTTCATGATCCGTACCGAGCGCGGGTCGAGACTGTTGAGCGGCTCGTCCAGCACGAGGAGCGGAGGCGAGTGGAGGAAGGCCGCGATGATCAGAACCTTCTGGCGCGTACCGTTCGAGAGCGTGGCGATCGGCTCCTCGAGCTCGCTTCCCAGCCGGAACGCGTCGGCATAGCTCTGCACGCGCCGCGTCGTCGTCGTGACGTCCATATGGCGAACGCTCGCGACGAACTCGAGAAACTCCCGCGGCGTGAGCGCCTCGTAGAGCATCGAGGTCTCCGGGACATAGCCGATCCGGGACTTCACCGTGAGCGGTTCCGTGGTCACGTCTCGGCCGAAGACCTGCAGGCGCCCGGAAGCGGGCACCAGCAAGCCGACGATCGCCTTGATCGTGCTCGTCTTACCGGCCCCGTTCGAGCCGAGGAGCCCATAGATCTCTCCCGGCTTCACCGTCAGCGAAAGGCGGTCCACCGCGAGCCGTTCCCCGTAGCTCACCGAGAGTCCGTCCACGGTGAGCGGGACCGGGGAGGGGTCGGAGGGCCCGGTCGACATCGCTCTCCCATCGGTCGGCCGCGGGTATAACTGCGGGGGGGTCGGGCGATTATCGCGAACGGATCAGCGGGAACAGCTCGACCTCCTTGATCGAGTCGACCCCGAGCAACCCCATCAGGAGCCGGTCGACGCCGAAGCCGACCCCCGTGCACGGCGGCAGACCGTAGGTGAGCGCATTCACGAAGTCCTCGTCGAACGCGTATCGGTCGTCCCCCCGGCCTCCCGCCTGGGTCCGGAACCGTGCCTCTTGCTCGTCCGGGTCGTTGAGCTCGGTGTAGGCGTTCGCGAGCTCGTAACCCGGATAGAAGACCTCGAACCGCTCGACCCGGCCCGGCTTCGATCGGTGCCGTTTTGCGAGCGGGGTCGTCGCCTCGGGATGGTCGACCACGAACGTGACGCGGTCGAACGACGGCTCTACATAATGCTCGAACAGCTTGTCGAGGAACGTCCCGGTCGAGGAGTTGTCGGGCACGGTCGAACCGGCGGCGCGTGCGAGTTCGCGGAGCTCGTCCCGACTCTTCGAGAGCAGGCCCGAGATGCCGCTCCGCTGCTCGAGCGCTTCCACGAAGTCGACGGTCGGGAACGGAGGCAGGAACCGCTTCGCGGCCGTCTCGACCTCGGCGTTCCCCGGCACGAGCTCGAGGGTCCGGCGCGCCAGCCGCTCGAAAAGGCCCTCCATCAGCCGACGCATGTCGTGGTAGTCGGCGTACGCCCAGTACGCCTCGAGCTCGGTGAATTCGGGTGAGTGCGTGGAGTCGAGGTCCTCGTTTCGGAACGCCTTCCCGAGCTCGTAGACCCGCTCGAGGCCCCCGACGAGCAGCCGTTTCAGCGCGAGCTCGATGGAGATCCTCAGGCGGAGGTCCGCGTCGAGGTAGTTCGAATGGGTGACGAACGGCGCCGCCGCCGCTCCGCTCGCGACCGCGGAGAGCACGGGGGTCTCGACCTCCAGAAACCCGGCCCCGTCGAAGTACGTACGGATCTCTCGAACGAGTAAGGTACGGACCCGGAATCGCGTCCTCGCCTCGGGGGAGGAGAGCAGGTCGACGTAGCGGCGGCGAAGCCGCTCTTCGACGTCCTGGAGACCGTGAAACTTCTCGGGAGGCGGGTGGATCGCTTTCGCGAGGAGGGTGAGCGAGCGGACCAGGAGGGACGGTTCGCCCCGCCGGGAGACGGTCGGGGTCCCTTCCGCTCCGACGATGTCGCCCGGGTCGAGGTCGGAGAGCCACGCTTGGTACGCTGCCTCGCCAAGCTCGTCGACCCGGAGGAGCAGCTGGAGGGCGCCCGAAAGGTCCTCCAGGTCCGCGAAGGAGGTTCGGCCATGTTGGCGGATGACCATAAGCCGTCCGGCGACGCGCAACGGCGGGCCCGGAGCCTCCTCTCCCGGCTTCAGCGAGCGGCAGGCAGCACGCACTACCTCGGTCGGAGACCGGCCCGGGAACGACCAGGGATACGGCTCCTTCCCTTCGGCCCGCCAACGGGCGACCTTCTCGCGCCGGTCCCGTTCGAGCCGGTTCTCTTCGACCATGCGACGCCCGGCGAGACGTCGCCGGGTAGAAAATGGCTCGTGTGGAGCGCGCGTCTAACGGGCGGTGGGCTCGACCGCGAGCCGCTCGACGCCCCCCGGACGGAAGAGGGCGAGGTGCTCGGGGATCGCCGGGTCCTTCCCGGCCGGACGCGCGGCCTCGTAGAGGAGCAGGAAGGTGCCGAGGAAGAACTCCGCCGCCGCGTCCCCGCCGCCGATCCCGTAGCTCACGTAGTCGGAGAAGTAGACGTGGACCTGCCCGGAGTGCCGGCGACGCAGCGCCTCGAGGAACTTCGCGAGCTCTTCGGGACCCTTCCGTTCGAGCTCCTCGACCAGGTCGCGGAGGATCGGCCGCTGGCTCACGCCCGCGAGCCCGTCGTACGCGAGGTAGACGGCGGGGCGCGGGTCGAGCGCAACGACATCGAGTCGCATCACGCCCTCGACCGGCTTCGTCCGCATGGCGAGCGGCCTACCGCCCTCGCGTTAAGAAGGCTTCGGACCGGTGGGCTTGGGCACGTCGGTCGCATCGCGAACGCCTCGTCCGTCGGTTCCCTCGACTTAGCCCTCTCGAAAGGCGGGAGCCCAACAACGTGGCCGTGGCGGCACCTCCTCCGCCGCGGAGAGCACCTCGATCTCGCGATGCGCGCTCAAAGGGGGGTTTAATAGCCAACTCGATTGGCCCGGCGGCCGGGGTGGCGCCGTGTCTGTTTCGTCAGGTGGCGAATCTGCGGAGGACCCTCTCGACCGCCTTCTCCGCGACCCGGACGGCCGGTCAACGACCCGAAGAGGTCGCATCTACCTAGTGCAAGAACTCCGTCGCCTGCTCCGGTCGGGAGCGGGTCGACGTCTCGAGCGAGAGCGTCCCGAGGAACGAGAACGGTTCCGGGCCCTCGCGCCGCGATTTCCTTCGGTCCTGCGGGAGCTCCTGAGGAGATTCCCCGCGCCGCCGACGGACCCGTCGTGGGCACGGGTCAACGCCGGGATCGCCCAACAGATGGTTCCCGATCCGCCGTTCGCGTTCCTGCGGTGCCCTCCCGTCATCAGCTGGATGTACTGGGACGGATACGACGCGCGCATCGCGGCCGAGCTGAAGAGCGTCGAACAGTGGCTGGGAACGATGCCCGTCCGCCCGCTCGATATCCTCCGCGAAAACGCGGTCGGCCGACCGTACCTGTACGACCGTCGATATCTGACCTCGAGCGTGCTGGTCAACCACGCCGCGCACGTCTGCTTCTTGGCGAGCGAAACCGGGCTGCGGCCTTCGGAGCTGCACCGAGTGGTCGAGTGGGGTGGTGGGTATGGAAGTCTCGCTCGAATTCTCTTCCGGTTCCGACCCGAGCTGAGCTACACGATCCTCGACACGCCCGTCATGATGGCGCTCCAGTGGCTCTTCCTTTCGACCGTCCTCGGTCCGGAACGAGTGGTACTCCCGGGTTCCGCGGACGCGCCTCCCCGCAACGGGTGCGTGTATCTCCAGAACGCGAGCACGTTCGGACCGGTCGGAGGGTCGGTCGACCTGTTCGTCTCCACGAACGCGCTCAGCGAATGCCCCCGGGACCTCATCGAAGGGGTCGCCGCACGTCGCTTCTTCGGTGCGGAGCATCTGTGGCTCGCGTACACTCCTTCCCAACTCGACTTCCCCCAGTGGCAGACTCTCGAGGAGGCGGCGGTCCGGTCGGGAGCGCGGGTCGTTCGGCACCCGTTCTTCGCCAACGATCGGTACGCCTGTCGATAGGTCGTAGGGCAACTCCTCGAGAAGAGTCGGGCCACGAGGTCTCGAAATATCCCCGGGACGACTCGGTTGTTCGTTAGGGTCGAGGGCCACAGTCGGGCCGGTGTCCGAAAGAACACCGGCCCGAGGAAGGAGTTCGTTCCTCGGAGCGCCTAGTGCTCGTGGCCGCCGGGGCCTGCCGGAGGGGGCGTCGACTTCTTCGACGCAATGATGTCGTCGATCCGCAGGATCATCGACGCGACCTCGGTCGCGGAGCTCAGCGCCTGGGTCTTCACCCGAAGCGGCTCGATGATGTGGAGCTTCCACATGTCGGCGGACTTTCCGTCCGCGAGGTTGATCCCCGCGTTCTTGTTCGCGTTCGGCCCATCGTGGGCGCTGCGGAGGTCGATGAGGGTATTGATCGAGTCGTACCCCGCGTTCTCCGTGAGGGCCCACGGGACCGCTTCGAGCGACTGGGCGAACGCCTCGACCGCGAGCTGTTCGCGGCCGCCGACCGTGCCGGCCCACTTGCGCAACTTCACCGCGAGGTCGATCTCGGAGGCGCCGCCGCCGGGGCAGACGACCCCGTCCTCGATGACGCTCGCGACCACCTTGAGCGCGTCGTGGAGCGACCGCTCCACTTCCTGCGTGACGTGCTCGGTGCCGCCCCGGATGAGGATCGACACGGAGCGCGGGTTCGCGCAGCCGGTCACGTACGTCATCTTGTCGTCCCCGACCTTCTGCTCGTAGACCTTCTCGGCCGAGCCCAGGTCCGCGCTCGTGAGCTCCTTGATGCCGGTGACGATCTTCCCGCCGGTCGCCCGGGCGAGCTTCTGGAGGTCCGACTCCTTCACCTGTTTCACCGCGTAGATCGACTGCTTCGCGAGGTAGTGGAGGACGACGTCGTCGATCCCCTTCTGGCAGACCACGACGTTCGCGCCGACCGCCTTGATCGCGTCCACCATTTTGTGGAACGTCTTGTCTTCCTCGTCGAGGAAGCCCTGGATCTGGTTGGGCGTCTTGATGTTGATCTTGCCCTCGATCTCGGTCTTCTTGATCTCGAGCGCGGAGTTGAGGAGGGCGATCTTCGCGTTCGCCACCTCCCCGGGCATCCGGGGGTGGCCCCGCTCCTTGTCGATGACGATCCCTTGAATGAGCGCCGTGTCGGAGATCGTCCCGCCGTGGCGCTTCTCGACCTTGATCTGGTCGACGTCCGCCACCGTCTTGTCGCCGCGGACCTCCGAGATCTTCCGGACGGCCTGAACGGCGATCTTCGCGAGCTCGTCGCGCGAGCCGAAGACGCCCTTCGAGCCCATCGCGGTCGACGCGCAGTCGATGAGGACCGTGTCGTCCTCCGGCTTCACGGACGTTCCGATCTCGGTCTCCAGGAGGTGCTTCGCCTGCTGGACCGCGAGCAGGAAGCCGCGCGTGATCACCGTGGGGTGAACGTTCTGCTCGAGAAGGTACTCGGAGCGCTTCAGGAGCTCGCCCGCGAGGACGACCGCCGTGGTCGTCCCGTCCCCGCACTGCTGGTCCTGGGTCTTCGCGACCTCGACCAGCATCTTCGCGGCCGGATGTTCGACGTCGACCTCCTTCAGGATCGTGACGCCGTCGTTCGTGATCGTGATGTCCCCCATCGAGTCCACGAGCATCTTGTCCATGCCGCGCGGTCCGAGGGTCGTTCGGACGGTGTCCGCGATGGCTCGAGCAGCGGCGATGTTGTTGGACGTGGCGCCCTTTCCGCGGTCTCGCTCGGTACCTTCTTTCAGGACGAGAATCGGCGTTCCCTGAAGCATACTGTCACCGCGATTGGCAGAATTGCTCTTCTATATAAATCCGCCTCACCCGACGAGGGTGTCGTTCGTTCGCGGCGAAGGGCACGATAGAACGACAAAGCTGGCCCGCGTAAGATATATTACGAACGGTGACCGTCCTCCGGGCGATGCCCAACGTCATTGGACCGGGCGACCTCTCCGGCTGCTTCCGCTGTTTCTTCGTCTGGCGACCCCGGGTCCCAGACCCGCCCATGTGCCCGCGGTGCAAGTCCCGACTCTGGGATGTCCCCCGGCTTCAGAAGGTTCGTCGGGGCGGTGGACTCGGGATCGCCGAGGTTGTCGAGCCGAATCGGGCTGCCATCCTCGACGCTCTGCTCAGGAACCGGGCTCGCAACCCCCGTGTATTCGGGTCCGTGGCTCGAGGAACTGCCAGCAAGCGAAGCGACCTCGACCTGCTCGTGGACTTTGAGGAGGGAGCCTCGGTCTTCGACCAGGTAGGGCTTATCCAGGATCTCGAAGACCTGCTCGGTCGTCCGGTCGATGTCGCGACGGCGGAGGGTCTTCACTGGATCGTCCGGCCACAGGTTCTGGTGGAGGCGGTGGCACTATGAGTCGTGACGCCGGAGAAGGGCGACGGGGCGACGGTACGCGCGTCGCGGACATCCTGGCTGCCGCCGCTCTACTCGAGGACATCGTAAGGAGAGGGCACGACCTCTTCCTGTCCGACCCACACCTTCAGGCCGCCTCGATCCGGTACCTCGAAGTCATCGGTGTCGCGGCGGGCGAACTCTCGAAACACTTCCGGGAGGCTCACCCGAAACTGCCAGTGCGGAAGATGCGCGGATTTGCGAACCTGGCCAAACATGAGTACTGGCGAGTGGACGTGGACCTGCTCTGGGAGGCGGTCCTGGCCGTACCCGCAGTCAAGGCAGCCTTGGCGGACGCCCGCATCGATGATCCCATCCACGAAAAACTCCGTCGTGAATAAACGACAGCCGGCCGATTCTACGACGCCCTCTCACCCGACAAGGGTAGTGGGGGCGAGTCGCATCGTTCCGGTCATCGACGGCCGGTTCATCGAGGAGTCGGTCCCAGGAAACGCCCATCGCCTGCCGCCCTGCGCGGGGCGTTCCGAGACACCAAGTTTCCCGATTCCCCGCGAGCCCCCGACCCCGCTGACGTAGACCAGGACGATCCGTCCCGCCCCGAGCGGGAAAGGTGCTTACGAACTTCTCCGACGGGCGACTAGGGAGCGGGATTGCCTCCGTACCGCATCGACCGGACCCCCGGCAGAGCAAGTAGGACGAGCCCGTTCGCGAAGAGCCCGATCGCGCAAACGGCGTAAACGAACAGAATCCCGTGGCCCGACACGAGGACTCCCCCCACGAGCAGCCCGGCCGGAATCGCGACGAACGACCCCACCATGTCGATGCTCAGGACCCGCGCCAGCACCTCGTTCGGAACGATCGCCTGCATCGTCGAGAAGAACACGGTGTTGATCAGGCCCAACGTCACGCCCATCCCGAGGGACGCGACGAGCGAGATGGGGAGATAGTGAGAGTACGCGAGAAGGCCGATGAACCCCCCTTGCGTCGCAACGCTCACGCCCATGAGCACGCCGGCAAACCGCCGCGCTCTCATCCGAGGGACCGCGAGCGCGCCGAGCGCCGCACCCCCGGCGAAGGTGGCGGATAGGTAGCCGTAGACCGCCGCGTTTCCGCCGTAGACGGCCGCCGCGTAGATGACGGTGAAAGCGACCACTATCGTGAACAGGAAATTGCCGGGAAGGAACCCGAGAGTCACCTCGAGGATCGCGAGGTGGTTTCGCATGTAGGAGAGGCCCTCGCGCAGGTCCGTCCCGAACGACCGCTTCGAACCGTCCGGCCGCTCCTTCGGGCGTCCCAGGTCGACCGCGATCTGGAACAGGAAGGTGGCGGAGAGAGCGAAGGTCGCGGCGTTAAGTCCAATGCCCGCGGCCGCGCCGAGGAACACGACCGCGAGCCCGCCCGCTCCGGCGCCGATCGTCGAGGCGGCCTGCGATAGGGCCGAGAGCAGTCCGTTCGCGCTTTCCAGCTGCTCCACCGGCACGAGGCGCGGCAGGATCGCCTGGCTCGCCGGATTGAACAACGTCGAGAACGTGTAGACGAGGGTCATCACGGCGAGGACCAGGAAGAGCGAGAAGCCGGTCAGGTAGAGCGCGGCTGCCAGGACCCCCATCACGGTCATTCGAACGAGGTCGGAGGTGACCATCAGCTGACGGCGGTTGTACCGGTCCGCCAGCACCCCGGCAAAGAGACCTAGGACGATGCCGGGGACGATCCCCGTGAGGCCGACGTAGGCGATGTCGAGGGCGCTTCCCGTGTAGTGGTACACGAGCCAGTTGACGGCGACCCCCGAGATCGACCCGCCCACGGACGAGGCGATGGAAGAGCCGAGCAGCGGGCGGAATCCCGGGGAACGGAGCGCCCCCGAAACCGAACTTTCCTCCGTCACGAGTCTCCCGCTTCACCTAAGGCAGGCCCTTCTTGAGCGCCCGGAGCGGACCCTCGAAGAGACTCCGCTACCCTTTCAGGCGCCGGGGGGGTCCGGTTGGGACAGAATCCGCCGTGCTTACATCCCAGCGGAGGTACGGCCCTCCTCGTCACCCCGGCCAAGGGGTCGTGAACGGGGATAGCTCCATGACCAGCACGTCGGCAAGGATCGATTTTCGGCCCCTCCGGCATTCGGAGCTCCCGGAGTACGGCAAACTCCTCCTCCGTGCGGTCGGTGAGCTCGAGAGGGCGACCGGCCTCGACCAGGGAGGAGATTCGCTCGCGGTCGCCCTCGCTCGGTGGCCGGTCTGGCTCTCCCTTGCATTCCTCCGGCTGATCGGCCGGCCGTTCCTCGAGGCCTACGTCGCGGCCGATGGCCCGCGGCTCGTCGGCTCCGGAACGGTTGTGATGTTCCCGCGCGCCGGCTACGTGGTCGGGATGGCCACCGAGCCGGAGTACCGCGGACAGGGGATCGCTTCCCGGATCCTCGAGCACCTGGCCACGGTGGTCCGTCGCGGGCACCGCGAATGGATCGCCCTCGATGTCGAGCCCGAGAACGAGACCGCCCTGCGGGTCTACCGCCGC
>Ga0187782_10001335_pt1 | contig 17823 bp, 15 predicted proteins | sample 0715_SJ02_MP15_2_FD_132454 | JGI IMG/M metagenome (GOLD analysis project Ga0187782, IMG submission 132454) | Tropical peat soil microbial communities from peatlands in Department of Meta, Colombia - 0715_SJ02_MP15_20_MG | ecosystem: Environmental > Terrestrial > Soil > Wetlands > Peat | place...
CCGCGCACCGGAGGCAACGGAGACAAGATTCGGAGCTCGCCGCTGGTGCGTCGCATTGCGCGCGAAAACCAGATCGATCTTCGGCAAGTGCCCGGCACCGGCGCGGGAGGCCGCGTCAGCAAGCGCGACATCCTGGCAGCGGTCGAAAGTGGTGCGGCCGTTTCGAGCGCCGCTTCCACGGCGCCGACTCCTGTGCCTTCGGCTGCGCGCGAACCCGGCGGCGTGCCCCGGGAAAAAATCTACTTTGGGCATTACGAAGTGCAACCCATGTCAACCATGCGTCAGAAGATTGCTGAGCACATGGTCCTCTCCAAGCGAACGTCTCCCCACGTTTACTCGATCGAAGAAGCGAACGTCTCGGCTGTGGTGGCGCTTCGTGCGAAGAGCAAGGAGCGATTCGAGAAGGAATCTGGCACGAAGCTGACCTTCATGCCCTTCTTCATCCGGGCGGCGGTAGAGGCCCTGCGCTCGTTTCCGACCGTGAATGCCTCGGTCGACGGTACGAACATCGTTCTGCACAAGGAGTGCAATATCGGTATTGCCGTGGCGCTAGACTGGGGTCTGATCGTGCCCGTGGTCAAGAATGCGGAAGAGAAAAACTTCTATGGTCTGGCCCGCTCGGTAAACGACCTGGCGGAGCGGGCCAGGTCGAAAAAGCTCAAGCCCGAGGAGGTGGCAGACAGTACATTCTCCATTACCAATCCCGGTGTCTTCGGTGGACTCATGGGTCTACCCGTGATCAATCAGCCGAACGCGGCGATTCTCGGCCTCGGCACGATTGAAAAGCGCCCGGTCGTCATCGACGATGCCATCGGCATTCGCTCGATGGTCTACCTTACTCTGTCTTACGATCACCGGGTGGTCGATGGCGCCATTGCCCACCAGTTTATGGGACACATCAAGCACACGCTTGAGAACTGGACCGAACCCATTCTGTAGAGCGAACCGAACGCGGACAGGAGATCACAACGCCCCGATTTGCGCAGGCTGACTCCCAGCCTTCCGCCACAGGGTTTCAACCTCAGAGTTCTGGCTTTTCCCGTGAGCAACGCCGTTCATGCTGTCTCCATCGAACGAAATTCCTGGGGAACTCCTCCCTGGCATGTCGATTTTGTGCCGCCCCGGCAACCGCCCCCGGAAACGGCTGATTTTGCCGTCATTGGAGCCGGCTTTACAGGCCTAGCCGCCGCGGCTTGGCTGCGCCGACTCGCTCCGGAAAAAACAGTTGTTGTTCTCGAGGCCTCGCGCATCGGTGCCGGTGCAAGCGGACGAACCGGCGGGATCGTCCTCAGCGAGACGGCCGCCGGCGACCTCCCTGGGCTCGGCGACGTCCTCGCGAACTTTCAAGAGGTTCTGCGAGAACTTGCGGTCGACTGCGACCTCAGTCTTCCCGGTGCCTGGGAAATAGCACGCAGTGAACAAGCCGAGAAATCCCAGGGCGGCCGTCGATTCCGGGGACCCTCCCCCATTTCTTGGCAGGACTCGGGCCGGCTGCGCGTGATCCATGAAGTTCCCGGAGGCACGCTCGATCCTGGAAAGCAGGTGGGTGGGCTCGGTCGGGCGGCTGTCCGACTGGGCGCCACGGTCGTGGAACATGCCGAGGTGCGGCAAATCAGCTGGAGGGACCGTCCTGAACTGCAGCTTGCCGAAGGTCGGCTGCACGTGGCCAAAGTTCTTCTCGCCACGAACGCACTTTCGACCGATCTCACGGAGCTGCGGCCCACGATCCATCCGAAGCTTACCCTGGCGGCGCGCACGGCTCCGTTGACGGGAAAGCAGATCGAATCGATTGGCCTCGCGGCACGAAAACCCTTCTATACCGTCGATTTTCCTTATCTGTGGGGGCGGCTTTGCACGGACAGGTCAATTATTTGGGGTGCTGGTTTGGTCGATCTGCCGGAGTCGGGTGATCTGACGCAGGTGGATGTGACTCAGGGCCAGCCCGCACGCATGTTCGAAACGCTAGGAGCTCGGATTCGAGCGTTGCATCCGATCCTTGCGAAGGCCCGTTTCACGCATTTGTGGGGAGGGCCGATCGCGTTTCGGGCGAATTTTGAGCCAATTTTCTCTCACCATCCCGCAAGTCGCAACGGCATGGTTCTAGGGGTATTCGCCGGACATGGCGTCGCGCTGTCGGTGCATTTGGGGGTCTGGGCTGCCGAAGCGCTACTGGGGCGGCGCGAGCTGCCAAGGTGGGGCTCGGTTGGCGTTGCGCCAAAGACGTCCCGACTTTGGTAGCGCGAAGCCGAGCACTGCCTTCAAATAGGTGCTTTCTCACCCCGAGAACGTCGCGGGAGCCTCGCTTTCGCATTGCCTCCGAGCAAGATTGTGTGACATAAGATCGAAACCGCGATGACTTTTACTCTGCTTGATTGGTCCCTCATCCTTGGCTATCTGGTGATGACTCTGCTGCTAGGTTCGTATTTCTGGAGCAGTGCCGAGAAGAGCACCGAGAACTATTTCGTTTCCGGTCGAAATGTGTCGTGGTGGCTTGCAGGAACCTCGATGGTGGCCACCACTTTTGCCGCAGACACTCCTTTGCTCGTTGCAGGGCTCGTTTACGCACAGGGTGTGGCGGGGAACTGGCTGTGGTGGGCGTTCCTGCCGTCTGGCATGATGACGGTCTTTTTATTTGCGCGATTGTGGCGCCGGTCCGGATTGATGACGGACGTGCAGTTTGCAGAGATGCGGTACGCGGGCAAACCGGCCTCGTTCCTGCGTGGTTTCCGCGCGATTTACCTCGGCTTGCTGATGAATTGCCTGATTCTCGGCTGGGTTACCAAGGCGATGATCTCCATCGTATCGACAACCATGGGCCCGACCATAGAAGGATGGCCGATTCTGGTGGAGTTTTCGAATTTTCTGAGTCGCATCTTCGGCTCGACGTTCTCCGGCGCGGATGGGCAAGCGCTCGTCGTATGCATTTTCTTCCTGGTTCCGTTCACGGGAATCTACGTGACACTCGGCGGGTTGACGGGCGTGCTGTGGACTGACCTCTTTCAGTTTGTGCTGAAGATGTCCATCGTGATCGGTGTGGCGTACTACGCGGTGCGCGCTGCGGGCGGCATGGGAGCGATTCTTTCCAGAATCGATGCGATGCGGGCCGTGAATGGTGGCTCGGATCCCACAGCGTTTCTGCCCGACTTTCGCCGCGGCTTCACGACGGAACCGCTGTGGACGTTGCCCGTGATCACCTTCGCGGTGTACCTCGGGGTGCAGTGGTGGGCGTTTTGGTATCCCGGCGCAGAACCGGGCGGTGGCGGATATATCGCCCAGCGCATCTTCAGTGCGCGCGACGAGCGGCAAGGGCTGCTCTCGGTCTTGTGGTTCAACATAGCGCATTACGCGCTTCGGCCCTGGCCGTGGATTCTCACCGCTCTTGCGGCCATCGTCCTGTACCCGGGGCTGACGCATCCTGAAATCAGCTACATGATGATCGTCAATGACTACGTTCCGCACGCGTGGCGCGGCGTGGTTCTCGCAGGATTTCTGGCGGCGTTCATGTCCACGGTTGCGACGCAGCTCAATTGGGGAAGCTCTTACTGCGTGGCGGATTTCTACCGGAGGTTTGTTAAGCGCGATGGCAGTGAGCGGCACTATGTTCGCGTGTCGCAACTTGTGACCGTGCTCCTGGTCGTTGTGACGGGATTCGTTTCCCGACAGCTCGTGTCGATTCGGTCTGGCTGGCAGGTAGTACTGCAGGTGGGCGCAGGAACGGGAAGCGTGTATTTGTTGCGCTGGTATTGGTGGCGAATCAATGCCTGGAGCGAAATTACGGCGATGACAGTCGCGCTGCTCTCAACGGTTGCGATTCATTGGAACGGTCTGTGGCTAGCGCTTCTGAACCGCCCGGACCCGTTTTCCGGTGCGGCCAGCGTCGTTTTTGCGAAGGCCACGCTGACAACGACCTTGCTGACGTCGATTGCGTGGATCGCTGTAACGTGGTGGACAAGGCCTGAGCCTGACAGCGTGCTTGTTTCGTTTTACCGCAAGGTGCGCCCACACATTACGGGATGGCAGCGAGTCGCGGCTCTTGCGCCGGAAGTTCCGCAGACGCGCGACCTCGGGCGGAATCTTTGGTGCTGGATTCTCGGCTGCGTGATGATCTATGCGGTGCTATTCGGGATCGGGAAACTGCTGTTGGAGCGTTGGGAGTCCGGAAGTGTTCTGATGCTCATGGCTGCTGTTTCCGCCTGGCTGATGTGGCGTGAGCTTCGGGAATCCGACCCCGGCCCACTGGAGGGAAGCGCTGTCGACCCGAGTCAAGCAAGATAATTTAAGCAAGATCATGTTTCCCGCTGAATTTCACGGGGGATAGGACACGCGTGGAAATCCGCGTTGCATGAAAAAGCCTTCGCAACTTGCCCAGAATCAGTTCTTTCGAAGCGACACGAATGCGTAATCCGTTGAGAACAAAGGCCGGGAGTTGGTAGCGCTAACGGGAATCGAACCCGTATTTCGGCCTTGAAAGGGCCGCGTGCTAACCGTTGCACCATAGCGCCACGGCGCGGGGAGCTGGCGGTGAATCCGATTATCGAGGAAAGCCTCACGATTGACAAGCCGCCTTGGCCGGACCGCCGCACGAAACCTGTCCGCGAGTACACGCTAACTGATACAGCGCAAATCGTCGGTATTACATAACTATTACAAAGCATCGCGTCCAGGGCTGTTATTCTGGGATTGCACCTCAGGAAGCACGGGTCATACGCAGAATCCAAGGAAAGAATAGGGCCAAATGACAGCGACGGGCTTGGGAAAAGAGTCTGCCAGCGAAAGCGGAATTAACTGGATCACCGCCATTTTTATGCTTCTGTTTCACGTCGGAGCCTTTGCGGCACTCTTTTTCTTTAGCTGGAAGGCATTTTTCTTAGCCGCCTTTCTTTACTGGGTCGGCGGCAGCCTGGGAATCGGCATGGGGTACCACCGCCTGCTTACGCATCGCGGCTACAAAACCCCGAAATGGGTCGAGTATTTCCTGACAACTTGCGCCGTGCTTTCCTTGGAAGGCGGCCCCATCTTTTGGGTGGCTACACACCGGATTCATCACCAGTATTCCGACAAGGAAGGCGATCCGCACTCCCCGCGGGACGGTAAGTGGTGGGCTCACGTGGGGTGGATTCTGGTGGGCAAGTCCATGCACCACGACACCAAAACTCTATCGCGCTACGTTCCCGATCTTGCGAAGGACAGGTTTCACGTCTGGATCACGAAATTCCACTATCTCCCCACCATCGTGCTCGGCCTGACTCTCCTTCTGGTCGGCGGATTCCCGTTCGTGCTCTGGGGCGTTTGCTTGCGCACGGTAGTCGGACTGCACGCGACCTGGCTGGTCAATTCGGCAACCCACGTCTGGGGGAGGCGCCGCTTTGAGACCCGTGACGACTCAACCAATAGTTGGTGGGTCGCGTTGTTTTCCTTTGGCGAGGGCTGGCACAACAACCACCATGCCCACCCGGTCTCGGCTCGGCATGGTCTCGCTTGGTATGAGATTGATCTGAACTGGTACGGTATCTGGGCTCTCAGCAAGCTGGGACTTGCCCGCGACGTCTATCGCTATAGGCTGTCCGCCCCTGAGGAACCCAACGAAAAACGGCCCGCCGTTCCGGTGCGGGTCGTCGCCTCAGAAACGGAAACCGATTTGGTCTCTGCCTAGCGGGCGCTGCAAGCGATCGATTTTCTGCTGCCGCCCGCAAGCCTTTCCCAGTGCAGATTCGATCCCCTGCTATAAACTCCTCTCGCGGCTGTAGAATCGTCGTGAGCCCCTATGAAGTTCACAGGCCGATTTAAGACGATTGCGTTTTTTGTAGTTCTTGCCGTTTGCCTGGCGGCGGCCGTGACTCTCAACGTCGGCTGGATCATCCTCCACTGGCGCCAGGGCGTTTTGGTGTTCTTCGGCCTACTTGGATTTCTGGCGATCATTGTCGGCCTGATCCTCAATACCACCTTCTTGGTCCGCGAAATCCGGCGCGCCGAACATCACGACAGCTTCATTAACGCCGTCACGCACGAACTGAAGACACCCATCACGTCCATTCGTCTTTACTTGGAGACTCTGCAGCGACGCGACGTGGACGAAAAACAGCGTCAGGAGTTCTACCGGCTGATGCTGGACGATACCGACCGCCTGCGCACCACGGTGGAACAGGTGCTGAAGGCGGGTGAAGCCGGCTACCGGCACCCGGTGATGAAGTCTGCGCCGGTTGATTTGGGGAGCCTTGTGAGCGACTGCATGGAACTGGCTCGCACGCGGCACAATCTGGAGCCGGAGGCACTGCATTGGCAAGGCTCTGCCGACGGTTCCATTAAAGTGCATGGCGATCCCGACGAACTCCGTACCGCCATCGGAAATATCCTCGACAACGCGATCAAGTACTCCGGCGGGAAAGTGGATGTTTCCATCGAGATCGACACTCTCAAAGACGATTTCGTCTCGCTCCGCGTTCATGACAGCGGTGTGGGGATTCCACGCCACGAACTGAAGCGCATTTTCAAGCGTTTCTACCGAGTGTCCGGCCGATCTGTCTCATCGGTGAAGGGTACTGGATTGGGATTGTTCATCGTGCGGGCGATTGCGCGCGCCCATGGCGGTCGAGTCTTTGCCGAAAGCGCGGGGGAGGCTCGCGGCACGACGGTTACGCTGGAATTGCCCAGGAGCGTGACGTGAGCCGAGTCTTGATTGTCGAAGACGAAACACATCTGGCTGAGGGCCTGCGCTTCAATCTGGAGGCCGAGGGATATTCCGTCCAGGTCGCGGGTGACGGCGAAGCGGCGTTGGAACAGCTCGGCCGAGCCGAAAGCAAATTTGACGCGGTCGTACTGGATGTGATGCTTCCGGGCATGGACGGCTTTGCGGTTACATCCACGTTACGCAAAGCGAGAAACTACGTGCCCATTCTTATGCTCACCGCGCGGGGTCGCCCCGAGGATGTCCTGGCGGGCTTCGCCGCGGGTGCCGACGACTATCTCCCCAAGCCTTTCGAACTTCCCATATTTTTGGCGCGCCTTCAGGGTTTGCTGCGAAGAAGTACATGGCTGGCGAGTACGGAGCGCTCCGTGCCTACGGCCGACAACTCTGAGATTGCGGCGCCGCCCGTCGACGACAGCGAACTGTTCGCTTTTAATGGAAAGACGATTGACTTTGGTTCTCTTGAACTGCGCATGGAGGACAACACGATTCAAATGACTCTGATGGAGGCGAAGCTGCTCCGCCATTTGATCCGTAATCGGGGCAAGACGGTTTCGCGGAAGTCAATCCTCGAAGATGTTTGGGGATTACGCGAAGACACCGATACGCGCGCCATCGACAACTTTATTGTTCGCCTGCGTCGCTATCTCGAGAAGGATCCGTCGAAACCGCAGCACTTGGTGACGGTGCGGGGTGTGGGTTATCGTTTCCTTCCTTGATCGGCCGGCTATTTCGCCGTCACGGCTGAGACCGGCTGCGGGGAATAGGCACGCTCCTCACCCGCCCACGGTACCTTATCGGGGCCGGTCCAGGCGTTGATATAAACGGACTTGAACACCCACTGACCGTTCCGCTTCACGCAGAAGTTGTCCCATGTCCCGATGCCAAAGACGAAATTGGTGCGGTAGTCCACATTGTATTGAAGGATTGAGAAAAAGGCCTTTACCCGCGCGCCCTCGCCTTCGCGCGTGATCAGGAAATGATTGGCCAGGTGTTGGCGGCCGATCCACCAGCTCGGACGGTTGTACCAGAGCTCCTCGAACGCGCGGCGGATGGCTGCGGGACCCTGTAACTTGCCTTGCCAGAGATGATCGAGGTAGCCGTCCTCGGCGAAGCATGCCAACACCGCGTCGAGGTCTCCTGTATCGATGGCCCAGGCATACCTTGCGAACAGCTCCTGAATATCAAGCCGATCCTCGACCGATAATTTTGCATTGGAATCAGGCATGATCCCATCTCCTTTGCATTTTCCCGTTCAAATGCGCTCGAGGCGGAGCCTCAGCCGTCATACTATGCGCCCGTGCACATCAATGCAAGGCGCGAATGGGCAAACGAGCCGATCGAACATATCGTAAGCGAGCCAGCGCGCGAGGCTCCAGACGGGACTCGCCAGCTGGTCTCGGAACACATAGAATGGACGCGTGCGGGGAATCGGGAGAAGATCGGTATGTCAAATTTCATGATCGTCTCACTGATTTTTCTGGTGTCGTTTGGGATCGGATGTAGCCAAAGCCGTCCGTCCTCGCCGCCTGCGGCACCGGCAAGACCGCAAACACTTGCCACCGATGCCGATGCTTCCGTCTCCCGCCGCAACACCGACCTCGTGCGGGCTGCCGTCGAGGAACACGTGCGGAATGATCCAGGAATCAATCTATCTGCCATGGATATGAGCGTCGATTCGGTGAATTTCAGTGGTGATCAGGCCCAAGCGAACGTCACGTTTCGCCTCAAGCAGGGAGGCCCAACCATGGAGATGATCTATTGGTTCGAACGCCAGGGAAAGGTTTGGCAGGTCGCTCGCAGCCAGCCCGCCGACGGTCCGTTCGTCCATCCACCGATGGATCCGACACACCCAAATGCGTCTCCGAATCCGGCCACTCCCGCGATACCAGACGTACGGGAGTTCCTCAATAACCATCCCGCCACAAACAGCAGCGGAACCTGATCTCACTTTGATGGATTATTTGCTAGCCGAAGCTGCGAAGCGCTAGGGCTTCATCCGTGTAGACCTCAAATACTTTCGAGAGCTGGGTAAGCTTGAGCACGTCATAAACCCGTTCGCGAGGGTTCAGGAATTTCATCTCTCCCCCTCTGGTTTTGATCGGCGCATAGGCTCCCACAAGCTCTCCAATGCCCGCACTGTCAATCGCGCTCACATCGCTGAAATTGAGAATGATCTGGATTCGCTGTTTGTTTAGCAATTCTTGGATGGTCGCGCGAAGAAGCGCGGTCGACTCACCGAGTATGAGGGAACCGCTGAGGTCCACAATGGTGACCGCACCAATCTCCCGAAGAGCGACGTTCGATGGCATGCCAATCCTCTGCTTTCTCAAACCTCCGACCGCATTGGAAAGCACATTGAGGGGTATCTGCATCAACGGGGCAACTGACAAAACTTACAGAGCCGAGTGGCACGCAATCAGAAAACGACGACGGGAGAGACGGGCAGCAAATATCCTAAGCGCCTTTGTATAAAGCATTTATCACGCGCACGTCCCCAGCCGAAGCGATCCCATAAGGTTGGTGATGTGGGTCACAGCGTACATCTCCTATCTGCGCCATAGGTAAACGAGGCTCCCAGACATTAGATGAGATCTAGGCGAGGGCGTGCCACCATGAGTAAGACATGCCTGAAATGCGGCTCGGTCGAAGTAGATGCACTGAACGCGGAGGTATCGTTCGCACGCGGCACGGCCGTACCGGTCTATGCGCTTGGCAGGATGGCTGTTTGCCTGGAGTGCGGCTTTGCGGAATACCTGGTTTCAGAGGAGCCTTTGACCCTTCTGAGGCAAGGCGCTTCGCCTCAATTGCGAGGACGTTCAGACCGGCAAGCACCACAAGCCTAGGCACCTAGCGTGCGGCCCACACGTCGTCGATAAACCGCCTTGATTTCGGCGGCTTCCGGCGTGTCGTCCTCCGTCATCCAGCGATCAACATAATCGAACTTCCACCCGAGCCATCTTGACTGGAAAAGTTGTCTACAGGTTTCCGCCCCCTTTCGTTGGGGGTTTTCCCGGCTTGTTTGTTCTGTGCCCGCGCACTACGTTCTGCGATGAGAAGACTTGTCGGTAGTCGGCAGCAGCAGCGGCTGGCACTCGGAGGTGCACCCGTCGCCAACCCTTGTAAGTCGTGCGGTTCAAAGAACCTGAACAGGTTCACCGCGGAAATCGCCATCCACTTCCCCGGGCCCGATAACATTGACAGGCCCGCGATCTTCGTGTTCCCTCAGCTTTTAGTGTGCATGGTCTGTGGCGTAGCTCAGTTTATCGTTCCCGAGGATGAGCTGCACCTGCTTGCGAAAGGCCGTGCGCCAAGCATGTGACCATGAGGCGCGCCTGGGCCACGCGTGGCTTCGGGTTTCAATCTCGCGACCCAAGCCAGCTGTGCGTTAAGGTAAGCTTCTCACTGATGCCCTAAGGGAATCAGGGGGAGCGGATAGAGGCGGGTGCGGCTTGATGTTTTGGTTGACGTGGAAGAAGTTGGTTGGATCGAATTTAGTTTTGAGAGCCGCTAGGCGGTCGAGCTTGGCGCCGTAAGACCTACGAACGCCCTCATCGCCCTCGTCGTCGATATAGTTGATGTATGAGGCTTCCGCCAGGAAAGGCTTGAGGGCGGCCCAGAATTCCTTGGTCCAGGCAATGTTGGCTTGCGTCTCCGCCGGAGTCTCCCATTGCGTGGTCACGATGATGTTGTAGGGCCAGTTGCGATGGCCGAAGGCGGTGGCATCGGCAGAGACGCGGTCCATGGCGCCGTCGCCGTCGTGCTCAATAACGATAACAGTATGCCAGGAAGGCGCCTTGGCATAGTGCGAAAAAACCGTATCAATGGCGGCATCGCTCAAAGACTTCAGGAAGTTGGATTTCCAGTAGCTGTAAAGGCCACGAGGCCAGAGAAAGTCGGCCATGCTTTGCGCAGCGCTGTAGGGCATGGGTTGGAAAATGTCGGCGGCCGGCGGGCCAAAGGTGCGCAAGGGGTGCAGGTCGCGATCGGCCGCTTCCATGGGACCGAGATAGACGCCCCCGATGCCAATCGTGGGTTTTGCTTGAATCGCATCCGGAAGAGGCAGGGTCGGCGGCGGCGTGAAGATCAGTGCTCCGTTGCTGATTTCTTCGGGTGCAGTCCTCTCATACTCTCGCCAGAACCGCAGCAGCTCTGCACCCCTGCTGGCGGGGTGTAGAACCATGCCCGCCAGAACAATTCCTGCATCGTGAACTTTGAATTCGAATGAGGTGGCGATGCCAAAGTTGCCGCCACCACCACGAATTCCCCAGAAGAGATCCTCGTTCTGCTCCGCGCTGGCGGTAAGCGGTCGGCCGTCGGCAGTGACAATGTCCGCAGAGAGCAGATTATCGAGGGCCAGTCCGTGTTTGCGGACCATCCAACCGAGTCCTCCCCCCAGCGTAAGGCCACCCACTCCGGTGGTGCCGACGTATCCGCCGGCAGCGGCGAGGCCGAAGACCTGGAGCTCATGATTGACGTCCTGCCAGGTGGCTCCGCCTCCGACGCGTACCGTGCGTGCGCCGCGATTTACGTGGACGCTCTTCATGGAGGAGAGGTCGATGACTAAGCCGTCTGAGAGCGAAAGGCCAGCGACGTTGTGGCCGCCGCCGCGAACGGAGGCCGTTAGGTTGTTTTTTCGTGCGAACTGAACCGAGGCGATCACGTCGGCGACGCCGGCGCAGCGGGCGATGAGGGCGGGGTGCTTGTCGATCATAGCGTTGTGAATCTTGCGGGCGTCGTCATACCCGGGATCGGCAGGTAGGACGAGTTGTCCGCGGAGGGAAGCGCGGAACTCTTGCACGGTGGCGTCAGAGAGCATAAAGGCCTCCGAGAGATGCACCCGGACAACAAGAAGGATCGACAGGCGAACGACTGAAGGCAAAACATGCGGCAGAGGCGAAGGGATTGTCAAGAACAAAGGCAGTAGGCCATGATCTTTCGTGTCTCGTTGGCAGTGGATACATCTTGCGTGACTTTTCGGCTCTTGGATAATTGGTTGGCGTTGCACGCTAGCAGAATGCTCTTTTTGAACCCCCGAAGCGCAAAGCGGCCTCGTGACAATGAGCCCAAGCAGGTGATGCAGGTACGGCTGGATGCGACCGACCGGGAAACTGGTCAGGTGCCAAGGATGCTTTGCAAATGTACGGCGGTGCGAAGCACTCGGGCATCCTGACCTCGGTCTGCGGTCAGTTGCAGCCCCAGCGGCAACCCGTTCGGAACCGGCAGGGGAATCGAAATCGCGGGAGTTCCCAGTGCAGTCCACGGCGCGTTCATTTTTGGGTCGCCAGTGGATGACAGTCCGAGAGGTGCCGGACCTGGCGCAGCGGGAGTCAAAATTACGGGCGTCGCTTTCATCCGTTCGGAAACTTGAAGCTTGCAGGTAGCGACATAGCGCATCGCCTCGTCATATTTTTCTGTGGGAATTTTCAATCCATCCTCGACTAACTTGGCAAGGTCCTCGAGACGCGAGCCGTACTGTTCGTACCTCTGCTTGTGAATTCGTGCCCCTTCGTAGAACATGATGAGCTCGTTCGCACTGGCCAATTTGTCCAGCATGTCGCCCATCTTCACTGGCCGGATCGACACTCCTTCATTTCTCAAGACAGACAGCGTCCTCGCGAATGCGTTTGCCATCTCTGGCTCGACTTCCTGGAGCGGATCAGGAACGCCCAGCGCAAACCTTTCTTCCTTGCCATCGTTATTGCCGAGAGCCCCCCACAAAAGGAGCATATCCGCAGACGATTGCGTAAAAAGCCCCAGCGTATCCTGTGTTTTTGCTAGAGGTAGCACCCCTTCCATGGAAAACCAACCGTAGGTCGGTTTGAATCCCGTTACGCCGCAGAAAGAAGCTGGTCGCAGCACGGAGCCTCGCGTCTGCGTTCCAATTGCTATAGGCACCATGCCCGCAGCTACCGCTGCAGCCGAACCGCTGGAGCTCCCACCTGGCGTATGCGCCAGGTCTCTTGGGTTGCGTGTCGGAGACGGAGTCTTGTAGGCAAAAGGGGTGCATTGTGTCTTGCCCAACAAAATCCCTCCTAACTTGCGTACATCTTGCACAATCGCCGCATCCGCCGCGCCGATTCTTCCTTTGTAAATCGGCGAGCCGAACTCTGTTGCCAGACCCTTCGTTTCGATGATGTCTTTAACGCCGAATGGAATTCCCGAAAGTCGTCCGGTTCCCGTGGGTTCCTGCGGTGAGACCTGCACCCAAGCGTGCACCGATGAATCCATTTCTTCTATTCGGTTCAAGCATGCCTTTACGCCTTGCTCGCGTTCCGATTGAGTGGCATCCATCCATTGAGTCAGTGTTGAAAGGCCATCTGGGTTTTTAGGTCGGGGCGCCCGTACGTACATCGCTGCCCCGAATCCCGTGGCAATAAATTTTCGTCGGTCCACTCTCGCTCTCCGATGCTCCAACGTAAGGGAGCCTACGCTGACTGACGAAAGCGCGTCAATAACCGCTGCAAACGCCACTCTGGACTAATCCTCAGGCAGTGATCGAAACGATGGTAGGCCCGTGTGGGCTCGAACCGCAGACCTCTGCCGTGTCAAGAAGTCAAGACGGACGGCGCGTACCACTCGGTTTCAGGTAATCCTTATATTGACATGGCGGCGGTGAAGATCGTCGACGCCAGACACGTCGAATCCAACGGACAAAAGAATGGCCAGCTCGTCTATAGCGATCGGATCGAGCTATCGGCCGACGGCAACACCACTACGGAAACATTTTCTGACTCCAGCGCTTCAACCACTCCCGTTACCGGAAAGGAAGTCTTCGAACGTGTTGCCAGTGCTCCTCCGGGCTCGTTGCCCTTCTCGGGTTCGTGGCGTTTGGTCAAGGCGGAGGACCTTTCCGACAACACCCTCACGTTTAGCTTCAAGACTGAGGGTGACAGCGTGCAGATGACGTCTCCGACCGGCCAGTCCTACACCGCTAAGCTCGGCGGCACCGAAGCGCCCTATCATGGCGACCCCGGCGTTACCACCGCCTCTCTGAAACGGATCGGCCCCAACACGTACGAAGAGACCGATAAGCTCGGTGACAAAGTGGTTGGCGTCGCACGCATGACCGTATCCGCCGACGGGAAGACCATGAGCGTGGAGGTGCACGATTTACGGATAGACCGCACGTCCAAATACGTGGCAGTCAAAGCAATAGCACCACCCACTACTGGGATCTTGGACGATTGGTTTGCCTCTCGGACTGCCCACTGGGCAGAAAATCGAAAGGCGGCCACTTGCGAATGGCCGCCCGTAATGCGGAGAACGAGTTGCAGACTACACTGGGGTACACTCAGCTACGGGAGGGCAGCTGCTCAACTGAGTCGTGACCAGGCGCAGTAGGCCAAGGCCCTTCAGGCAAGGCTTTGTGTACTTTCTCATACACTTCTCCTCTCGGTTTTGGTCGATGCGCCCCCAGACACCCCGACCTTTATACCGGGCCTCAGCGCAAGATATTTGCCAAGCCTTGTTTGTTGAAAAGAAACAAGATGGGTCAAGCCTCTAGGGCTAGGACATGCGCAAAAGGAGAAGTTAGATGACCGCCCATGAGCCGCTGCGCGTATGCGATCACTTCTGTTCCACTGCGTATCGCGACCCGCAGCTTACTGGCCGCGTAAAGGAAATAATGGCCGAGCTCTAGAATTCCATCAAGTCAGGAGCCCTAATGAGTGAGATAAGGCATCGTGTCGTGGAGGCGAACGGGATCCACATGCACATCACCGAGAGCGGAACGGGTCCGCTGGTGGTGCTGTGTCACGGTTTCCCTGAATCCTGGTATTCGTGGCGCCATCAACTGCCTGCGCTCGCAGAAGCTGGATTCCACGCGGTCGCGCCCGATATGCGCGGCTATGGCCAGACTCAGCGTCCAGAAGAAATCGATCAGTACACTCTTCTTCATCTCGTAGGGGACATCATCGGCCTCTTGGACGCTCTCAGCTCAGAGACGGCGGTGGTTGTCGGGCATGATTGGGGTGCTCCGGTCGCCTGGCACGCTGCGCTTTTTCGCCCCGATCGCTTTCGCGGGGTGATCGGCTTGAGCGTGCCGTTCACGCCGAGAGGACGCGTTCGCCCCACCAGCATCATGCCTCAGACCGAGGATGCGTTGTTCTATCAGCTTTATTTCCAATCTCCAGGCATCGCTGAAGCGGAGCTGGAACGCGATGTCCGTCTGAGCATCCGAAGCCTCCTCTACTCAGCTTCAGGAAGTGCGCCCCAACAGGAAGACCGTGCAAAGACAGGAGGCGAAGTCGGTATGGTGCCGCGGCGAGGGGGCTTTCTATCTCGCTTGATGAACCCTGCATCGCTGCCCCATTGGCTTACCGAGGCGGACGTGGACTTTTACGTGAGCGAGTTTACCCGCACAGGATTTCGTGGAGGTCTGAACTGGTACCGCAACATAGACCGCAATTGGGAACTCTTAGCTCCGATGGCTGGAGCGCGAGTGACAACGCCCGCGCTTTACATCGCCGGGGATCGTGATCTAGTGTTGGCCTTTCGTGGGATGGACCAAATCATCGCCAACCTTTCGAAGTTTGTGCCGCAGCTCCGGGGCACATTATTGCTGCCGGATTGCGGTCATTGGACCCAGCAGGAGCGGGCGCAGGACGTCAACCAAGCCATGATTGATTTCGTTCGGCGACTTTAGGGATCTCACCGCAAGTTGGGTTTCAGATCGCCTCGTCGAGCGACTCTCCTTACGACCCACCAGTCGGAGCATCTCAGGCGCGACTAAACAGATCAGGCAGGCTCTTTCTCAATCCCTTGGCGGTCCTCTCAATATTCACCAGTGACACATTCCTAATTCCGCGCTCGACGCCGCTGTAGTATGTCCGATGCACTATTCCCACGTGCGACTCGATGCCCAGCGCCGCGCACTCGACGCTCTTAAGCCGGGTTCGACTGGGGGTTATGGCACAAACAACGACACCAACACGCTTCCATCTCCGAAACCTGGTCCGCAAGTGGTTGAAAACGATGGTAGGCCCGTGCGGGCTCGAACCGCAGACCTCTACCGTGTCAAGGTAGCGCTCTAGCCAACTGAGCTACGGGCCTGTGACGTATCGTCATTTTAGCACAGCGCTGCCGGATGGTCTTGGTTGCGGAAGATCTGTAATATCTTCCCGCCTGCAGTTGTGAGAGACGCCTGGGTGAAAGGAGCCGTCGGATGGAATGGAAGCGTTTCCTTTGGGCAGTGCTGGCGGCTGGTTTGGTTAGTTCCTTCACCGATTGGCTTTTTGCCGGAGTCCTTTTCCACGAGAAATACAATGCCTACCCGGAGGTATGGCGTCCGGCACTCCGTCACAGCGATACGGCCGCCATAGCAGGGAGCATCGCGCTTGGATTTCTCACGAGTGCGTCGTTCATTGGTGTTTGCCTTGCCTTCGGTGTTCGTGGATATGAGAGCACCCTCAAACTCGCAGTTCTTTGCTGGCTGATGGTTCCCTTGCCGCTTCTGATCACGAATGCTCTCTTCATTAAGTTCCACGCGCTCGTGGTGGTTTCTCACTCGCTTGGGTGGCTCGCAAAACTTCTTGTCGCAGCACTCGCCGTTGCTTTGCTGCTCTCCTGAGCGGCGCAGAATTTTTTTGGTTCCACTTCAATTTATGGTTGACAGCAAATGCATACGATCATGTATCATTATGCAGAAGGTTGCATATTCAAGCATCGCCCAAAAAGATGAGCGTACAAAAGCGATTTCGCCAAGGGCAGATTTTGAAGCTTCTCTCGGGCCAACCGGTTGCGAGTCAGGACGAACTGCGCCGTCGCCTCGGACATCTGGGTGTGCGCGTGACCCAGGCGACGCTGTCGCGCGATGTGCGCGAGCTTCGGCTGGTGAAAACCACTCAGGGCTACCGTCCCCTAACCAATGCGGGCGCCGAAGAAACACCTCAACTGCCCACCCTCGCCCGTGCGCTTAAGGAATTCTTGCTCGACGTGCGCCCTGCTCAAAACATGCTTGTTTTGAAGACTCCCCCGAGCGGCGCGCAACCTCTTGCGGCGGCCGTTGATACCGAACACTGGAAGGAAGTCGCTGGCACGCTCGCGGGAGATGACACGGTCCTGGTCATCTGTTCCTCACGCACGGCATGCGGCACCGTCCAGCGCCGTCTCGAGGACATGCTCCGATGAGCGACTCCTGCCGGGTCGCCGTCGTCGGAGTCACCGGGTATGCCGGATTCGAGCTCGCCCGGCTTGTTCTCCGACACCCACACATCGAAAAAACGACCTTCTTCCTTCGTGAAGGCTACGGCAATGTCCGGTGTCTCACGGAGCTTTTTCCCCAGCTGCGCGGCTGGGGTGATGCTCCGTGCCGGTCGCTTTCAGTCGAGGCGGTTGCCAGCAGTGGTGCCGACGTCGTCTTTCTATCGACGCCGCATGAAGCCTCGCTGGAGCTGGTTCCCCAGCTGCTCTCGGCGAATTCGGACCTTCGCATCGTGGATCTTAGCGGGGCATTTCGTTTCCGCAGCGCCGATACGTTTGTGAAGTGGTACAAGATGCCTGCGCCCGATGCAACTGTCCTCGCGCAAGCAGTCTACGGCCTGCCCGAGCTTTACGCAGAAGCGTTGCCAGAGGCGCGTATTGTGGGGAATCCGGGCTGCTACCCCACGTCGGTGATTTTGGGACTACGCCCACTGGTCGAAGCGGGCTGGATCGACCTAACCCGAGGCATTGTGTGCGACTGCAAGTCTGGTGTGACCGGTGCAGGTAAAGAGCCGAAGCGCGACACCCAATTCGCGGAAGTCAACGAAAACTTCCGGGCCTATGGCTTGTTCACTCACCGGCACACGCCCGAAGTTTCCGATCATCTGGGCTTCGCAGCCCGGGATTTCGTGTTCACGACGCACCTGCTCCCGGTTGACCGCGGAATTCTCTCGACGCTGTATGTTTGGCTCCCGTCCCGACAGAGAGCCGAAGACATTGAATCTCTTTACCGAAGGTTCTACACGGGCAAGCCCATGGTGCGGATCATGCCGGTTGGGACTTTACCCGAGCTGCAGTACGTGACCCATACAAATTTTTGCGACATCGGTTTCGCCCTCGATTCGGCGGGAGAGCGGCTGATCGTTGTTTCGTGCTTGGACAATCTTGGCAAGGGCGCGGCCGGTCAGGCCGTGCAAAACTTCAATGGGATGCGC
>Ga0187782_10001336_pt1 | contig 17809 bp, 15 predicted proteins | sample 0715_SJ02_MP15_2_FD_132454 | JGI IMG/M metagenome (GOLD analysis project Ga0187782, IMG submission 132454) | Tropical peat soil microbial communities from peatlands in Department of Meta, Colombia - 0715_SJ02_MP15_20_MG | ecosystem: Environmental > Terrestrial > Soil > Wetlands > Peat | place...
AGCGTCAACCAGCCGAAGGCAATGAGGTAGCGCGCCTGGATTTTGGACGCGAGCGTTCCCACGATCGGCATCAGAAACAGAAGGAGGAGTCCGCCGCCGGAAAGCACCAGCCCGGCCGACTCGGCGGTGTACCCCATGAGCGTCTGCAAGTACAAGGGCATCATCACTAGGCTCGAGAAAAGCATGATGCCGAGGACAAACATCATGGCGTTGGCGCCGAGGAAGTTCAAATTCTTGAAGAGGCGTACGTCGACAATCGGGTCTTTGTGAAACCATTCAAAAATGACCAGCGAGAGGAGACAAACGCCGGCAATGACGGCGAGTGTGAGGATGTAATGCGACCCGAACCAATCGTCCTCTTGCCCTTTGTCCAGCATCACTTGCAAGGCGCCTATGCCCAGGGCAAGCAGGGCCACGCCGATGTAATCGATCTTCACGCCCGCGCCCGCCGCGCGCTTCACCCAGGGTGGGTCTTGAACAATTCGGTAGACGAGAAACAAGGTGAGGATGCCCACGGGCACGTTGATGAAGAAAATCCAGCGCCAGGTGTAGTTATCCGTAATCCATCCGCCCAGAGTAGGTCCAATGGTGGGCGCGGTAATGGCCGTGATGCCATAAAGCGCGAAAGCCAGACCTCGTTGCTGGGGTGGAAAGGTGTCGGCCATAATGGCTTGGGCCATGGGCTGTAATCCGCCGCCGCCCGCGCCCTGCAAGACGCGAAAAAGGATGATCGCCCCGAGGTTGGGCGCGAAGCCGCAGAGCACCGAGCTCACAGTGAAAACTACCAGGCAGCCCATGAAAAAGCGCTTGCGCCCCAGCACGCCGGCGAGCCATCCGCTGATCGGCAGCACGATGGCGTTGGAAACAAGGTAGGAAGTGAGCACCCAAGTGGCCTCGTCGTTGCTGGCGCCGAGGCTGCCCGCCATGTAGGGCAGCGCGACATTGGCGATGCTGGTGTCGAGCACCTCCATGAAGGCCGCCATGGCTACGACGACGCCAATGATCCAAGGGTTGATGGCAGGGCGCCAGGGCTCGCCGCCTGGAGAGGGAGCGAGTCTCGCGCCCGGAGGGCGCTGGCCTGGGGAGGTGGTCGAGGATTCTGGGCTTTCTGACATAAAGTCGCTGTTTCACATTGGATGCGCGCAACCTTAAGTCCGTTTCACGCCCTCGCTCATGCCCGTTCGCTCCGCTCAGAGTCGGAATGACAGCGCATTTCAAGGCAGCCTCCGCCCCGCGTCGCAGCGCTCGCTCAGCGGATCCGCGACATCAGCGGATCCGCGACCTTGAACCAAGCGCGATGGGCAGGTATACTGTCCGCTGGGGTTTGGAGCTAAGCTCTCAATACAAAGAAGGCGTGAAAAAATCGCGCCGCCATGCTCGGCCCTTCGCCGTCACCGTTGAAAGGCAAGAGCCGGGGGGCTAGCCAGGCGCTTGGGTCCGGCACGCCTGCCCCCTCCTCTCCGGAAGAGGGGGGCCACTTCGTCGCAATCCCAAAGGGATAAGGAAGCCATGAGCAAACGTCAACGCATTGTGAGTTACCAGGAGATGTCCGGCGCTTTCGGTCCCTATCTGAACCAGGCGGGGCGCGGGGAGGGATTCTCCGCAGAGGGCTACGAGAGTGCACAGGGTCCTCCCGCCGACCTGATCTCCGAGGTCAGCGGGGGCCTTCAGGAGCTCGAAAAGGCGACTCTGAATCCCGACGTGATGGGTGGCACCGAGACGCGGATGGCCTCGTTGCTTCAGACCTTCTTCGCGACACAGGCCACAAAGGTGGCGCCCACCGCATCCGACGGGCTCGAGGCCAAATTCGACAATAACGATTTGCTAGGCTGGGTCGGCAGCTTCTTCACCTGGTGGAAGAAAATCATCAAGGCCGACTGGAGAGAGGCCGAAGCGGCGCCGAAACAGATAGACAACAAGTACCGCGTGGCCCTTTTCGGAGATTGGGGCACCGGGTTATACGGCGCTCCGGTCCTGGCGCGCAGCATTGCCGCGGACCCGGGAAAATTCCAATTGGTATTGCACCTTGGCGACACCTACTACTCCGGAGACGAGGGCGAAATCCGCGAGCGCTTGCTGCAACTATGGCCGAGCGTGCCGGGGGCGCTGAACCGCACCCTGAACGGCAACCATGAAATGTACACCGGCGGACACGCCTACTTCGATATTGCGCTCAAACAGTTCGGGCAGGCTTCGAGCTACTTCGCGCTGCAAAGCGACTATTGGATTCTCGCCTGTCTGGACAGTGCTTACGACGAGCACGACCTGCACGGCGGCCAGGTGGATTGGCTGACCAAGATCGTCGCCAACGGCGGAGATCGGCGGCTGATCCTCTTCTCCCACCACCAGCCGTTTTCCCTGCTTGACGTCCAGGGCCCCAAACTCGTCGAGAAACTCGCGGAATTTCTGGACGCGAAACGTATCTTCGCCTGGTACTGGGGGCACGAGCACCACTGTGTGCTCTACGACCCACATCCGGTCTGGAAACTCCTGGGGCGCTGCGTCGGACACGGAGGATTCCCTTATTTTAGCGAGAGATTCCTGGGCGATCCGCCCGAGAAGCCTCGTTTCGTACGGCTCGATTCCAAAAACCTGGTGCCGGGAGCGCAAGTGCTCAACGGCCAGAATCCCTACATTCGCGGCCACGAAAAGGAGTATGGACCCCACGGTTATGTCACGCTGGAATTCGATGGCCCCAAGTTGACCGAGACGGTGCGGGACGCCGACGGGACGACCCTACAAGAGCGGGCATTGACTTAGAGGCCGCCCATAGCCCGCATTTCTCACCACAGTTGGAAGGGCGGGGCTTCAGCCCCGCCGTTTCGGGGCGCTCGGAATCATTCCCTAGTTTCGCGGACCGCACAGTGCGTCGGCCTACGGACTGTGCGGTCCGCGAAACTAGATCCACGCGGAGCCGCTCCAGCGGCGGGGCTGAAGCCCCGCCCTTCCGACCGCCGTCAGGGGCAGCGTGAGAAAACCCGGTTAAGGAGGCATCTATGACCGAGCAAACGAAAGGTGCGCCTTGGGGCGACGCGCCTGACATTGTGCTTCGTCTCTCCAGGTCTTTGGATTCCTTCGACTGGACGGCCGCTGAGGGAGTGTGTTCTGAGCTCATCCGCCGGCTGAATGACGCCACCGCGCCGTTTCCGGCCGATCCCGCGAAGCAGATTCTCTACCGCTTGCGCCGCAAACGCCGCTTTGGCCTGATGGCGCTCGTCTCCGATGCCCTGATTCGCTCCGGTCAGGCGGGCCCACAGATTCGGCGGCAATATGCGCAGGCCATGATCGATCAGGGCAATCTCTCCGCCTCTGAGATTGTTCTCAATTCGATTATTGCGGACCCCGAATCCCCCTTATCGGAGAAATCCGAAGCGCGAGGTTTGCTGGGAAGGATCTATAAGCAGCTCTATGTCAACGCTAACGACGCCCGGAGCCCGCGACAGCAGAACGGCCTGGGGAAGGCCATCGAGTACTATGGCGAAGTCTATCGGAGTGATCCTAAAGAGTATACGTGGCAAGGCATCAACACAGTCGCTTTGCTGGCCCGCGCCAGACGCGATGATCTCCAGCTCAATACGGACTGGAACACTGAAGAGACCGCTCAACACATCTTCGACGACATCTCCGCTAAGAACAACATCCAATATTGGGACCGGGCCACCCTGGTCGAAGCCAGCGTAGCCTTAAACAGGCTTGACGACGCCCGCGATCATTTAATCTATTTTGTCGCCGACCCCCAAGTGGACGCATTTGAGGTCGGAAGCCTGCTGCGTCAACTCAAGGAAGTCTGGGGGTTGACGCCTCGTGCCGAACCTGGCGCATCCTTGCTGCCCATACTCCACGCCGCTTCACTGATCCGTGAAGGCGGCGAAATGACCTTGGATCGAGACGACTTGCAGGGAGGATTGGAAGCGGTTTTCGGCCAGGATCGCTACGAGCCTCTTAAGTGGCTCCAGGACGCGCTGAAGCGTTGCCAGGCGGTGGCTCGGATAGAAACTCAGATGGGCCGGAGGTTGGGAAGCGGCTTCCTCGTTGAGGCGCGTGATTTCTTCCAAAATCCGCCTCCGGAACCCCTCCTGCTCACCAACGCGCATGTCATCAGCCCGCGTGATAAGCCGCAGCTCCAGTCTATTGCCCCGGAAGTGGCGGTCGCCGTTTTCGAGGCCACCGGCCAGCGGGCCCAGGTGACTAGCCTTGTTTGGACCTCGCCGGTGGATGCCCTGGACGCGACGTTTGTGACGCTCGCGAAGCTCGAGCGGGACTGCCTCCCGTGCCCTCTGAAGCCGCCCCCGGAACCCTTCGACCGCAAGAAGACTCAGCGTGTCTACGTCATTGGCTATCCGCTGGGAGGTGGGCTCAGCATTTCGCTCCAGGATAGCACCTGGCTTGATACCGACGCCAAAGTGCTTCATTACCGCACTCCCACCGAGCAAGGGAGTTCGGGCAGTCCCGTGTTCGACCAAAACTACTGGTCCGTACTCGCCCTGCATCACAAAGGCAAGTCAGATCTCCCCCGGCTCAATGGTCTTAGCGGCACCTACGAGGCCAACGAAGGAGTGGCCATCGCTGCCATACAGAAAGCAGTCCAGGCGCCATCGCAAGGAGCCTCTCGCCCGTGAGTACTCGGATATCACTTGCCAGAGCGAGTCAATTCACGGTATGTTCGCAAGTTTGGCAGGTAGCGGAAAACGCGGTTCGAGGCCGGATAACCCCTTCAAGCGGTTGATCATCTCATGGAAGAGTTGCCAGGGGGCGGGTCCTTAAGAAAGCAGCGACTGGTAGCGGTGAAGGTTGAGGCAGTCCAGGGATAACGGCCAGGGTTGCCAGCTCCGCAGGTTTCCGAGAATATTTTATCTTCCTGGTCTAGCAGCGTGCAATATTCTTGAGTCGCCGTATAGAAGGCGCAAGAGGGGGAGGAAGTCGAGACGGAATGCTCAAACGGACAGGTGCGATGGCGCTGATGGCAGTGCTGGCCGTCGGCTCTCTGACCTCTTGTGGATCGTCGAAAGCCAAGGTGACGATCCCTACGGGTTCGCTTGTAACCTTAGTGGGCGACATGCCCGGGCTTTGCGACGCGGTGTCTTTCCCCTTCAATATCACCGATCTTGTGCTCACGGGCCCATCCGGCAATGGGGAGACGACGGCATCAACTGTGCCCATCAATGCATCCTCCGTGACTGCGCCCAATATCCGAATCAACCTGAGCTGCTTGCGAGACTTCACGACCCCGCTCTCCATGGGTACGGCCAATGTTGGGACTTATAACCTGGCTCAAATCTATTTGGCCGAGCCTTCCTTGACTTTCTACGATCCGACCATCCTGCCACCCAGTCTTCCCATCAATGCCGCGCAACTTACCATGAACCCGCTGAAGCTCTACCGACTACCTGTCAATCCGCCTCTGGTGATCAGCAAGGGCTCGGCCAGCGTTCTTCAAATCGATTTCGATATGCTGCACATGATTCAGAGCATCACGCTGAACCCGACGAACGACAAGGTGACGGTGTTTGCGACGCCGGAGGTAACCTTTACGCCCCTCGTCTCGGCGGGAAGCGCGGGTCAGGGCTTCGGCGAACTGGACGACCTGGTCGGGTTTGTGCGCTCAGTAACTCTCCCCCCGCCTGTGCCGCTCACCCAGTACAACGGTAGTTTCAACCTTCAACTGCTCTCCGCCTCGATTACTGCCGCGCCCGTTGCCACGATTTATCTCAACGACTCTTCCCAGCTTTACGGTTTTTCCAACCTCAACCAGGTGAATACGGACGACTTTATGGAGGTGGATGCCTACATCGACGTCGACGGGAATTTCGTGGCGACCTCCGTCGAGGACGAGTATACGGAATGCATCCCCTCCGGCGCCTCCCCCCTCCCCTGCCCGCCCCCTCCCACCACGGGAGGGACCCAGCCGCCTATATTGGCTATCATCGGGCCGGTTACATCGCTCACCCGAGACGCGCGGGGCAATGTGACGAGCTTCAGCTTGTGGGCGCGCGACGTGGAGCCGAACGATCCGGCCGCCGTAGAACTCAACACCATCCCGGTTGTTAACCTCTCGTCTTCGACGCTTTATCAGTATTCCTCCCGCAGCGTCAACTTCGCCGACCTGCCTTTCGGACCGGCCAACATCAACGTGGGCCAGGAAGTGATTGTGCACGGCGAAGTGATAGCGCCCTCGGGAGCGAGTGGTTCGGGTGCGCCGGCTCTGCCCACCGAAGTGACGGCGTACAAGGTGTACGACAAGCTGCAATCGACTCAGGGCAGCTTCGGCGCGCTGCTTCAGGTCGGCAGCGACAATAAGACGGGTGCATTTACGTTTACTCCGTGCGGCGTGATGTATCAGAACACACCGGCCATAGTGCTGACCAGCAGTCAAACCAATTTCGTCAATTTGACGGGCTTGTCGTCACTCAGTGGAGCACCCGCTAGCCCCACCCTCTTGGTCAAGGGCTTGCCGTTCTACGAAGTACAAGCGCAAACTATCAGTGGGATATCCGTGCCGGCGGGCACGTTAGTGATCCTCGCCAAACAAGTCCACCAGCTCCAATAGAGTCGAGAAGTCGAGGAGTTGAGAAGTCGAGAAGTACGGAAGTGATCCACGTATTTCTCCTTGAGCTGGCAACTCTTCAACTCCCCGACCTCTCGACCCCTCGACTTCTCAACTCCTCAACTCTTCGACTTTTCGACTTTCTCAAACGGCGGGCATTCGCCGATGGCTCGATGTCTTTTTGCCCTCCTTGGGCAGGTGGGTAAACTTCAGATCCTTTCCAGTGAGCATTTTGGTGAGCAGGATGACCTGCCCGGTGTGATGGGAAAAATGTTCGGCAACATGGAATACAGCACGCAAGCCGGTGACGCGAAACCCCTGTATCGCGTAAGTCCGCGCGAGAGCCTCGGCGTCTGTCTTGCGTAGCACGCGGTCGGCAGCGGTGACGGCTTGGCGAAGCCTGGCGAGAAGAACCGGGCGCGGCATCGGGCCGAGTTCCGAAAACTCGAGGTCGCGCCGGCGGCGGTCAGGGGCGGCGCCCAGGCCTGAAACGATCCACTGCCTGACGTTGCCCTCCAGGTGCAGCGCCAGGTTGCCGACGCTGTTCGAAGCGGGGTTGGGACGCCACCAGATTTGCTCGAGGGAAAGCTCGCGCAGGCAAGCCTCGAGGCGTGGCCAATGAACTTGCAAAAGTAAGTGGCGGGCCTGAGCCAGAAACTGCCGGGAGGGATTCGTCGATTTCATCTTCGCTTCCTCGCAGCACGGAGGCTTTCGCGCAAGTTGACCCTCCACGCCCGGTCCTCCCAGTAGGTCAGCCAGAGGTAGAAAGTCGCATAACTTCGCCAGCCGGTCCAGCGCGCGGCGAGTTTCTGGACGCGAGCGGCGGAAGGCGGTTTGCGAAATCCATAGAATTCGCCGATGACCTTGCGCAAACCCACGTCTGCGGCGGGTAGGCAGTCGAGGTGCCCTAGCGCTCGCAGGCCCACGTAATGAGCTGTCCACGGGCCCACTCCATCTTGCTCCATCAGGCGGGCGTGGGCCCGCTCGGGTTCGAGAGCGCGCAGGCCTTCCAAATCCAGGCTGCCGTCCAGTGTGGCACGAGACAGGCCTATCAGGTACCGGGCTTTGGGGCCGGAGATTTTGAGGCGGCGCAACTCGCCGGGCGTGACGATGGCCAGCGCGGCGGGCTCGGGGAAGGCGTTATAGCGCCGCCCCTCGAATTCCAGGCGCCCGCCATAAGTTTCAATCAGGGCCTGCTTCACTTGGTGCGCAAAACTAAGGTTTACCTGCTGCTCGAGAATGGCGGATATCAAGGTTTCGAAGACGCTCGGCGCTTGGGGAATACGCATGCCGCGAAAGTGCTCGCGTAGGCGGCTGAGCACGGGATCGGCGTTCACCGCTTCGTAAAAGGGTGTCAGGTCGAGGCCGGTGGAGAATTGGCGCTCGACCTGGGCCGCAACCGCCTTGGCAACGACCTCATCCGCAGCCCCGGCCAGGATGCGAATGCGCAGTGCAGATTTCCCACGTTCCGGCACCTCGCGCACTCCGTAGAACACCAGTCGTCCACCCACATCGGCCACGCGGCGGTATTCCCCATCTTCGAAATAATCCAGTAGCGGCGCGAAGCGACGCGCCTTCAGAAGCTCCGGCGGACTGAGGATGAAGCGTAAGGTGCGTGCAAAACTGAAGGGCTGGCGCGGCCTTAAGAGCATACCTGCCATTCTGCCTGAGGCCGCCGGCCGGCGCAAGATTCGCTGGAGCCATCATAGCGTCAACCGCCCTACCGCGAAACCAAAGTAGAGTAGAAACTTATGAGCTTGACGCCCGTGGGTCCTTGCGTTAGGCGTGTCAGGATGCGGCGCATGATGGTAGCATGGTGGTTTGTAATATGTGTGGCGACAAGCGCGTGGCCAAAGTTCAACTGAGACGTGCAGCCTGAGATATCCGATGTGGTTCGCTTGTAGCCCGACCCAGCCCACATGGCTCGATTCATTATAACCGGCCCTTCGAATCAGACTCAGATCTTTGAGCTCAGCGGGTCAACCGTGAGCATAGGGCGCGCCGACTCGAATGATCTGGTGTTACAGCACCCGAGCGTCTCCCGCAGTCATGCCCGCGTGACCGTGTTGCCGGGCGAGACGGTCCTGATCATCGACCTCGGAAGCATGAATGGCACGCTGGTCAACGGCCAGCCAGTCCAGGAGCAGCGTCTCGCCGACCAGGACAAGATCAATATCGGAGCCTTCGAGCTCAAGTTCGATGCGGCCGCTCGAAATCCCCTGTACGTCGAAGCGGGCCGTGATGCCGGCAGGGATATCCGGGGGCTGATCAGCGGCGACGCCCTGAGCGCCGGCCTTCACCAGGCAATCGAACCCGGCCCGGCGGTGGCAGCGCCCATCGTGCAGCGCCTTTCGGAACTGGAGCAGGAGAATAAACTGCTGAAGCTCCTGCTGGCGGTGGGGAAAACGCTCTCCTCGGTGATGACTCCCGAAGAGGTGATGCGGCAGGTCATGGAACTGGTGTTCCAGATGGAAAATGTGGAACGAGGCTTCGTGATGCTGCGGGACGAAAAGAAAGGGTTCCTGCCGGCCGTATTGCTCTATAAGGACGAACGGCTAAAAGCCGACCCTACCGCCCCGGTGTTGTCGAAGACTCTCATCGATCGCGCGATGACGGAGCGAATGCCCCTCTTGATTCGCGACCTTGCTCAGGACCAGCGGTTCTCCAGCAGCGAAAGCCTGCGTATTTCCGGCATTCGTTCTGCGATGTGCGCTCCCCTGATCTATAAAGACAAAGTGTTCGGCCTCTTCTACGTCGATTGTCTCAGTAAGCCCCATGCCTTCTCGAAAGAGGAGCTGGATATCTTTTCCGTGGTGGCGGCGGAGGCTGCGATCAGCTATGACCGCGCCCATTCCCACGCCGAACTTTCCCGCCGGGCCGTGGAACGCCAGGCCCTGGAGCGCTTCCTGAGCTCCGTGGTGGTGGAAAAGATTCTGGCCAGCCCAGACGAGATTCGGCTGGGTGGCGAGAATCAAGTGGCCACGATTTTGTTCGCGGACATCCGCGGATTCACTCGCCTCTCAGAGCGCCTTCCGCCACAACAAATCGTGGAGCTGCTGAACGAGTACTTCAGCGAAATGACGGACCTTATTTTCGAGAATGGCGGCACGCTGGATAAGTACCTTGGAGATGGAATCATGGCGCTGTTCGGAGCGCCTTGGCCCAAGCCCGATGACGCGCCGCGCGCCGTCAAGACAGCGCGCGAGATGCAGCGCGCGCTTATGGCGCTCAATCAGCAATGGCAAACTCGCGGGCATGAACCCTTGCAAATGGGAGTGGGAATCAATACCGGCCAGGTGACCGCCGGTAATATCGGCTCCTCCAAGCGCATGGACTATACGGTGATCGGCGACGCCGTGAATCTGGCTTCCCGCCTATGCGCCCATGCGGTGGGAGGCCAGATTCTGATTTCGGAATCGACCTTCCGGGAAATCCAATTGCCTGCCCAACGCCTGGAAAGCATCAGGGTGAAGGGCAAAGCCGCGCCGGTAGAAGTTCACGAAGTGGTTTGGAAAGACACGGGCGCGCCGCACGGCCGGCCGGGGTAACCGGTTCCCTCATTTCCTGTTGACCGTGGGCATTTATTAGGAAAGAATATGGGTGGCAAGGGCGATTGTCCATCTGGAGGTTCGGACAGGTAGCGACTCCGGTAGTGAAGGTCGTCGCTATTATCTTTTTGCCTATATCCTGAATCACCGACAACCAGCTTCTATCCTCCGGGGCAACGAAGATGTCTGGCGAATCCGACTCTGAAGGAACCGTGCGCTATATTCCCTGCCCGGGCTGTGGAAGCGGCAACCCGGCGGACGCGGCGAAGTGTGCCCTTTGCGGAAGGCCCCTTCAGGCTGGTTCGAGTCCTCCGGTTGCTCGGGTGAATGTCCCACACCCACCCCAAATGGAGTGTCCGAAATGCCGCAAGACGTTCCCGGGAGGGAGCAGATTCTGCGGTTATTGCGGCGCAGCACTCGTGGCCGCGGGCCCCGTAACTCTTTCGCAGTCTTCGCCGTGGCCCGCCGGGGCCGCGCCGGCAGCAGCGTCAGTTCCAGCGCGGGTGTCTCCTCCGGCCCCGGCGCCCGCAGCCGCGCGCGCGCCGCAGGTGGCGGCTACTCCGCCGAGAACTCCTCCCCAGCCACCACCTCCGAAACCGCCCATCTCCGTGGCGCCGGCCGCCCGCCCACAGCCGCAAGTCATCAGCGCGCCAGTAGCAAGGCCCACCCCGCCGCCTCCAGGCCCTGTCAGAAGGACCGATTCTCCTTTGCCGGCCGCCGGGAGCGAAGAGACCCTGGCTTTTGAAAGAACCAGCACTCCGAGCATTGAGGCGCAAATCACCGAGAAAAAGCATGACGGCTCGTGGGGAAGTCCGCTGCCAATCGTGGGTGGAGTTTCCATTGGACGAGCCAATTGCGAAATCAATTATCCTGACGATCCACGGCTTTCTGAACGCCATGCCAGGCTCTCAAATCGCGGGGGCAAACTCCTTCTCGCGGATTTGGGCGGTGCGAGCGGGACATTCGTGAAGCAACGACAGGACAGCGAACTTGCGCCAGGAGACATCTTCTTGCTGGGGCAGGACCTGTTTCGATTCACCACGCAAAGCCTGGACGAAGCGGAGAGATCAAATTCCGGCCAGGGCACGGTAGTGTGGTCCGGCCCACCCAAGTTGCAGCGCGGACCCGTAACCGCCAAGCTGGAACACATCCTGCTGACGGGCGAGGTGATCGAAGAGTTCCGATTGGAAAACCCTGAAACGACATTGGGACGTACGAACGCCAATCTGGTGTTTAAAGACGATCACTACATGTCTGGGACCCATGCCCGCATCGTGGCTCAACCCGGACGCTTTGTTCTTCAGGATTTGAGAAGCCGCAACGGAGTCTTTCGCCGAGTGCGAAATGAGATCGAACTCGAGGCGGGAGATGAGTTTTTCTTAGGTGAGCACCTGTTTCGGGTGGACATTAAGCAAATGAGCTAAGGACTGGCTCGCAGTCGATAGTGGGGACGCTTCAGGCGTGCCCCATGAAATCCTCCTCTCTGAATTCCTTCAAATCCACGACCGCTGCGGGGGCTGTGGGGGAAAGCCCGGACCCGCTGAACTCTGCCATGACGACGGTGATGTTGTCACTGCCGCCGTTGGCATTGGCTCGATCGATCAAGGACTGGCACTTATTGGCCAGCGGCTCAGACGCCTTCAGCACCGCAAAGATTTCGTTCGGGGGAACCATATTGTACAGACCATCGCTACAAAGCAGGAGTCTATCGCCCCGGCGAACTTTGGTGTACGTCACTTTGACGTTCACGCTCTCGCTGCTCCCCACGGCCTGCGTCAGAATGCTCTTGCGGCTATCCATTTCCGGGTCGGAGGGCACATCGACGCCAATTTCCTTGAGATAGTTCAAGAATGTTTGATCACGAGTTAACTGCGTTAGCTCGTCCTGGCGAAGGAGATAAGCCCGGGAATCTCCCACTTGCGCTGCAAAAAGGTAAGGCCCCAGCAAGGCAGCCGCCGTGGCCGTCGTTCCCATACCTCGATGAATGGGATCGCTCAACGCTCTCTGGTGGATAATTTGGTTGGCGTACTCGATGGATTCGCGAAGCAGAAGCACAAAGTTCACCTCGCTGACCCGCTCCAGCGAAGCCAGGTTGTCGTATAGGCGCTTAGGGACGGTGAGCGTGCAAATCTGGCTGGCGACCTCTCCGCTCGCCTCCCCACCCATTCCGTCTGCTACCATGAAGAGGGAGCCGCGATTCCCCAGGGAATGCGCACGGAGGGAAGGTGAAAGACCCACTTCACCGGTGGTCAGGTTACAAACCACAAAGTTATCTTCGTTGTTCTTACGGATGCGACCCAGGTCTGACGCACCATAGACCTTCACGATGATCGCGTTCTGCTCTGCCCCCATTGCCTCGTCCAAAGTGGTCACTCTCCTCTGTCAGGCCGGCTCGCTCCTGGAAGTGTGAACTCAGGCCCCTGATTATAGCTTTTCCGGATTTATGCCTGTCTTCCTTCTTATCACACCCCGGCTTCTGTAGCAAGCGAGGGAATAGGGATTAGGGATTAGGCAATTAGGAAGAGCCTTGTTCCCTGTGCACTATTCCCTAATCCCCAATCCCTAATCCCTATTCCCTATTCCCTTCCTCAGTCAGGCTGGACCGCAGTCCGGTCACGATCTCGTTGGCGATACTCCGGGCGCGAGCCAGATCGGTGGGGGGCAGCGAAATGGCCGCAACCTTAGCGTGGCCGCCGCCCCCGTACCGCTCACAAATGCTGGCAAGGTTGGCAGTCTTCGGCGTGGGGTTCCACGGATTGCTGCCCACGCCAATTTTGATCCGTTCCTGAGAACGGCTCAGGGCTACGCTGTAAACCGCCTCAGGAAATAAATAATAGGGAATGAACTTGTTAAAGCCTTCGAAGTTTTGGTCGGCAACGTCCAAGAATACCACTCCGGATTTCAACTCGCCTCGTGAGCGAATGATATCGATAGTCTCCAGATGAACGGCGTAAAGCCGCTCGAACGTTTGCCGTACCTCCGGGAGGGCCATAATCTCCTGGAAAGACTGCGAGAGCAGCCTGGGGATCAAGCGCACCGAGAACTGAGGGTCGCTGGTGCCTTCAATCACCAGGGTGAGCTGGGTGGGGGGATCGCGCATCTCCACTGCGGTGCGAGTGTCGGGATATTGGGCGCCATCGATCAGATCCGCCCAGTGCACCAGTTGATTGAGCTCGGGGGCCGCAAAGCCAAACTTCGCCTGGCAAGTTTCGACAATGAACTTGGTACAAGACCGGTAGTCAGGCCCGTAGAACTTCTTTCCGCTGTGGTCGTGGCGAAAATGTTCCGCATCGGCCTCGGTAAGGAAGGCGCTTTGATGGTGGTCGAACCACCAGGTAAGCCGGTCGGAGCTGGAATACTTGAAATCCACAATGACGTTTTCTTGTTCGTCAAAGAGGCCCTCGTCAAACAATTGTCCGGCCCGATGCACTAACCCGTGATAGCGGAACCGCGCCGCTGGGTCGATGCATTGGCGATAAAAGCGGGTGAAGACGGCTGCAGAGCCGACACCGTCAAAGCAGCGATCGTGAAAGCAAACGAGAACGCCCATAACACCGCACCCTGCTTTGAGCTGCTCGGGATGGGGCAAGCTCAAACCGCAATCGTAGAAATTAGCGTTCTGAGTTGAAATTAAGCGCCGGCATCGCGTCTGCGGGGCCAGACTTGGGGACAGAAAGGGCGGCGCTACACTCAAATCAGGACACTACCCCGAAACTTGCTAAATTGCCTTCAGCGCCGGGAATTGTCAAGTGAAAAGGGGAAGCCCAATCCGTCGATAACGCCAGGCGATGTAGGGGGACGGCTTGCCGTCCCCTTCTTGCAGGCCGATGGCGCGGGGGTAGGGCAAGCCCTACCCCTACCCCGCGTAGGGGCGGCGAGGTTCGGTGAAGCGGCGGATGGCGGCGAGCCTGATCGCCATTCACCCGCTTTCCAACGGATTAGGGGGAGGCGCCGGCTCCGGGGGGAGGGCTACAGAGAGGAGGTGGGGTGTGATATGGTAGAGGTTCAATTTCAAGACGTATGTCGCATCGGGAAAGTGGTGAAAAGCTCGAGGTGGTGTACGGCATTCATGCTGTCAAGGAAGCGGTGCGCAGCCGTGCGGTTGAACACGTGCTGGTTGCCGAAGGCCAGCACAACCCGCGCGTTCAGGAAATCATTGATGCGTGTCGGGCTGCGGGCATCAGCCTGCGTTTTGCTCCCCGGCCGGCCGTGGAACGCTTGGCGGGTAGCCCGCAACATCAGAACGTAGTCGCCGTCTGTGGCCTTCGGCCCTACGAGGACCTGGAAGCGCTTCTGGCCAATACCGCGCGGCCCTTAGTCGTTGTCCTGGATGGAGTCGAGGACCCCGCCAATTTGGGGGCCATAGTGCGCACGGCGGTGGCTGCGGGTTGCCAAGGGATCATAATTCCGGAGCGTCGCGCGGCAGGGATTTCTCCTGCGGTAGCGCGGGCTTCCGCCGGAGCGCTCGAACATGTGAAGATCGCGCGGGTCGTCAACCTGGCGCGGACTTTGGAAGAATTGAAGGCGCGAAGGGTGTGGGTCTACGGGTTCGAGGCTAAAGCAGGGAAATCTTACCTCGATCTGGACTATACCCAGGGATGTGCCCTGGTCCTGGGAGGAGAGGGGGCGGGCTTGCACCGTTTGGTGCGGGAAGCCTGCGATGTTGTAGCGCATATTCCTCTCTTTGGACCAGTGCCCTCGCTCAACGTGTCCGTGGCAACCGCCGTAGTGGTTTACGAAGCCCTGCGGCAGCGCCGGTGACGACCGAAAAGCGAAATTCGAAATTCGAAACTCGAAACTCGAAATTCGGGGTTCACAGCGCCTTCAGGCTTTGAAATGGGCGTAGCGCCTGCAGTCATGAGGGGACTGCGAGGTGGCGCGGAGCACGAAATTCGAGACTTGCGGCCATTTTTCGAGTTTCGAATTTCGATTTTCGTATTTCGAATTTCGAGTTTCGAATTTCGAAATTCGATTTTTCTTCGTCTGGCAGACGGCAACGCCGGGGCAGCGTAGGACATCTGATAAGAGAGGGGAAGTGTCTGAGGAGGCGCGAATGACAATAAATCGGGCTTGTGTTTTGCGTGGGGTCGCCGCGATGATGCTCGCGGGCGGCTTTCTGATGCTGGTTTCTTCCGCCGGCGCCCAGGACACGGGCGCCAGCCAAAACCGGCCGCCCACGTCCCAGCAGGAGGCGGCACCCGCCCCGAAAACGCCTGAGACTGAGCCCAAAATCCGGGTCCAGGCGAACATTGTGACGGCCCCGGTGACGGTTATTAACTCCAAGGGAGATTACGTTTACGATTTGCAAGAGAAGGACTTCGAAGTCCTGGACAACGGCGTGAAGCAGCACATTGAACAGTTCAGCCTCGAACAGCGGCCCTTGGCTGCGGTCATTGTCGTGCAGGCCAACAACAATTCGGATCCGCTCCTTGGCGAAGTGCGCCCTCTCGGCCCGGTTTTTTCCAACCTGATGCTCGGGCCGCAGGGTGAGGCTGCCGTGGTCACCTACGGCGATCAAATTCGTGAGGTGCAGGACTTCACCCAAAAAAGCGAGGAACTCGAATCCGCCCTTCGCCACATCGAGGCCCGGGGCGGCTCCCAGCATCTGAATGATGCCATGGCGCAAGCGATCGCGCTTCTCGAGACCCAGCCTAAGGAAAGCCGCAGGATCATCGTGGCATTTTCGGATGGCCACGACCTGGGCAGCAGAACCAAGAAAGAGGAGGTGGTGCAGCGCGCCCTGGACCGCGGCATCACGATCTATGGCATCGGATTCAGCCAGTCGCACGAATTCCTCACCAAGCAACCCAAGGCGCCGCCACCGGACCCCATGGCCTCCAACCTGGCGCTGCCCGCACCTCCCAACATGCCGCTCACTGTTTCGAACGTCGCGAACGCCTGGCCCGCCTCGTCTCAGAACACGCCGGACTTACCGGTCATTCCGTTTTTCCTGGCGACTGGGGAATTGATCCGCTCCGTAGTGGCCAAGACTCCCCTCGAGTTGTATTCCGGTTACACGGGCGGGCTGAATTATGGGGCTTGGTCAAAGAAGCCGATGCAGGACGAACTCAACAAGATTGCGGACGACATCCAAAGCCAGTACGAGATTGCCTACGTACCTGACGCCCCCTCCGCCAACGGTTTTCACCGCATTGAAGTGCGTGTGGACCGGGGCGGGGTACGGGTGCGGACGAAGGCAGGTTATTTCTTGGGGGGCACTAACAGTAACCCTTAGCAATCCGGCGCTCAGCCGAAAGCACTCGACTATCAGCCTGGGGCTGATAGCTGACGGCTGAGTGCTGAAGCCTTATTTCCTCAGGAATAATCCTCGTAGGGCATCACTTCGACTCGCCTACCGGACTTCAACTCAATCTCCGCCAGATAGGGGCGCATGGAAATGGGATCGACTCGCAACACCATGACATGCGTCACGCCCTGCTTCTTGCAAACCACCGTAAAAAACCGGTTTTGCTTGCCTGCAATAAGAATACTGGGATAACTGGACCACTTGAGCTTCAGATTGCGGACGCGGGGGCTGATATCGGGGCGAAATTGCATCACGGTGATCCCTGAAAAGGGCATGTCCACCGCACCCCCCGGACACTTGAAGAGCAGACCGTCCGTGGTGACTTCCAGCTTACCTGCACAATCGATTTCAATTCTTTCGGTTCCACCCGCGTACTGAAATATGGCCTCCTTGCTTTCTTCGTTTCCAATCGCCCCGCTTAACGGAACTAGCATGGCAAACATCAGAAGCCAAATCGCGCGGGTTCGTTTTACCCAATCAACTCTCATGGACCATTTACTCCACAGGCGTCGAGCGCCTAGGCCGGCAATCCGCCCCCAGCCCAATCACTCATTTTAGCGCGTGATTACGATTCTGGGAAATAATTCTCTGTCCAGTGCCTCGAGCTGCGACCCAAATCATTCTATTCGCGGGTTTTGAGCAGCGCGCTGAGGGCTGACGCCTGCCTGGGCGGGGGTGTTGTTGACAGGGACGTCAACATCGAGGTACCAAGGAACCGTAAGAGTGCCCCAACGCGCCGGCCGGAACGACCAGCGCTTGATAATCTTGCTCGCTCCTTCAAACAGGGCGGGAATACCCTTCAGAATTTCCGAGTCAATCACCTTGCCCTCGGCGCTGACCAGCAAGCGCAGGCGAACGGAAGGATCGGCAAGGGAGGTTTCCCCCGTCCTCGTCAAAACTTCCGGAGGCTTCACTTGACGCCGAAAGTCTGATTCCGCCTGCGTCGGAACCAAGTCCATTCTGGTGGTCCGAAGGGAGAAGTTCACCTCCACCTTCGTGGCAAAGGGAGCGGGACCATCCTTTGACACATAGGGGCGGTACCTCCACGTTCCAACCGAGTTGAGCACCGCCGCTGCCAAAAGAGGGTTGCCAGTCAGCACGTGCGCGCTCGCAACCGTGCCATCGGCGGCGACCTCCAATTGCACGCGAACTTTTCCCTGAATGTAATTCACCTTAGCCAGCACGGGATATTCAGGAGACGCTTGGGACAGGAGCAATCGAGAGGCCTCTTTGGCGCTCAACTGCCGCGACTCGGGCGGATCCTTGCCCTGAGCCGAGAAAGGCTCCAACCCAACCAGGCAGAGCAGAGTCATGCCCAGGTGCAAGTACTGCCGCGCTGAATGGAGGATCTTAGCCATCGGACTCAAAAATCACCTGGGCGACGACAAAACGCCCAGCGTGCGAAATCGA
>Ga0187782_10001338_pt1 | contig 17796 bp, 11 predicted proteins | sample 0715_SJ02_MP15_2_FD_132454 | JGI IMG/M metagenome (GOLD analysis project Ga0187782, IMG submission 132454) | Tropical peat soil microbial communities from peatlands in Department of Meta, Colombia - 0715_SJ02_MP15_20_MG | ecosystem: Environmental > Terrestrial > Soil > Wetlands > Peat | place...
CGACCGCTGGAACTTCCTGTTCATCGCGGGCATGTGGTTCCAGGACCTGTTCAACTACGACTTCCGCCGCACCGAGCAGTGCATCATTCCCTATGCCACGCAGGAAGGCGAAATCAGTTTCTGCGCCTATAACACCGGCGTGGGCTGGCGCAACATCATCGAGAAGATGCACATGACGGCCACGCTCACCAAGTGGTACGAAGAACATGGACGCCACGAAATCTTTGCCGGCGGCAAGAAAGTGAAGATGGAAGAACAGCACGTCGACTATCTCAAGCTGCGGGAAGAAATCGTGACCACCGAGTTGCAGCACGATCTCGACAAGCTGGGCATCGCCAAGACCGCGCGCGAAGAGAAGAGGCGGGCGCGGGATGCGAGGGCGGCGGCCGTGCATCCCACCCTTGCGCAAAAAACGCGCAAGGATGGGGCACCCTTGGAGGTGGCGGCTACGCCGCAGCACCGTGGCCCGCAGAAGAACGATGACGCCTACAACGCGCGCATGGCTTCGCTGTATCGCGAAGTCGTACTGAAAGAAAAACCGGCAACATCGCAGGACGGCTTCATTCCGCTGGATGCGTTCGTGAAATCGAATGCGCCCAAGCCGGAGGTGCCGGAGGCGATGGCGGGGGATTAGGAACAGTTCTCAGTTCCCAGATGTCAGTTCTCAGTTACGGATGGGCCGCCGCAAAGGCGGCCCGAGTTCTTGAAGGGTATCAACGCCTCTAGGGCAGCATATTCCCGATCCTTCTTATCTGCGCCCCCACTCCCTTCAGCTTCTCCTCGATCTTCTCGTATCCGCGGTCGATGTGGTAGACGCGATCGATAATCGTCTCGCCGTCGGCCACTAAAGCGGCCAATACTAGCGAAGCCGAAGCCCGCAGGTCGCTGGCCAAAACGGCGGCGGCGCTGAGCGGGGTCTTGCCGCGGACGATCGCGCGGTGGCCTTCGATCTTGATGTTCGCTCCCATGCGCACCAGTTCCTGCGCATGCATAAAGCGATTCTCGAAAATATTTTCCGTGATGGTGGAAATGCCTTCCGCCTGCGTGGCCAAGGCCATGAATTGCGCCTGCATGTCGGTGGGGAAGCCAGGATACTCTTCCGTGCTCAGGTCCGATGCAGTGAGCGGGTTGTCTCCCATCACGCGCACGCACTCCGCCGCGGCGCGCGTCTTCACGCCGGCATCTTTCAACTTCGAGAGAATGGCGGCAAGGTGAGCGGGATTGCATCCGGCGATGTTGAGGTCGCCGCCGGTGAGCGCGCCCGCGATGAGAAACGTTGCCGCCTCGATGCGGTCGGGGATGATGCGGTGCTTTGTCCCTTTCAGCTTGCTCACGCCTTTCACGCGGATGGTCGCGGTGCCTGCACCTTCAATCTTCGCTCCCATTTTGTTGAGGAGGGCAGCGAGGTCGGCGACTTCAGGCTCGCGGGCGGCGTTCTGCAAAACCGTCTCGCCATCGGCGAGCGCGGCGGCCATGAGCAAGTCCTCGGTACCTGTAACAGTGATCTTGTCGAAGACGATTTCCGTGCCTTTGAGCCGGTCGGCCGTGGCTTCGATGTAGCCATGCTCCTGCTTGATTTTCGCGCCCAGGCGTTCGAGGCCTTTGATGTGCAGGTCGATCGGCCGTTGTCCAATGGCGCAGCCGCCGGGGAGCGAGACCCGGGCGCGTCCGCAGCGCGCCACCAGCGGTCCGAGCACCAGCGTGGAAGCGCGCATGGTCTTGACCAGATCGTAGGAAGCTTCGGGTGTGGCCAGATTCTCGCAGTGGATGGTGGTGCGGTGATGGGCGCGTCCGTAGCCGAGTTCGACCTCGGCGCCCATGGCCGCCAGCAGCTTGCGCGTGGTCTCGATGTCGCGCACCTGAGGAATGTTTTCAAGAATGACCGGCTGATCGGTGAGCAGCGCCGCGGCCATGCAGGGAAGCGCCGCGTTCTTCGCGCCGCTGACGCGCACGGTGCCGAGCAGCGGCTCTCCGCCGCGGATGACGAATTTATCCATAGGATGAGTTCATTGTAGCGGCGATGGGGGCGAAGAAGGTTGATTCGGCGGGAACGACTCACCACGAACCACGGTGAGGGTTGCAGGTGAAGCCTAGAGAACCTCCTTTCGCGGGAAACGTAAACGAGAGTGGAACCTCGCAACGGATTCGCACTCGTCGTGCCGTAGACATTACCAGATGCGCACGCGATCCGGCGGCGCCAAGTACAACGTCTCCCCCGGTTTCACATCAAAGGCGGCGTACCAGGCGTCCACGTTGCGCACGGTAGCGGAGCGATACTCCGCCGGGGAGTGCTCGTCGGTCATGACCTGTTGACGCAGCGCGGCCTCCCGTTCCTTCGATCCCCAGTTCTGTGCGAACGCGATAAAGAATTGCTTATCGCTGTTAAAACCATCCTGCTCGGGTCCCGGCTTGCCCTTCCCGCCATTTTCATACAGCGAAGCTCGATAGCCATCGTAGGACGCGCAGATGCCGCCCAGGTCGGCGATGTTCTCGGCGATGGTTTGCTTGCCGTTCACGTGCAGATCGGGAAACGGCTGGTAGGTGTCGTACTGGGCGGCGAGTTTGCCGGTGGCTTCCTCGAAATGCTTCAGGTCTTCGGGCGTCCACCAGTTGCGCAAGGCTCCGGTGGAGTCGAAGGTGCTGCCTTCGGTGTCGAAGGTGTGGCTGATTTCGTGTCCGATGACCGAACCGATGGCGCCGTAGTTCACGACAGCCGGAGCCTTGGGATCGAAGAACGGGGGTTGCAGAATCGCGGCCGGGAAGTTGAGCGCGATTTGCAGAGGAAGATTGACGGCGTTCACGGTCTGGGGAGTCATCGACCATTCTTTGCGGTCGACATTTTTGCCGAGGCGGCCGATGGCAAAATGGTAGTCAAAGAGCGAGGCGCGCCAGAGGTTGCCGAAAATATCGTCGGCCTTGATTTCGAGTCCGGAATAATCGTGCCAGGATTCGGGATAGCCGATGCCCACGTAGAGCGAATTCAGCTTGGCCTTGGCCTCGGCCTTGGTAGCCGGATTCATCCAGACGAGAGCATCGATGCGTTTGCGGAAGGCGGCGACGATATTGCGCACCATTGCGTCGCCCTGCGCTTTGGCTTCGGGAGAAAAATAACGTTGCGCGTAGATGCGCCCGACGTCATCGCCGAGCAGGCCGTTCACCACGTACACGCCGCGCTGCGCTCGCGGACGCTGCTGGGGCACGCCATAAAGCGTTCTGCCAAAAAAAGCGAAGCGCTCTTCCGCCAGCGGCCTGGGCAGCACTCCGGCAAACCCCTCGATCAGGTGATAGGCGAGCCAATCCTTCCAGGTATCCAGGGGCTCAGAGGCGACCAGCGCCGACTCGCCGGTAAAGGCCCCGGGCTGCCACACGATGAAGTTGGCCTGCTTCGAAAGTTCTGCGCCGCGGAAAAATTCCGTCCAGTCGAGTCCCGGAGCCTTATTGGCGAAGTCCGACTGCTTCCACGGATTGTTCGCCTTGTGGATGTCCTGGTCATCCTCGAGGCTGGTGTGTTTCTCGGCGATCTTGTGTTCCAGTTCGAGGATGGCGGCGGCGCGCGCATCGGTATCGCTAAACCCAGCCAGCTTCAGGATGGCCGCGATGTGCGTCTGGTAAGCCGCGCGAACCTTGCGCATATGCTCGCTGTCGGAGAGGTAATACTCGCGGTCGGGAAGCTGCAACCCGCCTTGCAGCAGATAGGCCGTGTAGTGGGCGGAGTCGCTGAAGTCGGGAGCGCTCCACAATCCGAAAAGGCGGGGCGTGTGAAAGTTGGTGTTGTTCAGCGGGTCGACGTCGGCGCGCAGGCCGGCGCCGAGAACATAGGCCAGTTCCTTTTTGTCGTGGATGGCCGCGATGGCGTCGAGATGCGGCTTGATCGGCGCCAGGCCCCTGGCTTCAATGCCGGCCTCGTCCATATAGGAGTTGTAGAGGTCGGCGATCTTGCGCTCCGGCGATCCCGCGGGTGCGTTGGACTTCGATGCCTCCTCAATCAGATCGGCGGTGCGCTTGGTGGCGAGATCGTCCAGCACGCTGAAGACGCCGACCCCGGCGCGGTCATTGGGAATTTCGGTACGCTTGATCCATGCGCCGTTGGCGTATTCATAGAAGTTGTCGCCCGGTTTCAGGGAGCGATCCATGTTTGCGATTTGAATGCCGTGAGTTTCCGGCAGATTCTGTCCCGCGTCCTGCGAGAACACCACGCAAACCAGCGAGACAGCTATGAGCGCGAGAAATGACGTAGAAATTCTATGAGTGTGTTTCATAGGAACCGTCCGTTCAAGCCGAGAGAATTTCGGCGGGTGCAGGGAGTTTAGGCAACACTCAGACTACCACGTTCACATTCAGTTTCTGCGCAGTTGCCGCCGAAAAACGCGGCCGATATCGTACTGGTGGCTGACACCTGACAATTGTTGCGGGCCGAGTGAAGCGAGGTGATGGAGCAGTGAGGTCATCCCACGTCTCGCAAATGCGGCGAGACCCTTCGACTTCGCTCAGGGCAAGCGTGGGGCACCCGCGTCGATTACCCTCGAGCCGCACCGCGGTACTTGCCCATCAGTTCGCCGGGCGCATGGGGCCGCACGACCATCATCGGCCATGCTTTTTCTGTTTTTGGCGAGCGGAAGCGCAGCAATGCCGCGATGTTGCCGACCCGGTCGAACTCCGGATCCCCTTTCACATAGAACAGCTCGAGGTTTTGCCGGATCACGCGCGGCAAGATTGCTTCTCCCACATCCACGACCTTGCGCGTATCGCGTCCGCAAACCGGGCAGATATGAACAAGGTGGGCATCGAGATGGCCGCACCCGGAGCACTCGACCGCCTGCCCCACAAAATCGTCCCCGATCAGCAACGTCTGGATCTCTCCCGCCTCCAGCGAGCGCAGCACGCGGCGCAAACCGGTGACGCCGCGACCGCCGCTGCGCGCCTGGCTCAAAGCTTCGCGGACGGTATCCTCGCAACGCTTCTTCTGCCAGTCGGCAAAAATCCGCTCCGCCTGCGATCGAATCTCCTCCCGCCCCGCATGCGTCACCTCTGCGTTAAAGCGGCCCAGCAATCTCTGGGAAATATAGGGATGAAGCAACGGCACAAACTGAGGCCAGTGAGTTTCCTGGCAGCCCACAATCCACTTTTCAAAGACACCTTTTTCCAGACCGTCTTTGATGAACTCTGCCACTACCTTGAAATGCTGCCGGGCCTCGTCGGCCACGCGGCGCTCGGCATGGCCGCCGTCATAGCCGGCGAAACCATCGCTGCGTCCACGGCGGAGAAGGGGATGAAAGAATCCTTCACGTTCGGTCAACTCGCCCAGGCGCAGGTCAAAAAGACGGGCGCGGTGCCGGTCGACCAGCACGATCCCGAGCCTGGGAACCGCCCCCAACAACTGCGCCAGCGGCTTGAGATGGAAATGCCGGTTCACGCTGAGTTGCGTCCCGCTCAATTGCGCCGGCAGGTCGAATTCGCGCCAGAAGTTCTGCGCGGAGCAGGCAAATACGCCCCGGGCGCGCGCGCCATTGCCCCGCAGTTCCTGCGAGAGGCGCACGATTCGCTCCACATCGGCCCGCGCCGACTCGTATTTTGCTTTCTCGGCTTCCCCGCCCTTGCTCTCCAGACGGCGCAGGACGTCACGCGCCAGGTCCTTGACAAGAATCGCCTCCTCCTTATGGGCTTTGTTGCGGGGGGTGGTAGGTTGAAAATAAAAAGTAAGAGCGCATGATTTCGGATCTTCGAATTGTGCTAATTCCTGGATTTGTTCCCGAGTGATCATTGCTGATCGCCGTTCCCTTTCTTTGGAATTGAGTTTAGGCGGTACCCACGTTGGTCAGCCGTCGTCTGAATTGGCGGACCAGGGTGGGTGACTGGCGAAGGTGAGCGCGCGCCACGGAAATGGAGTCGGATACGCGCTCGGGAGGGACGCCGGTGATGGCGGAAATCTCGTCGATGCCGAAGCCTTCTATGGCATGAAGGATAAAAGCCTCACGGTGCGCGGGCTTGACGTCGCGCAGAGCCGAGGCGATCAGGCGCATCATCTCGTCCGAGCCCACGATCTGCTCGGGCGTAGGCACGCGCCCATCGGCGATGATGGTTTCTTCGGTAATGGCTTCGTCCGGCTGATGGAACTGCAATTCGGCTTCATCGCTGGCCTTGACGTTGCGCTTGCGCGCCGATTCCTCCAGCGGCACAGCGCCGCCGTTTGTACCTTCCGGGCGGCACAGATCGTCGAGAGCGTTCTTAGCCAGCCGGTAGAGCCAGGGCTCAAGCGCCAGCCGCTCCGGTTTTTCCTGCCCGTTGCCGAGCGCGGCCGCTATGGTTTCGTCGATCACTTCCTCTTTGCTGACCGAATCGGGCGCGATCATGTCCGAGGCTTCACGAAAATAGATTTCCCGGTCGACAAACCGCTCCAGCCGTGGCAGATTGATGTTCACATAGGAGCGGATATCGTCGGCCGAAACCGTGGGCGGGAAGACCGCCGCCACGGTCTGCTCGAAAGGAACCGAGGTTTGGCGGCGCGAATAGACCTCCCGTTGGCGGCGTAGCCACTTGTGGGTGGACCGCAGAAGCTCTTTGTGCCTGCTGACTTGCTGGAGCAGGTCTTCGAAGGCCGCTTTTACGGCGGCCGCGGCGGTGGGGGCTTTTTCCTCGACCGCCATTTGCCCCGAGGGCAGGCGCAGATTCAGCGAAACGCTGGTGCCCTCGCGGGCGGAAATTTCCTCCACCGCACCTTTGAGATGGATCAGCTCCGGGCGGAAGACTTGCAGTCTCTTCCGCAGCTTCTCGATCTGATGTTGGATGTCTTTTTCTACCGCCGGAGTCTTATGAAGCCTGTAACTGATGTGGACGTTCATGAGCACCTCAAGCTTGCCAACCCAATGGCGCAAACCAGTGCTGTCTTCTAAGAAAATTGTACACCCGGCTGGAAGAGGCAAAACTCAGAATTGAATTTACGAAGAAGAAAAGAATTGACAATTGGCGTTTTTGGGAAGTCGGAAACAGCGGGATTCTGAGGACGGTATTAGGTGGCTCGGTCCGGTAGGTCAGTTTGAGAGGAAGCGAGCCAAGCGCGCCCATTCGGTCGCATTCGCTCCCTCAGGGCAGGCTACGTGGTGTCGCGCGGCTTGCCCAGGTTCCCTTCGGCATTCGGCTCAGGGCAGGCTCTTGGCTCCGCCTGCAAAGCGGCGCGCTCAGGATGACCCCCGAGTGCACGTGCCGGCTCCTCGATTTGCGCCCTTCATCAAGACGCAGCTATGATCCCTGAACGATGAAACTGGCTCCGCTGTTGCTTCTGGCATCTCTGGTCTGCGCGCAGATTCCATCATCCAAAGAAGTCGAAGCCGTTTATCCCGACGCCTACGCTCTCTACCTCGACCTTCATCAGCACCCGGAGCTCTCGGCCCATGAAAACCAAACTGCGGCCAGGCTGGCGGAACGGCTGCGCTCTTTGGGCTATGACGTAACTGAACATGTCGGCGGCACCGGATTAGTCGCCATTCTTAAGAACGGTCCAGGGGCCACGGTCATGCTGCGCACCGAGCTTGACGCCCTGCCCGTCGAAGAAAAGACCGGCCTTCCGTACGCGAGCAAGGTTCATACGAAGGATGACTCCGGACACGAAGTTGCTGTCATGCACGCCTGCGGACACGATCTACACATGGCGTCGCTGACGGGAACCGCCGCCGTCATGGCGCATAGCAAAGATAGCTGGAGCGGAACCCTGATGCTGATCGGCCAACCCGCGGAGGAGACCATCGGCGGGGCCAAAGCCATGCTCGCCGATGGCTTGCTGACGCGCTTTCCCCGTCCCCAGGTCGCTGTCGCCTTGCACGTCGGCAATGAGCTTCCCGCCGGAACGGTCGGCGTGACCCCGGGCGTCTATAACAACAACGCTGACTCCTTGCGCGTCACCATTTATGGCAAGGGCGGCCACGGCGCCGCGCCGCAGACCACGATTGATCCCATTGTGATTGCTGCCCGGACCATTCTCAGCTTGCAGACCATTGCGGCGCGCGAAGTGGAGCCCGGACGGATGGCGGTCATCACCGTCGGCTATGTCCACGCGGGAACCAAGAACAACGTGATCCCCGACCAGGCCGAACTGGGGTTGACGGTGCGCACCAACAGAACCGACGTGCGGCAACAGGTGCTGGCAGCGATTGACCGCATCGTCAAAGCGGAAGCCGAAGCGGCGGCTGCGCCGCGTCCGCCTTTGATCGAGCGCTACGAAGCCACCGATCTGGTTTACAACGATCCTGCGCTCTCAGAAAAACTTAAAGGAGCATTGGAAGCCGCGCTGGGCAAGGACCACGTGGTGCTGCAACCGCCGATTCCCGCTTCCGAGGATTTTTCGAATTACATTCAGCAGGGGATTTCTGGCTTTTACTTCACTCTGGGCGGCGCCGATCCGCAACAATACGCCGAGGCCAGGGCTTCAGGAATCTCGCTTCCTTCGAATCATTCTCCCCGGTTTGTTCCCGACGTCGATCCCGCTTTGCACACCGCCATTGCCGCGGAAGTGGCCGTACTGCGGAATTTGCTGGCTCGGCAGGCTGCTGGCAGCCGATAAGCAGGGCGCCGACCACGTAAGTGGCTCATTTTTGAGACTAGAGCGCAATCTATCTTTTGCTTGGCGTCATCCTGAGCGGAGCCGTTCTTCAGGCGAAGCGAAGGGTCTCATCGCCCATAGGCCATCGGGCAGGAGATTCCTCGCCCCGCTGGTGAAAGCGCGGGGCTTCGGAATGACGCGGCGGTAGGTTGTAGAATCGTAAGTCAAAAAAGTTCCCTGATGGTCACACTCTCCGACATCCGCGCCGCCCGCGCCCGCCTGCAGGGCATCACGGTTCACACTCCCCTCGTTCAATTCCCTCTCTGCGCCGAAGACCCTCGCCGGCTCTTCCTTAAGACGGAGAATCAGCAGCCCATCGGAGCCTTCAAACTGCGCGGCGCGTACAACAAAATTTCGCAGCTCTCAGAAAAAGAGCGCCGGCGCGGCGTCATCACCTACTCCAGCGGCAACCACGCCCAGGGCGTCGCTTATGCCGCCCGGGCTTTGGGAGTAAAAGCAGTTATCGTCATGCCCGCCGCGGCTCCTGTCATCAAGCGAGAAAAAACTGCCGCTCTCGGCGCGGAACTGGTCCTGGTCGGCCCCACCGGGGTCGAGCGCCAGCTCAAAGCGGAAGAACTCGCAGCGCAACATGGATACGTCATCATCCCTCCTTATAACGACGAGCAAATCATCGCCGGCCAGGGAACTATGGGACTGGAAATTCTTGAAGATCTGCCCGAGGTGGAAATGGTTCTCGCGCCGGTCGGGGGCGGAGGCATGATCAGCGGAGTTTCGACGGCGATTAAATCGCTCAAGCCTTCGGTCAAGGTCATCGGTGTCGAGCCGGAGCTCGCTGCCGACGCCCGCGCCACGCTGCGGGCTGGTCACATCGTCGAGTTCCCTGCCGCCCAAGTAACCCGCACCATCGCCGACGGCCTGCGCGCCCAGTGCGTGGGTGACATCCCTTTTGAACACATCAGGCGCTACGTCGACGACATCATCACGGTCACGGAAGACGAAATTCTGCGCGCCACGCGTTATCTCAGCGCCAACCCGGCGACGCTCGCCGAACCCAGCGGCGCGGTTTCCACGGCCGGGTTCATCTTTCACGCCGCTGAACTGCCACATGCGAATCTTGCCGTCGCCATCATCAGCGGAGGCAACGTGGATCCCGAGTTGCTGAAGGAGTAACTGCGATAGGCCGTCGTGGTCTTCAGTCTGATCGTGGCCTCGCACCCAGCGCTCTCGCGGAAATACGAGGCCTAGATTCCGTAATTGACGGCGCGCAGCCCATCCTTATATGCTTCGCGAGCCTTTGTGACTTTCTCGTGCATCTCGTGTTCGAGCACATGCGCATCGTCCCATCGCTCCATCGCCACCATGGAGTGGTCCGGCGTTGCCAGCGTTTCTTCGGCACGGATAGCTTCAACCCATTCGTCTACTGCCTGCTTGTAAGCGAGGCGCAATTGGTCGAGATCTGCTTTCATGATGTTGGCAGACTAATCCCATGCGGTGTCGCGGTCAATGCAGCAGCGGCAATTTAACCGAACATTCGCGACCCGGCATTTTTGAGGCTGTTACGAAACTCGTGCCGTCCGCTAAAGCGGACTCGGTTTGTTCCACTTTCGCCTTCCCGCCACTGCCGTGGCGGGCTTTCCCTTGCCGCCGCTTCGCGGCTGGAGCATATTTTGTCCGACCATCGCGCTTAGACAGCGAGTTTCGTAACAGACTCTTTTTGTTCGGGGGTGGGGGACGTTGCAAGCAACGTCTCTACACGGAGGACCGAAACCGCTGAACGACGGAGCCGGCGCCGGATTTTCAGTAGCGGCGCGGCTTGATAAGGAAGCGAGCCAAACGCGCGATTTCTGTGGCGCAAAAAGCGCCCATTCGGTCGCTTACGCTCGCTCAGGGCAGGCTAAAAGCACTTCGCGCGGCTCGCTCAGATCCCCTTCGGCGTTCGCCTCAGGGCAAGCTCTTCGCCATCCGGCTTAGGGCAGGCTCTTCACTGCGCAAAAGACGTTTGTTCCGGATGACAAGCAAAGCTGCACCGCTAATGGGTTTTCGCCTAGCACGCCCTTTGCCGTACTGCCTGTTGACACGGTCGTGAAAATGTAAAAGATTTGTCAAACGTCGGCCCTTACGACGAAAATAGGCGAAAACATTGGTAAGCTTCACTTGCGGCGGGCCGAGACCTGCTGAATCGCAGCGTCAAATCTGCGGAAATAATAAAGGCTCCGGCTGAGCGAGGCTGGGAATATGGGTCAGATCAGCGCACCTATGAGTACAGTGAGATCGGCAGATGCGGTGAGCGCGACACGTCCGATGGGGAGAATTCTTGTAGTCGAAGATGATCCCGCGGTGCAGAAGGCACTGAAACGGCTGTTCGAAGCCGAGGGATACACGGTTGAGATTCAGGGCAACGGCAAGTCGGCGCTGGAGAGCTTTCTGGCCGCGCCTCCGGCCATCATCATCCTCGACCTGCGATTGCCCAAGCTTTCCGGAAGCGATCTGTGCAAGGAAATCAAGGCGCAGTCGCCGACGATTCCGATCGTGGTGCTCAGCGCCACCAGCGACGTCTCCGACAAGGTCCTGTTGCTGGAGTTGGGCGCGGACGACTACGTAACCAAACCTTTCAGTCCGCGGGAACTATTGGCGCGGGTGCGGGCCGCTTTACGCCACACCTCAAGAACGGTGGCCGTGAACCTGGTGCATTTCGACGACATCTCCATTGACTTCAAGAAAATGGAAGTCCAGCGCGACGGCAAGATTGTGGTTCTGACGGCGCAGGAGTTCAAGACCTTGCAGTTTCTCGTGCAAAATGCAGACCGTGTCATCAGCCGCGATGAACTGCTGAATGAGGTTTGGGGATATCAGAATTATCCCTCGACGCGGACGGTCGACAACCACATTCTCAAGTTGCGGCAGAAACTGGAACGCGACCCGGCCAGTCCGGTACACTTCCGCACGGTACACGGCATGGGTTACAAGTTCGTTCGCTGAGATCCCTTGGCCTCGTCATCCGAATCCGTCGCGCAACCTGTTCGAGCGCCATCCGGAAACGCTCTGGTGCCGCGCACCCGCCTGCGCACCCGCTTTCTGCTTTCCATGGTGCTGATCACCGCCGGACTGACCGCGCTCAGCCTGCTGGTGGTACGCCATAGCATGCGCAGCCACGTGCGCGATGGAATTGTTCAGGACCTGCGTAACTCGGTCACCACCTTCCAGAATTTCCAACATGACCGGGAGGCTATGCTGACCCACTCGGCGGAACTGGTGGCCTATCTGCCGATCACGCGGGCCATCATGACGGCGCACGATCCGGCCACCATCCAGGATGCGTCCAAAGATGTGTGGCCGCTGACGGGGAGCGATCTACTGGCACTGGCCGACCGCAACGGCAAGGTGGTTGCGCTGCACACCAAGTCGGAGGGTTTCACGCGCGAGGCGGCGCAGCAATACTTCGAGCAATCCTTGAACGAGGAAGACTCAAGCCACTGGTGGTTTGGAGCTCACCATCTTTACCAGACGTTCGTGCAGCCGGTGTACTTCGGCAAGACGGAGGGTCCGCTGCTCGGCTTCCTCGTGATCGGCTACGAGATTGATGACCGGCTGGCTCAGGAAGTCAGCAAAGTCTCGGCCAGCCAGGTGGTGTTTTCCTACGGCGATGAAGTTGTGGCCACCACCCTAACCGCCAATCAAGCGCAAACGCCGGGCGTGCGGGCGTTGTTGACAGGTTCTTCGCAGGCCGCGCCTCGCGACGTGCAGGTCGGCAAGGAAAATTTCGTCGCCGCCTCGCTGGAGTTGTCGGCCCAGAGAAAAACGCCGGTCCGTTTGACGGCGCTGGGATCGTACGATCAAGCTGCGCGATTCCTCGACAACCTAAACCGCCTGCTGCTGCTGCTGGGGTTGACGGCGGTCTTGATCGGCAGCGGCCTGGTGTTTCTCATTTCCTACACTTTCACCCGTCCGCTGGCCAGCCTGGTGGAGGGCGTGCGTGCCTTGGAACATGGCGATTATTATCATCCCCTCGATCCGCGCGGCAGCGATGAAGTGGCGGAACTCACGCTGGCCTTTGACCGCATGCGCTCCAGTCTGCTGAAAACGCAGCAGGCGTTGCTGGAATCCGAGCAGTTGGCCACCATCGGGCGCATGGCCAGTTCGATTTCTCATGACTTGCGCCATGCCCTGGCCGCGGTTGTGGCCAACTCGGAGTTTCTCTGCGATGGTCGTCTGACTTCGGCGCAGCGCGAAGAGCTCTATCAGGAAGTCCGCAGCGGCGTGAACCAGATGACCGATCTGATCGATTCGCTGCTGGAGTTTGCCCGCACGCGTGAATCTCTAAGCCCGACCTATGCCAGCGCGAGCGAAACCATCCAGAAGGCGGTGCAGGCGGTGCGCCTGCATCCCCGCCACCAGGGCACGCTGATCGAGGTGCACAGCAACGGCCAGAATTGGGCGTGGTTCGATCCCCGCAAGCTGGAGCGCGCTCTTTACAATCTTCTGCTGAATGCCTGCGAAGCAGCGCCCAGCAGCGAGGGCCGGGTTGAGCTTACCGTGGAGCGCACCGGCCACGCTTTAACCATCGCCGTGGCGGATAACGGTCCCGGGGTTGCCGAGTCGATTCGTGACAAGTTGTTTCTGCCCTTTGTGAGTTTTGGCAAAGAGAACGGAACCGGTCTCGGACTCACGGTCGTCCAGAAGATTGTTCACGATCACGGCGGTGAGGTCTTGCTGGAGCGCACCGCGGATGCGCGAACCGTTTTCCGGATCACGCTTCCAGGGCGCAGTCCAGAAGGCTCCATAGATAGCGGGGATGGGGAGCCAAACGCCAGACTGTTCGTCCCCGTGGACGACCAGCAAGCTACTCAAAATTCAATCCGACACACGGACCCATAGTTCCGTTCCTTTCTCGAAGTTCACGGGTCCGCCTGTGTCATGCGGAGGATGTGTGAAGACACCACGAACCCTTGCCCTTCGTAGCGTTGCCATAACCGCAGCCGCATTCCTTGCTTTAGGGGCGCCGAGTCCCGGACAAGAGAGCGCATCGGGCGCGTCTCAACCGGGCGACGTTTCCCTCCGCGAGCTGAACTCGCAAGTACGCGAGTTGCGTGCTTTGCTTGAGCAGATGCGGGTCGAGAACGCCCAGTCTCGGGCCGAGATGCAGGAATTGCGCCAGGAATTGCAGGATACGCGCAAACTGCTCAGCACCTTGAACGCCTCGGCTGCGGTCCCTGTTTCCGCGCAAGCTTCCTCCAGCGAGGATGCAAGCCGGAATACCGCTGCGGCTGCGCCCGTCGCCTCCGATCTTGGCAGCCGGGTGCAAAAGCTGGAGGAGTCGACACAATTGCTGGGCGAGAAAATTGACGAGCAATACCAGACCAAGGTGGAAACGGCCGGCAAGTACCGCGCCCGGCTCTCGGGAATTGTGTTGATGAATGCTTTTCGTACCGTGGGAGGTTCCGACAACCTGGACGTTCCTGATTATGCGCAGCCACCCGCACCGGGTATTCCACAAACCAGTTTTGGGGCCACGCTGCGGCAGTCGGAAATCGGGCTGGAGATTTTTGGCCCGACGCTGGCCGGGGCAAAAAGCTCAGCTAACGTCCAGTTCGACTTTTTCGGAGGCTTCCCCAACACCAACAACGGAGTTAACTTCGGTATTGCACGCCTGCAAACCGCCAGCTTGCGGCTCGACTGGAATCAGACCTCGGTGATTGCCGGGCAGGATTCGCTGTTCATCTCGCCGCTTTCACCCACGTCGTTTGCGTCGCTGGCGGTTCCCGCGTTCGGCAGCGCGGGGAATCTGTGGGGCTGGACGCCACAGCTTCGCGTCGAGCACCGTTTCGCGCTCAGCGACCAACAAACGCTGACGCTGCAAGGGGGAATTCTGGACAATCTGGACTGGGAGACTCCGGCGAATTCCTTCACCCGCGTTCCAACCGCTGGGGAAGGCACGGGCCAGCCGGCATATGCCGCGCGCACAGCCTGGTCCCGGCCGGTCTTTGACCATCCTCTCAGTTTTGGCGTAGCCGGATACTACGGCCGTCAGAATTGGCTGGAGTGGAATCAGCATGTGGATGCCTGGGCGGGAATGGCCGATTGGCAGATACCTATTGTTCGCCGCCTGGGTCTCTCCGGAGAATTCTACCGGGGACGCGCAGCCGGAGGCCTGGGCGCCGCAATCGGACAGACCATTCTGTTCGGCGGCAATCCGGCCTACACAAATACACCCCTTCGCGGCGTCAATTCCGCGGGGGGATGGAGCCAGCTTAAATTCCAAATCACGCCCAAGCTGGAGCTCAATGGCGCACTGGCTGAGGACGACGCTTTTGCCAGCGACATCCGCGGCTTCGCCACCGATGCCAATAATTTCGGGGAAATCCTCGGCCGCAATCGCGGCGAACTGGCCAACCTGGTCTACCGGCCGCGATCGGACTTGCTGCTTTCCGCGGAATTCAGACGTTTGCACACCTTCACCGTCTATGATGGTGCGAACGTGACCAATCAGGTGAATCTGGCGATGGGGATATTGTTTTGAAGCGGCGGAACTTCCATTACCGAGCATTGTGCTGGCTGCTGCTGCCGTGCCTGCCGGCAGCGGCACAGAATGTTGACTTGAAGGCAAAGGTGGAACTGACCCGCAATGGGCATGGCATTCACGATGCTTCCAAGGTTGTAGTGTGGCTTACGCCTCTGGGAGCAACTCCTGCGCCTCCGCCACCCGCACAGACGGACCCGATCCCGCAATTGGTGCAGAAGAACAAAAGTTTTCAGCCTTCGCTGGTGGTGATTCCGGCGGGCGGGAAGGTGGAATTTCCCAACCGTGATCCTTTCTTTCACAACGTGTTCTCTTTATACGACGGCAAGCGCTTTGATCTCGGGCTCTATGAAAGTGGGTCAACGCAGTTTGTGACCTTCGACAAGCCCGGCATTTCTTATATTTTCTGCAATATTCACGCGCAGATGAGCGCGGTCGTGATCGCGCTGACCACGCCCTACTACGGAATTTCGAACTGGCGTGGCGAGATTGGAATCAGTGGAGTGGTTCCGGGCCGCTACCAAATGCATATTTTTCATAATTCGGTTTCGCCCGATGTGCTGCGCGTGGCCGAGCGCGAAATCACGGTCACGCCGGGAGCATCATTCCTGGGAAACATCAGCCTGGCGGAATCCGATCTTGAACTGGCGCACAAGAACAAGTATGGCCGGGATTACGACCGGCCGGAGCCGGATAGCCCGGCGTATAACCGTCAATAGCAGCGGCGGAACCCTTAATCGCGGAGCACGCGGAGAACTGCCGCGGAGATCGCAGAGAAAATTAAGAAATTGACCACTACCAACGCTCTGGCATAGATGACATCCCCGTAGCGCCGGCATCCGTTCGACTTCACCCAGGGCAGGCCTCGCCGGCTGTCGCGAGGATGCCTCGCCCTCGCGGGTGGCGGCGGGACGACGCCACGATAGCCGTCGAGACGGCGGCGCTACGATCGTTCCGCAGTCAGACCGAGTATGGCAGCGGAGGGTAGTGTCCTAATTTCACAAATCAAAAGCCCTAACCGCAGAGAACGCTGAGAATTCCGCGGAGATCGCGGAGGCGAGCCAACCGAAGTTAGGACACCACTAAACGATCCCGGAATAACTAAGAAGGGCGTGCCGGGGAGCACGCCCTTCTCGCCTCTGACCTTCACTCACCTACACGACAACGTCAAGATCTAGCGATGACCTCCGCCGGAGTGGCCACCACCGCCGCCGGAATGGCCGCCACCGCCGCCTGAATGGCTACCGCCACTGGGCGCGTGTCCGCCGCTGTAACCGCCATGGCTGCCGCCGTAGCTGCCATTCGACCGCGGCCGCGCGATCGGCTGGCGCATGTTGAGCGGCGGCCGCGAATATCCGCCACCACGCTCATAGCCGCCAGACTCGGCGCGCGAACTGGGCGCGGTGCGATTCCAGTAGCTGCCGCCCTCGCCGCGTTCGGAGGGTTGACCCTCGGCGCGCCCCGCAGGCTGGTTTGAACGCTCTGCCGAGTCGCCGTGTGACGGGGTAAAGCTTCTCCACTCGCCACTGCGATTGGCTTCGCTACGGTTCTCTGCCGGGGCCTGCGACCGCTCGTTCTCTGAGCGCGCACTCGGAGTACCAGCACTGGGCTTGCCGTTTGCGGCTGGCGCAGTGTGCGATTCCGCCGTGGTTCGCCCTTCCGCCGTCGGGCGGGAGAGATGGTTCTGCTGCATGGCCTGCTGGAGGCGCGCCGTCTGCTGCTCGAACGATTGCGGATGCGATGTACTCTGCCGGCCGTAAAAATGCGACGACGCTGTGTTGTGAATCGTCGAGGGAGCCGCGGCGCGTCCACTGGCCGAAAGACTGGCACGGGTAGGAACCGCCGGCAAGTTGCCGGTCATCATGCGCGCTCCACTCAACTGCTCATGCGTGGCCGCCACGGCCGTGGTACGGCCGCTGCCGAAACGATTGGCAGCCATGGTCGAGAGCGCCCTTCCGACATGCGGATCGCTCATGTGAGCCACGTTGGAGAAGCGGTCGCCCGCATGCAAAGGAGCGATTCCGCCAAAACGATCGAGGGCACCAAAGCGGTTATAGCCAACCCAGCCAAAGCGGCCGCCATACCCACCCCACCACGGGAAGAAGCGGTCGCAAGGTCCGAGCGGAAGCCAGCCGAAGCCGCCCCACCCGCCCCAACCAAATCCGAAGCCGAAGCCCCAGCCGCCGCCCCATCCAAAGAAGGAAACGTACGCCGGCGCCCAGAACGGGCGATACCAGCCCCACACCGGACCCGGCCACCACGCCCATCCGCCGTTCCACCAGAACCAGCGGCCATAGTGATAAGGCGCCCATCCCCAAGGCTCGTAACCTACCCACGTCCAGCCCCAGTAGGGCTCCCAAAGCCAACTGCCATCGCGATAAGGCGCCCAGTCGCTGGGTTCATTCGGGACCCAAACGTCGCCGTAGTCGGGCACATTTTCCCACTGCCCATAAGCGTCAAGATCTTCCGACCCGGTGTAGTAGCGATTGGTGTGGCGCCATGATTTGGCGCTGTGAATCATGTGGTCGCGCGCCGCGTTCCAAATATCCCAATCGTCGCGAGCGGGTGCGGGGCTGATCTTGTATTTCGCATCGGCGCCCGTACCACGCACCGTGGCCATTTCACCCTGCTTGATTTCGCCAATTCCCTGCGGGGTGGAAATCTGCGCGTCGCCCTTGCGGACAATAATGATGCTGTCGCCGTCGGGCCGTACTTCAATGCGATA
>Ga0187782_10001339_pt1 | contig 17780 bp, 17 predicted proteins | sample 0715_SJ02_MP15_2_FD_132454 | JGI IMG/M metagenome (GOLD analysis project Ga0187782, IMG submission 132454) | Tropical peat soil microbial communities from peatlands in Department of Meta, Colombia - 0715_SJ02_MP15_20_MG | ecosystem: Environmental > Terrestrial > Soil > Wetlands > Peat | place...
CGGCGTAATCAACGCCAACGGCAAACGGCTTTGCTCCCCCGTCAAAAAGAAAACCGCGGAAGCCAGCAACGCCACCGGAATGGCTGCCGTATAAGCAAAGTCGAGCGTGAACATCCGCGCCAATGCCAACGGCCCCGCTCCCTTGCGCCGCACCGCGAACCCATAAGCCAGCGCCACCAGCAGCCAGAACAGCCCGCAGTACGCCAGCGTTCTGTTCACCGTATCCACGGTCTGCGCGACCAGGCGCGGACTGCCGTTTCCCCACTGCACCGCGTTGTACGACAGCATCAAGAAACGCAGCACGATATCCAGTCCGAAATCGAGCCACACAATCCCATACAGCGACTTCAACAACGACCGCCATCCGTCGCGCGCCCAGCCCGGGACGAGCCTGACCGAAATCACCCAGCAGGTCGTCATGCCCGCCATGATGAGCCAGGTCAGAAGGTTGGTTTGTAAACCGGCAAACGAAAGCATAACCCACTCTTGTGGTTATACAGGATCGAACTTGGATTATTGTCCTGCGTTTCGGTAGTTTACTGGCAAGGTTCTAGTTGGTCAATGGATTCCTCGGTTCCTCTAGATCTAATTCTTGGCTACATAGGCCATCGTCATGTGAGCGAAAAGCTGCACTCTCCTCATAGTTGCGAGCATGACTGCTGACGATACCAACCAGCGCGCCGCAGTCCGCGCTCCCGGCGTTATCACAATAGATTCCACTCCCTTGTACATCCCGAAGAATCGTTTTGTCGGCGAAAACCCCGACCGCATGAGAAGCCTGTCCAAAGTGGAGGGGACGAAGTGGTTGACATGTTCTCCGAGGTCGAGCTCTGGCCAGCGGCCGAACAGGCTGCCGCGCAAAGAAACCACGGCATTATTAGGAACATCAACCACTAGCAGACCGCCTGGTTTTAATATCCGTTTCAGCTGGACAAGCAGCGCAAACGGGTCATTCACGTGTTCCAGCACGTTCATCAGCGTGACCACGTCGGCCCAGCCGGTCCATTTGGCGGCAGCCTCGTCCGGAAACAGCACCGGGCATCCCACGCTTCTTTCCGTCTCGCTCCGCTCCCGGGGATCGATGCTGATGCCACGTACGTTAAACCGGGGTGGAACGCTGCAGTTGTAACCGTCAATGGACTGCGCCGCCAGCAAGAACAGGCCTCCGGCGCATCCCACGTCAACAAAATTGACGTTCCCTGTTGGGATCGTTTTCACGATGAACTGCATGACTCGCCCGTAGAGTCCCACGGACTTGATCTGATTAGCCAAGCCATAATGCGCGGGCAGCAGGCTGGAAGTGGTGTCCATGCGCTCCCGTGCAAGCTGATCGTAATGCAGAATTTTGCCCGCAACGCTCTGCACCCGATGCGTGTAAAGCATTCGGCATTCGCGGCAGCGCATCAGTTCATACTTGCCCTCATGAGAGAGCGGCTCGGTGCGGGATGAGCTTCCGCAGGCGGGACAGTTCCGCTCTTCCAGGGGCGGGGCCGAGGTCAAGTGTTGCTGCTGGATTTGGTTCTGACATGCCATTGGGCCAGATTCTAGCACTACATTGCCAACAGCCATGTTCGGCAAGAGCCTTGCACACTATAATTCATGTCCTGATGGAGGTAGTCCAAACATGCGACGCTTGCGGCGCTGCCCTCGGCGGGCACCGCGTCGAGGGGATGGCCGAGGTCAGCCTGGTGCAATGCGACTGCGGACTTGTTATCACCTCGCCGCGCCCCGCAGCCGACGAGTTAGGCCAATACTATCCTCCAACCTACTATTCCTACCTCCCGAATGCCCCGACTCGCAGGGGCCAAATCTTCGCCAAGCTTCGGACCTACAAATGCGGCTATCCGGCGAACGACGGCCTTATCGGGCGCCTGTTCTGGCGAACGGCCGCCTCTCTATTGGGAAATTTCTTCCTATTCTATCTTCCTTACCGCGGCGCGGGAAAAAGTCTGCTGGAAGTTGGTTGTGGAACCGGGGCTGACCTGGATTGGGCGCGACAGTTGGGCTGGGACGTTCACGGTTTGGAGATCGACGAAAGTGCAGTTGAGTTCGCGAGAAAACGGGGCCTTGACGTACACTGCTCGACCTTCGAGAACGCGAACCTATCAGCAGGTTCGTTCGATTGCATCATAATGAGCCAGGTGCTGGAACACTTGTACTCGCCAAAGCTCGCGCTCCAGCGATGTCACAAACTTCTCCGCCCATGCGGATTGCTCTTGATTGCCGTACCAAAATTCGATAGCTGGACTAGGCACGCACTGGGCAACTTCTGGCACAATCTCCTATTTCCAATCCACCTCTACCACTTCAACCAGCCAGTGCTGGAGCGGATGGTTCATGATGCCGGATTTCAGGTGCGCGAAGTGCGGCTGAGTTCCAAACTTCTAAACCTTTTTTACGCGCTGAGGACCATGAAACAATTACACATTTTCAGACGCGTGTTCACCCGACCACAGGGAACACTCAGCGACGTGATGTTGATCGTAGCGGAGAAGCCCTAGCCGCCCTAGTCCCCGCTGCGGGTGCGCTTTTCCGGGCAATCCCCACCAGATTCAAGCCGACTCCGGTCACTTGCATCAAGGCATTCGCCGCGGCAACCGCCAAATGCCGGGCGACGCGACGCGCTGTGAAGCCGGGGCCCGTGATCCCTTCCTGAAAACTCTGCGCTGGGCGGACCAGGACCGGTTCGAGTCCCCCTTTTCGGAATGCCAGAAACAGAGTCTTGGGAGTGAATTGATTCAGATGCCCAATCTCTGCCACGTAGCCATTCCCGTGCCCGAACATTTTTTTCACATGCTCCTTGCGAAGCTGCATCGGCCCGTTGGGCGATTTGACCACCAGCAAACCGCCGGGCCTCAGCAGACGCGCACACTGCCTAACCGACACAACTGGATCGTATGTGTGCTCCAGAACGTCGAGCATCGCCACGACGTCAAAGCTGGCGTACGGAAACGGAGGATCAGAAATAAGCCCAACTTTCACATCCTCGATTCCAAGTTCCTTGCGGCAAAATCCTGGAAACTCTGCATTGATCTCCAGTCCGCTCATCGCCCATCCGGCGTCGCGGGCGTCCGCGAGAAACGTGCCGACTCCACAGCCGACCTCAAGCATCCTTCTTGAGTCCGCAGGGCCCAGCAGCGACAGAATGAGGCGATTGGAATGCTTCGTCGCTTCGTGCCACCAGAAAAAGTTGTCCTTAGTAAGGCCGTACCCGCCGCCAGCTCGCTCTTCGTAGAATCCGTTCACGTAGCTCTCGGGGAAATCGCGTTCCACGTACATGAAGGAGCAGTCAGAACAGATCACCACGCTGATCTGCCTCTGCGTATAGGCAGCAGGACGGGTAGGATCAGAACTGGCAGGCTCTTTTTGCACCAGCGACGACTGCGAACTTCCACACAGCGGACACGGCATGGCGCTGGATTCTAACATTGACTTCGTCCCGAAAGAATCTCCCGCAGACGCGACTGGTTCGCCTGAAAGTCTCCGATCTCGGCGGCGGCAGAAGCCGATGGCAAAAGCCGGGCGTCCGTGAAGCCGTTCGCCAGTCCCAGCAACATGGCCCCGGCCAACTCCCGCAGACGCACCGTGTCAAACATCGCAACTCCCGAGCCGGGATAAAGACGGGCATTAAGCTGGTTGTTGTCGCTGAAAATTCCGGGACGCCCCAGCGCCGCCGCCAAAAACGTAATCCGCCCCAGAATGTTCCCCGCCGTGAGATTGATAACCCCATCACACTCTCCCAAAAAACGCACAAAAGACCGGTAGCTGCGCTTCGCTTCGAGCACAAATGGCAAACCCTTCGCGAATTGGGAGGACTTGTATCTCTCGACATCGGTCGAATTGTAGATGAACGTGTGAAAAGTAATTTTATCGCGCAGGGCGTTGGGCAACTCTTGCCAAATATCGAGCAGCACACCCTTCAACACAAACGGATGGTTCTGCAGGATGTCATGGAAGCTCATTGGAGCCTGCACCAGAATCTTGTGCTGTCCAGAGTCGCGGCCCGAGCTACGATCGAAGCCGCACCCCAACTTCTGCGTTGTCGTCAGATCGTAGGGCCAGGGAATGACCGTGGCCCGGCCGTGGCCGATCAGCCCATCGCAAAACCTCTTGGGCTCCGGAGAATACGCCCATACATGGCGCGCTCCGCACAAGATGCGCTGCACGCGCCGCAGCTTCGCATCCGTCAATTCGCGGGAAAGAATCGCCGGAGGCCCCGGAATCACGGCCACCGGCGGCTCCCCGGCATCGACCAGCGATTCGAGGTAGCGCAGCTGACTGTCTGAGCTCTGCAGCTCGGCAAGGATAAGGTCGTACTTCCCTGCCGGAACTTTATCGTCTTCCAGCAGAAAATCGAACTTGTCGGAAAGCATTAGCGCGAGGCAGTAAACATCCGGGTAAATGACGCCTTCAATGCGCATCTTGAGATACTTCGCCACCAGCCGCTGCTTGCACCACCACTGGCTCTGGCCGCTGACAAACGCAATGCGTAGTGGGCCACTCAAGTCGTCAAGCTCCTGGGGTTATGAGAATTTGGGCTAGCTCCGGCAGGGACAGTCAAGCCGCACTCGCGCAACACTTGCACCGCGCGCACGTCGTATGTCTGCTCCGCCGCCAGACTCAACGCATTGCGCCGGATCCGCGCGCGCAACTCGGGATCGCGCAGCACCCAATCGATTTTATCGTCGATCTCCGCCGGCGTGCGATAGTAAACCGCCGCTTCATTCTCCGGAAAGAATTCATGCTGCGCCGCCGAATAACGGGCCAGCATCACGCCTCCGCTGCCCGGAACTTCAAATGTGCGCATGTTGGGTCCGTCCAGATTTTCCGCGTTGAGGACGTTCAGCGACACCGGGGCCCGCGCGTAAATGTCGCCGACAGCGCTGCCCCACACTGGCGGGTGTGCGCGATGCTGCCCCGAAAGCGTTCTCCATTTTCGCGGCCAGTTGTTACCCCAGATCGCGATCGTGTGCTTCCGTATTGCCACCACTTCCTGGCAGCGGAAGCGCGAATAAGTGGCGACAAAAGCGACATCGTGTGTGAGATGGCATGCATCGCAGTGTAATCCTTCAGCGCCGGACTGTGGGCGGCTTATTTCCGGATCGACCGCGAATGGAAGATACTTTGCCTCGACGCCGTCGCGCCGCAACCGCTCCACTAGGCTGCGCTCCCACATCCAGACGATGCTGTATTCCTGGAGCACTTCAATCAGATCCCGGCGTAGCGCGGAAGCTTCCCGCGGGTCCCAGCGAATGCCGAGGTAGGGATGGTCCGGATAATGGTTCACGAAAGGCACGCCAACGGATTTCCGAATCTGGCGAATCGTTCCGGGATGAAAGAACGAACACTTCACCGCAAAGATAAGCGCCGGACGAACCCGCTCGGCGACTTCCACGGCCTCGCGATTAACCTCGTTCCACAGGGACGATCGCAACACACGCCGCAGAATGCGGTTGCCGGTAAAGCGGCTCGCCTGCATAAGCGCCCGCTCGGAATCGAACCGGACCACCTCCATGCCCAGCCGTTCAAAAGCCCGCACATAGCTTTCCGCCAGAGCGCCCTGGTTCAAGGGTCCAATCACGAGTACTTTGTGGTTCGCCATAGACAGAAAACAACGAGCTGTGGCGGTGACGTTGCAGGAGTGTTCTTCACCGCGGGAAATCAAACTCGTTCAGCGCCTACGAAACCATCCTTAAAGCGAAGGTGCACACTGCTCCGTCGTAGACGCTATTCTTTTCCCATCATCTTATTCAGAACGGGGGCAAATTGGTTTTCGTAATTCCACTCCGATACGATACGCTGGCGTGCCAATTCACCCATCTCGCGGGTCCGTTCTCTGTTTTCGTAAAACCACTGGAGTGCAACAGCAATAGATGCAGCATCCGCTGGATTACATGATCGTCCATAACCCGGTTGAACATACATGTCACGCCACTCCGGAATGTCCGAAACAAGAAGCGCGAGACCACAAGCCATGTAATCGAATGCCTTGATAGAGGCGCCTGCCATGCTCTTAAAATTCGGGTCCGTTGCACCGATTGGCATGCACGCTATTCCAACATCAGCTTCACGGCAAAGGCACATTAGGTCGCGACGGGCGAAGGGGCCAACGATCTCGAATTGGCCCTCGATGCCAAGTTCCACTGCCTTTTGCCTCAACAAATCACAATAGCCGATACTACCAATCGTCTCGTAGCCCACAACTCTTAGACGTACATGTGGCCTGAGAACCGCTACGGCCTCAAGGAAAGTTGTCGGCAATCGGCTCGAGTTCAGCGTGCCATGATAATAGAGAACCATTGATTCATTGGGCACCCGACGCTCTGAGACCTCATTTCGTCTCGGACAGTTCCAAACGCAAATTCCCTGACGGCCAGTTTCCTCTTTAAAAGCAACTGCCCTTGAAGCGTTAGGCAAGATGACCATCTCCGCACGTGCGCTCAAAAAGTTCCTCGCGCGCATGAAAAGTCGTGGAACCAGGCCCAGGTTGAATCCTGGGTGATCGTACTCATGATAAATAATTTTCAAACCCGGTACGCGGCTCAGAAGTAATGCAATCGGACAGGAAAACAAATCTGTGGCGTACACCCAATCCGGCCGCCATTCAAGCACCTCCTTAAAAACCGCCAGGGCAAACAACAAGTATTGAATCTTCTGTTTGACGCCCGGCGGGTTGTACGGGAGAAGACTAACGCTAACACCGCTCTGTGGGTCGATCTGCATCGCTTCGGAGTTGAGCGTGGCGCATCCAATCATTTTCACACTACAACCCGCCTCCACGAGCAAGCCTGCGCTGTGAATCAACGGAGGAAACGCGGCTGGGTTGACGTACTGAACGTACAGCACTTTAGGCATTGCTGCGCTGCGGGTCGTGTGTTTCACGGAATCTTGTTCGGTGACAGGCATTGAGTTATTTCTTGAGGTCGTGGCGGCGCGCCAACAGGATTCCGCATCCTTCCATTTTCGATGGACGAACCGTAATTTCGTGAGTTGAACCAAGGACGCGACGCAATAGTTCGAGTGTCCCTGGCACGATTTGATCGTGATACTCCATCGCGATGCGCTTGAATCGGCCGAGCAGGTCCCGCGAAGCGGCCGCAAAAACGTCGTGCTCGGAGCCTTCGATATCAACCTTCAGAAAATCGATCTCCCGGGTCCGGGTAAGGTCAAACAATCCGGAAAGAGGTATCACGGGAATGCTGTCCGCTGCGCCCGAACCCAGCCGCAGCACGTGATCGAGCGAACGGCTGCTGGTCGATTGCATATTTCCCTTCGCGAACGCCGCACCTAGAGCCACTTCACAGCAGGTTACAGTTTCAGGACACGCTTGCGCCACATTGGCTTGTAGATACTTGAAATTTTTCGGGAACGGCTCGAGCGCAATCACCCGGCATCGGCGGTTCTGCCGCGCCATCTGAATGGCAAAGATTCCGACATTGGCGCCGGCGTCGACAATCACCTCTCCGTCCGCGGGACGATAGAATCCCCCGGTGTAGGCATGCTCCAGCCACAATTCAACGATCGCTTCCAGCAGTCCACCCTGCCCTGCTGGATGGGAGATACGCGTGCCGTCCCAAAGCACAACTTCATCGCAGGGCGCAGCGGCGCGCATCCGCTGGACCAGGGTTCGGCCATTGCGAAAATTCAGCATCAGCGTGGCCATCTGAAGAACGCTTTTCAGATACATATTTTAAATACGCATTTCAGATGCATACTTCAAATTAAAGAGAGGCGTGGCGATAAGCCTTGGGGGCGGCGATCATTTGCTGATAAACAGACATCATTTTATCAACCACCGGACGCGGCGAGTAGCGCCCGTCGATTAAGGTTCGCGCGGCCTCGCGCATCTGCTGCCGTTCCGCGGAGTTTCCCAGTAAGCGGCAGACTTTGCCGGCAAGCTCTTCGTCGGTTTCAGCAACCCAACATTCGCGTCCATTCTCGTAGTCGATGCCTTCGACGCCTTCCCAGGTAGTGACTACGGGCACGCCGTACGCCATCGATTCCATGACTTTGACTTTCATTCCGCTGCCCCGCGACGGGGCATAGACCATGACCGCGGCTTTGGAGAAAAAATCGGAGGGATGGGCGAGGTTTTGCGCCAGTCTGAGATCTTGCCGCGACGAATATTTCTGCAAATACCTGGCCGCGTTCCAGCCCGCGATAAAAAGCTTCGCCTGGGGGAAAGCCTCTTTTACCAGAGGCCAAATACGGGTGATCAGCCGTTCGGCCGCGGAGCGAGAAGGCTCCCAGTGCATGGAGCCAATCAAGCCGACAACAGGTTCCGGCGCGGGCGGCTGCATGTTATAGAGCGCGGTGTCCAGGGCGAGAGGCACGACCCAATAACGGCCCTTGGGATTGATTGACTCCGCCATCTCTTTCAGTCGCGGAGTGAGCAAACGAGTGTTCGGAATGCCGCGGAGCAGATGGCGCGTGGCGCGCCGCGCCTGCCACAGTTCCTTGTGCTCGCCGAAGCCCATATTTTCTTTCGCGGCCCAATCGATGACGTCGAAAAAGTGCACGTTGAGCAGGGCGCGAGGCATACCCATGCCGAGCCAGCCGGTGGACATCTGTTCGAGGTGCAGTACGTCATAGCCTTTTGCCAATTCCCGATGCAGCAAACCAGTCAAGGCCGAATCCTGAAGCAGTTCGCTGCGCGGACGCACCAGGTTCTGCCACTTGCGCCGCAACGCGACAGAATCCACTCGGATGCGATGGCAGTGCAGCGTCAGTTGCCCGCCGTGCTTCGACAGCCCTTGTTTCGACAACCATTGTTTCGCTTGGGAAACGCGTGCGTCCGGCTCCTCGGTCGCGGCCAGCGCCGCGACTTCATGGCCGCGCGCCAGCAACTCGGTAATCAAAACGTAGAACCAGCGCGCGGCGCTGTTGCCGAATGGATGAGGCACGGCGGGAGTGACGACGATGATCCTCAACGCTGCTGCTCCGAGATTGCGGCTGCAACGGTTTCGGCCGCAACTTGATTACGGTTTCGCAGAATGTTATCGCTCCGACCCAGCAATTCCAGGTACACGCGAAGAGTCTGCTCGGCAGCCTTGTGCCAGGAGAAAAAGCTGGCCCTACGCCGGCTTTTTTCGACCATAGTCGCCCGCAAAACCGGGTCCCGAGAAATTAGTTCCATCTGCCGGGAGATGGAATCTGGATTTTCTGGATCGAAGAACAGTCCGCTGCCGTCGAGCACTTCCGGCAGGCTAGTGGTTTGAGAGGCAAGGACGGGCAGTCCGGAAGCCATCGCTTCGACGAGTTGAAGCCCAAAACCTTCGTAGCGCGAGGGATGCACAAACGCAACCGCACCCTGATACATCGCGGGCAAGTCTTCATCGGCAATCTGGCCAGGACAGAGCACCCGCTGGGAAAGACCCAGCGCGCTAATTCTCTCGGCAAGAACCGCAAAGTCCCATTTGTGCTCACCCGCCAGAACCAGCGGCGGAGAGTCATTCGGCAGCCGGGCAAAAGCTTCTACCAACGCGCTGACATTTTTTTTCTTATCGAATCCGCCCAGAAAAAGAAAATATCGCGGCGGCAGGTGATATTTATTTCGGACGCGCACGATTTTTTCCGCGGGCAAAATCTCATAGAAGCGCCGGTTGGCAGCGTTGTAGATCACCACGACGTGGTCTGTGGACAGACCATGAAACTGGCAAATGTCCCGCTTCGAAAAGTCAGAAACGGTGATGTATCTGTCAGCGCTGTGCCGGGAGACAAAATCCGCGTACTCTTTCCGCCAACGGCTGCGCCAGTGATCGCCTCCGCAATATTCAGGCTGGCGATCGATAATGTCATGGCAGGTGACGACGCACTTGCAGGCATGCCGGTACGGGAGCCCGCGGTTCGCAGTGGCGTGGAAAACATCGATGCGTGTCTGCCGCAAGTGCTTCGGGAGTTCGACCTGCTCCCACAGAATCTCTCTCCGCGCCTCGAAGACCACAGGTTTGACCTCCAACTCGGCGAGAAATTCTGCAGCAATCGGACCGGGCGAAAACGAATACAAGTCAACGTTGCCGCCCGCGATCTCCCTTATCGCACGAAAAAGTTCCACGGTATAGCGCGCAAAACCACGCATCTCGTAGTGCATCAAGATGCGACCGTCAAGACCAATGCGAATCAAGGGGCTTCCTCGTCTGGCAAAAGTTTATCTTACAGTGAATGCACTTTGGAGTGGCATGCCGCGCACAGCGTGATCAAGTTATCCTCGGAATCGGCTCCCGAATGGCTGCGGAACCTCCTGTGATGCACCTCAAGATTCGATATCGTGTCACAGCATTGACACCTCCAGCCGTCCCGACGCAGGATTTGCTGGCGCAGACCTTCGTACAATAAGGGCTCCAGGCGCGGGGAGCGGCTTGGGGGTGAGTCATTCTCAGGACGCCTCCTCACGCAGGTTCTCCAGGAAAGCCTGCTGCTGTTCGCCGGGCAAGAACGTGTAGTAGCGGGAGATCGAATTGAGCAAAATCTCCGGGTTGCCATTGTCCAAATGTGCACCCGCCAGGAAGTCGGCGCAGATCATCTCCAGACAGTAACCGCGTGATTTGTCCGTGCCCAGCATCAGCGCCGCCGTATCGATCGCCTGCTCGATCACCGGGATCTGGCTTTTGTAGACCTTGAAGTAGATCAGCTCCGACGGCTCCTCTTCCCTTCCCGTCAATTCCTTCTCCACCTCCCGCCGGAATGCTTCCGCGGACATGGAGCGGGCTTTGTGCACCCAGAGTGCACAAACGAAGCGCTGACCCTCCGCCCGGGCCAGCTTCGCCAACTCCCTTCCTTTCGTCCAACCGATGTCCTTGAGATCCCTTCTGATCTCCGGCGGCAGGTGCTCGTGGATGGACATCACGTAATATGCCTTCCTTCTCGACTCCGGAAATCGCCGTTCCAGAAAGTCGTCGAATGATGCCAACTTCTCCACCCGCCAGTACTGTCCCGCCCGCACCTCGCACAGATACCTGCCGAGATCGACGAACCGGGTGTCGCGCTCTGCCTCTTTCTGCCGCTCCCACGACAGGATCTCGTCGATCTTGGTGAGGACAAACAGTGCGCGCTTGCGATTGAGCTTCGGCGGCATCGGCATCGGCCTAAAACGAAAGTTCGTCAAACAGACCAAGGTCAACTCCGGGTTTGCGCACGAGGGCGGCCTCGACCAAGTCACGCTTGTCGAGGCAGAGCCCGATGAAGGGGCAGGTTGTGCACGGATTCTGTGGAAAGCGGATACCGCTATGCGGCAGGAACAGCCCGGACTCGATTCGTCGCACCGTGTCCTCGACCAGGGTTGCGAACTCCTGCCGTTGCTCGTCAGAAATGGTGGCCCGGAGGTACTGAACTTCGACCAGCCGCTTGCGCACAAAGACAACTTGGGCAACTTCGTTGATGCCCGTCATCCAGGAATAGCAGACGAGTTGCGGGTCCAGTGCTGAAATGCCCGCGGGCTCTTCCGGATATCGGGCCGACGTGGTCTTCCATTCCAGAACGCAGGGCGTGCCGTCCAGTTCACGAATGGCGTCGACGTAAGCGACAAAACTGTTACCCGAAGCCAGGGTCCGATTGAAGTGAACTTGCTGGGTTGAACGAGGGCGGCGAATGCGAACGCGGCCGTCTTGAGCGAAGCGCTCGAGCAACTGGACGCCTTGTTGCAGCATTCGGTCCCAGGTGTCGTTGCCCGAGTAGGTCAGGCCCATGTCCTTGCACAGGCTCCACTGCTCGAACAGCACAGCCGCAGGATCTTCACGGCGAAAAAGGGCGGCGACGGCCTGTTCAAAGGCCCGGCCAAAGAGCATGGCGGCACGAGTGTCCTTCTCATGCCATCCGTCGAGGTAGCGGTGCCGGTACCGGCGCGGGCAGCTCAGATATTGGCTGATCTGGGTGTAGGAATAGGTCATCGGGTTGCCTCTTCCGCGTTGAAGCGAGAAGAACTCGACGCCGGAGCTGCGGACAGTTCTTCCCACTGGCTGGCCGGTACGAAGCCGTCGAGGTTGATGAGCGAAATGCCGTTGATCACGCTGTGGCTGATCTTGACGACGCCGCGGAGTCCGGGCAAAGCCTTCTCATCGACCTGTTCGTGGGCCAGAAGTTCCGGGTCATAGAGAAAATCCCGCAGGAACCATCCCAACTTCCACATAGCTTTTTGCGTGCAGTAGAGACGACCGACGATGGACTGCCCGGCCAGCGTGCGGGGCTCGAAAACAGAGAGCCGGAGGATGTAGTACGGTTTATGAGCATGCCAGCGGAACTGGGCGCCATCGACCCGAACGAGGAATACTCCGTCGGGAATCTCCGGCCGTGAATCGCGGGCAGTTTCTGCAAGCCCTGGGACCTGGCGTTTCATGCGACCACCTCCTGCTTCGGGCGCCTGTAGCTATTGAGTTGGCAGAGCAGAGCATTGCGGTCCTTCTCGGCCCAGTCGGCCAGTTGCTGGACGAAGTTCTCGACCTGTTCCCTGCTGGCATCTCGGAGCGTTTTCGTGCCACAGAAGTCGACGGCGTAGGCCTTGACGAGTTCGGGATCGAGTTTGTGCTGGCGGATGATCTGACAGAGGCGGTCGCGGACTTTGGGTCGACCGCCGTTTCCGTTCCCATTCGTGTTTTGTGGAGGCAGCTTCTCAACCGGACTTGGAATCGTCCCGATCTCCTCGACCGAGCAGATGCCGATCCCGTAGGCCTTGCGCAAGGCACGATTGACCGCTCGAGTCTCGGCCACGCGCATTTCTGCACCACGAAGGAGCGGTGAGACGTTCGATGGATCGGCATCGCCGTAGCCAACGAAGCCTTTGCACGTCTTGGATTTATAAACCGTGGCCTCGAATGCCCAGCGTTGTGCTGACGGATAGCAGAATGGCTGAACCGGTTGAACCTTGATGCCTGCGCAAAGATTCCGACGAGCCAGGCTTGTGAGTCCGGAGTGCGTAACGTACCACCCGCTGTCCAAGAGAAGTAGGTCGCCGTTTGCAACGGAAAACTGAAACTGCTCTGTGAAGTTCTTTAGCGCTCCTAGGGTGATTCGCCCAAGGACGCTTCCCCAGCGTAATTTTGCATATCGTCTGTTCTGTCGTAACAGGTCTCCTGTGGCGATCATCAAGGCCTCCTCAGCGTTATTTGCAAGTTTTCATCTATACATTACAACTACACATTACTATAATAATGGACTACTGTAAAGGGAAATCTTCTATTGCTGTGGGAGATGTACTTTAAGCGGCGTTCTTATACGGGGAGCGGTACTACCCGATTACCCGGCGAGCTTCCTTTAGAGCTGAAGATGCCACAAAGCTGCTCATGCTGATTTTCTGCTGCCTCGCTGCCTTTGCTATCTCCATCTGTTCTTGATCGGTGTAGTAAGAGGTGATCGCCTTCCTCACCACAGTTGACAACTTGCGTCTTTTGAAACGAGCAGGTTGTTTCTTCACAGGCGTGATAGTAGCACCGCTATCCAACCATCGCACATTTCGGCTGAGCGGATTGGTACCCTAGTAGGCAATATGAGCCCTTTTCAGCAGACAAACTGGACTGCGAGACGGGTATTGTCGAGAGCGAAAAACACAGAATACGTTCAGAGATTTTTGGCTCGGCAGGAACAAGAGCTCTAATGTGTTACCCGGTCGCCAAGCAGAAGGCCAGGGTCAAAGACACATGACGTGGACGAGTAAAGAGGTCGCCCCCGTCGACTAAACCGGGCTTGTGTTCGTCATGTGAGCAACATTGAAAAAACTAGTTGAGCGCAAACGCACAGCTGTGCGCAATAACAGTCATGCAGACGACTCTGAAGAGCTGCCGTCTCGATTTTCGGTCTGTAACGCGGGATCCGGCTTTACAAAGACGAACGCCTGTCGCCGCGGCACATCGGGGTCCAGCAACGCAGGTCCTGCTATCTCAAGCAACCAGCTCCAGGATGAATCGTCCCACATCTAGGGCCTCGTCCCTCCGAACGATTTCCCAGCGAGCGACTCCCAGCGATTCGTGGTCACGCACAACCCGGGCATGCAAACCGACGGTTCACGTGGATGCCCCAGGAACCTGCTCGGGCATTCTCTTCTTTCCGATTAGGACGATTCCGTGCGCGTAGTCAACCCCCAACAAATAGCAGAGGCCGCGCATCGCAAAAAGCCGGAGCCTCTTGCGAATTCCCTTGGGCCACGGACCATGCCAGACTCGAAAAGCTTCGACCTCAAAACCGCGGACTACCAAATCGGCGGCAAGATCGGCTAGCGGGTACTGCTGCACATGGCCTGTGTCCAGCGACCACATCGGAACAACGCAAAGAGCGTTGGGTGTCCCGATGACCAGAAAGCCGCCCGGATTCAGCAGCTTCCCGAACTCGTCCATCAAATCGACATAGTCATTGAGCGGCATGTGCTCAATCACTTCAAGACAGAAAATCGCGTCGAATTTGCCTGTTACCTGATACAAGGACGAATACGTATGATCCACGGAGTCCGCAAGATCAAGGGTTTCATAATTGCCCTTAAAACCAGCCGCAAGAAATTTGCGCTTGACCCGGTTATCACCCGCGCCGAAGTCCAGAATCCTCGACACATTTTTTGTGCGATCGAAGATAATCCTTTGGATCTCGTTCAGTTCGTCGTCCTGTGAGCTGCTTACGCAAGGCGCGTGTAGGGTGACGTTGAGCTTGAGCCTCTCCTGATACCGCGCCCAGTAATCCCGGTACCACTTGTCCACATCCGACACGTGTTCTCCAAAGCCCCTGGTCAGGGGCAATTCTCATTAAAGGCTCGACGGTGTCCCCAGGTTCGCCTTAAGAAATAACGCGGAGGCTCATGATAGTGCTCCGCACTAAACGGCGCCGAAAACTTGTCCAAGGTCAGGTCATTGCGAACAAAAAAGGCGTTCGTGCCCGACAACTCACATCCGACCAGCACGTAGCCTAACTTCTCTCCGATTTTCTGCAAAGTACGGAGCCCGACGCCGAAGTAGACCGTCCCGTCCCAGGTCGCATCCGCACGGTACGCGACCTCCCACTCGTCATGCGGCGGTATCGAGGCGTTATATTCGATGACCACTACCCGTGGCCGGAAATCACCCAGATTCCGCCAGATCCATGATGTATTGCGGTCGATGTCCAACGAAAGCAGATCGAATTCTCTTGGAACTTGATGTTTACTCAGAATTTCCGCGGCTTGCTCCGCTGTGAGGAATTCCCTTGCCACTACCAGACGATTTTTCCTCACGGCCTGCTCGAATGATTCGCGGATTGCCTGAACGTTGGATTCGTCCCCTTCAAACCAAAATCCGCTCCAGCCCTGGAAAAGGAGATATGTGGTGTTATTTTCCATTCCATCGCCAGCCCCGAACTCCACAAAAACGCGATCGACAACGCCGATCCGGGCAAAAATCTCTGCGATCACACCGTCCTCACCGTTCTGTGAGAACACCTGAGCTTCATGGCGGTTCAGGCGTTTCGGATCCTGATACTTCGGCTGAGCAAGGAGGTTTGCGGTCAGCAGTTCTTTATCCAATCGCAGTTGCAGTTCGGCAATTGCACGCAGCTCTCTTAAATCGTCGCGGGCGTGTAGGAGTTGGCGCAGCAGGGGTATCCTCTTAAGCAGGGGTCGCGTCATAGCAGACTTGTCTCCGAGATCACGCTATATCACCTCAAGGTTTGGAGATACGGTTTGCGGATCGCTGACCGTATTCCAACTCAGAAGCATGCGTACCAGGAACAGCCCGCATAGCAATCCTTCAAGCGCGAGCACAACGGCTAGCCGGCGCCAGGAAGACAGGTCCACTGAACGGACGAGCAGGAGATTCGCTCCGACAAGTAGGAGCGTCAGAAAGGCAGGCTCGCGAAGCGGAGCAAAAATCCGCAAACCCTTAGGTCGGCGTGCATGCATGAAGGCCAAGAGCCACGTAACCTGAAGTGCAGCTTGAAATATTGCGAAGCCGTACAGTCCATAGCGAAAAGTCGCATAGGTGCCCAGTGTCCATGTGGACAGTGTCCATAGCCCGCAGAAGCCAACGTTGAACAACGCATCATCTTGGGCAAAAAACAGCTCCAGCAGCGGCAGTCCGACCGCGGTGAGGGCCGCACTTACAGAGTACGCATACAGCAAAGGCTGCGCGGGAAACCACTTCGCAGTAAAGATGTTCGCGATAATCGGCGTGCTCAGGCTAGCCAGCACTGCGCAAGCCGGCCAGGCGAGGCTGGCGTTAATGCGCAGTGACTTCTCAACCCTGGTTCTCAAGAGTGCCGAGTCGGTTGCCGCACTGCTAAACGCTGGCAGATAAATCCGAGCCATCGCATTGCAAATCACGAGCGGATACAGGGACAGTGTCGATGCCCACGAGACATATCCTACGGAATTCTTTCCCAGGAAGCGCGCAATCATGATAGGAGGAAATGCCAATGTCAACATATTCAACAACGACCCACCCTGATACAGAAGGCTGAAGCCCACGTGCGGGCGGATCGAAACCCAGGAAAATCGCCGAAACGGCGGACGGGCGATCAGGTTGAAAGCCAGACTGCCGAACAAGTCGCGGCACCCCATGGCGGCGACGTAGCACCAGATGCCCTTGTGAAGAAACGCCAGTGCGGCCAGTAGACCCGTGTAGATGAGGCTCTCGGCGGCTTCCACCGTGCTCACGACTCTGAATCGCATGGCACGCTCGAGCAGCGCGAGCGGCACCGTGCGCTGGTTGCGCACAACCAGCAGCACCAGAAAAACGCCGGCGGGAAGGTAATTCTCGGGCCCCAGTTTCACGAGCCGCAGCGCAACCGGCAAAATGGCGCCAATTACAACGGCGAAGGTGGTCGAAATCCCTAGAATCACCTTCTGGGCGCTCGCCAGTTCGGTCGGCTCGAGATCGCCACGCTTGCGAATCAGCGCCGCTTTCAGCCCCAAATCGCCAAAATAACCGAGAATTCCCTGGGTTACGAAGATCAGAATAGCAAAACGGCCAACGACCTCAGGGCCAAGCCAGCGTGACACCGCAACACTGCTGCCCACGCTGAGTCCCATGACGACGACCTGGCGGATGACCAAGGCGATGGCGGCGCCGCTCATCTTCCCGCGGAACAGCGGCTGCAACATGGCTCGGTAGCCGGACGATGACGGAACCGAAGCACACGCATCGGCGATGTCGCCGGCTTCGCGTGGCAAGTCCTCCCCGAGAAGCAGCGGACGTTCCGTCATCATTTGCCAATTGTAGGTTGCATGTTGCGCTGCATGGATCAAATAATGCGCCGGATGAGGTCGCGGCCCAGATGCATTGTACCCCATTGTGCACAGCCTACTTCCTCTGTGAGTTGTGCATTTCCCTGATCTTAGCCACAATGATTCGGGTTTGGAGCAGTCCAGTTTTGAAGAGCGGCGAACCCCATTTGTCCCTCCCTGTTCCACCGTGCTTGCCCGAGCGAGTACCGCGGCAAGCAGTTCTTTGCGCAATCTTTCTCCGCTTGTTTCTCGCGGTCGCCAGCCTGAGCGGCGCTTGGTCCACGTCTGACAACCCCGACACCATCCGCGGCATTGTGGTCAACAGCGTGACGCGTGAGCCGATCGCCCGCGCCCTGGTTTCTTCCCCCGGCAATCGCTCGGCGACCATGACGAACAGTGAAGGGCGCTTTGAATTCACCTTGCCGAGGGTCGATACGGCTTCCGAAGGCGGTTCGGGCCCAAATGCCCCTCCCGGTCGCTCGATTCGCTCTTACTCGCTGATGGCCCTTAAGCCAGGCTTTCTGCGGGTAACAACTCCATCCCGCGCCGGGGCGACTCATGGTTGTACAACATGCCGCAGGATGCATGCAGACCGTAGGCTTCCCGATAG
>Ga0187782_10001340_pt1 | contig 17778 bp, 17 predicted proteins | sample 0715_SJ02_MP15_2_FD_132454 | JGI IMG/M metagenome (GOLD analysis project Ga0187782, IMG submission 132454) | Tropical peat soil microbial communities from peatlands in Department of Meta, Colombia - 0715_SJ02_MP15_20_MG | ecosystem: Environmental > Terrestrial > Soil > Wetlands > Peat | place...
GCCGATAAACCTGAGCACATCATTGCAGAGGGCGTAAGGAGATTGGCAAGTGCTATGCTGAGGCTCAAAGATCAAGAAGCCACGAGATCCCAGGAAACAGAGTTCGTCACGACGATCTAGCTAGAGCCATCAGGCCATAAGGAGATCGATCAGGCGTTCGAGATCAGCCTCGGAATAGTATGAAAATTGAATGGTGCCCTTTTTTCCGATTGGGACTATCGAGACATTGGTCGAGTACTTCGATCCCAATTGTGCCGCTAGGTCGATGAACTGAGGGTTGACTTTTCTGGGTCGGCGTCGCAATGTTTCACGTGAAACTTTGCGATTCATCGACCTCACCATTTCCTCTGTTTCCCTGACTGAAAGGCCTTTCTCTTCGACAACCCTCCATGCTTCGAGCATTTCGCCCGATTGAATCATTAGTAGTGCCCTTCCATGCCCTTCGGAAATCCTGCCTGAGCTGATTGCCGACTGAATCTCTGATGGCAAATCCAGGAGCCGCAAAGAGTTCGCTATCGACGGCCGGCTCCCCCCTACAGCTTCCGAAACCTGTTCTTGTGTCATCCCGAACTCGTCGATAAGCCTACGGTATGCCGTCGCCCGTTCTATGGCATCCAGATCCTCTCTTCTGAGATTCTCTATGAGCGCCAGCTCGAGCATTTCTTGATCCGACAACTCGCGAACAATTGCCGGAAGTGTCATGATTCCAGCCGCCTGGGCCGCCCTCCATCTGCGCTCCCCGGCCACGATCTCGTATCCGGACGCCGCCCGACGAACCACGATCGGCTGGAGCACGCCATGGCGCCGCACTGAAGCGACAAGTTCATCGAACTCTGCCCCGCCCATCTCGCGACGAGGCTGAAAAGGATTGGGTTTGAGCGCCGTGACATCGAGCTCACCGACAGGCCCAGACGATTGCTCCTGCTCCGACACACCAGGAATCAATGACCCGAGGCCGCGGCCAAGTCCACGCCTTATCATCCGACGTCACTCCCATCGTGATGAAGTTGATCGGTAGGATTCACCGTCGCCGCCCCGACCGGCAGTTCGCCCGACGAGGGTTCATTCTCCATTATGGGCACATCCGTCGTCGACGCAACAACGTCCGGTTGAGGCTCCTCTATGGGCACATCCGTCGTCGACGCAACAACGTCCGGTTGGGGCTCCTCTTCTACTATCGGCATTCCGAGTCGTTCAAGCAGCTCCCTGGCGAGGGCGGTGTAGGCTTCAGCTCCACGCGACCCGGGCGCGTACGTTGCCACCGGCTGTCCATAGCTCGGCGCCTCAGCCAGCCTGACGCTCCTCGGAACTTCAGTCTCAAGCACGAGATTAGGAAAGTGCGCGCGCACATCCGCCGCCACTTGCTCGGACAGCTTTGTTCTTTGATCCACCATCGTAAGCACAATTCCGGCCACGCCGAGCGCCGGGTTGACGTGACGACGGATGAGCCCTATCGTATCCAGCAGCTGGGCCAACCCCTCGAGCGCATAGAACTCGCACTGTAGGGGGATGAGACAACTCTCGGCCGCCGTCATCCCATTGATCGTGAGTAGCCCGAGCGATGGAGGACAGTCGATCAAAAGGAAATCGTATTTGGGCTCGATTGTCCGGATCGCGGTACGCAACTTCGTCTCGCGGGCTATTTGCGAAACGAGCTCCACCTCTGCGCCGGCTAAGCGGACATCGGACGGCATGACATCGAGCCCATCGGTCGCGGTATGGAGCACGGCACGTTCCGCGGGTGATGCGGCGGTTATCACGTCGTACGTCGTAACAGTAAGCTTGCCTTTGTCAACACCGACACCGCTCGTCGTATTCCCTTGGGGATCCATGTCGATCAGCAACACTCGCTTGCCCAAGTTAGCAAGAGAGGCACCAAGGTTGATCGCGGTCGTAGACTTGCCGACCCCGCCCTTCTGGTTGACAATCGCGAAAACGTGACCCGTGTGAGTACGCGCTCCCGTTCCCGATGATAGATGCGATCGCAGCGCCGTACCGAGCACCAGTTCCCCAGGCCGCAATGAATTCCTTCAGGCACGCCCAAGCAAGCCCGCAGCAGGGTACATTCTGTATGCAACATTTTTCACTTAAATCTATTCGAGCCAGCCCGCCACCAACGACCGATCGACAGATAGATGGCACGCAGCCCCCGATGGCGTGTGACGACCACGGGCTCTAGAACATATGAATGTTTCACTGGTCATACATTCTCACATGTCCAAGTGTGCGCGCATATGAGGCATGATGACCGACAATGATCTACTTCGTCGGCCGATCTTCAACGGAGCGGACGACGTTCGGGCGTTCCAGTCCGGCGAGGATACTCTTGGGGAGTCGCGATGGTCTTGCGCAGGATGACGAGAGAAGCGGACTGGGAGGCGCCTGCGGAGCGCAACTCGACGACGCCTCCTAACACGCTCAATGCGCGGGCCGCCGCCTCGATCTCCTGGGCTGCCTTCGAACCTTTGGGAAAAACCCCGATACCGCCAAGGCGCAGCATAGGGAGGGCGTACTCCGCAAGCACACGAAGATCGCCGACGGCCCGGGCCGTCACGACATCATAATGCTCGCGGTGGACAGGATCGCGCCCGAGCTCCTCGGCGCGGGCGCAGATCACGGCAACGTTCGCGAGCCCGAGCGTGCGCACTGCGATCTCGAGAAAACCTGCCTTCTTGCGCGACGCCTCGACGAGGGTGACATGCGCCACAGGACGGAACACGGCGACGAGGAGCCCCGGAACGCCAGCGCCGCTCCCAAGGTCCGCAAAGGCGCCGGCGGGCGGAAGGACTGGTACCACGCCGAGCCCGTCTGCCACCAGCACGCGCGCGACCTCCTCGCGCGACCTGGCGCCCGTCAGCCGGAGACGAGCGCTCCACTCGACGACAAGATCGACATAGCGCTCGAGTTGCACGACATCGCGCGCCGATAAGCCGACGCCGGCGGAAGCGGCCCCGGACTCAATGATCGGACCCGCGCCGCCGCGCAATGCGTTGCCCCCCTCCCCGACCAGGAAGACCTGGGCCCAGCGACCTCGGCTCCGTTTACGATGGGGTGTCGAGTGAAAGCGACTTACTGCTCGAACTCATCGGACGACCTCCGCGGGCCGTGGAGGTCCCTGGAATGCTCTCTGGACGCGGGTGCCTGGCCCGCTTCCGCCGACCCATTCGACTCCCTGAGGCCCACTACCACATGCCGATCCGCACCCTCGCCTTCGCTGTGCGTGATCACGACGGCGTCCCCCGCCAGGGCCGTGTGAATGACGCGCCGCTCCGCCGCCGACATCGGCTCGAGCGCCACAGACTTGCGAGTGCGACGCACACGGTCGGCCGTGCGGCGCGCCAGCGACACGAGCGCGTCCCGCCTCCGCTCACGGTAGTGCTCTACATCGACGATCACGGGAACGCGCCGGCCGAGGCGGTGGGACACGATCATGTTGGCGAGCAGCTCCAGCGCCTCCAGCGTCTGCCCGTGACGCCCAATCAACGGCGCCAGGTTCTCCCCGGTCACCGACACCAGCACCGCGCCTTCTCCTTCCGACGCCCTGGTCGCGCCGCGAAAACCCATCGCCGCGATGATAGAGGAAGTCACTCCCCGCGCGACCGAGACCGGATCCTCCTCGTCCCTGGCGTGCTCCGCCTCGGGCTCACCCGCAGCGACTTCCTCACCCTCCGCCGAGAGGAGCGTGAGGCGGACTCTCGCCTCGCGAGCACCGAGACCAAGCACCCCGCGGCTGCCCTCATCGAGGACCATGAGATCGACCTCGTCTCGCTTCGCACCCAAGATGCGGAGTGCGTCCCGAATCGCTTCCTCGACGGTACGCCCCGAGCCCTCGGCGGACTTCACGCCCGCTTCGCTCCCTTCTTGCCGGGTGCCACAGCGGGCCGCCGGCCGCCGCCGCCTCGCTTCGAGACGGCCAAGTCCTTCGGCTTCCCGGCATCCTGCGAGCTCTCCCCGTGAGCGACCACGGCCCCCGCCTGCGACTTGGGCGGCGCGGCAGCCATCGGGTGCGGTCTGCCGACGACGAGATAGTACTCGCCTATGTACGCAGCCGTGGAGACAATCCAGTAAATCGACAATCCGATCGGGTAGAGCATTGCGAAATAGCCGACCATGATCGGCATGAACACGAACATCCTGGCCTGCTGCGGGTCGGTCACGCTCATACGCTGCTGGAACCAGGTCGTGACCGCCACGAGCACTGGGATGACGAGCACGGTCAGGAGCTGCGGGTGCGCGCTAAATTGGCCGTACAAATGACTGGGAATGTCGTCTAGACGCAACCAGGGAAGCCCGTCCAGCGTGGCGTTCCCAAACAGATTCTTCTGATAGAGCAACCGGAACAGACCCCAGAGGATGGGCATCTGGACGAGCATCGGAAGACAGCCCATCATCGGGTTGACGTTGTGCGCCCGATACAGCGCCATCATTTCCTGATTGAGGGCCTTAGGATCGTCCTTGTGCTTTCTCTTCAGCGTCTCGATGTGCGGGGCCAGCACCTGCATCGCCCTCATAGACCGCAGCTGAACGCGGGTGAGGGGGTGGAGCACCAACTTCACGACCAAAGTCATCAGGACAATCGACACCGTCAGGTCGTGGGTAAACCCGTAAAAGAAGTTGAGGACGCCGTGCAGTGCATCGATAATGGGGTTGAGGAACTGCACCTATCGCTCCTCCTCGCCCTGGGTCAACCCGAAGCTAGGGCACCGGGTCATAGCCACCAGGATGCAAGGGATGACAACGCAGCAACCGCCGCACGGCGAGCCACCCGCCCCGCACCACGCCGTATCGCGAGATCGCCTCAGCCGCGTATTCCGAGCACGAAGGATAGAACCGACAAGACGCAGGGGTGTAGGGCGAGACCCATCGCTGGTAGAACCGGATCAGCCCGACCCCGAACGTTCGAAACACTTGTGTCATCCGTCGCGCCCACGCATCAACCGCCCCACAGCGCACAGGGCTTCCATCTCCGCCACGATCTCCGGGAACGCGGCGCTCAAGATCCTCGGTCGCGCCGCCAGGACCACGTCCCCTTGACCAGAAAGGCGGCCTCTGAGCCGCCTGAACGCCTCGCGCAATCTCCGCTTAGCGCGGTTACGGTCGACCGCGCCACCCAACTTTCTACCGGCCGTCACGCCGACGCGGAGCGGACTATCACCTGTCCTAACATACAGGACCACACATGCACCCATGAACCGCCGCCCTTCGCGGTACACGGTAGCAAAGTCCGAGCGACTCGCAAGCCGCCCGTTCTCGCGTGGTCTGGAAATACGGGACAAACCGACACGCGCCAGACCGCCGCCTCCGCTATGCTGGAGCGAGCCGACGCCTGCCGCGAAGCCGTCTACGGCGCAGGACGTTGCGGCCCCCGGGGGTACGCATGCGCACCCGAAAGCCGTGCGTCTTGCTCCGGTGCCGACGGTTCGGCTGATATGTGCGTTTCACCGAGCCGCTCTCCTCCCATGACTCAGATCGGCGCCCCGCCAAACGGCGGTCGCCGATTGTTCCGTCAAACTATAGCACACTGACACAAGCACATTCAATCAGACGAACCACTTCGCCCAACGCCCTACCGCAACGCGCATCATCAGCTCGCCAGCAATGCCGCGCGCCATCGTTACCTCGCCGAAGAACGCACACAAGGGGCCACGATATCGTCGCGGGTGGGACTTCCAGGTGGTCGCATGGCCAGATATCGAGACGACAACACATACAGATTCGCTCCCTCAAGTCGGGTCCAGCACCCACCCGCGTCTTTTCCAGGTTATCCACCGTTTCTATTCAGGATGAAATCCTGCATGACGGGCTCTGGTCTCTTCTGTGGATAACCTGGTACTAACTCACGTAATTGTCCACATTTCCCATCTCGCCCGCGATCCCGAAGATCGCGAATTACGGTCCGATCGAGCAGGATTGTGGGGGGGATGTTCTCGAAACAGAGGCCTCGCCAGGTTGTCCACAATCTTTTCCACATCTGTGGATAATCTGCTTCCAGGCCGCGGGGGGGCGAATTCTGGCGATTCCACGCATGTCGGCGCCCTGGAACGGCCGCCAGAAATGATGCAAACTCGACGGCCATCTCTCCACAATGCCGATTGCTTCACGGCACGTCAGCGGCACGCGCCGAAACATTCGCTAATGCCGCCGTCGCGGAAGGAGCCCGCACCGGTACGGCCAAATAGCGTCGGTGCGCGCGGGGGGAGGCAGTGATGCAGGACTTCTTCCTGCGGCTCGTGTCCCAGCGAAAAGTAGAGCCGGAGGAGTCGGCGTCTGCGCCGGAAGTCCGCATGGCGATCTATGATTCCCCGTTGGCGTCGCCCCAGGTCGTGTCACTCTCCGCGGAGGACTTCAACGAACTGGTCGGCGAGTTGGCGGCACGCACCCACAACTATGCCCGCGAACGAGGGGGACGTATCCCATTCGTGGTGATCAAGGAGATCGTAGAGAACTTGATTCACGCGTTCTTCCAGAACGCTGTGGTTTCGATCATGGATGACGGGAACACGATCCGGATCTCCGATCAAGGACCGGGGATTCGAGACAAGGAGCGAATATTCGAGCCCGGGTTCACCACCGCGACCCGAGACATGCGGCGTTTCATCAAGGGTGTCGGCTCGGGGCTGCCCGTCGCGAAGGAACAGATCGAATTCCTGGGCGGAGTGATCTCCGTCGAGGACAACCTGGAGCGAGGCACGGTCGTCACCCTGCACGTCGGACAGCCCCGCGCAACCGCACCAGCGCCACCGGACGCTCCGGCTTCGCCGTCCGCGGAGGCCGCCAAACCGACGGTGCGTCTCACCGACCGCCAGCGCAAGGTGCTCCTCCTGATCGCGGAGCTGGGACCGGCCGGGCCTTCGACAATCGCCAAGGAACTCAGCATCAGCCAGAGCACGGCATTTCGCGAGCTGGCGGCGCTTCAACGACTGCAGTTACTCGCGCCGCGGGGCCCAGGTAAGCGAACGCTGACCGAAGAGGGAATCGCATACCTGGGGAACGTTTTCCGGCCCTGATGCACAGCCCGCCACCCGGTGGGCCTTCCAGGAGGATCTTGCATGGACACACAGAGCGTCACCGTCGGCCAGGTCTGGCAAGAGGCACTGACACGTATCGAGAGCCAGCTCAGCAAGCCGAGCTTTGAGGCGTTCCTCAAAGCGATGCGGCCGGTCACGCTCGAGCGGGACGTGTTCGTCTTCTCGGTGCCAAGCCTCTTCGCCAAGGAGTGGCTCGAAGGCAGGTATCGCGGCCTCATCGCGGAGACGCTGCGCGAGGTCCTCACTCGAGGTGTGGACGTACGCTTCATCGTGTCGGATGCAGACGCGATCGAGACCCATGAGCCTACGACGCCTCGAGAGACCCTCGCCCCAGCGAAACCGACATACCTCGAAACGCCGACCTTCACCAGCAAGTACACGTTCGACACCTTCGTAGTGGGCAGTGGAAATCGATTCGCACACGCGGCGGCCCTTGCGGTCGCCGAAACGCCCGCGCGGGCCTACAACCCGCTGTTCATCTATGGCGGCGTGGGACTCGGCAAAACTCACCTGCTGCAGGCCATTGGACATCACCTCGTGACGCACAAACAAACGGCCCGTGTCATGTACGTCTCATCGGAGCGATTCACCAACGAGATGATCAACGCGATCCGTGACGACAAAACGGTCGAGTTCCGCAACCGCTACCGAAACGTCGACGTCTTGCTGATCGACGACATCCAGTTCCTGGCGGGCAAGGAGCGAACACAGGAAGAGTTCTTCCACACCTTCAATACGCTCCACGAATCGAGCCGGCAGCTCATCATCAGCAGCGACCGCCAGCCTCGAGAAATCCCGACGCTCGAGGATCGTCTCCGGTCGCGGTTCGAGTGGGGGCTCATCGCAGACATCCAGCCTCCGGATTACGAGACGCGGATCGCAATCCTCCGCAAGAAGGCCGAACTGGACGCGATCGTCGTTCCCGACGAGGTGACTCAGTACATCGCGCAGCGCATCTCCTCCAACATCCGCGAACTCGAGGGAGCACTGAGCCGCCTCCGCGCGCACGCTGAGATGCAGCGCGTTCCGATCTCCATCGATTTGGCCACCGACGTGCTCAAGGAACTGCTGCCGCAGGCGAGGATTCGTCCGGTCACGATTCCCGCGATCCAGCGAGCCGTCGCCGAGTTCTTCGGCATTCGCATCGAGGAAATGAAAGCGAAGCGCCGGACCAAAGGAGTCGCTTTTCCCCGTCAAGTCGCGATGTATCTTTCGCGCGAACTAACGGACGCCTCGCTGCCTCGAATCGGCGAAGAGTTCGGCGGCCGCGATCATACGACGGTGATGCATGCCTGCGACCGGGTTAAGCACGCGCTCCTTCATGACACACATCTGGCTGCGGGCATCAAGAGCCTTGTGGACAGCTTCCGGACCGAGCGTGCATCAAGGGTGGACAAGTAAGATCCGTCGGAATGCCGGTCGCGCCTCCATCGTGCCGGACTCGAACAACGTGGAAAACTCAGGGCGGCCGTCACGTGGTTATCCACAGGAGGAAATCCTTTTCGTCTCGTCGTTCCGGCCCGATATGCACAGTATCCACAGGTTCTACTACTGTTCTGACGAATATTAAATGATAAAATTACTCCTAGGAGAGGGCTATGCGTTTGCAGTGCGCTCAGGAGCAGCTCCTTAGAAGTGTACAAACGGTTGGTCGGGCAATCTCTCCACGAGCGAGCATGCCTATCCTGGGAAATATACTATTGGAAGCATCGAAAAACGACGTAAGAATTGCTGCGACAGACCTAGAGCTTGGTATCGAGGCCCGGTTTCAGTCAACCGTCCAGGAAGATGGATCTGTGACACTTCCTGCCAGAATTTTCGGAGATATAGTCTCGAATCTCCCGGTTGCACCTGTGGATATCATTGTCGAAGAAGGTGAAGCGAAGGCGATCATCTCGTGTGACACTGTCAAGTTCGAGATCGTCGGATTGCCGAGCGCCGACTTTCCGGTAATGCCCACCGAGAGCGGTGATATTCTGGTCAAAGTGGACGGCGGATTGCTTCGGACGATGATTCGCCAGACCAGCTTTGCCGTATCGTCTGACGAAACTCGTCCATTCTTGACCGGTGTCTACATGGTGTTCGAGGGCAACACCGGCCAGCTTGTTGCCACCGACGGAGGCCGCCTTGCGCTTCGGCGGGCGAAGATTTCGGGCGCTTCGCGGGGTAAAATCGCGGCCATCGTGCCGAACAAGACTATGGCGGAATTGGTGCGTGTGCTTGGCTCGACCGAAGGGGACGTGACAATTGCGTCGCAAGACAACCAGCTGGTGTTTTCGCTGCCAACGTTGCGGTTCGTGTCGCGACTGATCGCCGGGCAGTTTCCGAATTACGAGCAGGTTATCCCCAAGGAATTCAAGCAGCGGATCAAAGTAGGAACCGAGCGTCTACTTCGAGGTGTTCGCCGAGCTAGTATCACAGCGCGAGACTCTGCGAACGTAGTCCGCTTGACAGCGTCCGGTGGTACGTTGACCGTGAGTTCCAACACCCCCGACGTTGGCAAGGCACAGGAAGATATTGCGGTAGAGGTCGAGGGTGAGGCAATTCCAGTGGCGTTTAATGCTAAGTTTCTCATGGATGCACTCGGGAACATGGACGCTGCCGAGGTCACCCTGGAGCTTACCGGGCCCCTGAGCCCCGGTGCCCTCCGTCCCGTGGATCACGCCGACTATATCTACGTGCTGGCACCCGTCAGGGTGTACGGGTAGGGAGTGGGAGAAACCATCGTCCGGGTGGCCATCTCGATGCCGCGGATTACCTTGGGCGAGTTTCTGAAGTGGGCGGGAGCATCCGCCACAGGCGGCGCCGCCAAGACTTTGATCCAGCAGGGTAGGGTCACCGTCAATGGTGAGGTTGAACGCCGGCGCGGTCGCCAGCTCTCGTCGGGGGATCTGGTAGCGGTGGCCGGGCGGGGGTACCTCGTTGCGGCTCGTTGAGTTGCGCTTGCGTGATTTCCGGAACTACGCATCCCAGGACGTAGCGCTCGGAGACGGTATCACGATTTTCTCAGGGCCCAACGCCCAGGGGAAGAGTAACCTGCTGGAGTCCGTCTACACGGTTGCCGTGGGACGCAGCCATCGGACGGTGGCGGATGTGGAGCTCGTGCGGTTCGGTCAGGACCGCGCCTATGTGCGTGCCGTGGTGGAGGGTGTACGGTCGAGCACGCTCGAGGTTGCATTCGATCGAGGGACAGGGGAGAAGCGAATCAAAGTCAACGGCGTCCGAGCGCAGCGCGGGCAGCTGCTCGGAAGGCTGGTCGTCGTGCTCGCCGGGCCGCTCGATGACGAGGTCGTTCGTGGCTCGCCCGCACACCGGCGGCGCTTGATGGACACCGCGCTCAGTCAGGTGAGCCCCTCGTATTATTTCCATTTGGTGAGGTATCTTCGGGTGGTTCGTCAGCGCAACCACTTGCTGAGGATAGGTGCCAGTTCGGCTGCGCTGGCACCATGGGACGAGCAGCTCATCGAGTTGGGTGCGGTAATCGCGGAAAGGCGTCGGGAGTTCGTGTTGGCGCTCGGCGCCCGCGTGCAGGCGCGTCACGCCCGCATCGCGGGCGGGGACGAGCGGTTGGAGATGACTTATGTCGGGCCCGCCCTTGCGGACGGGCCGGCGGGCTCCGAGGACGGCCGGCGCGCCCTGGCCCGAGCGCTCGACGAGTGCCGCGGTGATGAGCGGCGGCGTGGTATGAGCCTCGTCGGCCCGCACCGTGACGACCTGCGACTGAGCGTGAACGGTGTTGATCTCAAGACGTTCGGGTCGCACGGTCAACAGCACACGGCGGCTCTCAGCATCCGCTTGGGGGAGGTCGAATTCCTCCGTGATGAACTCGATGAGTGGCCGGTGGTATTGCTCGACGACGTGCTGGCGGACCTGGATTCCTTCAGGCAGGCGCTTTTGCTACGTGAGGTGGCCGGGCCGCAGGTACTGATGACGCACACGGCCCTGCCGCACGCGCCGGGGATTCCGTTGCGGCACTTCTCGGTGCAAGCCGGCGCGCTGGTGGAGGAGCGAGGTGTACTCGCTTAGGGAGCTATTGGACGACGCGTTGGCTGCCCTGATGGGACCGAGGCGGGTGAGGCAGGGCGCCGTGCTCGATCTGTGGCAGGAGGTCGTGGGTGAAGGGCGCGCGCGCCACGCCAGGGCGATCGGCATCCGCGGCAGTGTGCTCGTCGTTGCGACCGACCTTCCGGCGGTCTATCATGAACTCGGGCTCAGGCGACGAGCCCTGGTGGACACGCTCAACAAGCGTGCCGGTGGCCCGGCGATCAGGGATATCGAACTAGTTATGAGGCCGCTCGGCGGGTCTGGTGGCGCACCATGGTCGCGTGGTTCGAGTCGGTAGGAGGACCCCCTGATGTACGTGCATCTTGGAGGTGACGTCGTCGTCCCGATACAGGACATCGTCGGTATCTTTGATGCGCGCATGCTCGATGGAAGTCGAGATAACGAGCGATTTTTGGCGTCCGCACGAGCGAGCGGGCGGATGCTTGTGGAAATGCGCGCTGAAGACACGAAATCTGTTGTGGTGACGACTCATGGGGTTTATGCGTCGGCAATTTCGTCCCTAACCCTGGTCCGCCGGGTTACGAACGTGCAATGGGGTCTCGGGGCGGCCGAGGGGTGAAATCCTCGTCAGACGGTGCTCTCGGCGATTGACCGGGTAGGCCATCCTTGGTATAATTTTCGTGCATATAGTAGATAGAACTTTCCAGGGGCGTGGCATCTCGCCATGCCCCATTTGGTGGTTGCCGCTGAAACTCGGAGGGCAGACGTTGCATGGACCAGCCTACCTATGACGCTCAGCAGATCCAGGTCCTCGAGGGCCTCGAGGGAGTCCGAAAGCGCCCCGGGATGTACGTCGGAAGCACCGGGACCCGCGGATTGCACCATCTGGTGTTCGAGGTAGTCGACAATGGCGTCGACGAGGCGCTGGCCGGATTCGCCAAGAGAATCGACGTGATCATCCATCGTGACGAGAGCATCACCGTTCACGACGACGGGCGCGGTATTCCCGTCGATATCGTCGCTAAGGTCGGGAAATCAGGGGTCGAAGTCGTAATGACGATGCTCCACGCCGGCGGGAAGTTCGGCGGTGGCGGCTACAAGATCTCGGGCGGCCTGCACGGAGTCGGTGTGTCGGTCGTCAATGCGCTCTCTGAGTGGCTCGAGGTCGAGGTTCGACGAGATGGGAGGCGGTACGAGCAGCGGTTCGAGCGAGGGAAGCGCGCAAGCGCGCTCCGCGTCGCCGGGAAGAGCGATCGGACCGGCACGACGGTTACGTTCATGCCGGACAAGGAGATCTTCGTCGAGACGGTCTACGACGCGAAGATCCTCAGCGAGCGCCTCGACGAGCTGGCGTACCTGAACGCCGGGTTGGTGCTGTCTCTCAGCGACGAGCGATCGGGCGAAACCAGGGAGTTCAAGCACACCGGCGGCATCGCGGAGTTGGTCAAATCGCACAACAAGAGCAAGGGAGCGATCGGCGACGCGATCTCGATCCACCGTACACGGGACGGGGTCGAGGTGGACGCGGCCGTGCAGTACAACACCGGGTTCCTCGAGCACGTGTTCACGTATGTGAACACGATCAACACGACCGAGGGCGGTACGCATTTGATCGGGTTCCGCTCGGCGCTGACGCGCAGTATCAACGACTACGCGCGTCGGCAAGGTCTGCTCAAGGAGGCCACCTTGCAGGGCGAAGACGTCCGCGAGGGCCTGACGGCGGTGATCTCGATCAAGCTCCCGGATCCGCAGTTCGAGGGGCAGACGAAGACGAAGCTCGGAAATCCCGAGATCAAGGGCTTGGTGGAGTCGGTCGTAGGCGAGGGCCTGGCGGAGTACTTCGAGACGCACCCGAGCGATGCGAAGAAGATCGTGGCCAAGGCGGTTCAGGCAGCACGAGCCCGAGAAGCGGCCCGCCAGGCGCGGGATCTCGTGCGTCGGAAGAACGCGCTCGATGTTAGCACGCTTCCCGGCAAGCTCGCGGACTGCGCGGAGAAGGACCCGACGAAGTGCGAGATCTTCGTCGTGGAGGGCGAGTCCGCGGGGGGCAGTGCAAAGACGGGGCGCGACCGGCACTTTCAGGCGATCCTGCCGATCCAGGGGAAGATCCTGAACGTGGAGAAAGCGCGCGTGGACAAGATGCTCGGCCATGAGGAGATCCGCGCGTTGATCACGGCGCTGGGCACCGGTATCGACAAGGAGTTCGCATTCGACAAGCGGCGGTACGATCGGGTCATCTTGATGGCGGATGCGGACGTCGACGGTGCTCACATCCGGACGCTCCTGCTGACGTTCCTGTACCGCTACATGCCCGAGCTTATCGAGCGCGGAAAGGTGTTCATCGCACAGCCGCCGTTGTACCTGGTCAAGGCGGGAAAAAAGGCTCACTACGCCTACAGCGACATCGAGCGGGACGAAATCACCGCAGACCTGAGCAAGCAGAACCTTCCGTATGAGATCCAGCGGTACAAGGGGCTCGCAGAGATGAATCCGGAGCAGCTGTGGGAGACGACGATGAATCCGGATACCAGGACACTGCTCCAGGTCGAGCTGAGTCCGAACGGCGAGAACGGCGAGGGGGATATCGACCTGCTGTTCAAGACGCTCATGGGCGACGACGTCGAGCCGCGCCGCCAGTTCATCCAGAGGTACGCCAAGGAAGTTCGGAACCTCGACATCTAATGCCAGCGCGCGCCCGGTGAGGAAACCCGGGATCCGCGCCGCCGTAGCCTGAGCCGGAGAGAGCACATGGCCACCGACGAGAAGATCATTGCGCAACCGATCGAGCGGGAGATGAGGACGTCCTACCTGGACTACGCGATGTCCGTGATCGTGAGCCGGGCGCTGCCGGACGTCCGGGATGGCCTGAAACCCGTCCAGCGCCGGATTCTGTACGGGGCGTCCGAGATGGGCCTCGGGCCTGACCGTCCGTACAAGAAGTGCGCCAGAATCGTCGGCGACGTCATGGGCCGCTACCATCCGCACGGAGACGCTCCGGTGTACGAGGCGCTGGTGCGCATGGCGCAGGATTTTAGCTTCCGTTACCCGCTGATCGACGGACAGGGCAACTTCGGTAGCGTGGATGGGGATCCGGCCGGGGCGATGCGGTACACCGAGGCGCGCCTGTCGCGCATGGCGCTCGAGCTGCTGGCCGACATCGACAAGGAGACCGTTCCGTTCGAGCCCAACTTCGACCAATCGCTGCAGCAGCCGGTCGTCCTTCCAAGCCGGGTGCCCAACCTCCTGATGAACGGTGCCGCCGGGATCGCGGTGGGTATGGCGACCAACATCCCCCCCCACAATCTCGGCGAGCTGGCGGACGCGCTGATCACGCTGATCGACGATCCGAAGAGCGATACGGAGGCCCTGCTCAAGATCGTCAAGGGACCCGATTTCCCGACCGGCGGGTTGATCCTCGGGCGGGACGGGATCCGCGCGGCCTATACCGAGGGGCGCGGCAGCATCACGGTGCGGGCGAAGGCGACGATCGAAGAGATCCGCGGCGGGAGGGTGGCGATTATCGTCACGGAGCTGCCGTACATGGTGAACAAGGCCGCGCTCATCGAGCGGATCGCGCACCTGGTGCGGGACAAGAAGCTCGTCGGCGTGAGCGATCTTCGGGACGAGAGCGACCGGCGGGGGATGCGAATCGTGATCGAGCTGCGCCGCGACGTGAACCCCCAGGTCGTCCAGAACCAGCTGTTCAAGCACACGCAGATGCAAACGACGTTCGGAGCGATCATGCTTGCGCTCGTCGACGGCGTTCCGCGGGTGCTCACGCTACAACAGATGCTCCGCCACTACCTCGATCATCGGAAGGTCGTCACCACCCGGCGCACGGAGTTTGAGCTCCGGAAGGCCAAGGCGCGGGCTCACATCCTCGAGGGGCTAAAGATTGCGGTCAAGTTCCTGGACGAGGTGATCGTCCTGATCCGCGGGGCCAGGGACGTGCCGGCGGCCCGCGCCGGCCTCATGAAGCAGTTCAAGCTGAGCGAGATCCAGGCCGACGCGATTCTCGAGATGCGCCTGCAGCGCCTGACGCAGCTCGAGCGCGAGAAGCTCGACCAGGAGTACAAAGAGGTGATCAAGGCTATCGCGCGCTACGAGGACATCCTGCGCGATGAGCGCAAGGTGATGGCTCTGGTGAGGGAGGAGCTCCAGGACGTCAAGCAGCGGTTTGGGGACGCCCGGCGCACGCGGATTACTGGAAAGGACGCGGAGCTGGAAGAGGAGGACCTGATTCCCGATGCGGACGTCGTGATCACCCTCACGCACAACGGCTACATCAAGCGGCTGCCGCTCGATACATACCGGCGGCAAAGCCGTGGCGGCCGGGGTGTGATGGGGATGGAGACCAAAGAGGAGGACTACGTCGAGCTCGTCCAGGTAACCACAAACCATGCGTTCCTTCTGTTCTTCACGAACCGCGGCAAGGTGTATCGCATCAAAGCGTACGACGTGCCCGAGGCGGGGCGCGTCGCGAAGGGGATCAGCCTTGCGAACCTCTTGAACGTGGCTCAAGGGGAGCGCGTCAATGCGATCATCCCGATCCGGTCGTTCGAGGACGCCGGATTCCTGTTTTTCGCGACGAGCCGCGGGTGCGTGAAGCGCACCGGGCTGATGGAGTTCTTCAATGCGAAGCGCGCGGGGATCGTCGCCATTACGCTCGACAAGGGCGACGAGCTGGTCGGCGTTCATCTCACCGACGGCAAGCAGGAGATCTTCCTGGCGTCCCGGCGCGGTCAGGCGATCCGCTTCAAGGAGCACAATGTGCGTGAGATGGGCCGCCAGGCGCGCGGGGTGATCGGCATGCGTCTGCGCAGCGAAGACGCCGTCGTGGGGATGGCGCGCAGCGGCGAAGGCGATGAGCTTCTCATCGTCACCGAGCTCGGGTTGGCCAAGCGCACGGTGCTCACCCAGTACCGGCTGCAGTCGCGCGGCGGCTCGGGCATCAAGAATATCCGCTTGACGGCGAAGACCGGGGCCGTGGTCGCGATTCGTGCGATCCGGGAGGATACCGAGATCCTTGTGATTACCGCCCGCGGCATCGTGAGCCGGGTCTCCGTCAAGGAGATCTCGACCCAGGGACGCGCGGCCCAGGGCGTGCGCCTCAAGCGGCTCGACGAGGGTGATCGCGTGGCCGCCATTGCGCCGATCGTGTCACGAGACGAGGCCGGGGAGGCGTGATGGCGGACTTGGCGTTGCTGGTCATCAGGGTCTGGCTCGGGGTTACGTTCTTCTTGCACGGTAGTCAGAAGCTGTTTGGATGGTTCGGCGGTGGCGGCATCGCCGGCACCGCGGGGTATTTGGAGGGGGTCGGGATCCGACCGGGCCGGTTTTGGGCGGTGCTCGCTGGCCTCGCTGGCCTCGGTGAACTCGGCGGCGGTGTTCTAGTGGGGTTCGGGTTCCTCACGCCGCTCGGCGCGCTCGCCATCGTGATCACGATGGTGGTGGCGATCTCGGCGGTTGCTGGCAAGCGAGGATTCTGGGTGCAGAACGGTGGGTACGAGTACAACCTGCTCATTATCGTCGTGGCGCTGGTGCTCATTCTGATGGGCCCGGGCGCCTACGCGCTGGACCACCGGCTCGGCGTTCTCGGATCGAGATCGTAGCGCCGAGCACGCGTGGAGTTTCCGCGCGTGCTCGGTGTGGTTCGGAACCACGTGTGTGTTCGGATTTTGCGCGCACCGCGACATGTGTCGCGGTGCGCGCCGTTGTGACCCCATCCGCTCACCAGCAGATCCGGTGGAGCGAGCAGGGGAGGAAACGGTGTGGGTGGCGAAAGAACAAACAGGCCGTACGGCCACCAGCGTGGAGGGCGGTTCGATGGATGCTGTTGTGCAAGGGATCGCCGAGCATCTCGACGAGGTCTGGTCATCGTTGCTCGACGCGCTCAGGACCGTGGACGACGATCTCTTCCAGTGGAGCCCCGGCGCGGAGTTCAACTCGATCGCGCTGCTGCTGCGGCACCTTGCCGGGAGCGAGCGGTGGTGGATCGGCGAGGCGGTCGGCGGGATACCGGCTCACCGCAATCGCGAGGCGGAATTCGTTCATGATTCGCCGAAGCGCGAGGACGTGCTTCGCTCGATCGAGGAAGCGCGCACCCGCAGCCGTGGGGTGCTCGCCGGCTTGACCGCGGCGGATCTCGCGGCGCCGATCACGAGCCCAGCAAGCGCTGCGCCGGCACGTCCCACGAAGATGTGGGCGCTCTTCCATTACCTCGCGCATCTCGGCTACCATTGTGGTCAGATCCTGCTGCTCCGCAATCTCGGCCGCAAGATGGCAGCCGCCCAGCAGGGCGGCCCGGCGGCGCCGCGCTAGCCGACGTGGCGGCCATGCGCTGGGAGCTCTGCCCCAAGACGCACGCCCGTTTGGTCCGCATCGTGGCGGCTCTCGGTTTTCGGCATGTCGATCCGGCGCGGGTCTTCTGCGTTCGTGGGTACGGTTCCACGTCCGAGGCGTGGGCGCGCATCTGGGGACTGCCCGCGTTGTGGCAACAGGTGCTCGACATCGGGCCGGCGTATGTTGTCGAGATCATCGAGCCGGAGTTTGACCGGCTGCCCGAGTCGGAGCAGGATCGCATTCTGATCCACGAGCTGCTGCACATCCCCCGCACGTTCAGCGGCGCGATTCGACCGCATCGGACGCCCACGTTTCAGATAACGCGGCGCAGTGTCGAGCGTTACTATCAGCGGTATCTCTCGGCGGTCGTGGGAGCGGAAAATGGAGCGTCGTCGGCGGACGA
>Ga0187782_10001341_pt1 | contig 17777 bp, 13 predicted proteins | sample 0715_SJ02_MP15_2_FD_132454 | JGI IMG/M metagenome (GOLD analysis project Ga0187782, IMG submission 132454) | Tropical peat soil microbial communities from peatlands in Department of Meta, Colombia - 0715_SJ02_MP15_20_MG | ecosystem: Environmental > Terrestrial > Soil > Wetlands > Peat | place...
CGCCGCCTCGTGAAAAGTGATCGCAATGATAACCGGGATGATCCAAATCGTGATAGATGAAATTGCTGGTCACAGCTTTGGCCGACCCGACTAATGAATCTTTTCTTTCTTAAAGATCGTTGCACCTTGTCTGACCAAATGTCTTTTTTCTCGGCGTGTAGCCGGGGGACATTTGTCCTTGTTAAAAGGGACCGGCATCGTGCCAATGAGAATGAGATTGCCATTCTTGTCTTTGGCGTAACCCGCGAAGGACTTTCCTCATGGCGTGCTCCCGCATGGAAATCGACGCAACCGACATCTCAAGTTAACTGCGGCACGCCATTAGTCCAACCCCGCCGATGGGCCAAGCGCCGCCGAAGCACTCGGCTTCGGGAATTTGCGAGGTCTTGGCCAGTAACGCCGCCTAAGCTCACGCTGCAACGGCGGCCAGCAGCTTGTACGCGGCCGGGAGTCACTGCTGCCCTTGGCTGAACTTGCCAACCGGCTCGACCGTGACGGCTAGTTAGGACAATACCAGTAATGACGCCGCCAAGCCCTACCTGTTCTTACGTACATGCCGAATCGATTGTGCAACAGATATTGTCGCTTGGCGCTGTCATATTTGAGCTTGGAAGCGGTGCGGCACCCCTGCCACGGAGGTTGCGTCGCGTTCGCTGATGAGGAGCACAATGCGACTAGGATCGCTGCAACTACTGCGACGTAAGCACCGCTGTGAAAAGGCGCAATTTGGTTCCACATAAAAGAGCTGCGGAGGCTCGCAAGACTCAGCCTTACGTTGCCAACTCATCCAGCAGCGCCTTGGATTCCTTGAGGTCGAGCGTCTTGAACCCCCCAGTGAACCAGCGGTAGCGTCACCTTCTCAGTCTTCAGCAGGATTTCCGAAGGGGTAAATCTCACTTTACGGTTCCGTCGTCACACTGCCTTCGCCGAACCATCGAGGAAGCCATGGCGGACATCATGATCCTCAACTTCGATAAGGATGGAGCACTCGCAGGCGAGCTCCCAGTCCTTGCTCCCAACGTCACAGACGTCGTCCTGATCGTACATGGTTGGAACGAAGGTCCGGAAATGGCGCTGAGCCACTATCAGGAACTCATCGGCCCGCTTGATGCAATTCTCTCTCACAACGCAGCGCGGTGGCGGGGGCACTCAGTCGCCTACTTCGGTGTGATCTGGCCGTCAGCTAAATATGCGGGTGATCTAACGGTGATCGGCATGCGGGCCGATGTTGGCGGTACACCGCCTGCTGGGATCGTTGCAGGCGGACCGAACGCCACGGCTTTGAACGATCCGGATCTAAAAGCGCGTGCTCGGGACGTGGCACAGTTTCTCGGGATCGATCCGGATCGACTTGCTACTCAGGCTTTTGAGGCGACGGCCAACCAAGGCGCACGCGACGCTTTCGTCTTGACGCTTCAGAACGCCACGGCTGGTAGTAGCCCGGCTTTTGCGGATGAGCAGACCAAGGGGGAGTACGACGCCGCTTTTAGTGACACGGGCAGCAATCTCTTTTCCGCCATTGATCATGAGCTGCAGGAGCTGTTCACGAACGTCGCAGACGTGGTCAACGACAATCCGTTAATCGGCTGGCTCAAACAACTGCGCCGCGACGCGAACGCAAAAATCGCCTGGATTCTCAACCTCTTTGCGTATAACGAGATGAAAATCCGCGCCGGTGTCGTGGGTACTGGTCTGGCCGCCCAAGTGCTCACCTCGATGCTGGCTGACAGAAAGCGCGTCCACCTAGTCGGCCACAGCTTCGGTGGCCGCCTCATGACCGCAGCCACCAGCGCCACGGAGGGCAAGATCAGCGATCTGACTCTGCTCGAAGGAGCCTTCTCCCACAACGCGCTCAGCGTCGACCCCGACGGACCGATCAATGGAGCCTTTAGGTCGGTGATCGACGATGCCAAGGTCGCCGGCCGGATCGTCGCTGCGCACAGTGATCATGACGCGGCCGTCTGGATTGCCTATCCGCTAGCATCGCGGGTCTTCCGCGACAGCTATTCGCTTAGGCTGGCGGCGAGTCCACTCGGACAGGTGCTCGGCGGTCCGACGGACCGGTACGGCGCTATGGCGCCAATGGTCCCCAAAACCTACCCGGTGTGAGCCATTCGATCTTTATTGGGACCTCGTTGCCAGCGCTGAACCCCGGTATGTACGCGCTCGATTGCACAAGCTTTGTGGCGTCCCACTCGGACGTATGGAACCAAGGGTCGGCCTATATCGTCGCGGCCGGCCTTCTATCTGACTAGGCGGCTCTACCGTTAAGGTCGGCTCTGAATCTAACTACGACGTTGTTACGCTTGTACGGTTCACCGGCTACCGTTCCGCCGCAACTCTTGATTACGATTGCATCCTTTTGACGAAGACGTGCGGCGTGAACCCGCCATTTCGCCAGTGCAGCAGGAGAAACCGTTCCCCGTTCGGCACCAGATCGCATTCGGCTACTATCCGACGCATGCGCCCGAAATGTCGCTCGGCATCGCCGCCTTGGAAGACCATCGCCCAGTGCTCGGCGCGCGCTAACAGCAATTTTTCGAAATCATAGTCGATCTCGTCGTCGCTCAGGTCCCACTCATGCTCAAGAGCGAGCGGCCAGCCGAGCAGCCGCTTGCCGTCGTCGCTGTAGCGCAGCCACACAAGGTCCCAAAGGAACTCGCGCCAGCCATTCTTGAGGTCCTGGCAAGAGCGACCGCAGGGATGGTAGCCGAGAGAAACGCCCATCTGGCCAAGCTGGCGGTTCAGCTGGTGCGTCCATCCAGTGGAACCCAAGCCGTCAGACGTCATACGGTCCTGCTCGTTGACGTTCTTCGCGACCTTGATAATCGCGGCCTCGACGCCGTCAGGTATCTCAGTTGTCATCGCGCGATCTCCGTTCGTTTCCTTTACGCAGCCGCGGCGTCAAGCGTCGCCGCGCGCATTTGGCGCGAGAAAGGCAAGGAAGAGGCGCTCTAAGCGCGTCGCCTCGCGCGTTGCCCTCGCCCTTTGGCCTGCACGGCTCCCCTAAAATCGCTCATGTCACTTATTGCCCGCTCGATGTAGGGCCTCAGCATTGCGAGGCTGCTTCCCACTGCTTGATCGTGCACGGCGCGGAGCCGATTGTAGCGCTGCCAATGCATCCCTTTCGGCTTTTCGGGAAACGCATTTGCAACGCCCAAATCGCCACCGAGTTGTTCCCGAACTCTTTGAGCCTTGAGTATTAGGCGGTATTGGGGAGCGGCCTGCCGCGTGGCGTATGTCAGCCCGTAGCAATGCCGACAGCGCCAGGGGTACCCAAAAGGCGCATAGAGCTTCCCGACTGTTCGCCCGCAATCACACAGAAAATAGGCTCGCTGTCCGCCGTAGTGCCATGGCAGGTGCGTGATGTGGAGGATTTGATCATCGAGCGTGATGGGTTGCCCCACCGTATCCGCCTTGTCGCCCCATCAATCGCCTCGATTATCTTTATCGAAATCGTTCGGGAATTTCTGCGGTGCGTTTTTGGCCCCAATCTGCGTTACGGGTCACACCGAACGTTCAAGAACCAATTACTCGCCCGTTGCGCGTCACGCCAACGCAGTCAACGTGCGATCGAAATGCGCGTGCAAGGCATCTCGCACGGCATAGCGGTCGTTACGCGCATCAGCGTTTAGCAATCCCTTGCGGACTAGGACATCGATTTCCTTTTCGCGCAGCTGCACCACAACGCAACGAAGACCCGCCCGTCGCCGTCGCCGGTGAGCTTGCATACGTTCGGCCGCGGCGGAGCGGGGCGCGGGCTGCTTCGTCGGTGGGATCAGCGCTGTCTTTGCATCGTGCGTCGTCACTTAGCCCTCACCTGAGACGGCAGCGCGCTCCACAGATGCCCTCGAAGTCCATAGATGCCCGTTCCGTATCATGGGCAACTATGGGTGATTGGGCATGTATGCGTTCTTCAACCAAATTGTAAACGCAACTAGGCTTAACGCCCAGCAATCGGGTGGGACAATCGCGAAAATACTCATTGAGACTCAATGGGACGTTTCGTATGGGTAGGACAGTCTAAGATGCTGAAATGCGCGAATTGTTTAACGCCGCCCCTGGGCACCACAACTAAATTTTTTCCAACATTCGCACCGCGCAACAGGGGCCCATTGTCGTCCAAAGGGATTGACCCAAAATACGCGATAGCTCGCGAGCGTAGCGCGCTGTTTCGGGCGGGATCGGGCGGTAAAGATGAAATTGTCGCACGAAGATCGTCGTCGAAAACGCCGCTGATTTGAGAGAACGTCATGCGAGCGCAGCTCACCTAAAGATGTTGTACTTTACGACACAGTAGAGCGCGCGAACGCCGTCCTTCCAGCCGATCTTCTTGCCCTCGGCGTAGGTCCTGCCGAAATAGGATATCCCAACCTCATAAATTTTCAGATTCGGCAGCTTGGCAATCTTGGCGGTTATTTCAGGCTCGAACCCGAACCTGGACTCCTCAATGCGCAGCCCCTTCAAAATATCCGCTCTAAACGCCTTGTAACCGGTTTCGACGTCGGTCAGGTTGAGATCGGTCAACGCGTTGGAGAGAAGCGTCAGCACACCATTGCCGACACGGTGCCAAAAATACAGTACGCGATGAGCCTCGCTGCCGATGAAGCGCGATCCATACACAACGTCCGCGTGGCCGGCGACTATTGGCTCGACGACACGCGGTATCTCACTTGGGTCATATTCCAGATCGGCGTCCTGAACGATAACGACGTCTCCTGTCGCTGCCGCAATGCCGGTTCGCAACGCCGCGCCTTTTCCCTGATTGCGCTCGTGAAACAGGATCCGCTCGGAAGCCGCAGCGGCTCGCTTGGCGAGGAATTCTCGTGTTCCATCGGTTGAACAATCGTCGATGACGATGATTTCTTTCGGCTGATAGTCGCAAGCTTCGACGCCGGCAAGAACCTTCGCGATGGTCTCGCGCTCGTTGAAACAAGGAATAAGGATGGAGAGCTTCATTTAGACGGCTTAAATCGGATCAGGTCCATGCGAGGCGTGTCGACTCTGCGTGCTGGGTAGCGGCGACGCTGGCCGCCAAGCTTGGCCGGCTCGATCGGATAGGCTCCGGGCACCGGCACGCGCATGGCGTCAGCTCATCACCACCGATACGAACGAAGGGCCAACCGCGGCAGAGGTCGCTCGTCCCGCTTCAACGATCGGCGCCGAACGGGACGCCAACAGAGCGCGATCGTTGATCAAATCTCGGAGTGTGTGCCGCCACGCCGGCAGGTCAAATGGGTCGAGCAGGATTCCAAGGTGCCCGAGGACTTCCGGCAAGGCGCCGCGGTCGGCGGCCACGCAAAGTTTGCCATGGTGCAAGCTTTCGATCGCCGGCAATCCGTAGCCTTCGTAGGCGGATGGAAAAATGGTGAAAAGACAATTCCTGTAAAGCCAGACGATCTCGCCGTCGCTAGCGTCCTCCACGATAAGGATTCTGCCGCGCACTGTGGGATTCTCTCTGATCTCGTGCACAAGCTCGGAGACTTGCCATCCAATCCGGCCGGCGAACACCAGTTGCACGTTTGCCGGTATTTCGGCCGTCTCGACCAGGCGCTCCCAGACTTGATAGGCGAGTCGGTGGTTCTTTCTTGGCTCGATTGTCGAGACGAAAAGCACGAAAGGCGCTCCGGCGAGCTCCGCGATTCGTCCGCGGCTCGGCTCGACCTCAGCGGCGTCCCAGTGCGGGACGCTGATCCTGGCGATCGACGGCGCTGGTATCCTGAAGTGTGCGCAGAACTCCATGTAGTCTTGGCGCGAGCGCTCCGACAGCACCAGGACTTTGTCGGCGCGTCGGCTCGCTTCGACGAGTTGAGCGACAAAGGTCGCCTGATGACTGAGACTGAAATATTGGGGGAATTTCCATGGTATGACGTCGTGGCAGAAAGCCACGAATCGAAAGCCGTATTGGCGCTTCAACTCGTAGATCGCGCCGTTGTCCTCGCCCATCCAATTGAGGTCGCAGGAAAACAAAACGTCACCCGGCCCGAGCGTCAGGGGCTCGCTGACGACGTCGCTGAAGGGATACCAGCGCACGCCGTGCTTATCGAGGCCGTACTTGGGCCTGGTCGAACCTTGCCGTTTGAGCCACTTCAGGAGTGTGTCGTTCAAGCGTCGGAGTGCGCCGCGTTCCGAGAGAGTCCCCTGCAAGGCTTCGAGGACGCGCATCGCGCGTTTGCGGGGCTGCCGCAGCTCCCGCGCCAGGGCGCTTCGTTCGATTTTGGGGATTGCGGGCAGAAGTCGCGCATGTCCGGCGAGCACCGCCCGGGCCATTTCTTTGTCCACGAGGCCGAGCCCTCTGACGCGCGGATTAAACACCGAGAATTCGACGGTCATCGTCGCATCCTCGAAGGCGAGGTGCGCAAGCTGCTGTTCGACGCGCACGATTCCAACCGGCGGCCCGAACCAGCCAGCGCTTATCGTCAAGTCGAATATCAAGCGTGGCATCCGCCCTTAGGTCCCCATGCCGTTGGCGCGGTCGTCAGGCCAGGCCGCTCGCCGAGGCCAACTCATGCCTGCACACCGTTCGGAACCCGGGAAGGGACCTGCAGGGCCGCCGCACGCATTTCATCGAAGTTCCATCATCGGTGAAGAGCAGACATGGCCTGGGCCTTCGGAAATGTCCACTAACCGTCCAACCCCGACGTGGCGGGTTCCTGGCGCGCCGGTTTGATCCGACCCGTCGGAATAACATCCGTCGGACGGAGAAATACGCAACGGGCGCGGACCGTCACCGACGGTTGAGCTTGTCGAACCGACTTCCTATTTCCGTTTGGCATCAGGCTGGGGGACTGTCATGTCAGACAGCATAAGGATCCTCTCTATCGATGGCGGCGGTATTCGCGGCATCATCCCGGCGATGTTCATTCAAGCCTTGCTGGGCGGGCTTAAGGCGCAGGACGCCTTCCATATTATCGCCGGCACGTCGACCGGGGGAATCATCGCGTGCGGCCTGGCGAAACCGGATCCTCTCGGTCTTCAAGGCATCATCGATCTTTACGTCCAGCACGGCGGCGAGATTTTCAAGAAGGGCGTGGGGGAGGCGGCTCACTACCTGCATGATCCGCGATACAAGCCGACGGCTCTGGAGACTTACCTCGCTTCCCAGCTCGGCAGCACGCATCTCTCCGAAGTCAAGAATGTCGAATTGCTCGTTCCGAGCTACGCGATAGGACTTCCAAAAGCGGACTCATCCGGCAGCACAGCTGCGCCGATGTTCTTCCGAAGTTGGCAGGCCAGAGGCTTGCTGCTCGGCGAGGGCGCTACGAGCGCCGAATATGACTTCAAGCTCGATGCTATTGCGCGCGCCACGTCGGCGGCGCCGACATTCTTCCCTCCGGCGACGATCGTCAACAAGGCCGGTCAGCCGTTCACCATGATTGACGGCGGCGTGTTTGCGAACAACCCGACGATTTGCGCGATGGTGGAAGGCTATCATCTGTATCATTCGAGGAAATTCATGGTCGTTTCCATCGGAACCGGCAGCGAGCCTGCACGCATCAATACTTCCGCTGCCGCGCCTTGGGGCGACATATCTTGGGCGTTGCCGATCATGTCGATTTTTCAGGACGGCAGTTCGCAGACGGTCTCCGTCGAAACCGACGAACTGCTCGGCGATTATCATTGGCGATTCGATGTCTCGCTGGCAACAAAGACGCCTGAGAGCGAGACCGTGGACGCAAGCATGGATGATGCCTCGCCCGCGAACATAAAAGCTTTGGTGGACAAGGCCAAACAGATGATCGACGCGGAGCGCGATCGGATCGAAAGCTTGGCGAAGATATTGGCCGAGCCTAAGGCCAATGTTCAACCAAGGGGGACGAAACCTGAAAAAGGCATTTTGATTACGCCGCAAGCAGCGGCGAGCGCCTGACAGCGATTGAATAGACGCCGCGTTCCGCCTCCGGCACCGTCTGACTCTTCGGATGCACTAGGGCCATTCGCCGCGCCTTCAGCCGATCCCCGGTCGCGCCTCGGTGGTCGCAATCCAGATGCCGGCAAAGACGGCGACAAGGCCGATGACGAGATTGGGCGTGATCGGCTCGCCGACGAGGACGCCTGCGAGCAACGCGGCGGCGACCGGATTGACGGTCATGGTGCTGGCGACGCGGGTCGGCGTGGTTCGCTCGAGCGCCAGCACCCACAGAATGAACGCGAGCGCGCCGCCGAAAATCCCGAGATAGATTCCGGCGATCCATTGCGATGTGCCGAAGTCTTCGAGCACGGCGAGGCGGCCGGTGACAAGCCCGACGACGATGAGCGCCGCCGCGCCCGCCCCCATGCCGAGCGCGAGGAAGCCGAGCGCGCTTGATCGCGCGATGAAGGGGCGAGACCAGACATTATAGAACGCCATGCACAGGACGGCGCCGGTCATGATCAGTTCGCCGCGCCAGGCCCCGGGCGGCGCCGCGGAAAGCCCGGAGGCGAGCGCGGCGAACACGCCGAGGATGGCGATGCCGACGCCGGCCGACTTGCGCGCAGTCAGCGGCTCGACGCGGAGGACGCCGCCGACCACCATGGTCTGGAGCGGCAGGGTCGAGAGCGCGAGGCTCGCTCGCGCCGCCGTGGTGTAGCTGATCGCGAGATTATAGAGGATGAAAAACAACCCGTAGAAGCAGAGACCGAGCACCGCGATGCCGACCACATCGCTGCCGCGCGGCCAGCGCGCGCGCAGCACGAGCGCGATCGGCAGCACGCAAGCAAAACCGATGCCCCAGCGCAGAATCGCAAGCGTCAGCGGATCGGCGTCGCCGGAAAGGTAGCGGGTGATCGCGGCCGCCGTTCCGCCAAGCGAACTGGAGACAATCGCGAGCAGGACCCCGAATGTCTCGCCCACCCCGCCTCCTGCCGTCACCCGATCCGATGTCCACCATCCCGACCAGGGTTGTTTTAGCAACTACCCCGGAGGTAGTCGCGCTACGCGGCAAGTTGGCGGCGGCGCGACAGACTATCCTGTCGGTCCGCACCGGAATGTGCCACCATTCACGCGGTGGTCGTAGGGAAATCGAGTCCGGAGCTCGTGGTGCCGCGTGACGGAGATTTCGCGACGCGGCTCCGGGCTTGGCGGCAGCGCCGCGGCTGGTCGCAGCTCGACTTTGCCGGTCGCGCCGGCGTCTCGCAGCGGCATGTGAGCTTTCTGGAGCTGGGGCGCGCCGCTCCCAGCCGCGACATGGTCATCCGCCTGGCGGCGACACTCGATTTGCCGCTGCGTCAGCAAAACGCGCTCCTCGTCGCCGCCGGCTATGCGCCGGTCTGGCGGGAGACCGACCTCGCCGCGCCGGAGCTGACCCAGGTGCGCGATGCGCTCGCCTATATTATGGCGCAGCAGGAGCCGTTCCCGGCGGTCGCGGTCGACCGGCACTGGAATTTGCTTACAGCCAATCAGGGCGCGGTGCGGCTCGTCGAATTTCTGGTCGGCCCGCTCGCTCCCGATGCGCGGATCAATCTCGCCGACGCGCTGGTCGCGCCCGACGTGCTGCGGCCGTTCCTCGTCAATTGGCCGGACGTGGTGCGCTATTTCATCCGCAGCGTCGAGGCCGACGCGGTCGCCGACGCCAGCGCCGGCACCGCCGCGTTGCTCGAGCGATTGCTGCGCTACGAAGGCGTCGAGCAGGTCGTCAAAGCCGCCGTGAGCGATCTTCCCGCCGGGCCGGTCCTGCCGATGCATTTCCGCAAGGGCGAAATTGCCTTGCGGCTGTTTACAACCATCGCCACGCTCGGCACGCCGCAGGACATCACGGTGCAGGAGCTTCGCATCGAATGCTTCTTCCCGATGGATCAGGACACGGCGAGCGTGCTCCGCGCCTGGGCGCCCACATCGAAGCCGTAGCGCTGCCGCCTCAAGCGAACGACACCTGCGGATGCAATCGGTTCTTGCGCGATCGGCGTCCGCGCCACGAGAGCAACACAAGAGATCGCGCTACGGACGATTCGCGCCCTTTACCGGGTCCGACGTTAATTAAGAAGGCGTAAATGGATGTTGGCTAGTTAGGAGGCAGGCCGGTCGCCAACGCGGCGCGGGGACCATGTTCCGAATCCTAAACTGCCTGACGACGCAGCACGATTGGCGCCTGGTCATCGTTGCCGGCGTCGTTTGCTTTCTCTCGAGCCTGACCGCGATCACGTTATTCTATCGCGCGCGCTCGACCGCTGGGATGGCGCGCGCCGTCTGGATCGCGGCCTCGGGGGCTGCGACCGGCTGCGGCATATGGGCGACGCATTTCTTGGCGATGCTTGCCTATGAACCCGGCGTGCCGCTGGCCTACGACATCTATCTGACGACCTTGTCGCTGCTTGCGGCGGCGACGGTCACGGCGGGCGGCGTGGCGGCGGCGGTTTTCATTCCCGGCCGCTGGGGCGCGCCGATCGGCGGCGGCATTATCGGGGCCGGCGTTGCCTCGATGCACTTTCTGGGCATGGAGGCGCTTGAGCTTCCCGGCCACGTCGAATGGGACGTGCCCCTAGTCATCGCCTCGATCGTCCTCGGCATGGTCCTGGGCATGGCCGCGCTCGCCGTTGCCGTGCGCTGGCAAGGATTCCGGGCGCTGTGGGCGTCAGCGCTCCTGCTCACGCTGGCTATCGTCTCGCATCATTTCACCGCCATGGGCGCAGTCGAAATCATTCCCGATCCCACGCGCGCAGTTGCGGCGCTGTCGCTGTCGCCGGCCTTACTCGCGGTCGCCATCGCCAGCGTCGCGGTCGCGATATTGGGCATGAGCCTGGTCAGCGCCTTCGCCGATCGCCGGCTCGACGATCAAGGCCGCCTGCTCGCCATAGCGTTGAACAATATGAACCAGGGCGTGGTGATGCTGGACATGACCGGACGTCTCGTGGTCTGCAACGATCGCTATCTCGCCATGTACGGATTGTCCGCTGACGTGATCAAACCCGGCATCACGCTGATGGACATGATCCGTCATCGATTCGCCAAGGGCAGCCTGCAACGCGATCCGGCCGAATATTGCGCCGAGCTCAACGCGGCGATGGCAGCCGGCAAGACCGTCAGTTTCGTGACCGAGGCGCCGGACGGTCGTTCCATTGCCGTGATCAACCGGCCGATACCCGGCGGCAACTACTGGGTCGGCACGCACGATGACATTACCGAGCGCCGCTCGGCGGAGCGAAGAAACACGTTGCTGGAGGAGCAGCAGGCGCGGCGCGCCGTAATCGACGAGGCCATCGTTTGGTTCCGCGAGAGCGTCGAGCGGGTGTTGCAGACCGTCAGCGAGAGCGTCGCGGCGATGAAGTCGACCGCGACCACCTTGTCGGCGACGTCGCGCGAGACGACGGCGTACACCGCCGGGGCCGTCGACACCTCGAACGAGGCGGTCGAAAGCGTCGACGTCGCCGCGACCGCGGCGCACGAATTGTCCAAGTCGATTGCCGAGATCAACCACCAGCTGGTCCGCGCGTCGGACGTCGTCAAGGCCGCGTCGGTCGAGGCGCGATCGACCAACCATGACATCGCCGGCCTCGCGCAAGCGGCGCAGAAAATCGACGATGTGGTCAAGCTCATCCAAAGCGTCGCCGGCCAGACCAATCTTTTGGCGCTCAATGCCACGATCGAGGCGGCGCGCGCCGGCGCCGCCGGCAAGGGGTTCGCCGTCGTCGCTTCCGAGGTCAAGGCGCTGGCCGTGCAGACGGCAAAAGCGACCGACGACATCGCCGCGCAGATCGCGGCGGTGCAGGGCTCGACGCAAAGCGCGGTTCGCGCGATCGGCAACGTCACCGGCCGCATGGGCGAGATTCAGCAATTCACTGCTGCGATTGCGTCGGCGGTCGAGCAGCAGCATGTCTCGACTAGCGAGATCTCGAACAACGTTGCGGAGGCGGCTGCCGGCGCGAAATCCGTGGCCTCGGTGTTGCACCGCGTCACCGGAGCGATCGCCGATATGCACAGCTCGGCTGATACGGTGCTGGCGGCCTCGCAGGCCGTCGAGAAGGCCGCCGACAGCCTGCGCGGCAGCATCGACGGCTTTCTGCGCAAAGTCGCGCTCTAGCGGCGGCCCAGGCTCAGGCGGCGCGGCCGCGCGCCGGTGTCACCGCGATGCGCACCAAGGTCGTGATGATGTGCAAGCTCGCCTTGATCGAGCCACGCCTATTGCCGGCGACTTTCGACTGGCCGCCAGTGCGGCGTCAAATCCTTGCGCCGCGGACCGCAAAGGGTGACGCGGCGCTTCGTTCCGGCCGGAGCGCGGCCCGAAGGATGCCGGCGAAGCCATCTTCTCCGCGGCCGGCCGCTGGATTATTCTGCGGCTCACGAACACTTGCGGGCGCCGGCGCAGGAACCGCGACCCTACGCAGGTTTTTGACGATGGACGGGGATCAACACCTTAAGGGAGGTTGGTCATGTCGCGTTTCGCAGTGCTGGTAACGATCGCGCTCATCGGCGCCGTCGCCGCCAAGGCCGGGCCGTGCACGACGGAAATTGCGCAACTTCAGCGCCAAATCAGAGCCACGGCAACGGCCCAGGCGGGCGGGCCTTCGGCGCGGCAAACCGTCGGCGCGCAGTTGCATCACCAGCCGACCCCGAACGCGGTGGAGAGTGCGGAGAGCAGAGCCAGCGCCGATGCCGCCGCCGCCCTCGACCGCGCCCGACAAGCAGACGCCGCGGGCGACGCGCAAGGTTGCCACCAGGCCGTCGACCAGGCGCGGTGGCTTTACGGGGTCGAGTAGCTTCGCGCTGGCGACGAAGTTGCCGCCTCAATACGCTTCTTCGGCGTAGACCGGATCGACTGAGCGCGCCCACGGCCCGTAAAATTTCTCCAATAGCTCTTGCGCCGGAGTCGTGCCCCGGGCGAGCCGGTCCTCCAGCACGTCGAGGTAGCGGGTCTCGTCCGCACCGCCGAGATCGTAGTGCTTGCGCCGGGCAAGCCCGCCGCGCGCGAGCTTGAGAACGTCGGTGGCGATCGCCAGCGTGCTGCGGCCGCGCACAGTAGCGGCGAGCGCCTGTTTCGGCACCGCGTCGCGAAGCTGCTGGCGCTCGCCGGCGGTCCAATCCTTGACCAGGTCCCAGGCGGCGTCGAGGCTGACATCGTCATAGAGAATGCCGGCCCAGAAGGCCGGCAGCGCGAGCAGATTCGCCAGCGGGCCGGAGTCGGCGCCGCGCATCTCCAGATAGCGCTTGAGCCGCACCTCCGGGAAGATCGTACTGACATGGTTGGCCCAATCCGAGATCGTCGCGCGCGCCCCGGGCATGCCGGGGAGCCTGCCGGCCATCAGGTCGCGGAACGATTGGCCGGCGACATCGACGTAGTCGTCGCCGTGCTTGACGAAATACATCGGCACATCGAGCGCGTAATCGACCCACCGCTCGAAGCCCATGCCGGGCTCGAACGCCCACGGCAACATGCCGGCGCGCGCGTTGTCGGTGTGACGCCAGATCTCCGAACGGAAGGAGAGAAAGCCGTTGGGCTTGCCCTCGGTGAACGGTGAGTTCGCGAACATCGCGGTTGCCACCGGCTGCAGCGACAACGACACGCGCAGCTTCTTGACCATGTCGGCTTCGGATGAGAAGTCGAGATTGGTCTGCACCGTGCAGGTCCGGTACATCATGTCGAGGCCGAGGGTGCCGACCTTCGGCATGTAGGCGGTCATGATCTTGTAGCGGCCCTTGGGCATGGTCGGCATCTCGGCGCGCGTCCAGCTCGGCGTCATGCCGATGCCGAGAAAACCGATACCGAGCGGGCGTGCGACCTCGCGCACCTGGGCGAGATGCGCCATCAATTCGCTGGAGGTCTGGTGCACCGTCTCGACCTGCGCCCCGGATAACTCGAACTGCCCGCCGGGCTCGAGCGTGATGGCGCCGCCGCCGGTCACGTCCGACAGGCCGATGACGTTCTCGCCTTCCATGATCGGCTGCCAGCCGAGCAGATGCTGCATGCCTTCGAGCAGCGCGCGGATGCCGCGGCGGCCCTGGTAGGGCACCGGGTGATGTTCGGCGAGGGTGAACGCGAATTTCTCGTGCTCGGTCCCGATGCGGAAACGCGACTTCGGCTTGACGCCTTGAGCGATCCAATCGACGAGTTCGTCGCGCCGCTCAATCGGCGTCAGGTCGACCTGATCACGTGCCATGGGATACCCGCGGCAATGGCCGGTACCTGGAGAGGTAATGATCGGCGCAAGAGATCGTCAGGCCGCCTTGCGCTTGTCGGGCGGGAAGCGGCCGTAGAAGCTCTCGCCGTTTTTCGCCATGTCGCGCAACAGCTTGGGCGGCTTGAACCGCTCGCCATGGCGCTTGGCGAGGCCGTTGCACAATTCGACGAAAGCCTTGGCGCCCATGCCGTCGATGTAGGAGATGGTGCCGCCGGTAAACGGCGCATAGCCGAAGCCAAGGATCGAGCCGACATCGGCTTCGCGCATGTCGGTGACCACGCCCTCCTGGACGCAGCGCGCTGATTCGAGCGCCTGGATCGCGAGCAGCCGGTGCTTGAGCTCGGCGATGTCGAGCGTGTCGGGATCGAGCTTGGTCGCCTGCAGGTCGGCAAGGCCAGGCCACAACCGCTTCGGTCCGCTCTGTGGGTAGTCGTAGAAGCCCTTGCCGTTCTTGCGGCCGTAGCGCCCGCGCTTCTCGACCATCTCTTCCAGCAACGACCGTTGCCGCGGATCGATCGCCTGCGGGCCGAGATCGGCTTCGGTCGCCTTGAGCACCTTCCAGGCGAGATCGACGGCGACCTCGTCGGTCAGCGACAGCGGGCCGACGGGCATGCCGGCAAGCCGCCCGACATTCTCGATCATCGCTGCGGGGATGCCTTCGGCCAGCATCAGCTGACCCTCGCGGATATAGGTGCCGACGACGCGCGAGGTATAGAAGCCGCGCGAATCGTTGACGACGATCGGGGTCTTGCGGATCGCGCGGACATAATCGAGCGCGACCGCGAGCGCCGTGTCGCCGGTCTTTTTGCCGCGGATGATTTCGACCAGCATCATGCGGTCGACCGGCGAGAAGAAGTGAATGCCGACGAAGCGCTTCGGCTCCTTGAACGAAGCCGCGAGCGAAGTGATCGGCAAGGTCGAGGTGTTGGAGCCGAAGACCGTATCCTTGCCGATCGCCGCCTGCGCCTTGGCGATCACCTCTTCCTTGATCTTGCGGTCCTCGAAAACGGCTTCGATGATCAGATCGCAGTCCTTGAGGCCGGCATAGTCCGGCGTCGGCGTGATGCGCGCGAGCACAGCGTCGCGGTCGGCGGCGGTGGCGCGGCCGCGGTTGACCTGGTCGGTCAGCAGCTTTTGTGAATGCGCCTTACCCTTGTCTGCGGTCTGCTGATCGCGGTCGATGAGTATGACATCGATGCCGGCGAGCGCGCTTACATAGGCGATGCCGGCGCCCATGAAGCCGGCGCCGAGGACGCCGATCTTCTTGATCGGCTTCGCCGGCACCTCGGCCGGCCGCCGCGCGCCCTTGTTGAGTTCCTGCATGGAGAGAAACAGCGAGCGGATCATCGCCGCTGCCTCGGGCGAGCGTAGGATTTTCGCGAAGTAGCGGGATTCGACACGCAGTGCCTGGTCGATCGGCAGCTGCAGGCCCTCATAGACCACCTGCATGATGGCCCGCGCCGCCGGATAATTGTCGTAGGTCTCGCGGCGATAGAGCGCGTTCGCGGGCGTGAACACCATCAGGCCGGCCTTCGAATAGACCGGGCCGCCGGGCAATTTGAAGCCGTCGAGATCCCAGGGCTGCTTTGCCGTGCCGCCGGCTTTGATCCAATCCTTGGCGGTGCGGACGAGATCGGCCGCGGGCACTATCGCGTCGATGAGCTTCATCCCCTTGGCGCGATTGAACGCGATGTGGTCGCCCTTGAGCAGGAACTGCAGCGCGTCGACCGGCTGCAGCATGCGGGCGATGCGCTGCGTGCCGCCGCCGCCCGGGAACAGGCCGACTTTGATCTCGGGCAGGCCGAGCCGCGCCTTGTCGTTGTCGGCGGCGACGCGATGATGACAGGCGAGCGCTAGCTCGAAACCGCCGCCCATCGCGGTACCGTTGATCGCCGCGACCCACGGCTTGCCGCAGGTCTCGATGCGGCGGAACAGCTGCGAGGCCTTGCGCACCTCCTCGAACAGGCGCGCGTTCGCGGCCTCCTCGCCTTGCGATTTTTTCAATTCGGCGTAGGCGCGGTTTTGCGTTTCCAGCATGGAGAGGTCGGCGCCGCCGCAAAAGCTATCCTTGCCCGAGGTGATGACCGCGCCTTTGATCGCCGGATCGGTGGCGACCTTCTCGACGATCGCCGCGAGCTCCTCGCCGACCTTCGTGTCGATCACGTTCATCGATTTGCCCGGCATGTTCCAGGTGACGAGCGCGATGCCGTCGGCGTCGACGTCGAGGGTGAAATTGGTGAAGCTCATTTTTTCAGCTCCCTGGGCCGGTCATTTCCGGCCCGTGAAGCGGGCTGACGCCCGCGCCCCCGGAATGAGGAGTTACGAATACGGTGTTCCGTCCTTGTGGGTGTAGCGGTCGCCCTGTTCGTCGCCGATGGCAACGAGATCGACGTCGGGATACTCGGCCCGCTCGTGCTTAAAGCGCGAGCCGATCTCAAGGTAGACCGCCTCGCGCGTGCTCTTGTTGACCAGATGGTGTCCGTTGCGAACGTTGGCCTTGAAACCCGCCGCGTCGCCCGGCTTGAGTACGGTCTCGCCGTCGTCCTCGATCAGCACCACTTCGCCCGCGAGGATATAGACGAACTCGTCTTCCTTGTGATGCCAGTGACGCAAGGCGGAGGCAGCGCCGGGCTTGAGCGTGGTGATGTTGACGCCGAACTGGTCGAGGCCGGCGGCGTCGCCGAGCCGCTTGCGGGCGCGGCCGGCGACCACCCGGCGGAACGGCTCCGGATAGTCGGTGCCGTCATACACCCGCAGCTTGGCGATATCGATCTTCGGCATGCCGTTCGCCCCTGCTCGCCGATCGCGGCGTGCGCCGAGAAGGCCGATCACACCCGCTCGATGATCGTGGCGGTGCCCATGCCGGCACCGATGCAGAGCGTGACTAGCGCGGTCGAGAGGCCGCGCCGCTCCAGCTCGTCGAGCACGGTGCCGAGGATCATCGCGCCGGTCGCACCGAGCGGATGGCCGAGCGCGATGGCGCCGCCATTGACGTTGATCTTGGTGTGGTCGATGTCAAACGCCTGCATGTAGCGCAGCACGACCGAGGCGAACGCCTCGTTGAGCTCGAACAGGTCGATGTCGGTGAGCGTCATGCCGGCGCGCTTGAGCACCTTCTTGGTCACGTCGACCGGGCCGGTCAGCATGATCGCCGGCTCGGAGCCGACATTGGCAAAGGCGCGGATGCGCGCCCGCGCCTTCAGATCCGCCTTCTTGCCGGCCTTGCCGTTGCCGAGCAGCACCGCGGCGGCGCCGTCGACGATGCCGGAGGAATTGCCGGCATGGTGGACGTGATTCACGAACTCGACCTCCGGGTGCTTCTGGATCGCGACCGAATCGAAGCCGCCCATCTCGCCCATCTGCACGAAGGACGGCTTAAGCGCGGCGAGCGACTGCATCGTCGTCTCCGGCCGCATGTGCTCGTCCTTGGCGAGAATCGGCAGGCCGTTGACGTCGCGCACCGTCATTACCGATTTGCCGAAGCGGCCCTCTTCCCAGGCGGCGGCCGCGCGCTTCTGGCTCTCGACCGCGTAGGCGTCGACATCGTCGCGGGAGAAGCCGTATCTGGTGGCGACGAGATCGGCGGAAATGCCCTGCGGCATGAAATATTCGGCGACGGCAATCGACGGATCGACTGCCCAGGCGCCGCCGGACGAGCCGATGCCGACGCGGCTCATCGATTCGAC
>Ga0187782_10001342_pt1 | contig 17773 bp, 11 predicted proteins | sample 0715_SJ02_MP15_2_FD_132454 | JGI IMG/M metagenome (GOLD analysis project Ga0187782, IMG submission 132454) | Tropical peat soil microbial communities from peatlands in Department of Meta, Colombia - 0715_SJ02_MP15_20_MG | ecosystem: Environmental > Terrestrial > Soil > Wetlands > Peat | place...
GACATTCGGCGGCAAGGGAACAAACCTGGGCAGTCCTTACACCACAGACATGAACGGCGCAACCGGCACCAACGTCGGAGCGTATCAATCTGGTAATTCGGACCCAGTGCCCACTCCACCCACTGGACTCAGTGCAGTGGTGCAATAAACAACGCTCTGGCGTGGACATTGGTCTATGCCGGGCGAAAATGAGTGTTTCAAGAATGGTTCGGCGAACCCTGGAGGCAACTCCGTGGGTTCGATATATTGGTGCGGCATTTTGGTGTCCGCAGCTTCTGAACATCAACTTGCGCCCCTGAAGCCGATTGCGAACACATTTCTCCCGTCCCTGAATTGAGCTGGATAAACCCCTTCTTCCTTGCCACGCGATTCTGGGCACTGCTCAGAATCGCGTGAAGTTCGTGCGCGCCTAGACCAAGGACGGGAACGATCCTGTTTGTTTGAAAAAAGTGGGCTGTCATGTACGAAACAGAAGCGAACACAAGAGTTGAGTCCGCGCAGCAGATCCCTTCCGAGGTGCTCGCGGCGTTTGCGGGACTTCAAGGGCAGCTGTTGATGCGTACCGTCTTGCCTTGGAGCGAGCATTGCACCGAGTGTGTCTGGCCTACTTGCTATTCGAGCTGCGACCTTTACAGCCCGCGCGAGGATGGAAGATGCCGTAGATTTGTGGATGGCATGGTGAGGATCGACTGTCCCAACGCCTTGAATCACTATTTGCTGAAGATTCGATTCAAGCAGTGGGGGAAGCTGTGGACGCCCGGGAACGTGCGGCTCCGGTCAATCGAGGAGGCGGAGAGGATTGAGAGACGGGACCGTCAAGTGGGTACGATCTTGTACCACCTTCCCCTGCCGGCCCAGATCAGAAAAACCATCACGGGTAAACGATACAGCATGAAGAAGAGGTTAGCACTCAGAAGCAAACCCGTGAACAATGCACCGACCAGTTTTTTGCTTGAGTGTTTCAACCCGCTAAAACAGACGATAACCCTTTCTCTTACCATCCGATCATTCGACAAGCACCAGAGGATTCCGTTTCAGAAGCTGATCGATCTAAAGCCGGGGTTCCAGGCCGTTCACGTGCCATTTGAAGAGATATCACGGGTTATCGACGTGAATTCGCTCTTTCACGTCGAGCTCATGCCCAACGAGATCGGAGAACAGATTACTCTGTACTTCGGACTGATGGAGTTTGTACGAGAGGCTGCCCAGCTTTCGGAGACGGAAAACAAGAAGGTTAAATGCGTGGTCTGGGATCTGGATAACACTTTGTGGGATGGGATCCTCGTGGAGGATGGTCTAGAAAACATACGCCTCAGGACGGAAGTCGTCACCATCATCAAGGAACTGGATCGGCGAGGCATCTTGCAATCGGTTGCGAGCAAGAACAATTTTGAAGATGCGATGCGTGCGCTCAGATACTTCCAGATCGCGGAACTCTTTTTGTGTCCTCAGATCAGTTGGGGCCCGAAGGGACAGGCGCTTGGCGCCATCGCGGCACAGTTGAACATTGGCGCAGATACGTTGCTATTTGTAGACGATTCAGAATTTGAATTGCAACAGGTGAAAGAGGCTTGTGCAGCAGTACGCGTCCTTGACGCGAGGAACTACGCATCGATTCTCGAAATGAAGGACTGTCAGGTTCCGGTGACTGCGGAAAGCATGGATCGTAGGAAGATGTACCAGGTGGAGCGCGTTCGACAGGATCTTGCGGCCGGCTTCAAAGACGACTACAAAGCATTTCTGAGGCATTGTGAGATCCAGCTGCGCGTTGGACCGCTGACGGAAGAAAATCTCGAGCGTGTGCATGAACTCACCCAACGCACAAACCAGATGAATTTTTCCGGAAACCGATATGATCGGAACGTCCTAAAAAAGATCGTGCAAACCTCGTATCTAGATACCTATGTGCTCTCCTGCGAAGACCGCTTCGGTAGCTACGGAATCGTTGGATTTGGAATTGTTGATCGGCGCGAGCCGCGACTTACGGACTTGATGTTCAGCTGCAGGGTGCAGTCGAAGCGAGTGGAACACGCTTTTCTGGGATTCATTCTGCGCAAGTACGTTGCGATGGCCCGTGCGGATTTCCAAGCTGATTATCGGAAGACTCCGCGAAACCTGCCGTCAGGACAAGTCTTCTCCGATCTTGGCTTGCGGGAGGTTGGTGTCCGGGATGGGGTGACGGCGCTCGTGTTTCCAAAAGACAAGGAAGTTCCGGATGACGGCATCATCAAGATCATTGTTCAGGAAAGCACTCAGCCAGTTGGCGGAAGATGAGCTTACGATCTCAACTCGGGAAAGCACGACAGCTATTAATGTCCACGGTTCATCGTCGCCCGGTCTTACTGGCGAATGACCGACCGGTCGTGTCATTCTGCTTTGATGATTTTCCGCGCACGGCTTATACCGTTGGCGGCGCGATTCTGACAAGCTTCGGCGCCCGCGGTACTTACTACGCAGCGCTTGGGCTGATGGGCACGCAGAACGAACTCGGCGATCAGTTCACGCGGCGGGACCTGGACTCGTTGCTGGCAGACGGCCACGAGTTGGCCTCTCACACGTTCAGCCACATGTCCTGCCGCGGCACGCCATTGTCGACGTTCGAAGGCGACGTGCAAAGAGGAAGGGCGGCCCTTGCCGAGATAACTGGTCGCGACCCGGTCAATTTCGCTTATCCTTTCGGCCATGTGAGCGTAGCTGCCAAAAAGAGAGTGGGCATGCAGATGAGGAGTTGCCGTGGCACCTACGGCGGATGGAACAGACCGGCAGCGGATCTCAACTTGCTTCGGGCGAACAGCCTGTACGGTGATGCTGAGCGACTTTCAGAAACGAAGTCTTTACTTGCAGACAACGAACAACATGAAGGCTGGTTGATCTTTTATACGCATGACGTGCGACAGAATCCCACGCAATTTGGGTGCACTCCCGAACTTCTGGAAAAAACGGTCTCTGCTACTCTGGAACGAGGATTTCGTATCATCCCTGTAGAACAGGTTCTAACGTGTGCCCAAGCATTCTGCGATTCTTAGTCTACAGCACTGATTCCTGCCTGGCGGATCAATTCCGCCACCGGCACCCCCATCTCAACCTGCTTCAGCACTGTCACTATCTTCCACAGCAGACCGCTTCCTCTTCAAGAAAGAATACGGTGAACACCTACGGAGAATCAGGGCGGATAATGGTTGGCCGAGCCGTTAAATCTCCTTCTAGATCGGCAACGAACAGGATGCCTTCGGTCTCTCCGTGCCGTTCCAAAAACCAGCGAGCGTCCTCCTCGCGGTCAACCATTTGAATATTACGGCCTGCGAAATAAATTAGATTCGGGGAAACGCCTTCACCAGGCTTGCGGCGGAGCATAAAAATAACTTGGTTTAGGCTCGACTGCTGCCGAATAGCCATGCCCAGTCGCGAATTTGCTGGATGGAGATCGTTTCTGCGATGGAGGTATTGTGCCGTCGCGGCCAGGCAAACAACAATTACTGCAAGCGTACAGCGCGTCAAAAGAGGGCTAACCTGAACCTGATCGGTGCATTGACCCCAAGAGTGCTGCGCGAGGTTATCCATCAGGAAAACAGCTATCAAGACCAAGAATGGGGCCGCTTTGAGCGTCGCATAGTTGTGGATCGCTGTGTGGTTCGCCAGCAAGATGTGATCTATCGCCACCGGCAAGCCAAAAAGGAAGGCTGCTCGCCGTACTTCGGTTGTCCAGCGGAGCGACCGGGAGAGCCGCGGAACAAAAAGATAGAGAAAAATGAAGCCGAATAGCAACAATGCCAATGGCGTATACTGTTCCCGATACCGAGAGGCAATCCCGAAATATGTGTGGGGGTTCCACAGGGTCAAACCTTTGTCGGAAGCATTACTGACGCCTGCCCGGTCCTCAAAACGCGAAGCCAGCTGCAGCAGAAAGCCGCGTAGACCGCTGATGGATGAATACTCGATAGTTACAACTACCCCAGCCAGACCGGCAGCGATCGTGGCCAAGCCCGCTAGCCAGTAATCGATCGGTTGGCGGATGCGTCGAAAGAGGGACCAGCAAAAGAATGTAGCCGCCGCAGCCATACCCAGCCAATCGCAATAGCAGGCGAGAAACGTCAGCACCCCAAAAAGCGCCAGATTCATGTTTTTGCGCTTCGAATGGTCTTGTGCAGCGCAATAGAAATAAGCCGCCATCATCCAAATAGGTACGACCAGGATCAGTGGGAAATAAAGATTCCCCAAGCTAAGCAAAACAGCACGATTGAACAGAAACAGAGACACACCCAAAACTGCCACTTGGCGCGCCACGGCTCGATCCTCGTTGCTGCAAACCCGCTCCAAAATCGCGTACAACAAAAAAGTTGCTGGCAATAACGCAGCAAGGTTAATCGCCTTCAGCCATATTGCCTGAGGAGGAAGATGGAATAGCTTTAGCGTCCAGAATGCGAGCAGAAATGCCAAGGGTGGAAAAGCAACGAAATAAGAGTTGCCTTGGTGATCGAAAATTGCAGCATTCAAACCGTATGAGATAAATCTGTCGGCCGGATTCGGATAGGTCATCAGCAGGGAATAGTGCGCTTGTGGTAATCCAACCGTGTTCCAAATCGAGATGGTCAATAGAGAATGAAGGGTGAGCCAGTCATGTTCCCCATCTAATGGCCTCGTGAGGAAGGGAATCCTACAAAGCACGGATACCGAGAACAAAATAGTAATTGTGATTAGCGCATTGCGACGACTCATCGCTCAAAGGGTAGCAAGTTCGTGTATTTGCTGAACAGTTTCGCATACGAGGTCCTTTTCGCCAAGTGCGATTTTTCAACCCTCTTGGGCATCCCTATGGAAGAACCAAGGCCTTGTGAAGCATAGGTACAACGAGCACTGCCGGCATGTGCACTAATCGACACCGCGATGGACAGCGACGAGTGTTAGGCTGGAAGTCATCAAGAACTGTCCAAATGGGACCTAATCTATGCGAAAACGTGTTCTTCTTGCCTTCCTCCTGCTGATGTTCGCGTTGACGGCCGCAGAAGGTTGCGGCACAGACTTTTACGTTCGCAAAGGCGCATCGGGCTCCAACAACGGCACAGATTGGAACAATGCCTGGAACGAGATGAATCAGATCAACTGGTCGAGCGTGGCGTGTGGAGATACCATTTGGCTGGCAGGCAACAACGGCGGTACACCCTACTCGACGAATCTCACCCTGAACAAGTCTTGTACTTCCTCGACTGTGGTCAATGTCAACCGGGTACTTTCGACAGATTCGGTGCCGACAGCGGCGGCAGGCTGGAACTCCTCGTATGATAGCCAGGTCGTCATTAGCGGTGCGGAAATCGTTCTGGCGGCAGGAGCGTATTACACGATTAATGGGCGGCTTGGCACGGTCGCCGGGAACAATTTCGGTATTTCCGTTCGTGCTACTGGCTCAAGCGGTGGCAACACTTTGGACGGGGCTGCCTCTGGAAGTCTCAGCAATATAATAGTAAGCTATGTGGAATTTTACGGGCCGCCTTGCGTTACGGCTGGGACATGCACTAGCAATGCTGATGGATTCAACGTAGCCTCTAGTAGTTCAAACACCGTCAAAAATCTCTTGCTAGATCACCTCTGGATTCATCGGTTTGCGGAGAGCATCCGGACTTCTAATTGGTCGGGTGGCGCGATTCAGTACAGCGAAATTGACACCACTGGCTCTACGCCCGCCGAGCATGAAGATCTCATGTACAGCTACCCCAGTACAAACATGACCTGGCATCATAATATTATCTGGGGTTCTCCCAACGACGGAATCTTTCACGAATATGGAGGAGCAGTTAACCTAAGATTTTACGACAACATCTACTACCACTCAGGTGCTTGGACAATATGCTTCAAAAATGATGGAAACACCTATGGACCAGTCTTCATTTACAACAACTTGTTTGAGAATGATGGCACTTTTGGGGACTACCAGCCGTCGTATATGGGAGATGCCAGGGGAGGAGTTAATTTAGCTCCTGGCAGCGAAATCGCCAACAATATTTTTTACAATAGTTATAACCAGTATGCGCCCAACGACAGTAACCACAATGCCTATAGCACAGGTGCTGGTTCGGAGACTGGCGGAGTTAGCTATGCGCCGGGGAAACCACTGAACTCGTTTAAGGGGTTCGTAAACATGGATTCCAGCAATCCGGCAGCAGCCGATTTCCACCTGACCGCCGCAGGGCAAGCTCTGTTCGTCGGAAAGGGCAAGAACTTAGGCGCTCCCTACAATGTGGATTTTGATGGAAACACCCGGCCTGCGACTGGGGCGTGGACCATTGGGCCGTTCGAATACTCCGGCACCCAGGCGCAGGCACCAGCTTCCGCCGACCAATCTTGCTGCAGAGGAACAAGGAGCACTACCAGAATGTCGGCGGAGCCCATGCCAGAGCCTAGGAAAGATGACGCCTGCCATCGGAATTTTCTGCTTGGCGAGAACCCGAAGGGGAGCAGCCTCGCTTTCTTTCAAGCCCTTGACGTTAGGAATTAGGGGTACGTCTTAGACTCGCCCATCTCCACATGACTGCGAATATTTGCCAAAAATCAAACATGACGCCTGGCTCTGCCGCCCAAACATCCATCTCTCGATCGGGAACGAGCAAGCCTTTGAGTACGGTTGACGTCGTCATACCCTGCTACAACTATGCCCGTTATCTGCGCGCCTGCGTGCACAGCGTGCTCTCCCAGTCAGCTGTGGCTGTTCGCGTTCTTGTGATCGACGACGCGTCCTCGGACGACACCGCTCAGGTAGGGCGGGAACTGGCGGCCTCGGACGGTCGGGTTGAGTTCCGTCAGCACCGAGTCAACAAGGGCAACGTAAGCACATACAACGAGGGATTGATCGACTGGTCAACCGCGGAGTATACCGTATTATTGTCGGCCGACGACATTTTGGCGCTGGGTTCGCTCAGCCGTGCCACGCAAGTAATGGACTCCGACGAAACGATCGGCATGGTTTACGGGAAGGCGATTCAGTTTGAGCACGAAAGTGAAATCCAAAAAGTCGGCAGGCACGGATGGGACGGGGCCTACACGCGATGGACCGGAGCTGAATGGATTGAAAGACGCTGTCGAGCCCCGCACAATGTTATCTCTTCACCTGAGGTTGTGGTACGCGGCAGCGTTCAGCGGTCGGTCGGCGGATATCGTCCGGAGCTGCCGTACGCTGGTGACCTTGAGATGTGGTTGCGGATCGCCGCAGTTTCCAACATCGCCTACGTGCGTGGAGTTCCGCAGGCCTTTTATCGCGTACATCCAGCCAGCATGCTCCGCACGAAGTACGGCAGTCTTGCCGACTTCCGCCAGCGCAAAGCTGTCTTCGACGCCTTCTTCGTGTCCCACCGACACATGATCACAGATGCTGATTGGCTCTGGGACTTAGCTAACCGCGCTTTAGCACGCGAAGCGCTGTGGGATGCATGTCGAGCCTACGATCGCGATCAAGTGCAAGAGGCATGTGCGAATGATTTGATAGAATTCGCCACCGGCGCGTACCCTAGGATAACCTCGGTACCGGAATATCGTGCACTTCGTCGCCGACAACGCCTGGGGGCCGTGATTTGTAACCGCACCCAACTCTTCGCAGCAACCGCTTTGGTCAGACGTATAGGCAGGTGGGTGAGCCGACGGCGCTGGAAACGGCGAGGAGTATAACGATGATGATTGGTTCAGTGAAGACGCCAGCCCGTGGCAGCTCGAAGCTGCTGTGTTCGCGCCGCACAGCTTCTGCTAAGCCAAACGGAGGTCGCCTTGAGCTCTAGGATCGAAAAAGTTCAATTGCAGTTCGGTCGCGGCTGTCGGCAGTTTCGCAAGCTCTGGGCGACTGAGGGAGCCTTCGGAATTACAGACCGTATGCGGAGGGCGGCAGCGGAGTCTCTTGCCCCAAAGAGTGTCATGATGCCGGTCGACCGCGCCGATGTATTGGCCGCCAACGTGTCCCACACTCCACAGGTTGTCGTGCCAGATGTTGCCCCTGGTGAGCCAGTGATCGTGAATTGGGTGACAATCCCTGCAGGTCCGAAAGCGGGCGGCCATACGACGATGTATCGAATAGTCAAATATCTTGAGGCACACGGCTACACCAACCGGATCTATTTCTACAACGTGTACCGAGCCGACCACCGTTATTACGAGTCGATCGTTCGTGATTATTACGATTTCCAGGGCCAAGTGGCGAGTCTAGAGGAAGGAATGCAAGATGCGCACGCCGTGGTAGCCACCTCTTGGGGCACCGCCTATCCCGTCTTCAACTCTCGTTGTACTGGCAAGCGCTTCTACTTCGTGCAGGACTTCGAGCCCTACTTCTATCCCGTCGGCACCCTAAGTTTGTTGGCCGAGAATACTTATCATATGGGCTTTCACGCCATAACCGCCGGTCGCTGGCTGGCTCAGAAGCTGAGTGCGGAGTTCGGCATGTCGGCAGATTCCTTCGAGTTCGGTTCCGACACCTCCCGTTATCACCGTTTGCAGGGCTCCAAGCGTTCCGGAATTGTCTTCTACGCGCGACCCGAAGCCCCCCGCCGCGGTTTCGAGCTGGGGATGATGGCAATCCAGGCATTCGCGGCACGTCGGCCCGAAATCAACATCCATTTCTACGGCGACAAGATGGGCAGACTGCCTTTCCGCTTCGTCGACCATGGGCGCGTTGCGCCCGATGAGCTCAACCAAATCTACAATCTCTGCCACGCTGGGCTGAGCCTATCGTTGACGAACGTATCTCTGGTTCCTCACGAGATGCTGGCTGCCGGATGCATCCCCGTTGTCAATGATGCCGATCACAATCGAATCGTTCTTAATAATCCCTATGTCCGCTACGCGCCACCAAACCCAGTTGCGCTGGCTGCGGAACTTGAAGCCCTGGTGACTATGCCTGACTTCGAGTCATTGTCCCGCGCGGCGGCCGCAAGCGTGCGCTCGGGAACGTGGGACGATGCAGGCGCCGCAGTCGATGCGATTTTACGACGAAACATCGGCTCGCGCTCGCAACCGACAAGAGCTGAAGTCTGCGAAAGTCTTCCCCCTTCAACGCACTGACAGCTCCGTTGGATCGATATCGATTGCTCGCCCCCCTTGGTAGCGCTACCTGAATTTGTGATGGAGACGGGAAAGCTACGCGCCGATAACACTCCGGTACCGGTGTTAGTTAGCGCCAGGAACGGGAAAGACCCAAGACGGGGCGGTGTTGGACGTATGTGCGCGATGATCGCCCCGCCGGGCACAGTGCGGCACCATGGGCGCCAGGCGTTACTGGGTTAGCAGCGCCATCTGGCGTCCCGCCAGAAGAAACGCACCCACGCCATAGTCATACGTCGAGGTGACTGAAGTTGGCCCCGGACAGTTACACGCGGGTGAGTTCTGCACATAACCCAGCAGGCCTGAAGGTTGAATCGCCGTGTTCGCGAAAAAGTTCCAGGCCCTCTCGACTACCGGCAAGTAGGTGTTCTGATCCAGGATGCCGTTGTTCAAGCCCCAAGCAAGTCCATAGAGGAAGAGAGACGTGCCACTGCTCTCGGGCCCGGGGTTAGGGTCAGTCGCTCCGAGGCCCGAGTCCCAGTAGCCACCAGGTTTCTGGCGCGCAGCCAGCGCCTGCGCCATGGTAATGAAGGTGCTCAGATATTCAGCGTAGTGCGGATCCGACTGCGGAAGTACGGAGAGTACTTTCGCATGGGCGGCAAAAGCCCAACCGTCGCCGCGGGACCAGTAGGTGGTCGTGTTCACGAACGTGCTATCCCTCCACCAGAGCCCGGTCGTCGAGTCATAGAGCCCCAGCGTGTACTTTGCATAACTGTAAAGCGCGTACATCTTGGTGTAGTAGCTTGTGTCGTTGTAGATGGAACCGAGCTCAGCGAAATTGGGCATGGACATGTTGATCGCGTCGACCCACGTCCACTCGTTATCAACCTCGCTGTTGACCATTCCATCGATGCTTTCCGTAATGCCAGACAGATCTGAGGAAGTATTACTCAGTTGGTACAAACGGATGTACGCTTGTCCGGCCGCCTGGTAATCAGCGTTGGTGGTATCATTTCCGCCGGCACCTTCCCCGCAAGCAGAACTGCAAAGGCTGTAGCTATTTTGCGTTGCCCAGGACTGTGCAAAGCTTAGATAATTCGCTTGTCCGGTGGCATCGTAGGCCGCCAGATCACCGGTGAAGTAAGTCGCTTGATCCCAGTTGGCGTTCCCCGGCGTCTCGCCTGGTATCAAGATAGTATTGTTGTTAAGAATCCAGAAATTGTTCACCTCTTCGATCGCCGCCAGGACCTGCGCTTGAGATGGCAACTGAAGGGGACCCGAAACGTAAGAGTAACCTTTGTTAAACCACTGCCCTCCGACCAACGAGTACAGGGTCACGTAGATGGTGCTGCCATTTGCCGGCAGACTATACGCCGTAGTGGTCAACGCAGCGCCCAGGTTCCCCGATTGATAGTACTGGTTGCCACCGGCTACGTTCCCGATGTCAAGCCAGTACGCGGTCGCACTCGGGTCCGAGCTCCACGTGAAGATTGCTGTGCTCCCGCTCAGCGTTGAACCCGGAGTCGGTGTCTGCATGACCGCCAAGCTGGCGGTTGCGTTGAACGTCGTGTAGGTGTACGCGTTCGCCGACCACACACCGCCGATCAGTGAGTACAGAGTAACGTAGATGGTGCTGCCATTGGTCGGTAATCCGCTGACCGTCGTGGTTAGCACGTTGCCTAGGTTCCCGGACTGATGGTATTGGTTCCCGCCCGCCGTGCTTCCGACATCTAGCCAGTAGGCCGACGCTCCTGCACCTGCCGTCCAGTCAAAGGTCACCGTACCGCTAGTTAACGTCGAACCCGGAGTCGGCGTGGTTAATACGCCGCCCCCCGCTGCTGCTAGGTTGAACGCCGTGTAGGTGTAAGCGTTGCTGAACCACTGTCCACTTACCAGCGAGTACAGGGTCACGTAGACGGTGCTGCCATTGGTGGGTAATCCGCTGACCGTCGTGGTCAGCACGTTGCCTAGGTTCCCCGATTGATAGTACTGGTTGCCACCGGCAACGTTCCCGATGTCAAGCCAGTATGCGATCGCACTCGGGTCCGAGCTCCACGTGAAGATTGCTGTGTTCCCGCTCAGCGTTGAACCCGGAGTCGGTGTCTGCATGATCGCCAAGCCGGCGGTTCCGTTGAACGTCGTGTAGGTGTATGCGTTGGCCGACCAGACACCGCCGATCAGTGAGTACAGAGTGACGTAGATCTTACTGCCATTGATGGGCAATCCGTTTGCTGTGATGGTCAGCACGTTGCCCAGGTTCCCAGATTGTAAGTACTGGTTCCCGCCCGGAGTGCTTCCCACATCCAACCAGTAGGCTGACGCCCCCGCGCCCGCCGTCCAAACGAACGTCACGCTGCTTCCAGTCAGAGTCGAGCCCGGAGTCGGCATGGTTATGACCCCACCGTCGCCGGACTGCGCGAAGGCGATGCCCGTCAGGATTAACAGGCAGACGATCGCTGCGAGCAGCGTCATCTCGTTTCGCCGGTTAATTGCGCATTCGCTTTCCCGCTGCACCCAACTCATTTAGCACCTGCATTTTCCACTATCCCGCAACGTTCACGGAAGAACTCTACTGTACGAAAGGAAGATCAGGAACGGTACTAAAGTACCGCCGATGTCGAAGCTGCAAACCGGTCCCCGCAGTTTCCAACATGGCATACGTCCGTGGAGTCTCGCAAGTTTTCTATCGCGTACATTCCGCGAGTATATTGTGCGCACGAAATACCGCAATTGTCTTGCTGACTTGCTCCAACGCAACCGCTTTCGACGCTCTCTTCCTTTCCCCCGACTCATGATCGGCGATGCGGATCGGCTCCGGGATTTTGCTAACCGCGCTTTAGCTCGTGCGATCAAGTGCAAGAGGCGTGGGCGAATGATTTGATAGAATTGGCCACCGGCGCGTACTCTAGGATAACCTCGGTACCAGGTATCGCGCACTTCGTCGCCGGCAACGGCTAGGGGCCGTCATCTGTAAACGGATAGGCAGGTGGGTGAGTCGGCGGGCACGTTTACTGCCGCCGCCCGGGCCAATGAGTCGAAGCCTGCGAAAGTCTGACCCCTTCAACTCAATAAATATGGTTTCGGTGTGCATGCATTGTTCCTTTGAGCCGTCAAATTGGTCCGAGCTGTACAGGGAGGGTGCAGACCATGCCCCAAATGGTTACGAAATTAACCCCAAACACAACTCTGTACCGAAAGGCTGCCCTTCACGGGCTTTCAATCTTAGTTCTGATCCTGGCTGTTTCGAGCGCTAGTAGCCAGGGCCCACCGGGGATCTACAGTCCGGTCAACAACGCCACGCTGACCGGCACCGCCGTAACTTTCCAGTGGTCGGGCTATCCCGGTGCCACGGCGTACTGGCTGGACGTAGGTAAGGAACCAGGCGGGAACGAGTATTACCAATCGGGCAGCCTTTCCACTTCCACCCTCTCGCAGACGGTCAACACGCTACCGTCCGACGGCAGCACGGTCTGGGCGCGCTGGTACTACTTGCTCAGCGGAACCTGGCAATACATCGACTACAGCTACACGGCGTTTGGCGGGAGTGCCGATAGGGGCGCCATAACGTCACCTACTCCGGGTTCGACTCTGAGCGGCAGCAGTGTGACGTTCAACTGGACGGCAGGCATGGGGGCCTCTGCATACTGGATCGATGTTGGCAACGTGGCCGGAGGCAACCAGTACTATCAGTCGGGAAACCTAGGCAACGTGCTAACCACGACTGTGAGTGGGTTGCCGACCAACGGCAGCACGATTTACGTCACTCTGTATTCGCTGGTGAGTAGTCAGTGGCTTAACAACCAGTACACCTACATGGCGTTCAACCTGGCGGCGGCGGAAGGAGTCTTGACCACCCCGACTCCGGGCTCGACGTTAACTAGCGGAACGGTGACATTTGACTGGACGGCGGGCGCGGGAACGTCAGCCTACTGGCTGGATGTCGGAAGCACGGCGGGTGGGAACCAGTACTATCAGTCGGGGAACCTAGGCAACGTGCTGACCACGACAGTCAGCGGATTACCGACCAATGGCAGCACGATCTACGTCACCCTGTACTCGCTGATCAGCGGTCAGTGGTCGGGCAATTCCTATACGTACACGGCGCTAAACGCGAACAATGGGTTGGCCGCGATGCAGACGCCGACTCCGGGATCGACGCTGAGCGGAAGCACAGCGACGTTTACCTGGAGCGCGGATGCCAACTCGACGGCATACTGGTTGGACATCGGCACGTCCCCGGGCGGTCATACGATCTACCAGTCCGGTAACTTGGGCAATGTGCTGACCACGACGGTGGACAGTCTCCCGACGAACGGCAGCACTATCTACGTCACCCTGTACTCACTGGTGGGAGGACAGTGGTTGCACAACTCCTACACTTATGTTTCGGCTGGCGGTGGCGGCGGGAATTGTGGCAGTTGCGCCTTCGTGCAAGCCACAGAGAGCGGCGGGACTAACGAAGTAAGTGACCCAACAACTTATGTCACGCCGACAACTAAAGGAAATACGCTCTATGTTTTTTGGGTACATAGCAATTGGTCAGGATCGGGCACGACGACAGTAGCTGATAGTGCAGGGAACACTTGGCATCCCTGTAGTGGAATTGGGACGATGCCGGCTGCAAAATTCTCCGACCTCCAAGACAGCTCTACTTACGGCATAGGCTGCGCGTATGCACTGAATATCAAGGGAGGGGCTGACACAGCTACGGTCACATCCAGTGACTGTGCTTCTAAATGTGCTTACGTTGCTGCTGTCTACGCCGAATTCTCCGGACCGACAGCGTGGGACGCCTATGGTTCAGAAGCAAATGCTACTTCGAGTGCGGGGAATAACAACACGACTTGCGGCTCTGCTACGACCTCACAGGCGAATGACTTGATTATCTGTTCCCAAGCATCAGCTAATGGTACATACACTGCCGGAACAAGTCCGATCACTTTCACACTCGAATTTAACGGATATATTGGGGTGCTCGAGGATGCTATCTGGTCGTCGAGCGGAGTGATCAATCCCGCAATGACTCTTTCAGTGGCCAGCACACCTTATGGAGGCGTCACTTTGGCGCTTCAATGAGGAACGATGGCAAATCAATACCCGACTTTGACCGGCTTGGAACTCCAAAACCAGAATCGCCGCATTCGCCTAACCGACGCCACTCCTCGAAGGGATTTATTGATGGCTGCAGCCGTCCGGGGTTCATGACGTTGCCTGGATCCAATCCGCGCTTGATCGCCCCGACGGCCTGTACGCCCAGCGCGGAGATATCCGACTGTAACCACGGTAGATGCTCGGTGCCGACGGAATGGTGGTGAGAGAGAGTGGCGCCGTTATCGATGAAAGATTGCTGGACGGCACGTTTCACCCGAAGATATTGTTCCATTTCGTGCCCCGACTGCTGTTTGCAACGCAACCGAAAGTGAAGTAAAGACTGGCGCCGCAATGATACGTGTGGCTGATGTGACATCCTGCCCAAGGTTGGACTCCACTTTCAAGAATATTGGAGTCCAGGTCTTTCATAGTGTCCCTATATAGAGGAGAGATACTGCTCCACACGGTCGAAGTCTCGCTGACGTCTGTCGTGACATTACGATCGAGCAAAAAATCGCGGATATGAGGAAAGTCATACTTTGTGGCCTCAAACGACCACCCTGCACCCTCACCCAGACTTATTGCACCGAATCGTCGGTAGATGGTTTGCACTTGTCGCAACTGGCGGCGTACCCTGGCTTGGCTACCCTCAAAAACAGTCAGCATCCGATCAGCAGCTGTACAAGAAACGTTCATTCTATCCCTGTGAACGATTCCTTTTATGAGGATCCTCCGCTGGAGCGGTTGGATGTATACACGCGAGCGGATGAGAATGCGATCGTGAAATTGAGGTCAGCCTTGAGGCCCCACGTTTCTGCGCGCCAGCGGCCGGATATTTCGTTCGTGTTACGGACCCGAAACGTAGGTGTAGGAGTTGTTGAACCACTGTCCTCCCAAATAGGAGTACAAGGTCACATAGATCGTGCTGCCGTTTGCCGGAAGACTGTACACCGTGGTGGTCAGCACATTGCCCAAATTGCCAGACTGGTAAATCTGGTTGCCGCCCGGGGACGTGCCGATGTCCAGCCAGTATGCGGCGGCAGCGGAGCCTGCGCTCCAGGTGAACGCCGCGCTGCTCCCAGTCAGTGTTGATCCCGGAGTCGGCGTCTGCATTACGCCCAAAGCGGTCGCCAGGTTGAGCGCGGTGTAGGTGTACACGTTGCTGTACCATTGCCCGTCGACCAACGAATAGAGCGTCACATACACCATACTGCCGTTGGTCGGCAGGCCGCTGACGGTAGCGGTGAGCACGTTGCCCAAATTCCCAGACTGGTAGATCTGGTTGCCGCCCGGAGAGGTGCCGACGTTGACCCAATACCCGGAAGCACCGGAGCCCGCGCTCCACGTGAACGTCACAGTGGTTCCAGTCAGTGTTGATCCCGGAGTCGGCGTCTGCAAAACGGCCAAACCGGTCGCTATGTTGAATGCGGTATAGGTATACGCGTTGCTGTACCACTGCCCTCCTACCAACGAATAGAGCGTCACATACACTGTGCTGCCAGTGATCGGCAGATCGGTGACCGTCGTTGTCAGCACATTGCCCAAATTGCCAGACTGGTAGATGGTGTTGCCGCCCGGGGAGGTGCCGATGTCCACCCAGTACCCGGTGGCACCGGGGGCTGCGCTCCACGTAAACGTCACACTGCTCCCGGCGAGCGTTGAACCCGGAGTCGGCGTCTGCATGACACCAGGGCTGAATGCGGTATAAGTGTAGGCGTTGCTGAACCAAAGGCTGCCGATCTGCGAGTAGAGGGTCACATACACGGTGCTGCCATTGTTCGGCAGACCGGTGACCTGTGCCGTCATAGCCGGCGTGCTCCCTGAGGAGTAGTACTGGTTTCCGCCGGCAACGTTTCCGGCGTCCAGCCAATAGGCGGTTGGGCCCACACCAGCGGTCCAACTAAAGGTCAGAGCTCCGGTACCTAGCGTCGTACCCGGAGCGGGCGACGTCATCTGGGCGATGCTGTCTCCGCTCGGAATTCCACCGTAAGCGGTGTAGCTGTAATCGATGTATTGCCACGCGCCGCTGATGTAGTAATACCAGCGTGCCCATACTGTGCTCCCGTTGGTGGGCAGGGAAGTGACGGAATAGGACAACGTCGTGCTACTGAGGCTGCCCGAGTCCAAATAGGTATTGCTGCCTTGAGACGCCCCCAAGTCCAGGTAGTAGGCGCTCGCGCCGGGATATCCATACCACGAGAACGTCTGCGCGTTACTCGTGAGCGTGGAACCATTCACTGGACTATAAATTCCCGGCATGCCGTTCACCGTCACTGTCACCGGGCTTGAGGTTGAAGACGCGTCGTTGGCGCCATCTCCAGGGAAATACGCGATGATCTGATTTGCTCCTGGCTGCAACGCGGAAGCCTGTACAACCAGGCTTCCGGTGGCCTGATTCGTCGGACTGGCGGAAGCGGTGAGTGGTGCACTGCCAAGGTTGGTCCCGCTGGTGCTTCCGATGTAAAAGCTCACGGTCCCGGCGGGCGGCACGACACCGCCGCGGCCGGTTTCGGTGACGGTGGCTGTGAGAGTGGTACTGCCACTCGGGCTGATCGAATTCGCGCTGGCGGAGTTGGTGGTGTTCGTCGCAAAGCCTGCTGACAGGCTGTTCCAGCCGTTCACCAGATTGCCGATGTCGGCGCTGCCCAAACCTGTGGTCAGGTCATATCCAGGGCTAGAAACGTACGCATCGTTTTCCGTTGCGGGATGGCTGCCGACGGAGGTGATTCCGTAAGTACGGCTGCTTGTGTCGCGCCAGCAGGTGGTGACGCTTGACCAGCGGCAGGGCTGGCCGTTGTCGCTGGCGATGGTTCCACCTTGCAGGCTAGCAGTATCGTTGGAGATATCGCGGAAAATGCAGTTATTACCTACTGCTGCACCCTGGGCCGAGCCCGAGCAAGTCGCCAGGGTGCTGGTGTTAGGTGAGTTGGTAGTGCCGTATTCCTGTGCGGCCAAACCATACAACGTGTAGTTGGCCACGCCTTGACGAACACCCGTTTTCTGCACAACGAGCGCCATCAGGCCATTAATCTGCGGCGCAACAAATGAAGTGCCGCCGGCCTGAAGGTAATAAGCATCTTCAGAATTGTTGTAAGTGCAGGCATAGCCGGCGTCTGACTGGCAATACAAAAGAGCGTGGCCCCAAAATCCGTTGGCCGCGAATAACGAAACGTCGGGCTGGTTGCGGAAGGTGGTCGAGGTGTTGTTACTGTTTCCTGTTGATCCGACACCATACACACTCTGCCAGGTTGGGATTGCATTGTAAGCGCTGACCCCGCCAGCGCCACCCACAACGGCACGATAGCCGTCGGCGCCAGCCATACTGTTGTTGCAAATGGCCACCGGAGTATAGGTTGAACCAAACACCGTGCTACCACTCATCTGCAAGTAGGAGGCAAAGAGGGAACTCGAACAGTAGCCGCCCCAGCTGATTTCCGGCAAATAAGAGAGGGCCGAGCCGTAGGGCGAAGTATCATTACTATTCCACCACGTGCTCGCAGGTGAGGTGGAGTAATCAAACGAAGTATAGGTGTCGCCGAAATCCGTGCCGCCAGCAGCGACGTTGTAGACCGAACTTGACATGGCGTTGACCGAGAGATTGTGAGTGGCGTATGCATCGTTTTGGTCGCACTGCACCGAACCCGCGTCACCGCTAGAGACAACGTGCGTA